>VOFG01001919.1_pt1 | contig 28006 bp, 33 predicted proteins | sample 5384171 | NCBI WGS metagenome assembly VOFG01 (sample SAMN12384726, study PRJNA508395) | human gut metagenome | isolation source: healthy gut F | host: Homo sapiens
CATGGAGGAATTATTATGTACGAAAAATATTTATTACAGCTTGAGGAAGCTGGAAAAATCCGTAACCTTAAAGAGCGTTCCATTAACTGCTACAAAAACTATGTTTCTTATTTCCTTAATTACATGGAAAAGCACCCGGAAGAGCTTACCTGTCAGGATGTCAGGGACTTTCTTCTTGCCAAGAAGGACAATGGTCTGAAAGCGACCACCCTCAACCTTTATAATTCAGCCATCCGTTTTTTCTATCGGAATGTACTTCACGTTCTGTGGGATGATATCACTGTTCCACGCATGATAATAGAGCACAAACTCCCAACCGTACTTTCTACTGATGAAATTGACCGGCTTCTTGATGCTACGGATGACCTGAAATATAAAGCCATGTTCGCCAATGTATTCTTCCGGAATGCGTGTCTCGGAAGTGATTCATCTTCATTATGATGATATTTCCCGCACAAACATGCAGATTCATGTCCGGGATACCAAGAACCGGATGGACCGTTATACCATTCTGTCTGAAAGAAACCTTGCACTTCTTACGGAATACTGGTTCCGGAAAGGCAGACCAAAGGGCATTCTGTTTCCGAATCAGTTTACAGGGCAGTATCTTACCGTAAGTACACTGGAACAGGTTATCCGACGTTCTGCATCGGCTGCTGGGTTATCCGGTGTTACTCCTCACTGCCTCCGTCACAGTTTTGCCACCCACCTTATGGAGCAGGGAGTGGAACAGCGGAATATTCAGGCACTATTGGGACACCGTGATCCGAAATCCACAGAAGTTTATCTTCATGTCAGCAACAAATCCCTTATGGGCATCCGCAGTCCTTTTGACAGAAAGGGTGGCATAGCCAATGGATAAACCCACAGTACAGGATATTTTTCACGTTTTTATCCGGCATACCTTGATCAGTATTCGCCTTCCCCTGTACAGGCAAAGGTTGCACTTAACATCATGAACTGTAAGACAGGTGCTTATGGTGCAAATGTATGTGTATGTGAGGATTGTGGCTTCGTACAGATTCATTACAATTCCTGCCGTAACCGTTGCTGCCCCATGTGTCAGGCTGTTCCGAAAGAAATGTGGATGGATGCCCGCAGGGAGGATGTTCTGGATGCTCCCTATTTCCATCTGGTTTTTACGGTTCCTGATATTTTAAACCCTGTCATTTACAGCAACCAGAGACTTCTTTATGATGCCTTATACCATGCAGCTTCTTCCACAATCAGCGAACTGACTGCCGACCCAAAACATCTCGGCGCAAAGGTGGGATACATCTGCATTTTACATACATGGGGTTCTGAAATGAACTTTCATCCCCACATTCATACCATCCTGCTGGGGGAGGACTGGCTTCCAACAACCAGTGGAAGGACAATGGTGAAAATTTCTTTCTTCCCATCCGGGTCATCTCCAAAATGTTCCGCGGAAAATATCTGGAGGAACTAAAGAGGCTGTGGGAAGAGGATAAGCTGGTATTTCATGGTACTGCAGAAAAATTTCGCAACCATTATACGTTCAAGGAGCTTTTAGATTCCTGTTATGGTATGGACTGGATTCCTCATTGTAAAAAGACATTCAATGGTGCTCAAACAGTAATTAAATACCTTGGTAAGTATACTCATCGCATTGCCGTCAGCAATCACCGCATCGTCCGTATGGATGATGATACCGTTACATTCTTAGTAAAGGATTACCGTAATGAGGGACAGTGGAAGGAACTGACTATTTCGGGTGTAGAGTTTGTCCGGCGGTTTCTCATGCATGTACCACCACGGCGTTTTGTCCGCATCAGGCACTACGGACTGCTATGTTCCCGTACTAAAAGCCAGAAGCTCACCCTTTGCAGAAATTTACTTGGATGTAAGAAGTATCTTTCAAAGCGTGACATGGAAATGCCTGAAATATTGGAACATCTTTATGGCATCAAAGTTTGTGTGTGTAAGGCATGTGGTGGGCATCTCGGAAAGCCACAGATGAGAATGCCACTGCGCTGCTAAAGAGCAACATCTAATACTTTCAAAAGCCTCAGTTTCTGAGGTTTTATCGTCATGCCCATTTGCCTGTTTTTTATAAAATGTTGTAGCTTTCATACCGAGAATCATATATAATCATGGACAGGAACAAAGAATTGAAAGTCCATAGGTTGCGGCTACCCGGACGCTCACTTTGTTCAATTAGGTCAAATCGAAAATGGTGTAAACGAAGGGGCAGTTCTCTGCAATGTCAAAACTGCTTTTTCGTTTACCCCATCATCGATTGTAACCAAAGCTTTTCGTATTAAAAAATCGGACGATCTGGAATTGAGTAAAGGTTCAGAAGGAATCCCTCATTGTGAAGCTTATCGTTGCAGTAGTTGCAAAAAAGATTTTGATTGATTATGCAAATAGATAAATCGGAATTGACCGAGCTCTTAAGAGCGAGGATGCTTCTTTGCCGAAGGGCAAGAAGATGGGTTCCTAGATAAGGAAAATTTGAAGTTTATGGAGGAATAAAGATGGATTGTTTAAGATGTAAAGAGGAAATGATTAAAGCAAAATTAAAAGGAGATGCAGTAGGTACGGTTGTTTATTTAACTAATAAGAAAAACGGTATCTTTGAGAATGAAAAGAATAGTACTGTTTCATGTTATGTATGTCCAAAATGTGGATATGTTGAATTGAATGCAGATAATGCGAAAAAATTGATTTGATAATTTCCACTTGAAACTTTCAGTAATACTGAGAAAATTAAAGAAAGTACAAAGCTCATGCGAAGCTTTGAATTCTACGGAGATATGGATGGCATGATTATAGTGGGAAACGACGGCAGGAGAGAATGTAGATATATTATTCAGTCGTAAATCAGTAATATAGAAAAGAGTTTGATGCATACGATGTTCTGGCTACAAAATATAAATAGTTAGATGTTTTTTAGGGGAAAGGTGATGAATTACAACTTTAAGCAGTGTATTCCAAGGAAAAATGGCACGAAAATCGATTGCTGTGGTGCGGAATTAGTTTTGCATCATGAAAAATGTGAAAAGTTTTTCGGGGAAATAGAAAAGGGTGAGTCTCTATATATAAATGTTGAACGAATTGTATCAGAAGATGAAAATAGTAGACAATTTATAGAGGAACTATCATTAAATAATATACAAGACGTTAGAGTGTCTTTGCTGACAGAAAAAATCATAGATTATGGTTTGGAAATGTTTAGTAGAGAAGATAAAACAGAGCTTGTAAACAAGTATAGACCCTATTTTATGAGTTTTATTGTATCACTTGAAGATAATAGCATACAGGATATTGAATCACTTGGTGTAGGCTGGTATGAGGGACGATTTTTGAGGCAAGAAGAAGGGGTTTTTGAGGAAGGTATTCTCTTAGATGGAATTTTAGAAACAAGTGCCAGTCCTGTGAATTATCTAAAAAGGAAAGTTGCTCGTGTTTACAAACAGAGCGATAAAAAAGTCAGTACTGAATAAAATTAATAGTATGTATGATCCGCGAAAATTTGGATATACAAGCAGTTCGGATGTTGAAAATATATTAAATGATGCATGGGCGAGTGATTTCCCTTATAAGATTGATATTTATAATGTTGGTCATGGAAATGCAGATTATATCAGAGGGGATAAACACAGAATATTGTATGATATCGGGTATAACTATCGTTCCTTTCCTAGGCGTCATAACTCCAAATATTTGAGAGCTGTGAATGCTTTTCGACATTTGCAACCAAGTTGTGTAGTCTTGTCCCATTGGGATATGGATCATATTATCGGATGTGCGTATGCGAGCCAAGATATATTCAATGTGAAATGGATTGCACCTTATTTGGTGTCAAGCAAAGACAAAAAAGCATCAATTAACTCGATTCGTCTTGCACATTATTTGAATGCCTTAGGCAATCTTTGTCTTGTGGATAGAGAACAAACGAATAAATTGATTGCAAAAATATCCTGTGCAAATGATATAGAAATAAAAGTATGGTTAGGAAGCGGAACCAGTAATAAGATTACACCTAGAAACCGAGAAGGATTGACACTGGAAATTTTAGATAAAAAGAGAAGATACTTGCATGTACTATTGGCTGGTGATGTGCCTTATAAGTGTATGAATAATTTGCTGACAGATCCTATTGATATTATGCATGTACCACATCACTGTTCAAGTATGGAATTGGACAAGCTAAAGAATTTGCCCAGCGTAGGAAAGTACGCCATCATTTCCACAAACCGTAAGAAAACTGGTACATTAAATTGTGATAGAAATCATCATGATAAATTGAGAAAAAAATTTAAAGAGGTTCTTCATACAATCGATAACCCCTCAGGAGATGACGAAGCTAATTTATCAATCCAAATTGATTATAAAAAGCGTACATATCGGTTCAGGTAAAGAAATAAGAACGTTTTTGATAGGTATGATAGAACATGGTAATGCGAGTACAAATTTCAGTTTGTGTACATCTTTTGTAGAGTAATTGTGCGATTTATAAGGATTCCACCAGTATTCTACCAATGAGGGATTTTGTTTTATTTGGGAAAATAGTATCTTTGTATCATCAAATGAATGGAGGAATTCGCATGAACCAATTAGTTACAGGAAAATTTATAGCATTAAAGAGAAAACAGAAAAATTTAACACAGGAACAATTAGCAGAGAAACTTGGTGTTTCCAATAAGACTATTTCAAAGTGGGAGACTGGTAAGTGTATGCCAGATTATTCTATTGTAAAATCTTTATGTGAGGAACTTGATGTTACGATAGCAGAACTGATGGATGGCGAAATGTCTGAGGAAAAGAGTGTACGAACCTATGATGATGAACAGATTTTAGATTTACTTAGAAGAACACAGGAATTAGAAAAGCAAAAAAAATGTGATGCACGGAGTTTTGCTTATTGTTATGGGAATTGCTTTGCAAGCATTATCATATGGGATTTCTGGTTCTAATGTTAAAGATTTTATCTCAGGATTATTATTGGGACTATCTATTGCCGAGATGTTGGTTGGAGTTTATGTTGTTGGAAAATCAATGTCAGGAAGATAACTCCGAGTTTGTGATGATATAGAAAAATCAATAATTTGTTTCACTGATTAAAATGAAAAAGAGAGGTGAGATTTTATGTATTATAGTAATCCTCAGAGGTACAAAAATGGAGATAGATAATTGGCAGACTATGATGCTAATTTTTGAGGTAGTATGTAGAATTTTCAAAAACAAGGAGGAAAATATGGAACGGTTTATTCGGAAATTATTTGGTTTAACCTTTAGTGCATTATTGATAGTTGTGCTTTTAGTAGGTTGTATTTCGAATAATTTAGGAGATGAAAAATCTATGAACATAAAGATAGATGGGATAGAACAGATTACAGTATCAAGTCAAACTACTGGACAGAAACAAGATGTTATAATAGAAAAAAGAAAAATTTGAGGATTTGATAAGTAAACTTAATTCGTATTCGTTAAAAAGAAATGACAGATGAAAAAGATAAAGGATGGCAGTATTTGATTAAAATAGAAAAAAAGGGGGGAGAAATTACTCTAATATCTTTTATGGATAATAAAGTCAAAGTGAATGACATCGTTTATGAAGTTAGAGATTACAATATTGATGACTTTTCATATCTGTTTGAGTGAATTTTGAAACGAACGTAAATATGCTGTAATGGTATATTTAAGCGATGTATATCTGGAATAACATGAAGATTTTCAATAGGATGAGCTGAAAGATTATCAGTAAAAAATGATTTATTAAGCAATAAGATAGAAAGGGGCTGTATAAAACTCCCCTAGAAAAAAAAGATAATGATAAATGATTTTTTAGACGAAAAAAGCGGCTATCTCAAAGGATAGCCGCTTTAACTGTAGACAGAAGTATTTATATAAATTCTGGTTGCCTTTTTTCTGCTTATTTACAGCGGCAGGGCAGAGAGGAGATAGGACTATGTTGCAGAAACCAAAACGAATACGGGCAGTAGTGGAAACGGCGGAAAAGAAAAAAGGAAGATACGGACAAGTACATCTGTATCTTTTCATGAAGAATCAAGGGGTTAAGCGGTATAAGGTAATATTTTTCCAGTTTGCAGGAAATCCCATCTGATGAAGGAGTTCTGCCTCACTGATATGTATGATTTGTTTTGTTGTACGGTCAATCAGTCGTGTCAGCTTTTGCTTAAAGCGGTGGAAGTCTTTTGCGGGCAATAGATAACGAAATGCAATCACAACAGCAAATAGATCTTTTTTACCGTAGATATACTGTTCAGCATTCATCGGAATGTGCATTTTGTGATGGATGGGCAGGTCTGCAATAGCGTCCACTGTTTTGTAAGTGAACAGGCGCTCACCGTGGGCACAGACATTACGAAATTTCGTAAGAGTGGATAAAAACTGCCCCATTTGTTTCTGGTTAACGGTTCCAATGCTCCGGCTGACTTTAGACTGCAAGGACTGAGGGAATACCTGATACATTTTGGAAAGATTACCAAAGGTCAGAATATTTATCAATACCCAAAGAGGAATATTTCCATAAGTTTTCCGGTAGTAGTTGATGTATTCATAATCCGTTGTAGTGGCTGCACGTTGCAAGGTTGCAATCAGACGAACCGCTATGCGGTGTGTTTTATTGGTATCATTGAAATGATGAATATCAAGATAAGCACTTTGATTTTCTCCATACATTTCCGTGAAATAATAAGACATAAGGGAACGTAAATGACGTTCAATCTGAAGCAGATATTTAAAGAACAGTTCTCTTAAATCAGCGTCAAACTCATATAAGGCCACAATCTCTTCAAAAGTAGTTCCGTCTTTATAGCGTTTTGTTAAAGGAATACGAAACAAGTGCTTATAGCCACCCATAAGCGGAAAATATCCAATACGCCGGAGAATATCTTCGGCATAGGCGGTATCTTTAATTACAATATTTTTTTGTGTTTGGAGAAGCGTAATCTGCTCACTGATATTTGAAAATTTCTTTTGGGCTGCCATGAAGTTCTCCTTAAATAGAAAGAGGGAGAGACCAGTATGGTTCTCCCCCGGCCACGGGCTTCGCAAGTTTCCGCAACACGATCACTGAACATAATATAACAAAATGAGCTTGAAAAGTCAAGAGATTCATCATCCCTTTATTCGTTTCATTAGCAGGATTGTCATACCGTTCTGTATCAGTATATGCCGGGCAGACTGGAAATATACAAGACAGATTGAGGTACGTAAGTCGGGGACTGTGGGGCATACACGCGCTTTAGCAGGAGCGCATAGCGAAGAGACTTAGATACTGTAGAAATTATGCCCATGAAGCACAGAAACGCACCTGCATGGACGCAGGTGCGAGGAGAATCGCGCCTTGGAGGGGGCGTTTCGACGGTTTCGTCGGGCGTAGAAAGTCTCAAGGCATAATTTCGTACAGAAGCTTAGTCGCGAAGCGTAGCGAGAGCGGGAGTGCGCATGTACTCAATACTTTGCCACAACGTAAGGTACGTAAGCCGGGGACTGTTGTGGAGACACGCGCTTTAGCAGGAGCGAATAGCGAAGAGACTTAGATACTGTAGAAATTATGCCAAAGAAGAACAGAAACGCACCTGCATGGACGCAGGTGCGGGAGAACCGCGCCATGGACGGCGCGTTTCGACGGTTTCGTCAAGCATAGAAAACCTAAAAGCATAATTTCGTACAGAATCTTAGTCGCGAAGCGTAGCGAGGGCGAAAGTGCGTGTCTCCCCCACAGTCCCCGGTTTACGTACCGACCTATACCCGACGCGCAAAGTTGCGCATAAAAACGCGCACCTAAAACCTTTTTGTGAAAAATACTTGAAAACAAAAGTAAAAAATGTCGAAATTGCACATTGACATAATCACAATACTGTAATATACTAAGTTCAGAACAAGCGGTTGCGCGTAAAAACGCACCTAAGAAATAAATCAAATTACAAGCAAATGGAGGAAACAACGGATGGACAAATTTATTGTTAACATCATTCACCGCCCTGAGATGGTGCCTGAGTATTCAGCAACAGTGACAGGACAGGAAAAAAGAAGAGGATATCGGAGATAAGAAGCTCATCACAGAGTCCCTCGACATCTTCAAGACACAGCAGAGACTTGCACATGAGGCTGGACTCAAAACTACAATCCAGATGACATATGCTTCGCTTTTTAATGATGAGGCAGTAGAGCTTGCAAAGCAGGATCACGAGAAATACGGTGATGAGATAGCACTTTCACTCCTTGGACTTCCATGTGAGGAGTTTAGAGAGAAGTATAAGACAAAGGATTTCTGTATCTGGATGTTCTCAATGGAGGACAAGAAAGCTATCGTAAATGATGTTTTCGAGAAATTCCATGATAGATTCGGTTTCTATCCTGAGTCAACAGGCTCTTATTATATGGATGCAGACCTTACAAACTACATCAAAGAAAAATACCCAATGGTAAAATGTGCAGTTGCAACATGCTGGGAGGAGGGCCCTAAGGCATACCACACATGTAACAACTCCTGGTATACACTTTTCGATGGCGGCCCATGGGCACCATGGATTCCATCCAAGCAGAATACACATGCGCCGGCAGCAAATCAGGCAGAGGACAGTGGAATCGTAGCTATCCCACACCTTTCCCGTGACCTGATTGCATGTTATGACGGAAACGGATCAAACTTCGGTACACATCCACAGAACGTGCTTCGCGGTATGATTTATGATACAAAGACCTGGGAGTATCCATATCTTTACAACCTCATTGACCAGTACAGAGACCTTGCAAAATACAATAACGGATATTCATACAACATGATGTTCGTAGGTCCTGGCTGGATGAACAAGATGGGACGCTGGGAGCAGCCATATGAGCTTCTCTTAAAGTCATACACAGACGGCTGTAATTACTATGGCAAGTTAAAGAAAGAGGGTAAACTCATCGACATGACAATGTCAGAGTTCGCTGATTACTTCAGAGAGAAGAAGGGGGTCAACGCAGGTAACTACAATGAGCCTGAGTGTGCACCATGGAGAGATATCCTTTACGGCTCAGACAAGCAGCTCTTCTGGTACTGTGACCCATACATGAGAGCATGCGTAAACATGGATCAGGGTGGAGCAATCGTAGACCTTCGTCCATACGTTGCAAAGCTTGAGTGGCCGGTTGGAATCGGAACAAAGCATGTACAGGATGCATCTTATCCATTCCTTATTCAGGAGAAATATAGAGCAGGATACTTTACACACTATGCAGGAGCTGGAACAGTAAGAAGTGCCAAGCTTTCACACAACGGTGAGGAGGTTGACCTGTGTCTCTGTCCTACACACAGCCATTTTTCAGAGGAAGTTATTGATGGCAAGAAGACAAGAATCCTTACACTTGATCCTGTAGATATTGAGTTTTATGATGTTAAGCTTACTCTTCAGACAAAGGAATACTTTGAGGAGGGCTCATCAAACATCAAGATTGAGCGTAATATCCTTAGCATGAGTGATCCAAATGCAGAGGTTTATCTCGATGAGTATATCACAGCATGCTACGGAACAACAGAGTATCCTGATGATATGACAGGCATCACACTTACATGTGAGGGAGAAAACCCACAGAGCATCAATTATGAGTACAAGTGTCGTGATGCAAAGCTTGACGGAGCAACTGCAGTAAGCGCAGTAATTCCTGCAATTCAGACAAAGGTTTCACTCACACCATCTGCAAAGGCAGAGGGATACATTGAGGAAGGATATGCATTCTCTCCAATGTTCAAGCTTGGTTACAAGAAACAGATTAAAGACAAGGAGGTATTTGCAACATGGCTCAACTTGGCAAAGGCAAATTAAATTATAGATGCCCGTCCTGCTTTTTAAGAGATCTGGACATTGATATGTTTTACAATAAGGAAACAGATATTTACAGCTGTATCCGCTGTCAGTTCAGAGGTACAGAGAAAGAGGTACTTTAGGGTAACGAGGATGTCCGCAAGAAGTACAAGGCTATGTACAAGAGATTCGACAAGTTCGACTTTGATTAAAGTAGTGATTGGTACGTTGCTGTTATAATAGCAGCAGCGTATTTTGCATTTTCGCTACAAAGGAGAGTATATATGGCAGAAAAGAAAAAAAGACACGATGGAATTCAGATTTTATGAGCTGCCACAGGGAGAATCTGCACTTGTGTTGTGCGGAGAATCCTGGAAGAGAGTGTATGGTCATGAGGAATTACAAATGCATTTTCATAATCTGCTTGAAATCGGCATCTGCCGCGAGGGCGACGGAAATATGTATCTGGATGAGGATACTTACCAGTATCATGACGGCGATATCACATTTATACCTGAGAATTTTCCACATGTTACAGTCAGCTATGGTGAGGTGGTAAATTTCTGGGAGTATATTTTTATTGACATACGCTCTGTGATAGAAGAGATGTTTCCAAACAATGCGGCATTCCAGAACGAGGCAGTTACGACTATATCAAAAAAAGCGTTTATGACCAACGTATACCAGAGCCCGGCTGTAGCTGAGTATATAAATGCCATAATCAGGGAAACCTGTGAGCACAAGGTTTATTGCCAAAGGACGATAAAGCTCCTTGTGCAGGGAATTGTAATAGAGCTGCTGCGCAGGTATGATGAGCTTCCGGAGGAGGATAATAATATAGTAAAGGGTACAAATATGTCACAGATAGCCACAGCACTTGACTACATGAATAAGCATTACAGCGAATCGATAAAGGCAGGGGAGCTTTCGGAACTATGCAACATGAGCGAGACTCATTTCAGGAGACTGTTTGAATCATATATCAATATGCCGCCTATGGAGTATCTGAATCTGATAAAGTAGAGTACAGAAGGCGTGCGAGCTTAAAAAAAGACAAATGAGTCTATGGAGCTTATTGCACAAAAAGTGTGGATTCACAACCCAGTCAACTTTTAACCGTAATTTCCGCAAATTTTTGGACACTTCGCCATATCAGTGGAAGATAAATCCTGAAAATTATGAGCATAAGCTGCTGAATTTTAGGATATCTGCACTAAAGGGATGGTAGAAAATACATGCCTTCGTCTTATAAGAGGGCTTTGTGTTTAAAACAGACATGTATCAAATAATAAATACAGTAGATAGGAGTGTATAAAATATGAGTAATTTTGATTCAAATATCATTAAGAATCCGGAAATATTTGAGCAGAACAGACTTGCGGCTCATTCGGATCATGTGTGCTATAAAAATGAACTGGAGAAAATTAAAGGAAAATCAAGCCTGAGATATGATATGAACGGCTTATGGAAGTTTGCATATGCAAAGAATCAGTCCCTGGCTCCTTGTGGCTTTGAGGCAGCTGATTATGATTGCAAAGGCTGGGATGAAATCAGGGTTCCGGCACATATCCAGATGGAAGGCTATGACGTGCCAATCTATACGAATACCACATATCCGTGGGAGGCTGATGAGTCTATAAAGCCGGGCGAGGTACCTGAGATTTTTAATCCGGTTGCAAGCTATATGAAGTATTTCACAATTCCTGAGAATATGAAGAACAAGAGGGTGGGTATTTCGTTCCAGGGAGTGGAGAGCGGTTTTGCACTCTGGCTGAATGGACACTATGTCGGCTACAGTGAGGACACATTTGATCCGTCTGATTTCGAGCTGACTGATTATATTGTCGAGGGTGAGAACAAGCTTGCGGTCAGGGTATGGAAATGGACATCAAGCAGCTGGTGTGAGGATCAGGATTTTTACAGATTTTCAGGCATTTTCAGAGATGTATTTTTTGTATGCTGTTCCTTGTGCACATGTGGAGGATCTGTCAGTTGTTCCTACACTTAATGATACCTTTGACGAGGGTACACTTAGCGTGTCGATAAAGGCAGATGGTGATGGTATTGCAAGTGTAAAGCTTTATGAGCTGGGCGATTTGTCTGTGGAAAAATATGACAGGGCAAAACTTTTATTGGAAGAGTTTGATATAGAGCTTAGGAAGAAGGAAATTTGCGAGGGCTCATGTAATGTGAAAAATCCTCTGTTATGGAGCGCTGAAAAGCCAAATCTGTATGAGGTTAAAATTATAGTTAAAGATACGCATGGAAATGAGACCGAGTTTATCAGCCAGCTGGCAGGCTTCAGAAGATTTGAGATGGTAGACGGACTCATGAAGCTAAACGGTAAGCGTATTGTATTTAAGGGTGTAAACCGCCATGAGTTCAGCTCAATAACAGGCCGTGTGCCAAACCGTGATGAGGTGATAAAGGATATTGTCACAATGAAAAAGAACAATATCAATGCTATAAGAACAAGCCATTATCCTGATGATTCCATGCTCTATAATCTTTGCGATATTTATGGAATTTATATGATAGCTGAGAACAATCTTGAGAGTCATGGCACATGGGAGGCATATAATAAGGGCTATGTTGACCTTGACTTTGTTGTGCCAAAGGACAAGCCACAGTGGAGAGAAATGATGCTCGACCGTGCCAACTCATGCTATCAGAGGGATAAAAATCATCCGGCAATCCTTATCTGGTCATGCGGCAATGAGTCGTTTGGCGGCAAGACCATATATGAGATGTCACAACTTTTCAGACAGCTTGATAAGCATCGTCTGGTTCATTATGAGGGAGTATTTAGCGATAGAAGCTATAATGACACAAGCGACATGGAAAGCCAGATGTATACTCCGGCTGCAGGCATTGAAAAATTCCTGGCAGAGCATCCTGAGAAACCGTTTATCTGCTGCGAATATACACATGCAATGGGAAATTCCTGCGGTGCTATGCACAAATATACAGAGCTTACAGACCGCGAGCCTAGATATCAGGGCGGATTTATCTGGGATTATATTGACCAGTCAATCTACAAAAAGGACAGATACGGCAAGTGGTTCCTCACATATGGCGGAGATTTTGGCGACAGACCTACAGATGGAGATTTCAGCGGAAACGGCATCTGCTACGGCGGGAGAGAGAGGCTTCTCCAAAGATGCAGGAGGTGAAGTTCAATTATCAGAATATCTCGGTTGATTTTGACAGCGACTACATCTTTACAGTCAAAAACAAAAATCTCTTTGTAAATACATCGGTTTTTGATGCTTTTGCCATTCTTCTTGCAGACGGTGAGGAGGTTTACAGGACAAAGCTTCAGATATCTGTTCCACCGATGGATAGGGCAAGCTATGAGGTGCCGGTGACTCTTAAAAATTCCATGATAGATGTGGAAAAAGAGTACTGTATTGTCGTATCATTTGTATCAAAGGAAAACACCATATGGGAAAAGGCCGGATATGAGATTGCATTCGGACAGCATATGATAAAGAAGCCTGTAAGTGAGTATTCATGCGACAAATCAGTTGAGCTTGTTGTTGGAAACGGAAATATCCTTGTAAGAGGTGAGAACTTCAAGGCACTTTTCTCAAGAATGAATCTGGGAATGGTTTCATATGTATATGGTGGCGTCGAGATGCTTCCAAATACTATTCCACTGCCGAATTTCTGGAGAACACCTACCAACAATGATTCCGGAAATATGATGCCACAGCGCTATGCACAGTGGAAGATTGCCAGCATGTATGTGACCACCAGACAGGATCAGCGCTTTGCGGATACATCACCAAGGGTAGACAAAAATGACAACAATATCGCCATCACATACACTTATTTCATGCCTACCACACCGCAGAGTTCATGCGAGGTGACATACAGAGTGTTTGGTGATGGAACAATCGAGACAACTCTGTCATATGACCCTGTAAAGGAACTTGGCGATATGCCGGAGTTTGGCATGATGTTCAAGCTGGATGCCGATTATGATACAGTGAAATGGTACGGACTCGGACCACAGGAGACATACGAGGACAGACAGCATGGCGGAAAGTATGGTGTATACGAGAATAAAGTGGCAGACAACATTGCCGAGTACCTCGTTCCGCAGGAGAGCGGCAACAAGTGCAGAGTAAGATATGCAAAGGTAATGGATAAGAAGGGCAGGGGCATGCTGTTCTTTGGTGATGAGCTTTCGTTCTCGGCACTGCCATATACACCACATGAGCTGGAAAATGCAGCGCATCATTTCGAGCTTCCACCTGTACACTATACTGTTGTCCGTGTGGCAAAGAAGCAGATGGGTGTAGGCGGAGATGACAGTTGGGGCTCACATACTCATCCGGAGTACCTGCTTGATGCCTCAGAGAAAATGGAATTCACATTCTGTTTCCGCGGAATATGATTAATCATAAATTATATAAGAATTAATGAGGATTAAAATGTCAAAATTTATTAAGGATATGGATTTATCAACCTTGCTCGAGCTGGAACGCTGCGGAGCAAAATACTACGAGGATGGAAAAGAGAAGGACATTCTTGACATCATGAAGGAGCATGATGTTGACACAATCCGTCTTCGTCTGTGGAATGACCCAAAATCAGAGGATGGTGAGCCTTACGGTGCGGGTAACAATGACCTGGCTGAGACTATCGCTATCGGAAAAAAGGTTACAGATGCAGGCTTTGGAGTGCTTTTGAATTTTCATTACAGTGATTTCTGGGCAGATCCGGGCAAACAGATCAAGCCGAAGGCATGGAAGGATTTTGGTGTGGACGAGCTGGAGCAGGCTGTATATGATTTTACACTTGAAAATCTGACAAAAATTATTGAGGCAGGTGTAAATGTCACAATGATTCAGGTAGGCAATGAGCTCTCAAACGGACTTTTTATGGCCTGAGGGAGAGGTGCCAAATTACGATAATATAGCTAAATTTGTGAATGCCGGAATACGTGCCTGCCGCAAGGTAAATGCTGATATTCCGATTATGATTCACCTTGATAATGGTGGAAATAATGAGCTTTATGTCAGATGGTTTACAAACTTCATCGAAAGAGGAGAGGAGTTTGAGTATATCGGATTGTCATACTATCCTTTCTGGCACGGCTCTCTCGATCAGCTTGAGTTCAACATGAATGACATTGCAAAGCGTTTCAATAAGGACCTTATCATCGCTGAGGTATCCATGGGCTTTACAATGGACAGCTACCAGGAGTACGAGAAGCTTGCTGATTCTGAGCGCAAGGGATATGCGACCAGACCGGCGCTTGTGGAGAAGATAGATTATCCTATGACTATTGAGGGGCAGGCTGACTTTACAAAAGATTTTTTAAACAGGGTGGCAAATGTGGTGGATGACCACGGAAAAGGATTTTTTGGTGGGAGCCGGCATGGATTCCAGTACCGGGCTCCGGCTGGGCAACACCGGCATCCTTAAAATACATGAACGATCCGGGACCATGCGGCAATGAGTGGGCAAATCAGGCGCTCTTTGACTATGATGGAAATGTGCTGCCGGCGCTTGATGTTATTAAGTGTTTCAAAAAAAATTACATAAGAATATATGTAATTTTGTTGCATGATTTGATTTGTTATGTTGCATTTTCAGTCGGATGTATTGCAATGTAAAAATGTGCAGTTATAATAGGGCTATAAAGAAAAAACGAATTATTTTAACTATCAATTTTACGCAGATAAAATCAGCAAAGGAGAAGAAAAAATGATACAGCAGAACGTATTAGACAAATTCAAGGAGCTTTTTGGAGCAGATGGGGATATCAGAGTATATTTTGCTCCGGGACGTGTAAATCTGATCGGTGAGCACACTGACTACAATGGAGGACATGTGTTCCCATGTGCACTTACCATCGGTACATATATGGCAGCAAGAAAGCGCGATGACAGGAAGCTTCGTTTCTACTCTATGAATTTTGACAATCTGGGTGTGGTTGAGTCATCACTTGATGAGTTTACACCTGATCCGGACGGACTTTGGATAAACTATCCAATGGGCGTTATGTGGGCCTTCGAGGGACGCGGAATGAAGCTTGAAAGCGGTCTTGATATTGTTTTATTCGGAAATATTCCAAACGGATCAGGACTTTTTCTTCATCAGCATCTCTTGAGGTGGTTACAGGATATATGTTAAAGGATATTTACGGCTTTGACGTGACAAATCAGGATATTGCACTTATCGGTCAGTATTCAGAGAACAACTACAACGGCTGTAATTGCGGTATCATGGATCAGTTTGCATCTGCAATGGGCAAAAAGGACAATGCAATTTTCCTTGACTGCAATACTCTTGATTTTGAGTATGCACCAATCGTTTTGGACGGTGCAAAGATCGTGGTTACAAACAGCATGGTTAAGCACAGCCTTGTAACAAGTGCTTACAATGACAGAAGAAATGAGAGTGCACAGGCTCTTAAGGATTTACAGACAGTATGTGACATCAAGACTCTCGGTGACCTGACAGATGAAGAGTTCGAGGCTCATAAGGATGCGATTAAGGATGAGGTTGCACGTAAGAGAGGCAAGCATGCGGTTTATGAGAATCAGCGTACCATCAAGGCTGTTAAGGCACTGAAGGAAAATGATATCGAGACATTTGGAAAGCTTATGAATGCTTCACATGTATCACTTCGTGATGATTATGAGACATCATGTCCTGAGGTTGACGTACTTGTTGATGAGGCGTGGAAGATTCCGGGTGTTATCGGATCACGAATCACAGGCGGCGGATTTGGCGGCTGTACAGTCAGCATAGTAAAGGACGAGGCTATTGATCAGTTTAAGGCAAACCTGACAAAGGCCTATGAAGAAAAGGTTGGAAAGACACCTGAGTTTTATGTTGTTTCAATCGGAGATGGACCTAGCCGTCTGGCATAAAATTAGCAATATGAAATAACAGTAACGGATAAATAGGTTTTTCCCGACAATGATTAAGGAGCATGACATGATTCAGGAGAGAATATTAGAATTAGTAAAATATGGTCTTACAACAGGACTTGTTGACCCTGCTGATGAGGTATACACAGTAAATAGACTTCTAGAGGTACTCGGAGTGGACGACATCGAAGATGAGACATTTGAAAAGGTAGAGGCTCAGCCTGCATGGACACAGGAAGAGGCAGAGGAGAAGCTTGAGGGTATACTCGAGGATATGATGACATACGCATATGACAATGGCATCATGAAAGAAAACAGCATTGTATACAAGGATCTTTTTGATACAAAGCTGATGGGCTGCCTTGTAAATGCACCAAGCGTGATCAGAGCTCGCTTTAAGGATTTATACGACAATGAGTCTTCACTTGCCGCAACGGATTATTTTTACAAATTAAGCTGTGACAGCAATTATATCAGAAGACAGCGCATAAAGAAGGATATGAAATGGACCACAGACACAGAGTATGGCACACTTGATGTGACAATCAATCTCTCAAAGCCTGAGAAGGATCCAAAGGCAATTGCTGCCGCTAAAAATGCAAAGCAGAGCGCGTATCCGAAGTGCCAGCTCTGTAAGGAAAATGAGGGATATGCAGGCCGCGTAAACCATCCTGCAAGAGAAAACCACAGAATTATCCCTGTTACAATAAACAACAGCCAGTGGTTTTTCCAGTACTCACCATATGTATACTACAATGAGCACTGTATCGTGTTCAATTCAAAGCATACACCGATGAAAATCGAGCGTGCCACATTTGGAAAGCTGCTTGATTTTGTGACACAGTTTCCACATTATTTTGTAGGCTCAAATGCAGATCTGCCGATCGTTGGAGGTTCCATCTTAAGTCATGATCATTTCCAGGGTGGACACTATACCTTTGCTATGGCAAAGGCTCCGATAGAGAAAAAATCACATTCAAGGGCTACGAGGATGTTGAGGCAGGTATCGTAAAATGGCCCATGTCTGTTATCAGAATCAAGTCAGCAGACAGGGATAAGCTTATTGACCTTGCAGATAAGATTCTTCTTGCATGGAGAGGCTATACAGATGAAGAAGCATTTATTTTTGCAGAGACAGATGGAGAGCCACACAACACTATCACACCTATAGCAAGACGTCGTGACGGAGACTATGAGCTTGACCTTGTGCTCAGAAACAACATCACCACAGAGGAGCATCCGCTTGGCGTATACCATCCGCATGCCCACCTTCATCACATAAAGAAGGAGAATATCGGACTTATCGAGGTAATGGGACTTGCAGTGCTTCCTGGCCAGATTAAAAGGTGAGATGGCAGAGCTTAGGAATGCAATCCTTACAGGAAAGGATCTGTATTCGACTGAGACTCTTGCATCACATGCTGACTGGGCTCTTAAGTTTATGTCTAAGTATGATAAGATTGATGAGTCTAATATTGATGATATCATCAATGAGGAGATTGGACTTGTATTTAAAGAGGTGCTTGAGTGTGCAGGAGTGTACAAGTGCACTGATGAGGGACGTGCAGCGTTCCAAAAATTTATAGATGCGGTAAATGCATAAGATTTTCTATCTTTTTATAATGCGGAAAGCACCGGCGAACCATACTATATATTTCGCGAGTACTACGCAGCTAAGAAGCAGTAAGAATTATGATTTGGGTGTTTAGACCATGACACAACCGGCTTTTTATGTGCCGTCCATGGCACATAACGCCTTGCCCCAGCGTCCATGCTGGGGCATTGTTGTATATGGACATAATTCTAACTGCTTCTAAGCTGCTTCGTAAAGCTCAATATATAGTATGATTCGCCGGTGCTTTCCTCAGCTGTGAGATAAACTGATTTTTAAAGGACTTGTTAAAGCCATTATTGTTAATGACTTTTTACTAAAGATGTGTCATTAGGATGAATTTACCGTTTTTGCAGCTCATGCAGGCAGTGGATGAATGCAGGCACCAGGAAGGCATCTGCGAGAATCCATGCGAGTGGGCTTGCAAAGCAGGCGGCAGAAAAGCCGAATATCGGTACAAATACAAGTCCGGTGAGCGAACGCGCAATCATTTCTGCTACTCCTGCAAACATTGCAAAACCTGAAAAGCCCATGCCCTGTATGGTGAAACGGACTGTGTTTACCAGAACGAGCGGGATGTAGAAAAATGCATTTGTCAGCAGAAACTGATGAGCCTGTGCGACAACCTCTGTTTCGCTTGGTGATACAAACAGGTAAATCAGATAGTTGGCTATAAACAGCAGTGCCACAAAAATCAAAACCGAATAGATCGATCCTATAACTGAGGCTGAAATAAGCCCCTTCTTTACACGTTCAAATTTGGCTGCGCCGACATTTTGTCCACTGTAGGTGGCCATTGTGGAGCCGAGTGCGTCAAATGGACACATCACAAACATTGAAATACGGCTTGCAGCGGTCATTGAGGCAACTGCGATGGAGCCTAAGCCGTTTACGGCAGTCTGCAGTATGACGCTGCCTATAGCGGTTATCGAATACTGAAAGCCCATAGGAAGTCCCATGACCATCAGATTTCTGACATATGAAGAGTCAAGCTCCAGATCATTTCTGCTTACATGCAGCAGAGGTACCTTTTTTGCTATGTAAATGATGCACAGCACTCCTGATATACACTGTGACAGTACGGTTGCAAAAGCCGCTCCAAACACGCCCATGTTAAATACCAGAATGAAAAGTAAATCAAAACCGATATTTAGAACAGCCGCGATTATAAGGAAAATAACAGGTATGACCGAGTTGCCGAGAGATCTCAGATATCCTGACAGCAGATTGTACAGTATTGTGGCAGGAATGCCTGCAAATATGACAATCAGATACTGGTAGGCGAGGTCGTAAATGTCGCTTGGCGTATTCATCCAGGTCAGAATGTGACCGCAGAGAAGCACAGTGAGTGCTGTCATGATTATTGCGATAATTACAGACACAATTCCTGCATTTCCTACATATTTTTTAAGTCCTTTTTCATCCTTGGCACCAAAGCGCTGGGCTATTGGAAGCGAAAAGCCGGCACACACACCGTGGCAGAAGCCGATGATGAGAAAGCAGATGCTTCCGGTAGAGCCGACGGCGGCTAAGGCCGAAACACTTAGAAAACGGCCGACGATTATAGTATCCATAAGGCTGTAAACCTGCTGGAAAAGCATTCCGAGAAGCAACGGAAGGGAAAAGCCCAGAATGAGCCCGGTAGGAGAACCTACAGTGAGGTCCTTTGAATTATTTTTAGTCATTATTTATAATCCCCTTGATTAAAAAAAAATAGATAAAAAAATATATATAAAATAGTGATTAAGTGTAATATACAACCTTTACAAACATAAGTAAATGAGGTAAAGTAAAATTGTTAGCATTTTTTTTGGTGCATATTTTAAAGTGAATAAAAACGCTGTTTTTATGTTTGATATCATGTTTTTTTGAGAAGAAAATTGAATAATCAGTAAATATGTATGTGCTGACATATAATTAAATTTGGAGGAAAAGAATGAGAGACTGGGAAAATAACATTCGAAAGGTTGTACCTTATACACCGGGAGAACAGCCAAAGAATACCTGTGTTATTAAGTTAAATACAAATGAGAATCCATATCCGCCAGCGCCGGGAGTGAAGGAGGTTTTAAGTAATTTCAATACAGATGATTTAAGACTGTATCCTGATCCAAGAGTTGATAAGCTGGTAAATGCAATCGCGGATTTCTATAAGATAGACAGCTCGAAGGTGTTTGTCGGAGTTGGCTCTGATGATGTACTTGCCATGATTTTTATGACATTTTTTAATTCGAAAAAGCCGATACTGTTTCCTGATATCACATATTCTTTTTATGATGTGTGGGCAGATATGCTTCGAATCCCTTATGAGCAGCTTCCATTGTCTGATGATTTTTCAATAGTACCGTCAGATTACTATAAGGCAAACGGCGGAGTAGTATTTCCAAACCCTAATGCTCCGACAGGAAAGCTCATGCCTCTTGATGAGATAGAGGATATAATAGAGCACAATCAGGATATAATTGTCGTGGTAGATGAGGCATATGTAGATTTTGGCGGGGAGAGTGCGCTTCCACTCATTGACAAATATGATAATGTCATTGTGGTACAGACATTCTCGAAATCACGCTAGCTGGCAGGCTCAAGAGTTGGTTTTGCCATGGCAAGTCCTGTGCTTATCAAGTATCTGAATGATGTGAAATATTCGTTCAACTCATATACAATGGACAGAATCACAATCGAAGCAGCTACAGCAGCGGTAAAAGACAGAGCATACTTTGAAGAGACCACAGCAAAGGTCATAAAGACACGTGAGTGGACAAAGAAAGAGCTTAAGAGACTTGGCTTTACATTCTGTGACTCAAAGAGCAACTTTATATTTGCAAAGCCTGCAAATGTTTCTGCAACAAAGCTTTTTGAGGACCTTAAGGCAGACAATATATTTGTCAGACATTTCAGCTCACCTGAGCGAATCAACGACTATCTGCGCATATCCATAGGAACTGATGAGCAGATGCATACACTAATTAAATTTTTGGAGAATTATTCATGTTAAAAAAATATATTTACATCTTTTTTAATTTCAATGGTACCACTTATTGAACTCAGAGGAGCGGTTCCGGTTTCACAGGTGATGGGGCTGCCGATAGTGCCATCATTTATCGTTTGTATCATTGCAAATATGCTTCCGGTACCGATTATTTATCTTTTTGCAAGAAAGGTTCTCATCTGGGGAGCAGACAAACCAATTATTGGAAGGTTCTTCAGCTTCTGCCTTGAAAAAAAAAGGAGAGAAGGGTGGCAAGAAGCTTCAGGCAAAGGCCGGAAGAGGTCTGTTTGTTGCACTTTTACTTTTCGTAGGTATCCCACTTCCGGGAACAGGTGCATGGACAGGAACACTTGCGGCAAGTATCCTTGATATGGATTTCAAGTCAACAGTTGCCGCTGTCATGCTTGGAGTACTGCTTGCCGGCATGATTATGATGATAGTAAGTCTGGCGGGCGTGTCTATATTCCTGTAGAATTTATGGGGAGCTTTCTTCGTCCTTGTTAAACAGTACAAATCCGGCCACCAGTGAAACAATTGTAACCACAATCACAACCACAAAGACCACTACACTATTACCGGGATCAGGGAAAAATCCTGAAAGTGTGCCCCAAAGGTTGAAAAGCAGATGAAGCCCCATAGAGTAGTAAATAGAGCCACCGCGTTCGCACACATATCCGAGCAATATGCCAAGTGCAAAGGCATATATGCCCTGAATCCAGTTGAGATGGAACAGTCCGAAAAGTGCAGCCTGCATCAGATTGGCAAGAGCAAATGGCAAAGCCTTTCTGGCACAGCGCATGGTTACACCGCGGAATATAAGCTCCTCACAGATTGGCGCCAGTATTACAGAATAAAGTACTGTCACAAAGGTGGTATCTGTGATGCCTGATGTCTCAAAAAGCTTATTGTACTGCTGCAGCCAGTCGGGACGGATGTAGCCGGTTAAGTTAGCGATGAAATTGGCAGCAAACTGTGTACCCGGCACGAGTATGACGATTGCCACAATCATCATGGGATTGAAGGTTTTCTTAGGGGATGGAAGAAAATTACCTTCGTATCTGGCATAGTACCACATGCCAAAAATCGCAATGGTAATGAGTGCATAGATGACCATAATCATCATGTTAAAATTTACAGAGGTAAATGTCTTTTCAAGGCGGTCCGATACGTTTGCAGACGGAAAAGCAAGCTTTCCGACAAAACCCTGTCCAAACACTCCCATGCCCATCATAAAGAATAAGGCGATAGTCTGAATTGCCTCAACTGCAAGCAGTGGGACAAATGTGTAAAAGAAATATCCTACTTTTTTCATTTTCAATTTACTCCATTCTGATTTATTAGGCGATAGTAACATTAGTATAACATATCATAATTTAATTGCAAGAAAGCTGTTTACTTTAAAACTTTAATATGTTAAAATTAAATGTAAATAAATCGCATGAAAAAGGAGAACACGATGAGCAAGAATCTTAAAACAGAAGCAGTAGACCATTTGTTTGATGCTATTTTGTGTCTCAAGGATAGAGCAGAGTGTTATACATTTTTTGAGGATGTTTGTACTGTAAATGAGCTTTTTTCTCTATCACAGAGATTTGAAGTGGCAAAGATGCTTAGAGAGCAGAAGACATATCTTGATATAGCAGAAAAGACCGGGGCTTCCACAGCCACAATCAGCCGTGTGAACAGATCCTTAAACTACGGCAACGATGGATATGATATGGTTTTTTCACGCATGGAGGATAGCTCTGATAAAGAGGATTAGTTTATCATAGGGGGAAAGAAAAACAGGCTCATTAATTTGAGCCTTTTTTTTAGAAGCCTCTTTTTCTTCATTTAGATTGTCAATCATGCGCTCAATCAGCATTTTCTTGATGTAGACATCAAAGCTCAGCATGCAGATAAAGCTGAATGTGTGAAGAAATTTCTGATCCTCATCAGGAAAATCCTCAAATGTCTCACCGGCAATCTTGTATTTCTTGCCGAGATCCTTTAGGAGCTTCTGCGATTCCTCCGCCTCTAAGCTGAAAACCTCAGTATAGACATCCTGCATCGTAAATCCGTCATCATTACCGAAATACTTCTCGGTAAGCGGATTAAGAATCGAGCGTATATCGTTGATGCTCAATATATTTTTGAAATAATATATAAAAAGCAGTGTGAGCACATGCTCCTTAGAATACTTTTTCTTGTCCGGAGAAGGGAGCAGATTGTTTTTGGCATAGTTGTTTATCATTGTCTTGGTAAGGATTTTGTCGCTTTCATAGCGCTTTGATGCAGCGAGCTGCTCGTCCATGAAGGTTGTGACCTGATCCATGTACAAATCAATATTTGGTATATCCTCCGGCTTTATGTAATCTATTGATTTAAGCTGTTTTAATAATTCTGATAAAAATTCTTTAACGTCATTCTCCATATCATCACCTCAGACTTTTATTATATAGTATTGAAAACTATATGACAAGTTTTTTTTGAATTTTCTCATATTGGGTTGTGCAAAACATATGTTTGTGGTATGCTGTAGATAAATTATTTTTGTATTTATGGTTTGTGTGCCTGTAATAAGACTGGAGAATTGAGAGGAAAACAGATGAACTTAGATATGTTGAATGAACAGCAGAGAGAGGCCGTTTTGACCACAGAGGGTCCGCTTCTTATTTTAGCGGGGGCAGGCAGTGGCAAGACCAGGGTTCTTACATACAGGACTGCCTACCTGATAGATGAGTGTGGCGTCAATCCTTACAATATCATGGCAATCACCTTTACAAACAAGGCTGCGGGAGAGATGCGTGAGCGAATTGATGATATGGTGGGCTATGGTTCGGAAAGCATATGGGTTTCTACATTCCATTCAACATGTGTGCGTATTCTGCGCAGGTACATTGACAGGCTGGGATATGACACGAATTTTACCATATATGATGCTGACGACCAGAAGGCTTTGATGAAGGACATCTGCAAGCGTCTTGAGATAGATACCAAAATGTATAAGGAAAAGATGTTTTTAAATGTCATATCATCGGCAAAGGATGAGATGATTGATCCGATAGAGTTTGAAAACCGCTTCACGGGGGACTTTGTGAAGCGTAAGCAGGCACTTGTATACAAGGAGTATCAGAATGCACTAAAGCAGAATAACGCACTCGATTTTGATGATTTGCTTGTGAAGACAGTAGAGCTTTTTAAGCTGGATAAAGAGGTGCTGGATTACTATCAGGAGCGCTTCAGATATATCATGGTGGATGAGTATCAGGATACAAACACCGTGCAGTTTGAGCTTATCAGGCTTCTTGCCATGAAGTATAAGAATCTGTGTGTGGTGGGTGATGATGATCAGTCCATTTACAAGTTCAGAGGTGCCAATATCTACAATATCTTAAACTTTGAGAAGCATTTTGAAGATGCAAAGGTCATAAAGCTTGAGCAGAATTACAGGTCTACCCAGAATATCCTAGATGCCGCCAACAGCGTCATTTCCAACAACGTGGGTAGAAAGGACAAGCGCCTTTGGACTGACAACGGAGCCGGAGACAGGATTACCTTTGAACAGCTTGAGAGTGGCTTCGAGGAAGCGGATTATGTGGCGCGTTCGATAGCGAGACTCGTGAGAAAGGGTGAGGCGCGCTATAAGGACTGTGCTGTGCTTTACCGAACCAACGCACAGTCGCGTCTTTTCGAGGAGAAATTTATTGCAGCCAACATCCCATACAAGATTGTCGGCGGCGTGAATTTCTATGCCAGAAAAGAGATAAAGGATATCCTTGCATATTTAAAGACTATTGACAATGGCCATGATGACCTTGCGGTAAAGCGAATAATAAATGTGCCAAAGCGCGGCATCGGAGCTACAAGCATCAATAAGGTGACAGACTATGCTCTTGAGAAGGGGATAGATTTCTATACGGCACTGCGCTACGTCGATGAGGTGCCGGGCATGGCGAGGTCAGCAGGCAAGATAAAGCCATTTGTGATGTTTATACAGTCGCTTCGGGCGAGAGCTGAGATGGATTCGGTTTCGCAGCTCATACAGGCAATAATCGATGAGACCGGCTATGTCGATGAGCTGAAGGCTGCGGGCACGGATGAAGCAGAGCAGCGTATTGAGAATATTGATGAGCTTATAAACAAGGCTGTTGATTACGAGCAGGGGGAGGAGAATCCTACTCTCAGTGGCTTTTTGGAGGAGGAAGTAGCGCTTGTAGCCGATATAGACGGTCTTGACGAAAACAGCGACTATGTGGTTCTTATGACTCTGCACAGTGCTAAGGGACTTGAGTTTCCGAATGTGTATCTGGCGGGTATGGAGGATGGTCTTTTCCCAAGCTATATGTCAATCACGAGTGATGATGCGACAAGCGAGATAGAGGAGGAAAGGCGTCTTGCTTATGTTGGCATCACGAGAGCCAAGGAGCATCTGACCATCACATCTGCACGCATGCGCATGGTGCGTGGAGAGACACAGTTCAACAAGGTATCACGATTTGTGAAGGAGATACCGCGTGAGCTTATGGCAGGCGAGGTTTATGAGCAAAAGCGCCGAGATGATGACCTTGAAAGAAATTCGCAGAGCACGTACAGAAAGGCTAAGGAGGCCTTCAAAAAAGACACCTACATACGGCACAGAATATGCGACCACCTTTAATACACAGCGCACAAGGACACCTGTCTACACACCTGTGAGCAACCAGAAGTCATTTGCCAGTGCAAATACCACCGGAGGTCTTTCATATAAGGTAGGAGACAGAGTATCGCACATCAAGTTTGGTGCGGGCGAGGTCATGGCAATCGTAGAAGGTGGCAGGGATTATGAGGTTACAGTGGATTTTGACAAGGCCGGTACCAAAAAGATGTTTGCTTCATTTGCTAAATTGAAAAAAATTGACTAAAATTATTGTAATTTTTATAGGAAAATTGGATATAATATGCTATAATGGATTTAACAAATAGCATTTGACAATTACTTTTGGAAAAGGAGCGGATTGAATTATGAGTAAAGTTGAAGAATTATTAAAGGACAACAAGCTTGCAGAGAAGCTCAGCATGGCAAAGCTTAATGACCTTCTCAAAAAAGAAGAGGAAGACAAGAAGCCTTCCAAGGCTGTTATCATATTTGCCATCATTGGTGTATTAGTTGCAGTGGCAGCAGCGGCATATGGTATCTACAGATTTTTCACACCGGATTATTTAGATGATTTCGATGATGAGTACGATGATGAATTCGATGATGATTTCTTCGAGGATGAAGACGATGATGATGCTGAAGAGGAAAAAAGAGGCACCAAAGACTAAAGAAGAGAAATAATCGTTTTTAGATAATGGGGGCTACATATGTAGTCCTCATTTTTCTTTATGTGTGAAGCAGTTGTACTAGGCATTTGCAGTCAGGCATACAAAGGAATAATAAAGGTATAAAGAGAGATAAGAATTACATGAAAAAAGGATTTAGAGGAACAGGAACCGTAGAAAGAGTAGACTTCCCAAACAAGGGAATAGCCGTTACAGATGACGGCGACAGAGTAATTGTGAAAAATACAATTCCGGGACAGAAGGTGGAATTTGTTGTAAATAAAGTAAAGCATCAAAGGGCAGAGGGCAGACTCATGGAGGTAATTGAGAAATCGCCTCTGGAGACAGAAGAGCCATGCACTCACTTTGGAATGTGCGGGGGCTGTACATATCAGACAGTGCCTTACGAAAAGCAGCTTGATATGAAGCTTACCCAGGTGAAAAAGCTCATTTCGGATGCCATCGGCACTGAAAAAGAGTCAGGATATGAGTTTATAGGGATACATGGAAGTCCGAAAAAGAGCGAATACAGAAATAAGATGGAATTCTCCTTTGGAGACGAATACAAGGATGGTCCGCTGGCGCTGGGCATGCATAAAAGAGGAAGCTTTTATGACCTTGTGACAGTATCGGACTGTCAGATAGTGGATGAGGATTTCAGGACAATATTAAAGGCAACACTTGATTATTTTTCAAAAACAATATCCCATATTTCCACAGAGCAACACACAAGGGCTATCTGCGGCATCTACTTGTCAGAAAGGCAACAAAAACCGGTGAAATCATAGTTGACCTTGTCACCACCACACAGACAGAGGGCTTCAACGAGGAGGAGCTGCTCGCAGGCTTTAGATATGCACTTTTGACCAGGCACTATGATGGCAGATTCAAGGGCGTTTTACACACAAAAATGACAGCGTGGCAGATGTGGTCAAAAACGAGGGCACAGAGGTGCTCTACGGAGATTCATATTTCTACGAGGAGCTCTTGGGTCTGAAATTCAAAATTACTCCCTTCTCCTTTTTCCAGACCAACTCACTCGGAGCGGAGGTGCTCTATGAGACAGCGAGAGAGTTTATTCTGGGAGATGACAAGGATTCGCTAAACGGTAAAACAGTCTACGACCTCTACAGCGGAACCGGCACCATCGCGCAGCTTATGGCACCGGTGTGTAAGGAAGTAGTAGGTGTCGAAATAGTTGAGGAGGCAGTTTGCGCAGCAAAGGAAAACGCTGCCCTTAATGGTCTGGATAACTGTAAATTTATCGCAGGTGATGTCCTCAAGGTGCTTGATGAGATAGAGGAAAAACCGGATTATATAATTCTTGATCCACCACGAGACGGTATCCATCCGAAGGCTATTGGTAAAATCATGGAGTATGGTGTTGAAAATATGGTTTATATTTCATGTAAACCGACAAGCCTGGCAAGGGATTTGCAGATATTTATGG
>VOFG01000095.1_pt1 | contig 28001 bp, 27 predicted proteins | sample 5384171 | NCBI WGS metagenome assembly VOFG01 (sample SAMN12384726, study PRJNA508395) | human gut metagenome | isolation source: healthy gut F | host: Homo sapiens
TTCGGACAAACTCGACAAGCTCATCGCCGAAATGCGCGGCAGATACGATTATGTCTTCCTCGACAGTACGCCCGCCATGTCGGTGGCCGACGCAATTATCACCGACCGGCTTGCGGACCTCTGTATATACATCGTACGCGAGGGCGTGCTCGACCGGCGCCAGCTGCCCGACATCGAGCGGCTCTACCGCGAGAAGAAGCTCCACAACATGTGCATCGTTCTGAACAGCACCCGCGCCCGCCGTCACGGATATGGATACGGGTATGGCTACGGTTACGGTTATGGATACGGATATGGCTACGGAGACGATTACAAGGAAGTAAGCTACCGCAAACGCATCAAGCTCTTCTTCCGGTCGCTGGCACATAAAGTAAAACGGTAACGATGGCCATTCACGACGCAACAATAGCCATCGACTTCGACGGTACGGTCGACGAGAACCCCGCACAGCGGGAGTGGACCGACTCGCCCAAGGTCTTCGCCGACCTCTACATCGACGACAGCGCGCTGGGATGCCCGATCAAGTTCGAAGACGGCATCAAACGCCCGTTCGTCAATTGGGTCAAGGTGCGGCAACGTCTCGTCGAAGAGGGCTTTCTCGACTGAGCCGGCCGGTACGCGCGAAACCCGCAGGGTACCCGTCTCATCTGCTCCGAGGGCGTTCGTGACGAACGCCCTCGGAGCATTTCGTAAAATCCTCCCCGATGCAGACGAACTCCCGAAACGGACGGAAACCGACTTTTCCCGGAGGTATTCTCTTCAAACTTTCAGCCCGCAGCCGATGATATTCTCCGCCGGCTGCGGGCTGTCGCCTTCCGGTTTTGCCGAAAGACGACAAACCATGCTCGACGACACAACAAAATGATACCGTTTTTTTCGGCCGAGCACCCTATTTTTCCGATTTCTCCGTTATTCAGGCAGCGCCGCAGATACGCTCTCCGGACAAAATGCGAACGAGCTTGCTTTTGCCTCCGGCTTATCCGCCTTTGGCTGACGCCTCGGATACTCGCGCCCGGCAAAATGCAAATAAATTTGCTTTCACGCCCGACTTTTTCGTATCTTTGGCTGCGCCTTAGATACTCCGTCTCGGCATAATCAAGTTGCCGCTTGCTTCTGCGCTCGACTTTTCGTATCTTTGCGAAGATGTAGCGGCCAGGACGCGACGTGCAATCGCAGCGGGACGACGAGCCACGCCGCCGCGTGCGGTTCGCGGTCCGTCGCCGGCGCTCAAAACTTGCGGAACATGAAAGGATTCTCACCGATCTCACGGGCATACAGGCGTCTGGTGCGCAAACACCGGTTGACGCTCCAGAACGAGGTGGACAACGCCGAGGAGTGGCACATGCACATCTCGGTCGTGCGTATCTTCGCAGCGTTACTGGCTTTCGTCCTGCTGCTCTTCATCCTGATTCTCTCGCTGGTGGCCTACACCCCCGTGCTGGAATTCCTGCCGGGCTACGAGGCCAACCGCTCGCGCGAAATGCTGCTGCAAAACATCATGCGGCTCGACTCGATCGAGCGGCAGATGACCCAGATGCGTACTTACAGCGACAACATCGCCCTCATCATGGAGGGCAAGACGCCCGTGGTACGCAACGTCGGCGGTCTCGACAGTATCAAGGCCGACAAGACGCTGGTGATGCCCTCGCGCGAGGATTCGCTCCTGCGCATCCAGATGGAGGGCGAAGGCCCCTACGGACTGGGAAAATCGCCGTCGCGCAAGACGCTGCGCGAAGCGATGGCCATGACCGCGCCGGTCGAAGGCATCATCACCGAAAAGTTCGACACCAAACTGGGGCAGTACGGCATCCGGATCGCCGCGGCGCCCGGATCGCAGGTATCGGCCGTCGACAACGGCACGGTCGTGCTGAGCCTGTGGAGCCCCGAAGAGGGCTACGTGGTGCAGGTGCAGCACGCCGACAACGTACTCTCGATCTACAAAAATCTCGCGCAGTCGATGGTCTCGACGGGCCAGCGGCTCCGCAGCGGCGAGGTGCTGGGATACAGCAACGACCCGCAGGCCGAAGGCACCGACTCGAAACTCTTCGGCTTCGAACTGTGGAGCGACGGCAAGCCCGTCGATCCCGAAGGTTACATCGTATTCTAATGGAACATTCCGCCGGAAAGGCCCCACGCATGAAACAACGTATCGCCCTGCTCGGTTCGACCGGTTCGATCGGCGTCCAGACGCTCGACATCGTCCGCGAGAACTCCGAACTGTTCGAAATCACCACGCTCACCGCGCACCGCAACTGGGAGGCGCTGGCCCGTCAGGCCGAGGAATTCGCGCCCGATTCGGTGGTCATCGCCGACGACTCGAAATACGACGCGCTGCGACGCGCGCTGGCCGACCGCCCCGTCAAGGTCTACGCGGGCGCCGACGCGATCCGGCAGGTAGTGCAGGCCGACACGGTCGACACGGTGGTCAACCTGGTGGGATACGCGGGTCTGCTGCCCACGGTGGCGGCCATCGAGGCAGGCAAGAAGCTCGCGCTGGCCAACAAGGAGTCGCTCGTGGTGGGCGGCGACTACGTCATGCGGCTGGCCGCCGAGCGACGGGTGCCTATCCTGCCGATCGACTCCGAACATTCGGCCATCTTCCAATGTCTGGTGGGCGAAGCGTCGCCCACACGGCGGCTGATCGTCACCTGTTCGGGCGGTGCACTGCGCGACGTACCGCGCGAGCGGCTCGCCGAAGTGACTGTCGAACAGGCCCTGCGACACCCGCAGTGGCGCATGGGAGCCAAGATCACGATCGACTCGTCGACGCTCGTGAACAAGGGGTTCGAGGTGATCGAGGCCCACTGGCTGTTCGGGACCCCGGCGGAACGGATTTCGGTGTTGCTCCACCCGCAGTCGGTGGAACGCCCGACAGTTGCGCGCGATGCGCATCGGCACGCGCTGCTGCCCATCGGCTTCGCGACCGCCGCGCCGCACGGGCCGCGGAGCAGTTCAGCTTCGCCGACAACCCGACGCTCACCTTCGCGAACCCGACCGCGCAGAAATACCCGGCGCTCGACATGGCCTACGACTGTCTGCGGCGCGGCGGCACGGCGGCCTGCACGATGAACGGCGCCAACGAGGTGGCCGTGGCGGCGTTCCTCGCCCGCAAATGCGCATGGCTCGACATCGTGCGCGCCATCCGCTACGCGCTGGAGCACGCCGCATTCGTCCCCTCGCCCACCCTGGCCGATTACGCCGAGGCGAACGCCGAAGCCCGCGCGCTGGCGGCGGAGTTCCTACAATTAAAAAATTAAAAATTAAAGCTTGTGGACATTCTTGTAAAAATCATTCAGTTCTTCCTCTGTTTCACCATCCTGATAGGCATTCACGAGATGGGTCACTTCATCATGGCGCGGGTGTTCAAAATCCGCGTCGAAGAAATTCTACATCTTCTTCGACCCATGGTTCTCGCTGTTCAAATTCAAACGCGGAAACACCGAGTACGGTCTGGGCTGGCTGCCGCTGGGCGGATACGTCAAGATCGCCGGCATGATCGACGAGTCGATGGACACGGAGCAGATGAAACAGCCCGTCAAGCCCGACGAGTTCCGCGCCAAACCCGCGTGGCAGCGTTTTCTGGTAATGATCGCCGGCATGGTGATGAACGTCATCCTGGCCGTGGCCATCTACATCGGCATCTGCTACACCTGGGGCGACACCTATCTCTCGAATGAAGACGTCAAGTGGGGCTACAACTTCAACGAGGCCGGACACCTCCTCGGATTCCACGACGGAGACCGGCTGGTGAGCATCGACGGCGAAGAGGCGGACGACATCAACAAGGTCGTAAACTCGCTGATCATCACCGAAAGCGACCGCAGCGTCGTGGTCGAACGCAACGGACGGCAGGTGGAACTGATCCTCCCGCTCGACGAGCTGATCTCGATGCGCCAGCAGAAGGGATACGAAAATTTTCTCCTGCCCCGCATCCCCTTTCTGATCGACAGCGTCGTAAACCCGACCGTCGCACAGTTGCGGAAGGGAGACGAGATCGTAGCCATCGACAACTGCGGCGAGTGGAACACGTTCGCCGAGGAGATCATCGCCCGCGAGAGCGGTTCGGTCCCGGCGGTCGCGGCGGGTCCCCTGCCCGCGGCGAAGCCCCAGCGCGTGAGGGACATCCGCGAAAGCGAGCACGTCCGCCTCGATCTGGGAAACGCCGAGGTAAACCGCGTGTTGGGCGGCGGGATGGTCCCGGGGTCGCTGGTCCTCGTGGGCGGCGAGCCGGGAATCGGCAAATCGACCCTCTCGCTGCAAATCGCACTGGCGGCCAACGGGCTGAAAACCCTCTACGTCTCGGGCGAGGAGTCGGCCGAGCAGATCAAGATGCGCGCCGCCCGCATCGGCATCGGCAACGACGAGTGCCTGATCTATCCCGAAACGCTGCTGGAAAACATCGTGGCGCAGATCGCCGAGCACCGCCCCGACCTGGTGGTCATCGACTCGATCCAGACGATCTACACCGATCTGGTCGAGTCGTCGGCCGGCAGCGTGTCGCAGATCCGCGAATGCGCCGCCACGCTTCTCAAATACGCCAAGGGATCGGGAACGTCGATCTTCATCATCGGCCACATCACCAAGGACGGCGCCATCGCCGGCCCCAAGATTCTCGAACACATCGTCGACGTGGTGTTGCAGTTCGAGGGCGACAGCAACAACATCTACCGCATCCTGCGCGGCATCAAGAACCGTTTCGGCGCGACGTTCGAGATCGGCGTCTTCGAGATGCTCGACGCCGGACTGCGGGGGGTTGACAATCCGTCGGAAATCCTGCTGACGCACTATGAGGAGCCGTTGAGCGGCATCGCCGTGGGGGCGTCGGCCGACGGCGTGAGGCCCTACCTGATCGAGGTGCAGGCGCTGGTGAGCGGTGCGGCGTACGGCACGCCCCAGCGTTCGACGACCGGATACGACGCACGGCGCATGAACATGCTGCTGGCCGTGCTGGAGAAGCGCGTGGGGATGAAGATGTTCACGAAGGACGTCTTCCTCAACTTCGCGGGCGGCTTCAAGGTCGCGGACCCGGGGCTGGACCTCGCGGTCGTCGCCGCGGTAATCTCCTCCTACTACGACCGTCCGATCGGCGAGGGCATCTGCTGCGCGGGCGAAGTCGGGCTTTCGGGCGAGGTGCGCCCCGCGCCCCGGACCGAACAGCGCATCAGCGAGGCGGCGCGGCTGGGCTTCCGCCGCATCGTCGTCTCGGGCTACCTCCCCAAAGGCGCCAAACGCCCCAAAGGCATCGAGGTGGTGGCGATCAACACCGAACAGCGCTCTTCATCCGCCTTGCGGTATTCCAACCAACGCAGATAACCGTCGATACGCGCCTCGACCTCCGTCCGGTGCGCCTGCTGCCACATGGCCTGCGCTTCGAGATGATCCGACAGCGTCTCCACGCCGGCCTCGTACTGGCGGCGGCTCAGCCGCAGGTTCTCGTCGGCCGCGGCGAGCGACGACTCGGCCAGCCGGATTTCGAGCTGCGCTTCGTCGAGGTTGTTCGCTGCCTGCGTCGCTTCGAGTTGCAGCAGCTCGCCGCCGTCGAGACGCTCCGCCTGCGCCTGCTCGAACCGCGCCCGTGCCGACCGTACCTTGTTCGAGCGGCCGCCGAAGTGGAAGATCGGCACCGACACCTGTACGCCGGCCGTGAAGGCCCAGCCGCCCAACAAGTTCTGTCCGTTCAGTTCGACGCCGTGCAGGTAGCCGTAATTGCCCACCAGCCCCACCTGCGGCAACCGCTCGCTGCGCGCCAGGCGCAACTGTTCGCGCGCCAGCTCGGCCTTCCGGTCGAGAAGCCGGTATTCGGGACGCGCCATAAGGTCGGCGGCGGGCACCGGCGTCGACGGCAGGTCGGGCAGATCGTCCGCCACCTCGATCCGGTCGGTCAGCGGACGGCCGATCAGGTGGCAGAGATTCATCGTCGCCAGCCGCAGTGCATTCTCCGTCCGCCGCAGGTTCAATTCGCTCTCGTTGAGTTTCACCCGCACCTTCAACACGTCGTTCTGCGGTTTGAGGCCATGCTTGCGTGCACTCTCGACCGAACGCAGCAACTCCGTGAGCAGCGCATGGTAACGTTCGGCCACCTGCCGCATCTCACGCGCACGGATCACCGAAGCGTAGGCCCGCGACGTCGAGACGATCACCTCCGATCGGGTCAACCGCCGGTTCTGCTCCGCCATTTCACTGCCGATCCGCGCCATGCGATAACCCGTGCGCACCTTGCCGCCCATGTAGAGGGGCTGTTCGAGCATTATGCCGCCGCCGTAGACCCAACCCACCTCGTAGGCGAGGTTCAGGCCGGGGAAGAGCGCCGTACCGCCCGTGGGCATCCCGTCGACACCCAGCACGGGCAACGCGCCGCCGGCGATGTCCAGCCCGCCGTCGGCCGTCGAATAGAGCCCCGTCCCCGTCGCTGAGAACGAAGGAAAGAAATTGGCCCGCGCGCTGCGGAAGTCGAACTGCGCCGCCGCCAACTGCCGGTCGGCCGCCGCCAGCGCCTTGTTGTTCGCCTCGGCCTGCTCGATGCAGGCATCGAGCGTCAGCCGCGTCTGCGCGAAGGGTGCGCAAGGCAATCCCGCGAGCGTGAGTATGATAAGAAGACGTTTCATCGATCTATCCTGATTTTAAAGAACAACGCATAGAGAATCGGCACGAAGAAGAGCGTGGCGAAGGTGCTGAACAGCAGTCCGCCCATGATCGTCGCGGCCATCGACCCGAACATGGCGTCGCCGAGCAGCGGAATCATGCCCAGAATGGTCGTGAGCGAAGCCATCATCACCGGCCGCAGACGGCTTTCCGAACTGGAAACGAGCGCCGAGGCGGGATCGGCGCCGGCGGCGATCTGCGCGCCGATCTCGTCCATGAGCACGATGCAGTTCTTCATCATCATGCCCACGAGCCCCAGTGCACCGACAATGGCGCAGAAGGTGAAGACCTTGCCCGTAAGCAGCATCGCCCCCACCACGCCGATGCCCAGCAGCGGAATGCAGCAGAGAATAACGGCCGGCTTGCGGTAGTCGCCGAAGAGCAGGATCAGGATGGCGATCATCAGCACGACGCCGAGCGGCACGTTCTTGAAAAGGTAGCGCATCGTCTCGTCGCTGGCGCCCTTCTCACCCTCCCACGACAGTGCGTATCCGGACGGAAGCGGAATCGCCTCGATCCGTTCGGCGACGGCCAGCCGCGCCGCCTCGGTCTCGATGCCGGGCGCAGGCGAGCACATTACCCGCTGGGCGCGCTGACCGTTGTAGCGCGGAACGACGGGATCCTCCCACTCGACCTGTACGCCGCGGCTCACCTGTTTCAGCGGCACGGTATGCAGGACGGATTCCAGCAACTCGCTGCGGTCGATCGCTCCCGATTTGAGTTTGAGGAGCAGCTCCTCGTCGAACAACCCCGCCAGATTGGGCATCATCGGGAAGACCGGCACGTTTTCCAGGTTGTCGACCGGCTTCCCGTCGGCCTCCGTACATTTGAGATAGATCGTATTCTTGTGCGTCCCCTCGTAGAAAGCCCCGACAGGAATACCGCCCGCAGCCGACAGCATCGAGACGGCGATATCCTGCCGGCTCAACCCCATGCGCCGTGCGGCCGACTGGTCGTAGTCGATGTTCAGCACCGGAATGCGCGGCTCCCAGTCGGTCGTAATCAGACACACCTCGGGCGTGCGCTCCATGATGCAGCGCGCACTGTCGGCCAACCGGTGCAGCACGGCCGGATCGGGCCCCGTGAACTGCACCTCGATCGGGTACTTCTTGAACATCAGGTTGTAGCGCTTCAACTTGACGTAGGCATCGGGATAGCGATCCGAAAGCGTCTGCTGGATGTCGTCGATATTGCGTTCCAGCGCCTCCGGAGACTCGAAATCGATAATCAGCTCGCCGTACGAAAGCGACGGCGTGGCGATGCTGCGCACCAGATTGTAGCGCGCCGGCGTGCCGCCGATCGAAGCGGCCACCGAGCGGATCTCCGGACGGCTCTTCAAATAGCGGCGGATCTCCTCCAAATCGGCCTTCACGCGGGTCGAATTCGTCCCCTCGGGCAGTTTGTACTCCATATAGAGCTGGTCGTAGACCATATCGGGGAAGAAGCCCTGACGCATGTAACCGTAGCCCCAGACGCTCAGCCCCACCAGCACGAGCGCCATGGCGATCGACGACCAGCGATGCCGCAGGCCGAAGCCGAGCGCCGCACGCAGCCAGCGGTAGACGGCGCTGTCGTAGAGCGTCGCGCCGCCGGCCGGAGCAGCAGGTTGACCGAGCCATGCGTCGGCCATGAGCGGCACATGCACCAGCGCCAGCACCCAGCTCAGCAGCAGCGACACGGCCAGCACGATGAACAGATCGCGCACGTAGACACCCGCCGTATCGGGCGAGAGGAAGATCGGCAGGAACGAAAGGATGGCGATCAGCGTCGCGCCCAGCAGCGGCATCGCCGTCTTCCGGCCGATGGCCGTCATCGCCTCGCGGCGCGGTTTCCCGAGTTTCAGGTCGATCAAGATGCCGTCCACGATCACGATGGCATTGTCGACCAGCATTCCCATGGCCAGGATGAACGCCGCCAGCGACACGCGCTGCATCGTTCCGTCGGCCATCCCCAGAATCAGAACGATCCCACGACGGTCACCACCAGACTGATGCCGATGATCATTCCGCTGCGGAAACCCATCGTAAGCATCAGAATGGCCACGACGATCACCACCGACTCGATCAGGTTTATCAGAAACGTCCCCAGCGCATCCTTGACCCGCTCGGGCTGGTAGAAAATCTTGTGGCAGGCGACTCCCGCAGGGAAGCGCTCGGCCTGCAACTCGGCCAGACAGCGTTCCACCTCGGCCCCGACCTTGACGATGTCGCTGCCCGAAGCCGCCGCGACGGCGATGCCGAGCGCACGCTGCCCCTCGTAGGACATCTCGTTGCGCACGGGTTCGGCGTAGCCGTGCTCCACGCGCGCGATGTCGCACAACCGCAGCTGGTCGTCCTCGTGCCCCTGGATGACCATGCTCTCGATCTCCTTCACGGCGCGGAACTTGTCGGCGACGGCCACGCGGATGCGGTCGGGCCCGTTGTCGTAATATCCGGCATAGTAGACGTTGTTCTGCCCGTTGAGCGTCGCCAGCGCCTCGGCCGGACTGACGCCGAGCATCGCCATCTTTTCGGGCAGGATCGAAATGTCGATGCACTCTTCGCGTTCGCCATAGATCTCGACACGCGCCACACCGTCCAGATCGCCCAGCTCGCGTTTGAGCAGGCCGGCATAATCCGACAGCTGCCGCTCCGTAAGACCGTCGCCCGTGAGCGCATAGAGCATTCCGTAGACCAGTCCGAAGTCGTCCTGCACGACGACCGACGTTCCCGACGGCAATCGCCGCTGGACGTCGGAAGCCTTGCGGCGCAGCATGTCCCAGCACTGTTCGACGTCGGCGTCGCGCACCGTGCTTTTCAACTCCACCTCCAAAATCGCCAGATCGTTGAACGACGAGCTGGTCACGCTCTCCACCTCGCCCATGGTGCGGATGTTCTTCTCCAACGGATCGGTCACCTCCAACTCCATTTCATGCGCCGAAGCGCCGGGGCGCGTCGCTATGACCATCGCCAGCTTGACCTTGATTTCGGGGTCTTCGAGCTTCGACATGTCGTAGGCCGAGAGGATGCCGCCGACCAGAAGGACGGCGACGACGAAATAGACGAGCTTCCGATTGGCGAAAGCCCATTTCCCGAAATCGATCATAGCAATCCTCCCACGTTTGTTTTCGTCACACCCGGCAGGGGCGCCACCTTCTCGCCTTCACGCAGCCGGTGCACGCCCGACGTGACGATCCGCTCGCCGGCCGCAAGTCCCGCTCCGACGACCGCTTCGCCGCCGGTCTGCAACCGCTCGACCCGTACCTCGCGGCTCACGACCGTACTGTCCTCCCGGCAGATCCAGACGCACGTCCGGTCGCCGTCGTCGAAGAGCGCGACGGCCGGCACGGCCACCTGCGCAGCCCCCGAAGGCCGGCATACGATGGTCACCATCGTATTCATACCCGGCGACGGGAGCGGCCGCAAATCGGCCGGAACGCCCAGCCGCAGCGTATAGAGCTGGTTGGCGTTGGCCTTCGGGCTGATGCTCCGCAGCCGCAGCGGAATCCGCTTGCCGGGCCAGAAGTCGAAGGCCGCCTCGAAGCCGTCGAATTCGCTGCGGCGGACATACTCCGAGCCGGGGATATTGATCTCGATTTCGGGAGCCTCCGCCGACACGACGGTCAGCACGGGCATTCCTGCCCCGACGACGGTCGAAGGGTCGAACAACCGCTTCTGCACATACCCGTCGAAAGGCATACGGATCTCGGTATCGGCGAGCTGGTTCCGACTGTTTTCGTATTTGGCCGTGATCTGTTGCAGTCCGTAACGCGCCTTGTCGTAGGCGTCGGGCGTAGCTGCTCCGTCGGCATAGAGCGCCATTACGCGCTCCGCTTCGGCCTTGACGCGCTTGTACTCGGCCTCGGCGGCTTCGGCTTGAAGCCGGTAATCGCGAGCATCGAGCGCCGCGAGCGGCGCCCCGCGCCGGACGAACTCCCCCTCTTCGGCGAAAATCGTTCGGAGCGTCCCGCCGACCTTGAACGCCGCATTGACCTCCTGCGCCGCCCTGACGCAGCCGGGAAACTGCACCGTCCGCGGCGTACCGTAGACACCCACGGTATCGATGCGTACGATAGGCAGCCGCACCGCACCCTCCGGCCGGCCCGAACAGCCGCAACAACAGGCGAGCAGGCAGACCATCCCCATGAATTGATTTCGTCTTTTTCATACCTCACTGAATTTGATGCAATGTACCGAAGCGCGCATCCATCGAAAAGAATGATATGGATGCAGCATTGTCCGATCCGTACGATTTTCGTAAAAATAAGCAAAAAAATCGGTCGATATGAACCGGATTATTCGTTATTTTGCACGAAATTGAAACAAAAATGGACACACCTGTTACTCCTTCCATCGGATTGTTCCATGCCGACAAGCAGACTGTCGAAGCACTGGGGCCGGTCGTTCAACTCGCCAAAAGCGGATTTTTCTACTGCACCCAGGGGAGAGATGAGCCTGGTGTTGGGCAACCGCGCTTTCGAAATTCACCGGGGCGACATCTATATCTACCCGCCCCTCTCCAAGACCTATATCCGTATGCTCAGCGACGATCTGCACGGCACGGTGGGCGTGGCGGACTTCGATTTCGTCTTCACGCTGGCCAACTCGATCTCCAACACGCAGAACCACCTCTACATGCGGGAAAATCCCTGCATCTCGCTCAACGACGAGCAGCGCCGGCGCATCGAAGAACTGATCGAACTGATCTGGCGCCGCGAACGGTCACAGGGCTCTCGCAGCACGAATGAGAATAACCGTCTCATCTACAACCAACTGCTCTCGTCGCTCGGCAAGGCGCTCTGCTGCGAAATCGCCGAGGCCTACTTTTTCAACCATCCGATCCAGCCGCTCAAACAGGATCGCAAGGACCGGATTTTCCAGAGTTTCATCTTCTCGCTCTCCCAGAATTTCCGCACGCACCACAGCGTTTCGTTCTACGCCGCGGAGCAGTGCCTCACCCCGCGCTATTTCTCCACGATCGTCCGGGAAAAATCGGGCCGCAACGCCCTGCAATGGATCATGATGTTCATTATCGCCGAGGCGAAGAAGCTGCTCTCCGATCCCGATCCGAGCATCAAGGAGATCGCCGAAACGCTGGGATTCTCCAACCAGTCCTTCTTCGGCCGCTATTTCAAGCAATACGTCGGTCTCTCGCCGATGGCATTCCGCTCCTCCGGCGCGGAGGAGTAACGCACGAACGAAGCGAGGGGCGGAACGAACTTCGTTCTGCCCCCTGTATTTCGGCCCTCCCCGCACGGTAGTGCGGCCATCCCGTCAAAGAATCATCCACGCCAGCTCGTCGCGCAGATAGGCACCGCCGCGCGAGTCGGGAAGCCGCTCGATCATCCGTGCGAGCCGCTCCGGTGCGATACGGGCCGACGCCGACTGAACGAATGCCGCCGCACCGCGCGCCAGTCGCAGATCGTCGGGACAGGCGGCCACCGCATCGGGCACGGCCTCGACGACCGCCGCCGCGTCGAACTCCTGCACCCGCGCACGCGCCAGCGCCATCAGCGCCGCATAGCGTTCGGCACCGCTTCCAGCCCGCAGCCATCGCCCGCACAGCGTATCCAGTACGGGACGGCCGCAGCGGCTCAGCAGACGCAGCGCCAGCTCTTCGATCAACTCCTCCGGCATCCGCCCGACGAACCACTCGTCGACATTGTCCGGCGTCACCGAAGCGGGATCGGCGATCGTCAGCGCAGCCATCCGCAGTTCGCGGACATCCTGCCGGTAAAGGAATCGCGCGAACGCATGATCCGTCCCTACCGACCGGCGATCGCGCGGATCGCAGGGATACTGACGCCGTAGTTGAGGCCGTAGCCGCCCTCGCCGCGCTGCATCGACTCGGCCACCGCGCCGTTCATCTCGCGGCGCAGCTCGCCGAGCAGCGCCGCCATGCGTGCCGTATGGTTCGTCATTTCTTGGACGGAAGCGCCAGTTCCACGTCGCGGCCGAATTCGAAGAGCGGCAGCGTAGCGCGCGTCAGCTCCTCCGTCCCGCAATAGACCGTGCAGACCACGTCGGCCGCCACGCGGTAGGTCGCCGTGCGCGCCGCCTTGGGCGAAGCGGGCGTAAGGGTGAACGAACCGTCGCTCTCCTTGTCGAGCTGCAACAGCACCACGTCGCCCGTCAGGTCGTTGCCGGGCAGCAGCCCCCGATCGGGCGAAAAGCGGCAGAGGATGTATTTCTGCTTGCCGGCATCGGGCACGACGGTGATCCGTTCGACGGAGGTCGTCGTCACCCGCTTGCCGAGGAACAATTCGGTATAGGCCTGCTCCTGCCGGTCCAGCTCCGCCAATGCGGCTTGCAGGCCGGCGCCGAAGACATGCTCTCCCGCCTCGCTGGTAATCAACTCCATGCGGTGACGGCGAATTGCGAAGAGCGTGTTGGCGGCATTGCGTGCCGCCGTTTCGAGCGACTCGTCCACGAGCGAACGCTTATCGAAGGGAACCCGCGAGAAGGTCTCGGCATCGCCCAGATAGGAGGTGGCGCGCACCTCGCCGGCGGGAACTTCGGAGGCCGTCGTCGCGTCGCGATCGAGCAGCGCTACGCGCGCCGCCTTGACCGAATAGAGCGTCTTGTCGCTCAGCGCGCCGCGCACACCCAGGAATTTCTGTGCGTAACGGGCGTAGGGCCCCACGGTGACGACCTCCTTCTCGACGGTCAGATCGACCGCCAGCGGCGAGGTCGGAATACCCACCTCGACACGGCCGTTCTCCTCGAAGGCCCCCGCACGGGCCACGCGATAACTCTGCGCCGAGGCGCTTCCCACGGTGAGCGCGGTGCAGCACAGCAGCGAAACAAGTGTTTTCATAACCAATTCAATTTGTCGATTCACAAATATAACCATTTTCCCGCCCCGATCAAAATTTGAGGTAGAAATCCCCCGTCAGCCGCCGGTACTCCTCCGTGAAGCGGCCGGGCGCCTCCTCGATCACCAGCCGGTCGGTGCGAAGCTCCGCCGCATCGCCGCGGACGAACTCCATCAGGCAGCGCTTCACCCCGCTGCGGGGTGTCGACCACACCTCGGTCAGCCGCCGCAGCGCCAGCCGGCCGCGCGCCTGCTCGCGGAACCGCTGTGCCTCGACCGCCGGCAGGATGACCGCCAGACGCCCCTCGGGCGCAAGCAGCCGGCAGGCGGCGGCGATCAGCTCGCCGTGCGTGAGCGCGACGGTATGGCGTGCCGTGGTGCGCCCCGCGTCGGGCGGCAGCAGCGAACGGTCGTAATAAGGCGGATTGGAGACCACCAGATCGAACGGCTCCTCCGGCCGGTACTCCTGCACCGGCGCGCAACACGTCGTCACACGCCCGCCCCACGGCGAACGGTCGGCGTTCGCCCGCGCCTGCTCCGCGCAGGCCGCATCGATGTCGAGCGCCGTGACGCCGGCCGCAGGCGACCGCTGCGCCAGCATCAGGGCGATCACGCCCGTGCCCGTGCCCACGTCCAGCAGCAGCCGGTCGGCGGCGCCGAGCGCGACCCACGCCCCCAGCAGCACGCCGTCGGTGCCTACCTTCATCGGGCAGGCGTCCTGTTCTATCGTAAATCGTTTGAAACGAAACATATCCTCATTTCAGAAATCCGTCGATCCCCGCGCCGAACAGCGCGAAGTCGTACCGCACGGGGTCGTCGGCGTCGAACGTGCGCAGCGCCGCGGTGATCTCCTCCACGGCCCGCCAGTCGTTCTGCCGCCGCGCGAGCAGCCCCAGCGCACGGCCCATGTTGCCGGTATGCAGGTCGAGCGGCAGATAGAGCGCCGAGGGCGGAATCGTGCGCCACAGACCGAAATCCACGCCCCGGTCGTCGTGCCGCACCATCCAGCGGAAATACATGCACAAACGTTTGCAGGAGGCGCCCCGCTCGATCGACGAAACGTGTTTGCGACACCGTTCGGGGTGTTCCGTGCGGAAAAACTCCTCGCGGAAGGCCGCCAGCACGCGGCGCATGTCGCCCGTGGAGGCATAGCTCGCCTCGACGAAACGGCCCAGACCGCCGTGCCGTTCGCAGATCGCACGGATCGAACGAACGAACTGGATGAGATCGCCGCCGTTGAAAGTGCGGTGGACGAACCCTGAGAGCTTCGCCAACTCGCGCTCGGAGGCGTTGCGGACGAAATCGTGCGGCGCATCGTCGAGAAAGTGCATCATGCGCAAACCATTGCGCACGATCATGGGACGGCTGCCCCACGCGATCGTCGCCGCGAGGAATCCCGCGATCTCGCGGTCGTCGCGCGACGCGAAGCAGTGCGGCACGGCGATCGGGTCGGCCGAGATGAACTCCTCGCGGTCGTACCGGTCCCAAAGCCGTTCGAGCAGATCGTGCAACTCTTCGCGTTCCATCGTCATCCTACGATCCGGCCGTCGCTCATCGTGATCGTCCGGTCGGCACGCGCCGCCAGACTCTCGTCGTGCGTGACGATGACGACGGTCTGTCCCAGCCGCTCGCGCAGGTCGAAGAACAGCCGATGGATCTCGTCGCGGTTGTGCGAATCGAGGTTGCCCGAGGGTTCGTCGGCCAGCAGCACGGCGGGCGAATTGACCAGCGCACGGGCGATGGCCGCGCGCTGCTGCTCGCCGCCCGAAAGCGGCGGGCTTGTGGTCGCGCCGCGCCGCGAGGCCCATCAAATCGAGCAGCTCCGCCGCCCGCGTTCGACATCGCGCGCGCGCCGGCCGATCAGCCCCGGCATGCAGACGTTCTCGAAAGCGGTGAACTCGCAAGCAGGTGATGGAACTGGAAGACGAAGCCGACACGCTCGTTGCGGAACTGCGACAAGGCCCTGCCCAAAGCAGACGGATCGACGGCCGTCGATCTCCACGCGCCCGCCGTCGGGACGCGTGAGCGACCCGATGATCTGCAAAAGCGTGGTCTTGCCAGCGCCGCTGGCGCCCACGATGGAGACCACCTCGCCCTGCGCCACGTCGAGCGACACGCCGCGCAACACCTCCAACGCACCGTAGCGTTTGCGGAGCCCTTCGGCCCGGATCATCACCTCGCGCTCCGTCATGCCTGCATGAATTGATCGAACATCCGTACCAGCCTCGCACGGCTTCGACGCGTATCGTGCGCCGCAGAATCCTGCCGCAGGCACTGCCCAGCCCAGTGGAGCGCCGTCGTACCGTTGAGCGCCTCGGCGGGCGTCGTACCGAGCAACTTGTAGATCATCGACTTGCGCGACACGCCCGCCAGCACGGGATAGCCCAGCTCCGCGAGGCGGTGCAGGCCGCGCAGCAGTTCGTAGTTCTGTTCCGAGCGTCTTGGCGAAACCGAAACCGGGATCGACGACGATGCGGCGGACCCCCCGCTCGCGCAATTGTGCCGTCCGTTCGCGGAAATAGTCCACCACCTCCGCCACGATGTCGCGGTAGTCGGTCATTGACTGCATCGTGCGGGGGTTGCCCTTCATGTGCATGGCCACGTAGGGCACGTCGTGCTCGGCCGCCACGTCGACGATGAGCGGATCCAGCTCGCCGGCCGAAATATCGTTGATGATCACCTTGCCGTATTTATGGATCACCCGCGCGGCCACGCTCGAACGGAACGTATCGATCGATACCGGCAGATCGGGCGAGAGCGACCGCACGGCCCCGACCCCCAGATCGACGCGCCGCCACTCCTCCTCGGGCGACACCTCGTCGGCACCCGGGCGCGACGAATAACCGCCCCGACGTCGATCACCGAAGCGCCCGCCTCGACGGCTTCGCGCACACGGCGTTCGACATCGAGCCAGTCAGGCGTGCGGCTGCCGGCGAAAAAAGAGTCGGGGTGACGTTGACGATGGTCATCGCCTGACGACGTGAAAAATCGAGATTAATTTCCTGCTGCTTCATAACGGAATCGACGGTCGCACTCGGCCACATCGGCGGCCAAATCCTCCCTGTTGATATTGACAATGGTATAATCGGCCCGTGCGCTCAGCACGTCGTCGGAGAGCTGCGCGGCCATGCGGCGGCGAATCTCCGCAGCCGAAGCGCCGTCGCGGGCGTTCACACGCACGAGCCGCAGCTCCTCCGGCGCGACGACGGCCACCACGCGATCCACCGCAGCGTCCATGCCCGACTCGTAGAGAATCGCACATTCGAGCACCACGTAGGGCTCGGCAATCCGTTCGGCGGCCCACCGCTCGAAATCGCGCTTCACGCAGGGGTGCACCAACGCTTCGAGCCGAGCCAGGGCGCGCCGGTCGCCGAAGACGGTCGCGGCCAGGTAGCGACGGTTCAGCACGCCGTCCCGGAACGTCTCGTCGCCGAACGCCTCGACGAGCGCAGCACGCAGCGAAGGATCTTCGCCCATCAGGCGCTTGGCCTCGCTGTCGCTGTCGTAGACCGGCACGCCCCGTTCGGCGAAGAGCCGGCAGACCGTCGACTTGCCGCTCCCGATCCCCCCCGTAACGCCTACCCGGATCATTCCTCGACAGGCAGTTTAATGGGCGGAATATTGCGCACGGCGACGACCTTCACGTCGCTGTAATGCACCGAAATGGCATTTTGCAACGACTGCGGGTCGATGACGATGTACCCCTCCTCGTCGGGCGAAGGGGCGTAATCGAGTTCCGAGAGCGGAATGCGCAGCGAATTGCGCATGTAGACCATGCGGCTGAAAAGGTTCGTCCCCAGCCCCTCGATCACGCAGACGACCTCGAACTCCTCGCCGTCGACATTCACCTGAACCGTGCCTCAGATTATCGAACATGGGAACCTTTATCTTGGCTCGGACAAGCGCGCGTCGGGAAGGAAATCAGGAATATCCTCTCCTGCCGAAGCCGAACCCGCCGAGCGGGAACGTTTACTTATGGGCAAAGATACGAATAAGCGAGGGCAATGTCAAATTTATTTGAACATAAGCCGGTGCCGAGCATTGCCGGAGTCTAAATCCATTAAGATCTCGGGCGCCAAGCGTAAGTTCGGCGGCGCCTTCGATCATCAAAAAAAGATGCAAGCGATCGGAGTCGCAAGCAAATTTATTGGAGCATTGCCGACCACGCGGAATATCTAGCGCGAAGATGAAGCCGCGGATCGTCTCGCCGCCGAAGAAGAAGATGGCCAGCAGCGTCACGAGCGTCGTGCCCGAGGTGTTGATCGTACGCGACAGCGTCGAGTTGATGGCGTTGTTCACGGTCTCCTTCAGGTTGCGCTTCGGGTAGAGACCCAGGTACTCGCGGATTCGGTCGAAGACGACCACCGTGTCGTTGATGGCATAGCCGATGATCGTCAGGATCGCGGCGATGAACGCCTGGTTGACCTCGAGGTTGAAGGGCAGCAGACCGTAGAACATCGAGAAGATGCCGATGATCAGCAGGGCGTTGAAGGCCAGGGCCGCCGTGGCGCCCGAAGCCCACTGCCAGCGCTTGAAGCGGAACGTAATATAGAGACCGATGGCGATGAGCGAGAAGAGCACCGAATAGATGGCGTTCCACGTCATGTCCTTGGCGATCGAAGGACCGATCTTGTCGGCCGTCAGGATACCGTTGGCGTCGGTCTGCGTATTGCGGAACTGCTCGAAGGTGATGTCATACGAGTAGAGCGACTTCAGGGCGTCGTAGATGATCTGCTCGACCTCCGAGGTAGCCTCGTCCGACGTGTCGTCGTAGCGATACTGGGTCACGATGCGCATCTGGTTCTCCTTGCCGTACTGCTTCACCTCGGAACTGATCGACGAAGCGTCGGCATCGGCGAACTGCGAGAAAGCCTTCTCCACATTCTGACGAACCTCTTCGGCCGAAACGGGCTTGTCGAAACGGATCACGTAAGCGCGGCCGCCCGTGAACTCGGCGCCGAGGTTCAGACCGCGGGCGAAGAACGAAACGCACGACAGAACCATCAGGGCAACGGCGATGCCGTAAGCCAGTTTGCGCTTGGCGATGAAGTCGACGCGCGTGTTATTGAGGAAGTTCTCCGACCAGCGGCGCGAGAAGGTGATGTGACCCCATTTGCCGACGATCCACTCGATCAGCAGGCGCGTGATGAAGATGGCGCAGAAGAACGAGGTGATGATACCGATGATCAGCGTCGTGGCGAAGCCCTGAACCGGACCGTTGCCGAAGATGAACAGCACGATACCCGTGATGATCGTCGTCAGGTTACCGTCGATGATGGCCGAATAGGCCTTCGAGAAACCGTCCTTGATGGCCAGCGAAAGGCCCTTGCCCCCGCGGAGCTCCTCCTTGATGCGTTCGTAGATGATCACGTTGGAGTCGACGGCCATACCCATCGTGAGGACGATACCCGCGATACCGGGCAGCGTCAGCACGGCGCCGAACGACACGAGTACGCCCATCAGCAGGAAGACGTTCGTGAGCAGCGCGAGGTCGGCCATCCAGCCCGCCGTCTTGTAGAAGAGGCCCATGTAGAGCAGCACCAGGATGAAGGCGATCACGAACGAGATCATACCGGCGTTGATCGACTCCTGACCCAGCGAAGGACCTACGACCGTATCCTGGATGATCTTGGCCGGAGCGGGAACCTTACCCGAGTTGAGCACGTTGGCCAGGTCCTTGGCCTCCTGGATGGTGAAATCGCCGGTGATCTGCGACTGTCCCTTGTCGATCTTCGAGTTGACGCGGGGAGCCGAATAGACGTAGCCGTCGAGAACGATGGCGATGCACTTGCCGATATTTTCGCCCGTCATGCGCGACCACTCCTGCGTACCTTCGGCGTTCATGGTCATCGAAACCTCGGCCGTGGCGCCGCGCTGGGCGTACTGCTCGGTGGCTTCCGTAACGACCGAACCGTCGAGCGGAGCCTTGCCGTCGGGCGTAGAAACCTTGATGGCGTAGAGGTAGAAACGACCGTCGATCTTGTCGTCGCCCTTGACGCCCCACTTGAACATGATGTCGGCGGGGAACAGCTCGCGGACGGCCGGCTGGGCGAGGTACTCGTTGACGGCTGCCATGTCGGCCTTGTAAGCGGCTCCGATGGAGGCGCCGCCTGCGAAGCGGGGATTGAGGACTGCAAAGAGCGGGTTCTGCGAGTGGTCGAAGTTGCCTTCCTGAACGGCGGTCTCGGCCGTGGCGGTCGAATCGGCGGCGCCGACCTCGGCGATCAGGCCCTCGGCCTCGACGGCGGGAGTCCCGGCGGCAACGGCAGCCTCGGCGGCAGCGGTCTCGGGCGCAGCGGCGGGAGCCTGCGCCAGTTCGGCCTTGATGAGTTTGTCGGCAGCGGAAAGCGCGGGGAAGATCTCATTGGCGTCGTAGGTGGTCCAGAACTCCAGCGAAGCGGTTCCCTGCAACAGGTCGCGGACGCGCTGCGGCTCCTTCACGCCCGGAAGCTCGACCAGAATGCGGTGCGAGTTCGGGAGGCGCAGGATGTTGGGCTGCGTAACGCCGAAGTGGTCGATACGGCTGCGAAGCACGTTGAACGATGCGCCGATGGCAGCCTCGGTCTCCTTCTTGAGGATCTTCTCGACGTCGGCGTCCGAGCTTTCGAGCGTGATGTCCTTGCGGTCGGGGCTTACGAAAAGCTCGGCGATGGGACGGCCGTTCGAAAGGCGCGAATACGCCTTCACGAAATCGGAAATATAGTCGGTCGAAGAGCCTTGCTTCATCGCCTCGTTGGCCACGCCGATCGCCTCGATGAAAGCCGGGTCGTTCTGGCTGTCGCCGGCCAGCGCCTTCACGACATCCTCGACCTGAACCTCGAGCATGACGTTCATACCGCCTTCAGGTCCAGACCGAGGTTCAGCTCCTTCTCCTTGATCTCCTTGTAGGTGAACTTGCGGAAGCCCAGGTTGTAAACCGGCAGGTTCTGCACCGAATCGAGGTAATGCTGTTCGGCCTCGCCCTGCTGGTCGAGGGGGAACTGCGCGGCATAAGCGGCCGCCTGCTTCTCTACGCCACGCGTCTTGAACGTAAACGAGAGCTGATAAACACACGCGAGAGCCAGCAGGACCGCAATGAGTTTAATAAAACCTTTACTTTGCATTTGAGTGAAAAATAGTTATTGTTATTTGTTGTAATTATTGTCATTACGCACAATAGCACGCAAAGATAGAAAAATAAAGTGAAAAGTGAAAGGTGAAAGGTGAAAAGTGGTGCGCCGGCGCAAAAAAATCCGTATTTTTGGAGCCGTATGATAAAATACACGGAATACAAATACCACCTCGCGGCGTTGTTCACGGTGACCGTATGGGGCGCGACGTTCGTTTCGACGAAGGTCCTGATCGCCAACTCGCTGACTCCGGCGGAAATTTTCCTGCTCCGGTTCGCTATGGCATACGTCTGCATCCTGCCCTTCGCCCGCGGACGCATGTGGGCCGCGAACCTACGCGACGAACTGCTGCTGGCGGCCGCGGGGCTGAGCGGAGGGTCGCTCTATTTCCTTACCGAAAACATGGCTCTGGAGTACGCCCCGGCCTCGAACGTTTCGCTGATCGTCTGCACGGCGCCCGTGTGGACCGCCGTGGTGATGAGCCTCTTCTATCGCGGCGAGCGGATGTCGCGGCGGCAGATCGCAGGCTCGGCGCTGGCATTCGCGGGGATGGTGCTCGTGGTACTCAACGGGCATTTCGTGCTCCGCCTCTCGCCGCGGGGCGACATGCTGGCGCTCTCGGCGGCGATGCTATGGATGGTTTATTCGCTGGTGATCAAACGCCTCGGAGGCCGCTACCCCGCTATCTTCATCACCCGGAAAGTCTTTTTCTACGGACTCGTGACGATCCTCCCGGTCTTTGCGTTCCGGCCTTTCGGCGCGGACTGGGAGGTGCTGTCGCGGCCCGTCGTGTGGGGCAACCTGCTCTTTCTGGGCGTCGTGGCCTCGATGCTCTGCTACGTGCTCTGGAACGCCGCGATGCACCGTCTGGGAGCCGTCAGGACAACCAACTACATCTATTTCAACCCGCTGGTGACGATCGTCGCGGCGACACTCTGCATCGGCGAGCGGATCACCCTCGCCGCTTTGGCCGGAGCGGCGCTGATCCTCTACGGGATGTGGCGGGCGGAGCGGGCCTAATGCACCATCTTCAGGCCGACGATGCCGACGAAGACCAGCGACAGGAAGAACATCCGCCAGAAGGTCACGGCGTCGTGGAAGAAAACGATGCCGAGGACCACGGTTCCCACGCCCCCGATACCGGTCCAGCTCATGGGCCGTACCCATCGGGATCGTCCTCTGGGCCACGTAGAGCAGCCAGCCACTCACGCCCATAGACACGACCGAAAGGGCCAGAAAAAGAAAATGGTAACGCGGGCAGAGGTTCGCAAGTTTGAACCCCAGCGGCCACCCCATCTCGAAAAGTCCTGCCAGAATCAGATACAGCCAAGCCATCGGAAACGATTTTTACGGACGAAGATAGCAAATTTTACATCCCGGGCAAAATAAAGAGCGCGACTCCCGCAGGAATCGCGCCCTTTCGCGTCGAATTAATTCTTAATTTTTAATTGGCGAAGCCCTACTTCACCTCTTCGAACTCCACATCCTCGGGCTGCCCGTCGCCGCCGCCCTGCTGGCCGCCGGCGTTCGACTGCGACTGCTGACCGGCATCGGCTCCGGGCTGTGCGCCCTGCTGTGCCTGCTGCTGCGCGTAGATGTCCTGCGAAGCGGCCTGCCATGCGGCGTTGAGCTCCGTAATGGCGGTGTCGATCGCCATGACGTCGGCGTTCTTGTGCGCCTCCTTCAACTTGCCGAGCGCAGCCTCGATGGCCGACTTCTTGTCGGCGGGCAGCTTGTCGCCGTACTCCTTCAACTGCTTCTCCGTAGCGAAGATATTCGAGTCGGCGGCGTTGATCTTGTCGATACGCTCCTTCTCCTCCTTATCCTTCGCCTCGTTGGCCTTGGCCTCGTCGCGCATACGCTGGATCTCCTCCTCGGTCAGACCGCTCGACGCCTCGATACGGATCTTCTGCTCCTTGCCCGTACCCTTGTCTTTTGCCGATACGTTCAGAATACCGTTGGCGTCGATATCGAACGTCACCTCGATCTGCGGCACACCGCGCGGAGCAGCCGGAATGCCGTCCAGGTGGAAGCGGCCGATCGACTTGTTGTCGCGGGCCAGCGGACGCTCACCCTGGCAGACGTTGATCTCCACCGAAGGCTGGTTGTCGGCCGCCGTCGAGAAGACCTCGCTCTTCCGGGTCGGAATCGTCGTATTGGCCTCGATCAGCTTGGTCATCACGCCGCCCAGCGTCTCGATACCCAGCGACAGCGGGGTCACGTCGAGCAGGAGCACGTCCTTCACCTCGCCCGTAAGCACACCGCCCTGAATGGCGGCGCCGATGGCCACGACCTCGTCGGGGTTGACCGAACGGTTCGGGGTCTTGCCGAAGAACTCCTCGACGATCTTCTGGATCGCGGGAATACGCGTCGAACCGCCCACGAGGATCACCTCGTCGATCTGCGAGGCGTCCAGACCCGCGTCACGAAGCGCCAGCTTGCAAGGCTCGATCGTCTTGTGGATCAGATGGTCGCACAACTGCTCGAACTTGGCGCGCGTGAGCGTCATCACCAAGTGCTGCGGAATGCCGTTCACGGGCATGATGTACGGCAGGTTGATCTCCGTCGTAGTCGAGGACGACAGTTCGATCTTCGCCTTCTCGGCAGCCTCCTTCAGACGCTGCATCGCCATCGGGTCCTGACGCAGGTCGATGCCGTGCTCGGCCTTGAACGACTCGGCCATGTAGTCGATCAGCACGTGGTCGAAGTCGTCGCCTCCCAGATGCGTGTCGCCGTTGGTCGACTTCACCTCGAAGACGCCGTCGCCCAGTTCCAGGATCGAAATATCGAACGTACCGCCGCCCAGGTCGTAAACGGCGATCTTCTGGTCGCTGGACTTCTTGTCGAGGCCGTAGGCCAATGCGGCGGCCGTCGGCTCGTTGATGATACGGCGGACCTTCAGACCAGCGATCTCGCCCGCCTCCTTCGTAGCCTGACGCTGCGAGTCGGAGAAGTAGGCCGGAACGGTGATCACGGCCTCCGAAACCTCCTGGCCCAGGTAATCCTCGGCCGTCTTCTTCATCTTCTGGAGAATGATGGCCGAAATCTCCTGCGGGGTGTACTGACGTCCGTCGATGTCCACGCGCGGGGTGTTGTTGTCGCCCTTGACGATGGCATAGGGAGCGCGCGCGATGTCGGCCGAAACCTTGTCGTATGTCTCGCCCATGAAACGCTTGATCGAGAAGATCGTGCGCTTGGGGTTGGTAATGGCCTGACGCTTCGCGGGGTCGCCGACCTTACGCTCGCCGTCGGCCGTGAAAGCCACGACCGACGGAGTCGTGCGGTGTCCCTCCGAGTTGGGGATTACAACAGGCTCGTTGCCCTCCATCACTGGGATAAACTGCCCAGCGGCAGCTCGCAACGGATAGCGGACGAACTGGGAATCGACGTGGACACCGTCCGCAACTATTTCGGCGGGAAGCATTACGATGCCAAAGGAAATGTCGGCATCCATGTGGAACAGGGTCCCGACGGCGGAGTCGTGACGCTGGACGACACCACGATCCTCGATGCGGCGATGCGCATTCTCAACCAACAATAATACGACCGGCACGTCAGATTTAACGGCTCCCTCGCGGGGCCGTCTTTTTTTTAACGTCCGTCCGGCATCGGCGTATCGCGCCGCATTCGGCAATCCGCCGTCCCGCGCGGAGGACTTCATTCGGTCGCGGCCGGAGCGATCCCGCCCGCAGGCGACAAACGGCAGGTCAGCCAAGAAAAAGAGGAGTCTTTGTCTCCATCCGGACTTGACGGCCGGCGGCCCGCATCGCCCGCCGAAGCGATCCGCACACGGCGATAGACCGTGCCGGATAGAAGACCTCCCGCCTCCGATCCGCATATCGTTCCGCACGCAACAGAAACACGGCGGCTTCCGGTCGTTCCGGCGCGTCGAGCCGCTTTTCCGCGCCGCCGCCTACCTACCTACGGATTTCCGGCAGGCTGCGGCGGTGCGTGCGACGATGCCCGTCGGAAGCGCATCGGACGAATACCGGCCCGCCGCGGCACCGGACAAAAAAAGGGCGGAAGAGTACTCCTCTTCCGCCCGATCCGATCCTGCCGGACGACTCACTCCTTGGGTTCGATATAGATCTCGAACAGCAGCGGAGAATAGGCCGGAATCTCCGTCGTATAGGTCGTCGTCGTGCTGCCGCTCGACGAATAGTCGTCGTAATAGTAGTTGTTGTAGTAATAGCTGTTGTACAGACCGCCGTAATAATTGTTATAGTAGCTGTCGTAGTAGGAGTTGCCGTACAGACCGCCGTAATAATTATTATAGAAGTTGTAATAATTGTAGTAGTTGTAGTAATCGAGGTAGCTGCTCGACGAAGATCCGCCCGAGGTCGACGATCCGCCGCTCTTGCCCGAAGCGCCGTAGCCGAAACTCGACGTGGTGACGATCGTAGCCCACTGTCCGTAGCGCAACTGCGGAATGCTGTAATACCACGCATAGATCGTCCCCAACGTCGACGTGTCGCCCTCTTCGGGAACTTCGTACTGGTAGGCGCTGCCTTCGCTCTGCACCTCGCCGTAGATGAGCCTCTTCACTTCGTCGATATTCGTGTCGAAGATGAATCCGTCGAGGAAACGGCCGATGTACCAGATCGAAGCCGTCTCGCCGCTCTTGATCGAATCGCCTTTGTAGGTGCCCGCACCGAAACGCTCCACGAGCACGTCGTTGATCTTCTTGTCGAGTGCGGCCATCGATTCGTTGTAGGGGAAATAGGGCACCGAATAGGTATTCTTCCAGTTGTAGGTAGTCGCCGGTTCGCGGCCGGGTGAAAAAGACATGCGAGATATAGAGCTGCGGAACCGTATCCACGGCCTGATACCACGTATATTTGTAGGGATCGACGCTCGTGTCGGGCAACTCCGGCTCGTCGGTCTCGGCATCGCGCAGCGACCGGCGGACGGAAGCGAGTTTCGGATCGTCCTTGTCTTCCTCCTCCTCGACCGGACAGACCGTACCGTTGTCCTCGACGAAGGCATCGACCGTCTCTCCCTCGTATGCCAGCGGATTGGAGACGCGGCCCGTCACCTTGATGTGAAGAATCGCGGGACGGTTGGCGTCGAGTTCGTACTGCCCGCCGTAACCCGCGTCGCTGCTGGCGCCCGACGACGAATAGGCCAGCGACGAAGGCAGATAGAGCATCAGCTCCGTACCGCGCCGCGCCTGCATCCCGTTTTTCAACCCGCGATCCGGATGTTCGGCGATATACTCCTCGCTGAGCGTCAGCGGCTCGCGCAGCGCATAATAACTGCCTTCGAGCAGCGTCGTATAGTCCGATCCGCTGTAACGGAAATAGGGCGAATAGTAGGTGTAGCGGGTGAAGGTTCCCTGCTGCTTGGCCTGCACGGCGTTGCGCGTCATGCAGACGTTGCCGTTCAGGTCGCGGGCCGTGAACTCATACTGCACCCAGCAGTCGGTCTCGGCGATCAGCGTGTCGGCCTTGTCGGTCGAACCCGCGTCGAGCACATCGACGTAATAGGGAGAATCCGCGCGCCTCCTGCCTGTTGCCGAGCAGTTCCGGACGATGCAATTTCATCCACGCATCGAGCGAGCGCTGCTCGATCCCTGCATAGGACTCGCTCGTGTCCTTGGCACACGACGCGAAAACGAGGAGGCAGACCGCAGCCGCCCATATCTTTCCGAAAGAAAAACGCATAATACTGTTGTTCACCTATTTCGTTACTTTGTTTATCGTACAGAAAAACGCTACGGGACACTGCTTGGTCATCAATCCCATGATGAGCTTCTCCCCGTAAGCCTGATTATAAGTCATGTAGAGTTCCACGACATCCTTTTCGCGGCAACCGACGAGCGCCGCCTGCAACCCGCTGAGCGTCGCCCCGCCGCCGATCTGCAACGTCTGCCTGAGCGGCACGAACTGCCCGAACTCGTCCCGAAGCGGCACTCCGTAGAGGTCGCACTCCACCCAGTAGCGGGGATTCAACCCTCCTTCGACCAACCGGTTGATGATCGTCGTATCGTTGGAGTAGAGGCATTCGTTGGGCTTGGGCGTCGAGTAAGCCGTGAAGTCGTAGAGCGAGAAGGTCAGTTCGACCCTGCTCCCTTCGCTCACCTCCGGCCGCGTCAGACGCTCTTCGTCATAGACATCGGCGATATAACGGTAGGTCGTATTGCCGAAAGTCGAGTAATACGGCGGGTCGTTGTCGAGCGACTGGGCGGCATCCTGCTCCGAGAGCAGCGTCGGGGTGTGCGACCGCGTCAGGTACGAAACGATCTTCTCCTGCTGCTGAGGCAGGATATCCTCCTCGTCGCTGCACGAAACCAGCGCGGCCAGCGCCAGCGCACCCATATACCACCGGCCTCTCGCTCATGCCGATCGCCGCGCGGTGGCGCGTGCCGAACGACTTGGGCACGTCGCTCTGCGTCACCGGGAGGATGCACTTGGCCGCCACGATCCGGTCGCCCTCGATCAGCGCCGCGCCGTCGTGCAGCGGGGCGTTCTTGAAGAAGATGTTCTTGATCAGCGACGTCGACACCTTGGCGTCGAGGGCGATGCCGCCTTCGGCGATCAGCCGCAGGTCGCTCTGCTGACCGATGACGATGAGCGCCCCGGTCTTCGTCTCGGACATCTCGCGGCAGGCCGTGACGATCGGCACGACGTTGGTCTGCACGGTGTCCTCGCCCGTCGAGAAGATGCGGGTGATGAAGTTGAAATGTTTCTGGCGCATGCCGATCATCTGCAGGAAGCGCCGCAGTTCGGGCTGGAAGACGATGATCAGCGCGATGGCTCCCACCGAGATCAGCTGTCCGAGGATCGTCGACAGCAGCTCCATGTTCAGCGCCCGGACGACCACCCACAGCAGGTAGACGGCGATGATTCCCGAGAGAATGTACGGCGCATTGGTTCCCTTGGTCATGCGGTAAATCCAGTACATGATCACGGCCACCAGAATGATGTCTATCAGGTCGACGAATGTGAACGGAACGAATCCCATCGTGTATCAGAAAATTTATCAGGTTTCAGTTATCGCACAAAGATACGAAAAAGTTGGGCCGCTGCAAAACCGGACCGCATGCGATTCGGCAAAACGCCGCGACTTTCCGACAGTGTCGTTACGACGCCCAAGATATAAAAAATACCGACTTCCGCCGTGCGGGGAAGCCGGTTTTTTGTTTTTCGCGGGCGGGGCTACTTCTTCTCGGCCTTTTTGTCGGCGGCATACAGCTCGTTGACCTTCGCCAGCACGGCGGGGGTGATGTTGAGCGTCGTGTCCGCGTCGATCAGCGCCGAGGCGTTGAGGATCAGTTTGTACTTCTTGCCGCTGTTGATCTCCTGCACGGCGCGGTGCAGCAGGTCCTGGGCGCGGTTGGTGAACACGTAGTTCTCCTCGTCGAGCGTCTGGGCCTCCTTCTGGGCGTTGCTCTGGTAGGAGGCCACCTTCTTCTGGATGCTCTCCTGCTGTGCCTGCGCGTCGCGCGAGGTGATCAGT
>VOFG01000107.1_pt1 | contig 28001 bp, 35 predicted proteins | sample 5384171 | NCBI WGS metagenome assembly VOFG01 (sample SAMN12384726, study PRJNA508395) | human gut metagenome | isolation source: healthy gut F | host: Homo sapiens
AGAACAGTTTTCCCTCACCCCCGGCGGCAGATATTATTTTGACCTTTCGGCGATGAATATTCCCGGAACGGCAAACGGCGGAAACTCAGATGGTGCGGTTTCTTTGCCGGATACGTCGCTGCACTATGTTCCCTTTACCTATGCGGGAACGATAGAAGCCTACAAACTCACGTCTGCGACGGCAACCACCGAGGAGTATGCACAGCGGGAAAAATATCCCCACAGCCTGTTTGTGGCGGACTATGCCGTAACGCATACGGTAAGCTGGAATGGCCTGAATACGAAGGTCTGATTTTCGGCAAAAATTATGCCAGCGGCGGCGTGGACTATACCCTGCGCGCACCGTCTGTGGGAAGTAACGCTACAGGTTCGGGCGATTCCCAACGCGGCGTGCCCCAAAGCAACGAATGGGACACGATGCTGAACAAGAACAGCGGATATATCCAAAACTGGAATAGAATGTATTCGTGGGGGCAGGATACTTCTTCTGCCGCCGAGTCGTTCCGGGCGTACCGTGGGTACAACTCGGCCCGCTTCTGGTATTACACCTCGTCCTCGTTTCGGAACGTCTACCTCGGTTTCCGCCCCGTCCTTGAAGTCCTGAACCCTGGCACACTGGGTTCTGACGGACTGAAGGCCGTTACCCTTGACCTTGGCGGCGGCAAGCTGGGTAATAGCTTCAAGGATATTCAAATCCTTGGCGGCGGCAAACTGGGTAACAGTTCCGAAGATATTCAAATTATCGTGAAAAACGGTAAGAGCTTTACCGCGCCTGCGTCCGAAGGTCTGACCCGCCCCGACGGAAATACCGGCAGCTACTTCGAGTGGCTTGGCAGCGATGGCGAGCTCTACGCTCCGGACGATAATGTTCCGGCGGACGTAACCAAACTGACGGCGCAGTTTGTTGAGCAGTTCAACCTCGATCCCGGCGGCACGTATTACTTTGACCTCTCGGCAATGGGCATCCCCGGCACGGCGAACGACGCTCTACCGGACAAAACAATGCGCTATATCCCCTTTACCTATGCCGGGACAGTGGACGCCTACAAGCTCACCTCTGCGATGGCAGCCACCGATGAGTACGCAGAGACGAACAAATATGCCCACAGCCTGTTTGTGGCGGACTATGCCGTAACGCATACGGTAAGCTGGGATGAGCTGAATGCCGGAAGGCTGATTTTCGGCAGGGACTACGCCGCCGGCGGCGTGGACTATATACTGCGCGCGCCGTCCGCGGGGAGTGGTAGGATAGGCTCGGGCGAGTCCCAGCGTGGCACGCCCCCAAGCAACGAATGGGACAGGATACTGGACAAGAACGACGGATATATCAAAAACTGGTTCGGGATGTATTCCTGGGGGCAAGATACGTTAAGCACTTCGGCGTCGGACCGTGCGGCTCGCGGTTATTTCCCGCCCGGCGGCTGGAGTTCCGCACCTGCTTCGCACCAGGACGCTGTTGCCGGTTTCCGTCCCGTCCTTGAAGTCCTGACGCCCGGCTCACTGGGCTCTGACGGGCTGAAAGCCGTTACCCTGGACCTTGGCGGCGGCAAACTGGGCGATGAGAGCAGCATCCAGATTATCGTGGAAACCGGCAGCGTATTTACCGCACCTGCCTCCGACGGCCTGACCCGCCCCGACGGAAATACAGGGAATTACTTTATGTGGCGTGACAACGACGGCCAGCTCTACGCACCGGGCGATTATGTTCCGGCGGACGTCACCAAGCTCACGGCACAGTTTAATCTCCCAGAGCAGTTCACCCTCGCCCCCGGCGGCACCTATTACTTTGACCTCTCGGCAATGGGCATCCCCGGCACGGCGAATGACGCACTGCCGGATGCTACCCTTCACTATGTTCCCTTTACCTACGCCGGGATGGTGAACGCCTACAAGCTCACATCGGAGATGGCAACCACCGAGGAGTATGCAGAGCAGAACAAATATGACCACAGCCTGTTTGTGGCGGAATACAATGTAACCCGTGCGGTAAGCTGGATCGACCTGAACACCGCAGGTCTGATTTTCGGCAAAGACTACACTTCCGACGGCGTGGACTATACGCTGCGTGCGCCGTCTGTGGGAAGCGCTAGTACAGGCTCGTATGATTTAGAACGCGGCACGCCTCAAAGCAACGAATGGGATAAGATACTGGATAAAGGCAACGGATACATCAAAAACTGGGAAGGAATGGAGTCCTGGGGGCAAGATATTATGGAGGATTTGGATGTCAGTGCACACCGTGGGCACATGTCGGCCCGCTATTGGAATTGCAGCACTGACACGTTCTCCCAGCTATACCACGGATTCCGCCCCGTCCTTGAGGTTCTGGGCCTTGACACGCTGGGCGCTGACGGGCTGAAAGCCGTTACCCTGGACCTTGGCGACGGTAAGCTGGGCGTTGAGAGCAGCATACAAATCATTGTAATAGACGACAGCACATTTACCGCACCTGCCTCTGACGGCCTGACCCGCCCCGACGGAGATACAGGCAGCTACTTTATGTGGCTTGGCAGCGATGGCAAGCTCTACGATCCGGGGGATAATGTTCCGGCGGATGTAACCAAGCTGACGGCACAGTTTGCTTCCAGCAGCCATAGTGTGACCATCACCACGGCCACCCTGCCGGACGGCTCGGCGCTCTGCCCGACGGCCTGAGCCTGAACAAGGACACCGGCAAAATCAGCGGCACGCCTACCGCAGCGGGAAGCGCCAGCTTCACCGTTAAGGTGGAAAACAGCGCGGGCAGCGATACGAAGGAGCTGTCTATTACGATAACCAAAGACGCGCCGCCCTCCCACGAGCACAGCTACGGCGACTGGCGCAAGGACGGCACGAGCCACTGGCACGAATGCACCGACGATGACTGCCCGAATAGGGAAGAAAGCATCAAGGACAAGGCCGCACACGTCTATGACGATGACGCGGATACGACCTGCGATGTTTGAGGCTACGAGCGCACCGTCACGCCGCCCTCCCACGAGCACAGCTACGGTGACTGGCGCAAGGACGGCACGAGCCACTGGCACGAATGCGCGGATGATGACTGCCCGGATAGAGAAGAAAGCATCAAGGACAAGGCCGCGCACGTCTACACCGATGACGCGGATACGACCTGCGACACCTGCGGCTACGAGCGCACGATCACGCCGCCCGCCCACGAGCACCGCTACGGCGATTGGCGCAAGGACGGCACGAGCCACTGGCACGAATGCACCGACGATGACTGCCCGAATAGAGAAGAAAGCATCAAGGACAAGGCCGCGCACGTCTACACCGATGACGCGGATACGACCTGCGATGTTTGCGGCTACGAGCGCACCGTCACGCCTCCCTCCCACGAGCACAGCTACGGCGACTGGCGCAAGGACGGCACGAGCCACTGGCACGAATGCACCGACGATGACTGCCCGGATAGAGAAGAAAGCATCAAGGACAAGGCCGCGCACGTCTACACCGATGACGCGGATACGACCTGCGACACCTGCGGCTACGAGCGCACCGTCACACCGCCCGCGCATGAACACATCGTCACCTTTGACGGCAACGGCGGTACGCCCTCTGTCGGCAGCATGACCACCACCAACCAGAAGCTGACCTCTCTGCCCAGCGCCTCCCGAAGCAAGCATAGCTTCGACGGCTGGTACACCAAAAAGAACGGCGGTACGAAGATCACGAAAGATACCGTATTCCATGCAGATACCACCGTCTACGCCCACTGGACCTACATCGGCGGCGGTGACGGCGGCTACAACCCGCCCGTCACCTACTACACGCTGCGCTTTGAAACAGGCGGCGGCAGTGATATTCCCAGCGTGCAGGGAACGTACAATACCTACATTGACCTGACCCAATATGTCCCCACCTGGCGAGGCCACACCTTTATCGGCTGGTACAGCGAACGCAGCCTGACAAACAAGGTTTCCGGTGTTTATCTGACGAAGGATATGACCGTGTATGCACTCTGGCGCGCGGACGATAATCCGGGCACAGGTGCGAATCCCTTTACCGATGTTTCCCAAAAGGACTGGTTCTACGGCGATGTGATGTTCGTCTACGAAAACGGATTGATACTCGGCACGAGCAAGACCCTGTTCAGTCCGCATGGGACGGCAACGCGCGGCATGATGGCGACCATTCTCTGGCGCATGGAGGGCAGCCCCGCGCCGAAGGGCAAAAACAGTTTTACCGATGTGGAGGCCGGAAAGTGGTACGCTGACGCGATCACATGGACGGCGGAGAACGGCATTTTCGCGGGCTACGGCAAAGACAAATTTGGCCCGGACGATCCCATCACCCGCGAACAGCTTGCAGCCATCTTCTACCGCTACGCAGACTACAAGGGCTACGATCTGACCGTCAAGGGAAATCTGGACAAGTTCAAGGATGCGGACAAGATCACGGATTACGCAAAGACGGCGATGCAATGGGCGGTCGGCAGCGGTCTTGTAAAGGGAAAATCCGGCAATCTGCTTGACCCGCAGGGCACGGCGACCCGCGCTGAGATCGCCGCCATGCTTCACCGCTTCATTGAGAAGTATGAGCTGGTGCAGGGCAAGGCTACCGGCGGCCTGATGGGCTAGATCGACCCGAAGCGGCTGCAAATCCCCAAGACCGGCGACAGCAGCGTGTTAGGCTTGTGGGGAATCTCCCTCTGCGCATCTCTTGCCGGATGCCTTGCGCTGACCACATGGCAGATCAGGCGGCGACGTGAGGAAGAATCGCTGCAAATCATCGAAAAGTAAACAGGCTCACCTCTAGGGGCGCGGGCAAATAGCCCCGCGCCCCTTTTCGGTTTCATTCGTCAGGAAAGGCAGCGGGCGCATGATCTATATTGAAAACATCTTCCTCCGCATCGCCTACGCCCCTGCCGGTGCTGCTGGTGGCGGCGGGAAGATTGTCCGTTTTCCGCTTCGGACGGAGAGAATAACCGAATATCCACTCCCTGAGAGCTGCTTTTGGCGGCTTTCAAAATTTTTTGAAAAATTTTTCGTTTGGGGTGAGAGTTTTTTCGATTTTTGTACCTATATAAGTGAAAGGGTTTTTATCACAGTTCCAGACAAACCGGAAAGGGGGTTCAAACAATATGTACGATACCGCAAGACGGGTCGCACTCGTCAAGCAGCGGGTGCGGAAAAACACCCGCCGGAGGCAGCGGCGCGAGGTAATAAGCCTCTCCGCAGCGTGTATACTGCTGTGCGCGGCGCTGATGCAGACAGCGGGCACGGTCGTCGCTCCGGGACAGACCGCCGCATGGGGCGTGTTCGGCGCGATGCTGCTGCGGGAGGACGCGGGCGGCTATGTGCTGGTGGCCGTCGTCTCCTTTGCAGCAGCGGCGGTCATCACCGCGCTGTGCTTCCGGCTCAGGAAAAGAGAAAACCAGAAAAAAGGCGGGGCGGACAAGCCGAACCGACACGAACAGGAGGAGAAAAGCCAATGAAAAAACGAATACTCAGCATCCTGCTCCTATGCTGCATGGTGCTGACGCTGCTGCCGACAACAGTATTGGCAGCGGACGGGCCGATGGATACCATACCAAAGTACGACGTGAGCATTGACGTGTACAACCGGACATCGGACATATCCATTAAGGACAGTAGGAGCTACTACATCTACTCGTCCGTTCCCGATAAGCTCAGGGACACATGGGCATGGGATAAGAAGATATTCATCAAGGGAGATAAAACCGCGCCGCACGTATTTATTGACGGCGTAAATATTAAGATGAGTCCCAGCTCCAAAGGGCCGGCCATCGAGCTGAACAAAAAGGCTTCGGCTTATCTCTATTTCATCGGCAAGGACAGCACCCTGCAAGGTGCTGACGGCCGCGCGGCGATCCAGAAAAACCGCAGCGAGGGGCAGCTTTATGTGCTGGCGCGCACAGGCACCACGGTGACCTGCAAGGGCGGCTACAGAGCGGCGGGCATCGGCGGGAGCTGGGCGATCCGCAATATCGGGGACTCTATGTTTAACATGGATATGTACGGCCACGGCGTCAATATGCACTTTGGCTCTCAGAGCAATCCCGACTACTGGGGCGGCACCATCAATGCCACCGGCGGCGAGTACGGCGCGGGCATAGGAGCCGGCAGCTGGGGACACTCTGGACACTCTGGAAACACCATCCATGGAGGCGCCGGAGAGCGGCTGTACTTCTACTCCGGCACGGTAAACGCCAGCGGCGGCAGGCTTGCAGCCGGAATCGGCGGAGGCTTTAGGGGGCGCGGCAGCCATATCTATATCTATGGCGGCAATATCGACGCGCAAGGCGGGGATACCGGCGCGGGCATCGGCGGCGGCAGCTGGACGACGAAACAGGACATGGACGGAATCAACGCGGCGAGCGATATCGTCATCTCCGGCGGACGGGTAAGCGCCCGCGGCCAATACAACTGCGCGGGTATCGGCGGAGGCCAGTATGTCCCCGCCCGGAACATCACCATCACCGGCGGCCATGTGTCGGCGACAGGACACTACGGCGCGGCGATCGGCGGCGGCCGCTGGTGCCACGGAAAGAACATCACCATCACCGACGCCACTCTGAATCTGTCGACCAATTACCGCAGCAACGGCTCGGACGCGGCGGCTGTCGGCTTCGGCGACCTTGTTTACGATACGGAGGAGCTCGTGACGGATCCGTCGATCGCGACGAACGATCAGATCAGGATCGGCTCATACAAGGGAAAGCTGGTGCAGCTGAAGCTGGAGGCGCGCGCCCTCAGCCGCGATGACGAATATTCTTACTTCTGGAACCTTTATGAGACCCTGATCCCTGATGAGAATGGGCTCATCGACATGCAGCTGCTGACACTTCCGTATGTACAGAACTATGGCTGGGCGATCAATGTGCTGGAAATGACAGTGATCGACGACCCCTGCAACGGAAATCACGATTTCGGCTGGGTAAACCGGCAGTCATGCCACGTCTGGGCGTGCAGGAATAAGGATTGTCAGGCGCGCGACCCGGCGGCGGAAATGTCCAAGCAAAACGGAAAGCACATCCCCGGAGACTGGGGCATTCAGGAGAAGCACTGTGCCGTGTGCGATCATTTGCTGGAAAAGGACACGGCGGCGCCGGTGCTGGAGGTTTTGAATGACGGCGAGAACTACACCGTCGAGGATGTCATCGTTGGAAGACCGGGCGCGTACTCCTTCACCGTGAGCGATCCGGCGAAGAGCGGCGAAGCGTCCTCCGGCGTCAAGTCCGTGACCATCAACGGTGTGGAGCAACCAGTCAGCTCTTTCTATTCTCTTCCCGCACCCGACGGCGGCAACAATGATGCGGGAGCGGAATATACCGTCGTTGCGACGGACAATGCGGGCAACGCCTCCACGGCAACCGTGAAGATCTACCGGCGGCACCGCGTGAGAGTCGTAAGCCCGGATGAGCAGACGACATACGCCGAGGCAGAGCTGGCGCACAACGAGTATCTGGTGCTCACGATGAAGATGCCGGATGGTGCGGCGGTAAGAATGACCGACAAGGCGGATCATTCGGAAATTCCATATGACAAAGAAATGGGACGCTTCACGGTAGGTCTGATCGACAGAAGCCGGACGCTCGTGCTGGAGTATAACACGGAGTATCCGAAGGCCGAGCTTATTCTGGGGCGGAGTCAGTACTTCTTTGGATACAACGCGGATACAGCCGAACCGCACTATCTTGCGGATGTAAGCAGGAAAACGGATAAGAACGTATATTCGGTGGCTGTGCAGATCAACGCGGATGTAATACCCAGCCACTACTTCAGCTCACCGGTATGCTACACGCAGGAGGAGCTGGCGGAGCTGGACAAGCAAGGAAAAATCGCATGGGAGAAATATCAGCATCCGGAGCCGGAACCGGGCGTCTGGATCGTCTATATTCCCACAGCCACCATAGACATCGCGGAGTATGACGCAAACGGCAGCTGGTATGTCTATGCAAAAGCCGAAAACCTCAAGGGAACGACCTATGTCTCCACGCCGAAGCTGATCGCCGACGTCGAAAAGCCGAAGGCCATCAATCTTTCTACCGGCAAGGAACTGGAGACGGATGGGGAATACTGGGGCGACCTGCGGTTCAGGGTAGAGGACGCGCTGCCCGTCAAGGTGTGGCACGAGAGATACCCGGGCGGGAATATTGAACTTATGACGCCGGATGAGGATGGCTGTTATACGATCCCGGCAGATTATGACGTAAGCCTCCATCACGACATTCTCCTCGAGGACGCCTGCGGGAACAAAACCTACTACAATGACATCGATATTTTGTGGAACTATCTGGAGGTTGTTCGGGAGAAGGACTATTGGGATGTGCAGCCTGCGCAGCCGATTCGTATTTCCAGGGAACAGGATCTGCAAGAGGAGCTCTCCAAGGTCAACATCGGGGTTTTTGCATCTGACGTCACCGGTTTTATCCCTGTCGATGTTTCGTGGGAGATCCCGGAGGACTATGATCCGCAGTCCCCGCGGGAGCAGACCTTTACCGTCCTCGGCACGGTGATTCTGGAAGGCACCGGAGCACGCTGCGTCTCGGGGCTTGATGTTATCACGCGTCCGGGAGAGGAATGGAAGAAGAATTTCGCAATCAGCGTGACAGTGGAGGGCGCACCGCGCTACAAGGTGACGACAGAGGATAGCGCAAACGGCAGCGTCACGGTGGTGAATGCCACAGAAACCACCGAGGACGGCACGCCGCTGTTCTATAAGGACGAGCTTGTCGTGCTCTCCATTGCACCCGATGAGGGCTATATGCTAAGCACGCTGTCCGTCAACGGCACCGCTGCCGCCGTTGCGGTTGGGGAGGATGCCTATACCTTCGCCCAGCCGGAGGGAGATGTTACCATCACCGCAGCGTTTGAAATGCGCAACGAGCATACCGTCACTTTTGACGCTAACGGCGGCTCCGAGCCTGAGGAGCTGCCCGAGGAGGTCACCACCGCAATGCCCGCTAAGAAGATATTGCACGGCAGCGAGTATTCTCTGCCGGAGTGCGAGTTTATTGCGCCTGAAAACCAGCAGTTCAAGGCATGGCAGATAGACGGTACGGAGTATCCGGTGAACGCCCCTGTGACCGTCACCGCGACATCACAGTCAAGGCGCTGGGGAGGACGTGCCTCCCGCCCCTGCCGAGTTCACCATCACCGTGAAAACGGACGGAAACGGAACGGCTTCCGCATCTCCCGCAAAGGCTGCGGCCGGTATGGAAATCACCCTGACTGCCACACCAGACACCGGCTACCACTTCAAGGAGTGGCAGGTCATCAGCGGCGGCGTGACCATCAAAGACGATAAGTTCATCATGCCGAGTGCCAACGTGGAGGTCAAAAGCAATCTTTGAGAAGGACGCGCCTTCTGCACCCACCGAGTTTATCGTCACCTTTGACGGCAACGGCGGTACGCCCTCTGTCGACAGCATGACCACCACCAATCGGAAGCTGACCTCTCTGCCCAGCGCCTCCCGAAGCGGCAGTTACAGCTTCGACGGCTGGTACACCGAAAAGAGTGGCGGCACAAAGATCACGAAGGATACCGTATTCTCTGCAAATACCACCGTCTACGCCCACTGGACCTACACAGGCGGCTACACCCCGCCTGTCCGCCCGCGTCCTGCCGAGGACGTTCCCGCAAAGTATCCCGGATTTGTCGATGCTCCGGCGAGCAGCTACTTCTACGAGGCGGTCATGTGGGCAGTTGAAAACGGCGTCACCACCGGCATAAGTGCAAGCCGTTTCGATCCGGATGGCATCTGCACCCGTGCGCAGGCCGTGACCTTCCTGTGGCGCACCGCTGGCAGTCCCGAACCCGAAACCCGCGCCATGCCCTTTACCGACGTCCCCGTGGGCAGCTACTGCTACGATGCTGTGCTGTGGGCGGTAGAAAACGGCATCACCAAGGGCACCAGCAACACCACGTTCAGCCCCAACGACACCTGCACGAGAGCGCAGATCGTGAGTTTCCTCTGGCGCTCTGAAAAAACGCCGGTCGCGAGCAGCCGCAACCCATTCACGGATGTCAAGCCCGGTGCTTACTATCTTGACGCGGTTTTGTGGGTGGTGGAAAGCGGTATCACCAAGGGTACAACGGCAATGAAGTTCAGCCCCGGCGCGGACTGCACCAGCGCGCAGATCGTGACCTTCCTCTGGCGCTGCAAGAAGTGACCGGCTGACATACGGCTAAACATCAAAGCCGCTGGCATGACCACATAAGCGAACATCGGACAGCGCAGCGGACGGGCTTTTCGCCTTGACGCTGCGCTGTTCTCTTTATTAACATATATCGCCATAGAACATAGAAATTCAAACTTTTTCTCTGTATTGGTTCTCAGCTAGAGTTTGCCCTTCAAGCTGCGCCGTAGTGTCGCGGCGCTGGTGACAGCAAAACCGCGGACGTTCCCCTTGGCGGGGAGCGTCCGCGTTGCATTATTTGCCCTCCATATTTATAATATATAAGTTCGACGTGCAACTTCCGTTTTCGCGGTGACGTCGCTGGCGCTGGATATATCCGGCGCGTTCCAGATCATTCAGTGCTCTTTGTACTGTGCGCGGCGAGAGGTGTAGGTCGCGGGCTATCGTCTTGATGCCCGGCCAGCAGCTCCCGCCACCTGCACGATCGCGGAGGTACATATAGACCGTTCGCGCCCGATGCGGCAGGTCAGGATCGGCGTAAATTTCACCGAAAAAGCTCATTTCTCGGCATAGCTGCTCATATAGTCATCCGCTTTCGGCATCGTGGGCGGGCGCATCTGTGAATCAGAGATTTTCTTTTAATGTTCATCAGCAATTCCTCCTTTCCTGCGTAGTAGACCTCGCGCTGGGCACGCTCCGGCACTTGATACGGTTCCTCAAACTTGATGCCCCATTTGAAATATAATTGCAGCTTCGTGCGCATCGGGTGCGTGCCGGTTTTCATGACAACAAACTCCCTTCGGGAGACTTTTCAGTTCGTCCGGTGATAGAAGCGCACGCTCCGCCATCTGCAAGCTCTGGCTGTTGCTGTCCTTTCCCTTACTGATGGAGCCGGTAAGGACTGTCCGGCTGCCGAGGGCTTTGGACAGCGTTTCCGCTGTCTGACTGTTCGGCGCAAAGCCGCCGAAGATCGTATCCTGACAGTTATCGGCTATGATCTCCGCGCCCTCCTTGCCGTAATTTTTCTCCAGCTGCGCAAGGCTTTGAATGATCGGCACGAGCGCCAGCTTGCGGCTTCGGCCTGCGGAAAACAGCGGCAGAACGTCAAAGGGCGGCATCGTGCCAAATTCGTCGCAGTAAAATACCACGCGCTTTTTCAGTTTTCCTTCGTTCGCGTCCGCAATGGAAAACAACTCCCGCGACAGGTTTTGGATCATAAGCCCCGCCATGAAGTGTTTCGTCGGATCTTCCTCCGGGATGATCAGAAAAATTGCACACTTCTCGGACGCGAAGTGCTCCGCATCGATTGGACTGTCATAGCAGAGCACCTGTTCCTGCTCGGAATCGATGAATGAATTCAGACGGGAAAGCGCTGTGGACATGACGGAGGCCATGCCCTGGTCGGAAGAACTGGTTGCTGCGGACGCCATCCAGCCCGCCTTATGCGTATCCGGCAGGCTGTCAACCAGCACTTGAAATCCATTCTTCTTTCCCATAGGAGCCATCAGCTCCTTCATCAGTTTGAACACGGACATGATGTGCCGCTTGTCATGCCCCGCACTGTCCGGTGGAATGAACTCCGCCAGCGTCATGATCACGGTTGCCAGTACACCCTCTGCTGCGTCATAGAAGTACGAGTTCTGTCCACGATCCTGCTCATCACCGCCCGGATTGACGATGGTCTTGGCAAGGATCTTTGCGTACTTTTCCGCATTCGCCCGCGCCGCAAGGTTGTCCGGATGCTCACGGGCCACGTCCATGTAACGGTTGACCAGCGTCATCAGATTGTTTCCATCCGAGCGGATCGGGTTGCGCAGGTCGACCACTGATACGCGATAGCCATAGTACTTCTGCGCAATTTTTCCGCAGTTGCGCGCGAGGTCACCCTTCGTATCCAAAATCAGGAAGCTCATACCACAAGCGCAGGCAAATTCAATATTGGGATATAGGAAGAACGCCGTCTTGCCGACACCGGATGCGCCAATCATGAGGCAATGCACATCGTCGCAGTCCACCAGAGCCTCCAGCCGTTTGCCGCGCTGCACACTGCCGAGGACCAGTCCCTGCACGGTCGGGCGCTTCTTTCCGGCACGCCATGATGCAACGTCAAAGGAAACCGTGACGTAGGCTTTTCGGATCTCCTGATCCGTTGCCCAGCGAGCTGTTCCATACTGACCGTCACCAACAGTTTTCGACTTGATGTTGTTTAAGGAGTAGTTGTTGGTAAGAAGCGAAAGCAGAAGAATGAACAATGCACCCACCACGCCGAGTATGATCAACGGAGTCATAGACTCAGGCATGGGGCTAAATCCTCCTTCTGAGCATGAAGAAGATCCTCGTTCCAGTCCTTCAGCTCCGGCACGAGCCGTTCTGTCATGACGCCGCGCCCGTGCAGAAGTTCTGTTATCCGTTCGCTGGCTTTGTGTCCAGCATCGTCGTTGTCAAGGCAAAGATAGACGATCTGCGTCTCCGATTTCAGCATTTGCAAGACTGGGATCGGGGACGTGCCGCAGCAGGCGACGTAGCTATGATCCTGCCACTGATGCGGGTTCATGGAGATATACGAGAGCATATCAATGGGCGCTTCAAAAACATAAAGGCTCCCGTCCGTGCCGGTATGATGAAAGCTGTAACGCGGGTCGCTGGACTCGACGTTCAGGCGAAAGGCTTTGCCGAAGCTGTTCGTACTGCGTAGATGTGCGTGGCGCGGGCATCCACCTTCGTCCGTGCCGATGAACACAGCATTGTGGTGCGCCGCGTCCTCATAAATCATTTTCCGACGCGCAAAGTATGAAACGACCGACGCATCCAGCCCGCGCGTTTTGAGCAGATACGCAAACACGCGGTGCATGTTCGCGTTCGAACGGGCGGCGCGAAGGGCTTCTGTTCCATCGGCTCCTGCTTTTTTGCCTGCGGATAAACCGGCTCCATGCGCTCGCCAAGCAGCATGGACATGGCTTCGACGTAGCTTTTGCCGTAATATTTTTCTGCACAAAGCTGACCGCTCGGCCGCCCTCATTCGAGGCATGGTCGAACCACTCGCAGCCGCGCACCGTAACGCTGTGGTCGCTGGCAAGCCGCTTTTCCCGTCCGGACTTGATGAGCTTTTCGCCTTGCCGGAGGAGAAATTCTTCGAGGTCAACGGTCGCGGCGCGTTCCTTTTTGCTCTGGCGTAAATTCTATGTATTGTGCCAAAATGCACCTCCTGTTATTGTAATGTCTGACCGTAATTTTGTTCGTGGTCATCCTGCTTATGCCCCATTGCCAGCCGCTTCTGCATGAGCTTTTTACGGCGCTTGGAATCGATGCGGATGCCCATTGGATTGCTGGGCGGCGCGGCATTCTCGTGGAAGATCTGTCCAATCTGGTGGAACAATCTGATAGTTGAATTCAAAAGATATTCGGATGGAAGCCGCGCAGAACGAGAGGGCGAGGATGAAGTGTCTCATCTGCAAGCGTCGGATTTGTAGAAGCGTCTGTAGAAGTTTCCTCATCAGAAGGTGTATCCACCTGTGAAGATTCTGGTTCTGATGCCCTCTGTGCCTGCTCCATCTGCTGCCGCAGGCGTTCCGCTTCCTGAATGATCGCGTTCTTGATGGCTCGGAATTCTTTCTGCTGCGAGAGCGGATTATGCTGCCGGGGCCGGTTTTTGTAGTAGCCCTCCAACGTGTCGCGCAGATCGTTCCAGACGGAATAATACGCCGCCACCTCCGGCAGCGTTTCGAGTTCATCCACGATGAAATCCACCATATCCTTGAGCGGCTTTTTGAGATAGCCATACTGCTTTTTGCCGCTGACTGTGCGCAATTCCAGCGCAAGCTCCAACAGCTTTTTCTTGGATGGATGCAGGTGGTTCGGAGACAGATTCCATGCGCTCAACCAAATCGTGCATGACTTCTCGCGCCGCTTCGGTCACATCCTTATACGCTATGTCCTTTTCGAATATAGAGATTTTCCAACTCTGCCTGAAAGATGCTGTTGGTCATTGCAGAGCGCAATTTCACAACAGCATCCCGTTTCAAAACCGTCTCCTGATCTGTCCAGATCATCATGTGAATATGCGGGTGCGTATCCGCATCGTGGTAAGCTGCGTACCAGTGCAGTGCCGACGCTGGAATATGAAACGCTTCCGCAAACTTGTTCTGCTGGCTGACGAGCAACTTGCGCCATGCTGCGGCATTGTTGTAGCCAAGCCGCTCTGCGTCCTCGCGATGCAGAGAATAGATGATCGTCCAGACGTTGCCGTCGTGTGAAGTCAAGTCGTGCATCGCCGCAGTCAAATCCGCATTTTCCTCCCGACCGAACAGACCATGTGCGCCGTGCTTTTTCCGCACCGGGGCGCGTTGCAATATAGCGCAGATAGCCGTTTTCGGATTGAAGATTCTGCATATGTGAATCCAATGCCGCAGAAATGAGCGCCGACGCGGTATGCAGCGTCGGCGCTTGTTTATAGTCCTCATACTCGAAAGAATCCCGCATATCCGGGAAATCTTTGAGCAGTTTTGTGACCATCTCTGTCTGCCTTTCGGTCACAGGACCCTTGCCGGTCAGCACCTCGACGCCCTCGCGCGTGGCGATATACTTCATGTATCCGCCCGCGCTTTTGCGGCTGATAAAGCCGGTTTTTTGAATCAACCGCGCCATCCGTTACCACCGGCTTTTCTGCCGCAGTACCTCCGGGAACGAGATCTGGCCGTTTGTCCGCAGCACCTCCTGATAGCTTTTTCCGCGCATCTGCTGGTATGTCTGCGCATCGATATCCGTGTCCGAAGCAAGGATATGATTGCAGACGTTCTGTTCGACGGACTGCTTGAGAAGCAGCTTGCCGATGCGATCTCCGAACATACTGAGGATGGCTTCAAGCGTTTCACCGAGAATTTTCGGCAGGAAGTCTCCGGCATATTCGCTTTGCAGATAGCCGCAATAAAACTGAATTGCTTTGTCAATGAAGTCATTTTGCGTCGTGCAACCGTCCAGCTTGTAGTGGTACTGCACCTTGCTCCACGTCGCGTCATCCAGCCAAACGGAATGGCGGCGTTTTTCCTCCGTTTTTATGGCGTTCACCCCTCCAAAAATGAAAAGCGCCAAAATAGTGCCTGCAACAACGGCACGATCTTGGCTTTTTCCGAAAATCAGCGCCAATCCACTTTTCACCCTCGCAGAAAAGCCCGTTTTACCGCCCAAAACTGCCCGCACTGCGGGCAGAAGTGGACGGCTGGCGCAAAAAGCGCCAAGGCTTTTCTCCTGCTTCGCCGCTTGCGGCTTCTCCCTCCGCCGAAAGCCGCCCGCAGGCGCTCCGGCTTCTGTGCTGTAGCTCTGCCGGACACTCCCACACGCCGGCGCGGTGTTCGGTTTTGTGGCTTCCGGCGGGTACGCGCTCGGCTATGTCCGGAAAGCCGCACAAACCGCCGACACGGGCGCGACGGCGTGAAACGCGCTGCCGGTCACAGCTGCATCTCCTGCATCTGCTCCGATTCCGACATTTTCGGCTGCGGATCTGTGGTAATCGCGTACCATTGACCATTCTCAGCCTTTCTCACGGACACAAGCTCCTGCTGCAGCATTTTTCTGCCGGAACTGGTATCTTCCACCCGCTTTCGCCGGTATGTGTGCGCCGCCGCACCCTGCCGGAGCCGCTCGGCGTCCTGGGCATTCAGGTCAACGTAGCCGAGGGTGTCATGAAATGAAAACAATCTTCCGGGCAGGCTTCCAGCAGATCTTTGAGCGTCTGCACCTGCCTGCCGTTTTGCTCTGTCGGAAATTCTTCACAGTAAAATTCCGTAGACATTTTGAACTCCTTTTTCGTGTTTGCAGCACTCCCGCACACCGGCGCAACGTCCGGTTTTGTGGCTTCCGGCGGGTACGCGCTCGGCTGCGCCCGGAAAGCCGCACAAACCGCCGACACAGGCGCGACGGCGCGGAACGCGCTGCCGGTCACAGCTGCATCTCCTGCGTGGGCGCATCCTGCTCCTGCAAAAGTTCCTGACAGAGCTGCTCCAGTGGCTTGTGTTCCCGCTGCATGCAGTAGGCGTCCATCTTTTCGCGCAGCACTTCTTTCTCTGCTGCATTCAGGTGATAGCTGAGAGACTGATCCTCGATCGCTGCCGCTGCCGTAGAGCGTGATCTCCAGCTCATCGCAGACCTGCTGGCGCTGCATATCGTAGTTGGCGTAGATATTCAGCGCATGGTCGTTTTCATCGGTCTCCACGAATGTGCCAAATGCTTCGTCAACGTTGAAGCACGGAACGACATAAAAATTCAGTATTCGGTCATCCATTGCCTCGATGCTATCCTCGAAATAAAAATTCCGCGCGGTGAGCTTGCTCGGTGTGGTCAGCTCCTGACCATCCAGCCGGTCGAGGAAGATGCGCCAGCGGGCATCCTCGGAAATCTCAGCTCCTGATATGCCGCTTCCGCAGCTGCCGCCACGTCCTGCATCGCGTAGACCTTCCAGCCGTCCATGATGTTGAGCGCAGAAAGCGTCCGCGCGTCAAAGTCCAGCTCAAACAGTCCGCTGACCTCGCCGGTGTTCTCCATGCGGTGCTCTGCCAGCGCATCGAACGCCTCGCGGCTGATCTCTTTGCAGCCGTCCGTCGCTTCAAAGAGACTCCGCGCTGGCAGGCGCTGTCCCTGCTGGAGATAATCATGGAGCCGTTTGGCGAGCTGCAAAAACTCTATGCCGGATTCGTTTTGCAGATAGACTTCCGCGCAGTCCTCCGTGATGTGAAAGCCCGCCGTGCTCATACCTGCGCCTCCGGTTTCTTCTGCGGCTTGCGCACAGGTTCATCCTTCTCGCAATCGCTGATGTACTCCTGCACGGCAGCAGGGACGACCTTCTCGTAGAGCCGCTGGGCTGCTTTTGCAGCTCCGCTTCCAGCGTGGAATCGCGCTTGGCGATGTAGCGCCGGAGAGCACGCAATTTTTCTTCCTCGAATGTGATTTGAATATTTGCCTGTTTCATAATCCTCCCTTGTCAGTACGACATTCCGCCCTGCGTCTGTTCCTCTGGCATCGGCGCTGCTACAATTTTGCCACCTTCACGCAGGAACATTTCCGGTTGCCGAAAACGCTCCGCGAATCGCTCCGCGAGCTCGTGCGGCAAGTCTGTGAAATCCGATTCGCCGAGTCCGACGATAAAGAAACTTCCCGCGACAATGTCATAAATATCACCGTCTGCATCGCGCAACGCACGGTTGAGCGTCAGACCATCCAGCTTTCCAGACTCGCAGCAAATCAATGCCACCGGTTCCTCGTAGGGATACACGGCTTGGATATATCCGCCGACGAGAGCCTGCATACTTTGCAGATCGCTGCCGATCTGCGTTTCATACGGAGCCTTTCCCGGCTCCACCATCAAGACGTTCATCTTAGTCCTTTCCTCAGTCATAGCTGATGTACGGAATCTTCAGCCAGTGTGTCCAGCGCGCTCCTTCCAGCTTCGTTTTCACAACACCATACCGTGTGCCCATTCGCCTCGACCACCTCGCCGTTTCCGATATACACGCCGATATGCCCCTCGTGCCAGACGGCAAGACCGGGTGTTTCCGGGATGGTGTCAATGGAACCGGAAACCGTCGCAGCATGATACATTTCGTTTGCCGTGATATCCGGCATACCGTTCGTGTTGTAGACGATTTCTTCTGTCTCCGCGTCCAGCCAGCCGTAGCCTTTGATCAGACCGACGCAGTCCGTCGTTCTGCCGCCGACCCACGTCTGGCGGATGAAATCTGCGTTGCCGGCAAGAGCGTCTGGGTACTGCGCCAGCTTCGCTTCGAACAGGCTTTCTGTCAGCACATGACCGAACGTGCCCCAGACGTAGCCCCAGTGTTCTTCGTAGGCGTGAATGGCGTACTGCACCAGATCGTCGGCGTTCTTGCCAGCCGGGTTCGTGAAGCCGGATGTGTCCAGCTCTGTGCTGCCGTTGCCGTGCCGTAGTCGATCTGGATTGTACTGCCCGACGCGCCGGTCCCGTCGCTGCCGTTGGCATTGCCTGCGATCATCGTGTAGATGTGCGCGGCGTTTTCCTTGTCCTCGTCAGTGATAGTTCGGCCGAGCTTCGCCGCAAGGTTTTCATACGCTGCCGCCAGCGAGAGCGGCACAGTGGCAGTATAGGGTTCCTCCTGTTCTATGACGCTCCCGTCTTCCAGTTCAACGAGTACGGTTCGCGTTCTCTGCTCTGTGATGAAAAAGCAGTCCACAAAACGGTCTGCCGCGCGCTGACTTGGCGCATTCTCGCCAAAACAGAGGGCATAAAAAATCGCCTTGACCTGTATCGGGTCAAGGCGATTGCCGTCGGTCATAGTCGCGTTGGCTTCCGCTACCGCCGAATCCAGAAAAGAAAAAGCCGTCTGCATATCGGTGATATGCGTTTGGAACTCGGCAGGCACAGAATCTGTAAAGCTGGTTCCGTAGAACGACGCTTCGACCGCCAGGTTGTTGTGGTCGGCCCCACCCGATGTGGCAGAGCAGAGGATGGCGGCAATCAGGATGACCGGTGCAAAAATAGCAACCAGCAGAAAGCCGACGCCCTTGCGCCCCTTTTCGCTGGTCAGCAGCAGAGCCGCCGCGCGGGCGGCTATTGCGCTCATGCTCATAGCTGCATCCCGCCCATGACCGGCGCGGCTTCCGGCGCTCCGTCGTGCTGTGCCAGCAAAGCCCGGTCACTTTCGGTCAACCGGTCTGCCAGACCAGCCGCGTCCATGTACTCCGTGACGCTTCCGGTCATACGGCGCAGGAGCTTTTCCTTCGCCCTCTGCCTGCGATCCCAGCCGGATACGCTGCTCCGCCAACGCCTGTGTGACCAGTCGCTGTTCGTCCGGAGACAGGTTCAGGGACATCGTTTCTGCCGGCTCTGACTGCCCTCCAACTACCATGTACTGCGCGTGGACGCCGCTGTCCCCGCGGAACGCTTTCGTGATCGCAGCAGAGATAAGGAACATTCTGTCCAGATCCGCGCCGCTTTCGCCCAGCGTTTTGCCGGTGATGAAGCACTCCCTTTTGGGTTTGTCGCCCTCCTGCCATTCCAGATAGACGTCCAGATAGATTCCCTCGCTGCCGCCGTAATCGGTTTTGCAGAAAAAAGTCAGCACCTTTTGGAATCTGCCGACCATGTTCCCAGCGCCAGTCCATGGTGAAATATTCGTCGGGCAGATAGCCGACGCTGTCCAACTGCGCTTCCAGCTCGTGAAAAACATCTTCCGCTTTGCGCTGACCGGCATATTTCAACTTGCAGGGATTCTCTGCATCCGGTTCCCAACGTTCAAATTCAATTTGCTTCATACATTCTCCTTTTCATCTGTTATTTTCCGCCTGCCTTTCCGAACAGCTTTTTTCCTTGTAGGCAGGTGCTGTGACGAGCAGGTCATAGCGTTCGTTGCCGCATTTATAGAGGCACTCGCCCTTGTGCGGGGTCTGAATAATGTTGAACTCGCTTTCCTCCAGTTGGAGCAGATCCATGAACTCCTTTTTTGTTGACCGTACCGCAGTTGAACAGGAACTGGTGCGGGGGAATGGAGAACAGCGGCTTCGTCATCTCACGCACACCGGGACGGTCAAAATCCTCCACGTTCTGCGACGCCATGAGCATGGCGGAGTTTTTCTTCCGCACACGCTTTGAGCGCATTTCGGATGTACTCGACTGCCACAGGATTGCCAAGCCAGATATACAGTTCGTCCAGCGCCGCGACGGTATTGCCCTCGATCAACAGCTTATCCGTCATGTAGGACAGCAGGTTCAGAAGGATCGTGCTGCGGACGTTGGCTGCGACCTCGTTCAGTCCCTTTACGCCGAACACAAGGAATCTGGTCGAGGTCAGATTGCTGTGGCCATTGAAGAACTTTGCGTCGGCGCCCCTGCACATGGAGTACAAGCCCCAACAGTACCTGCTGGAGCATCTCCTTTGTGTAGAGCTGTGGTTTTGTTTCGTCAAAGTTCAGATATTCGATTTCGATGTAGTCGTAGAGTTCGGACAGGATCGGATAATCCTCTGACTTCATTTGGCTGAAATCCGTTTCTTCTGTAATGCCCCATTCGGTATAGAGGCGCATCAGCAGGATTTCGATGGTATCGATCTGCGCTGTTGTGAAATCCTTGTAGCAACGCAGTACGTCCTTCAAAAACGAAATGTGCTGCGCCAGTCGTGTGGATTGCCGGAAAGCGCTCGGCGCGTCCACATCATACGGATCAGCGTCGGTATCCCAGCAGCGCGGCTCCAGCAGATTGATCTTATACGTTCCCTCAATGATATCCGCAAAGCATCCGCCGACCGCGCGGCACATCTCCCACTGCTCATGCTCTACATCCAGCGTGATGATTGACTTTCCCGCTTCGAGAAAGTTCAAAAGCAATAATTTCATCAAGAAGCTCTTGCCCTGTCCGGTATTGCCGAGAATGAGGATGTTGGCGCTAGTCTTGTCTTCGTCGCGCTGGTCGAAGTCTACTACGATGTTGCTGCCGCACTTGTCTTTGCCGATATAAAAAAGCCTTTCCGGTCTGTTTTGCCGCTGTAGTTAAACGGAAACAGATTCGCCACAGAACCGGCGGGCAGCACCCGTTCATATTCCGTTCCGAACGCATTATAGCCGCACGGACTCACGCAGCAGAAGCCCTGCTGCTGGCGCAGCTTCAGCTTGTCCACATTGAGCTTTGCCCGTGTCAGCTCCACCGTGACCTGATTCTGCAGAATTTCAAATTCTGTCTGATCCGATGCGATCAGCTCCATATAGACCGCACAGTGCATCAGAGATTCCTTGTTGCGGTGCATGGAACCGACGAGCGTTTTCACATCCTGCAAATTGCTCTCGGCCTCGACCGCCTGCTGGATGTTCTGCGTGCTGTTCCGCTTCATGCGGTTTGCGGATCTCGGCGTTGTGGACGATCCGGCTTTCCTCCAGCGGCGTAACAATGCGCGTATAAACGTGCAGCGTCACGCCGTGCATCTCACCCAAATGCCGCAGGATGGCTTGATCGTCCGTAGCGGTCGGATATTCCCGCAGTGCCCAGACGCACCGGATGCTGTTGCCGCAAAAATAGCGGTCAAATTCAAATTTTACCAGCGATGGCGCGATCATATCCAGAAACGATTTCAGTTTTTCCGCTTCCGGATCGGCGCGCTGTTTTTTCTTAAAAAGCGCCATGTTCATCCCTCCAGAAACCGCTGACCGTCGTAGTCCTCCATCCGCTCCGAGGTCGTGTTTTCTTCAAAATAGAGCGCAAGAATGCGCTTGAGATCCTCGCGCCCTGCTCTGCGGACAGGAAGACCGCTCTTGTGCAGGGATTCCTCGATGGTGGAGAGAAGCGAATAGACGGTTTCGCGTTTTTCATTCTTTAGCCGCACAACCAGATAGAACTCCCGCGCCAGCTTCATTTCCACCTGCATCTCGTCCAGATGCTGTCGGTCCTGTTCCAACAGGCGCCGGATCTCCGGATTCGTTTCCTGCTGGAGCCGGTCATGGTAGAACGCACGGTTCTGCGTGAAGGATTCTCTGGAATTGAGCGCCAGCAGTTCGATGTTGGCCTGTGTACTCAGTACATTTTTCAGAGCTTCGATTCTGGCATAGATCGCGTTCGCCGGCAGAACGCCGAGGTTGGATGGACGGACGATGTAAAAGACCAGATCGCCTGTATCGGTGGAAATGCAGTAGTCCGTGATCTTCTTGATTCCCATGAGCTGCTGGGTGGACTGCCGACGCTTGTCTTTCTTCTGTTTTTTCATGTCGGGTCCTCCCACTCGAAAATTTGCTGCTCCGTGATGTAAAAGCTCACGACGAACGAGAGAAAATCCAGCACACTGAGTCCGTCCAGATGGATGGACAAAAACGCATACGCCGCCACCAGCACCATTGGCAAAAACAGCCCAAGCTGCGTCAGCGCAAGAACTGCAATGAGCAGCCCAATGCCGATGACGGCCAAGTCCCGTAGCTGCCAGAGCCAGAGCGTGGCTTTGGCGTTCAGGTTATCGGGATAAATATAAATACGATCACCTCCAAAATGCAAAAAAGCGCCGCCGCAGAAATCTTCTGCGGCGGCGCTGGGTGGTTATTCTTCTTCGGCATCCATATCAGGTTCGTCGGGTTCTTCTGTCTCCGAGTTGCCGTTGCTGTCTTCCTCATCCTGCTCCAGCGCGTCCTCGATCAGTCCGATGATGAACTGCTTCTGTTTGAGGTTGTTCTTTTTGAGATACGCTTTCAGTCGCTCGAAGAGTTCTTCCGGGAGCTGGATTGCCATCGTTCTCATATCACCTGTCATTTTTGTTCCTTCTTTCATTTTGTAATAATCTGTGATAAGTTGTTCTACGAATTCACTGAGTGTCCTTCCAGATCGTTCCTGCTCCTGCCGCACACGCATATGAAGCGCTGTGTCGATTTGCGCGCAGAGGTTTTCTTGTCTGCCATTGGGCTTCGTCCTTTCTGTTCTTGATTGCAAAGCAAGCATACTGTAAGCGCTGGCACAAAGCTATTCACAATAAGCAACAAAGAAGCGGCGCAGAATGAAGCGTATTACATACCGAGCGAAACAACTTCGTTGAGGCTTTTCATAATGAACTCCACACACGGGATGGCAACGGAATTACCCAGTGCCCGGTATCTGGCCGAGTCTGACGCGCCGGGAATATTTGTCCAACTGTCTGGAAAGCCTTGTAATCTCTCGCACTCCAAAGGTGTAAGTCTGCGAATGAGCTGCGCATACTGCCGATCCGATTCTACGACCAGATCCGTCGCATCTTTCGCTTGTCTGGCACTCTGCGTACTGGCAATATCGTCATTGCTGAACTCGTCCACACGCTGCCGCGCATAGACCGCGTGGCGATCCAGCGCGGTAAGGGTATATGCAAGATCCTGTTGATACCCACAGCCGTTGCCGCCGTTTTCCGGCTGGCGGTCAATGATGTTGCCGACAATGCAGTAGACCTCGTTTGGTTCCTGCACCAACGGCGTATTGCCACCGCCTGTGCCAAAACGGGCTGTGACTGTTGGACTGATCTCGCTGGATTCCCGGATACGGGCAGCAACACCATGGTTTTCATACACTAAGGGCTGATGCCCCTTTTCGCTGGCGCGGAGCGTACCGGTCATATTTTCACACACATCCATCCGTTGTCCACCCTGTTCGTGCAGGCACATAACAGACGGCATACAGTTGCCGCTTGGACTGCCCCTTGAGTGTTGGGGCGACTTCCTCTGCGTAGCCGATGGTTCCAGCCGTCGCGCTGGCGCCAGCGGAAAAAAGACGCGGCAAATGTCTGCTGCTTCATTCCCGGCTGTGCAAGGACGGCAGAATCATCAAACGGCACCGTTTTTCTCTGCCTTCCGGCAAGCCAATCAAGCCAGCTTGTATCCGTAAAGCAGTGTCTAACGCTTTCGGCAACGGCTTGCCACGTTCCTTCGCCCGACGCAAGATCCCCAGACAAGCCGCAGTAGTCAAATAATATTTTTTCGGCGGATGATCCTCCAAGATCTGCGACAAGCAGGATTCTGTAGCGTCTCTGGGCGAGGGTCCAGTATTCCGCAGCCAACACCCGCCATGCAAGGCTGAACGTGTCGTCCACTCGTATTGCCCCAACAGGTTTCCAGCGTCCGAAGAGAGGTCGAGGAACTGATAATCCGGGGCGATGTAGTCTAACAATTTCCTCCAGGACAATCCGGAAATCCTCCCCGTGCGGCGTGCCTGAGCTGAATACGCCCATGACGTTTTTCCCAGCAGAAGTATCTTGGTCGAACAGACTGACCTGATCGCCCTCGAAGTATGTCTGCATCTCTCAGCTCCTTTGTAATCCGTATTTGTTCAAAAACAGTCCGGAACGCGCGCCCTGCAATCCGGCGCGTGTCCCGGACGCAACCGAGCAGTCAGTGTTATTCCGAATTCGGAATAATCAGGATTATGCCGAAGAAATAGTTATTCCGAAGTTGCTGCATCAAGTCCCATGAATTCGGAACTTTCCACAAAAACATCGGAATAAAAAAAGCGTCCGCCAAACCTGTATAATGAGAGCGCAGGCAACACAGCCTGCCATCAAAGATACAGGAGGAGGACTATGGAAACGATTGATTTGGTTGCAACCGCTACGCAAATATTGGAACTTTATCTGACCAAGGTATAAGCGGCAAAAGTCTGCACGCATATACCCACACCGGCATTGGCTGCGTCATCCGCCACTTTCAAGCAAAAGGTATTCTTTGCGCAGCCCCTGAAATGTTAGATGCATTTTTACTTGAACAGCGTGAATTTTTTTGATCAAGGGGCATTTTCGGTCTGGAAGTGGAGACTGCTCCGCAGGGGATGCGAACTCTTAAAACATTGTGCAGAAAAAAGGCTCAGTGGATCTGCCGCCGTTGTCCCCTTGGATGCCTGCATTGCGGCGACCACGACAAAGCATCTGGAAGGACACACCAACTCCAGAGCAGCTTGCGGATTTGGATAACATTTACGCGCTGGTCTGGAGAACCAACAGCGCGATGTTGGAACTTGGCCTTACTGACGCAACAGTTGGCCATTACAGGAACGAAGGTCTGGCGATCATCTTGAATCGACACTATGAATCTGGGACAGATCGATTTTCGGGAGAAATTTTGGATCAGATCGTTGCAGAGAAACGGATTCAATATGAGTACGGGCAAATTGGCAGAGGCTCATATCAAAATTTGCGCAAGGCTGCGTATTGGATACAGGAGATGCACCAGACAGGTCATATTACTTTGGCGAAGGTTCCAAACTGGGGGCAACGGGAACTTGTTGAGCCGTTCAACTCACTTTTAAGAGAATTTTGTACACACACCAAACAAAGCGAAAGCATGGCTGAGACTACACGCAATGTCGCCAGGAGCGCTATACGTCGGTTCTTGTTTGAAATGGAGGATCATGGGTTCCGCTCTTTGGCGGATTTCACTCTGATAAATGTAAATGGGTGTGTTACCAGTTTTGCAGCGCATTACGCCGGTGGACTTGGTTCAGCAATTTTTCTGTGCGGCTGTTTCTGAGATTTTTATTTGAACGTAACTTGACAATCACTGACCTGAGTCAGTCTCTGCCGGAACTTATGGCAACCCGAAAAATGTTCCATGAGGGCTTTACTGAGGATGAACTGGAATATCTGCTGGAACATCCGGACAGGACTACGGCCATTGGGAAACGGGATTATGCCATGATGGTACTGGCTGCGCAGAGCGGTTTGAGGGCCTGTGACGTTGTTCGGCTGGAACTGGGTAGCATTGATTGGAGGGCGAGGGAAATTCGTCTGGTTCAACACAAAACTGGTGAACCGCTGTCCCTTCCAATGGAAGCAGAAAGCGGGAACGCGATTGCGGATTATATTCTCAATGGCCGCCCGGATTCCGCGCTTCCGAATATCTTCCTGTGCCATACGGGAGTGATCCGCCCGCTTGACGCGCGTTCTGCCAGCGGGGTTGTTTCCAAGCACATGAAGCTGGCAGGAATTCCGGCGAAACGTCGTGCCTTTCACGCGCTTCGCCGGACATTTGGGACAAGACTGCTCCAGAATGAGGTATCCTTTGAACTGATCCAGCAGCTTCTCGGCCACAGGGATATGGACTCTATGAAGCTGTATCTGTCTATTGATGAGCAAGGACTGAAGCAGTGTGCGTTGCCCCTGCTCTCCCACAGAAAGGCGGGGGGGCTGAAATGACGTACACCTTTGAGAGCTGCTTTGCTGCCCGAATCGAGGACTTTATCGCGCAGAAAAACGCATTGGGGTTTGGTTATCTGGAATCCTCTCGCCTCCTGCGGGACTTTGACCGCTTTTGCATGACGCATTTTCCTGAAGAAAACTTTCTGACCGAGGAGCTTTGCCTGGCTTGGGCTACGAAAAAAGAATACAGAGGGCAACAATACCTTCCGCAACCGCATGATGCCGGTGCGCGAGTTTGCCAGATACCTGAATCGCAACGGTGAGGCCGCCTACGTTCTGCCGCCGGATATTGCCAGGAAAGATGCTCCTTACGCTCCGTACATCTATACCGAGGACGACATCCTGACAATTTGGGATGTTTTCGACCATTTGAAACCGAGAGGCGGTTTCCCGGTACGGCAATATGTGATCCCGGCTATGGTAAAGCTGATGTATTGCTGCGGTCTGCGTCCGGCTGAGGCCAGAAAGCTTCGAGTAAGCGATGTAGATTTGGAAATTGGGCGGCTGAACATTATGGAGAGCAAGAAGCACAGGAGCCGCATTGTTATGATGGCAGAAGATGTGACGCAGATGCTCTCAGATTGCAGCGCCATCGTAGCCTCCGTTATGCCAGAACGTGAGCCGTTCTTCCCCAACTCTGAGGGCGGCTTTTACGGAAAGAGGGGGCTGGAGAAGACGTTCCGCCAGGTTTTTGAAGAAAGCCGCCATTACAGGAACTGGCCGCCGTTTGCCGTGTGCCGATAAGACAGTAATTTGAGAAAAAGTAAAATCGGCATCTGTCAGACAGGATTGGACAAAACAGGCGACATTCAACTTCGGTTGGATGCCGCCTGTTTTTATGCGTTTAAGGGTCGAAAAACGCTTGTTTTCTGCTCTGTATAGCTTAGTACAAATGCGGGTATATCCGCCTTACCCCATCGGCGCGAAAGAATTTAGAAGCGTTACAATACTTGCTTTTCGGCATATTTATTTCACAGATTCGAGAAAAACGATTTGGCGAAATTGTTTCGCTCCGGGGTGGATAACTTTACCAAATACGCAACAAATGATTTTGGTCTGAAAAACTTAAGAACAGTTACAAGGCAATCTCTCCCTTGAATTAGAATAATATAATTCAATACTAACTATTGACAATTTTACGATAGTTGATTATAATTTTAAGTGGAGGTGTCCGTATGTATAATTTTATTTCCTCTTGCCCGTCTTGCGGTGGAGAGCTTCATATTTCCACATTACAATGTGGCAGTTGCCCGGCTTGAAATCAAGAAAGATTTTGAAGTTAGTGTCTTTGATAAGCTTTCAGATGAGCAAATCTCTTTTCTATTATCTTTTTGAAGAATCAAGGAAATCTTAAATCACTACAAACGGAGCAAGGGATATCATACCCTGCCGCGAAAAAGAAACTAAATGATTTGCTTGTTGAAATGAATCTGGTGGATACTGTACAGCCTTATTCTGTTGAAGATATTGATACAAGCACATGGAAAATAGATCCTCAAAGTAGCAAAGCATCCGATATTGTTAAAGCAAAACTGATAAGTTGTAACGGCTTAGCCACCGTCCGCACATACAAGGGGAAAAGAGTATGTTCTTCGCATCGTGGATGAGGAAAAAGTTCTCCTGCGATGAAATTTTAGATTATGAATACTCAGTCTTTGATGTTAGTACTGAATTGTTGGAATCACAGGGCGGCAAGCCAAAAAGGGATATGGACGGAGAAGACTTGGCGATCCAGGGTGTGAAGAAACAACAGTTGCCGGAGCAATTATGAAGAACTATTTTGGGAAAACTACGGGGGGAAAGTTGTTTTGACCCAACATTTGCTTTGGTTGCCATTCTTGAATGGGCTGGCATAGTCAGAAATGGTTGGGGGTATATCGAATTAACTGAGGAATATGTACGGGAAAGAATACAGAAGGAGGGCTAAATTGTGATACGCATTTTGTTTTGCAATATTTCGTACTTGCCGTACTACAACACGCGTCTTGACAGGGTTGCTCGAAAAACGGCGGAGCCTATGTTGCAAAAATGCACGATGCTTATGAAAAGCATAATTTTGAAGAATGTGCCGATGGACAATACAGGGGATTTGTAGAAACTAAGTATCGTATTGGCTACGAAGAAGGTATCGCAACTAACACATACAACTCTTTACATATTGAAAGAATTGATCCTTTCGCAAAGGGAAAGACATATCTTGATGATGTTTTGTTGTCTTCTGTGCCAAGCCTGAAAACAGTCAAACAGTAAT
>VOFG01000606.1_pt1 | contig 28001 bp, 32 predicted proteins | sample 5384171 | NCBI WGS metagenome assembly VOFG01 (sample SAMN12384726, study PRJNA508395) | human gut metagenome | isolation source: healthy gut F | host: Homo sapiens
TGTTTGCAGCCATTCCCCGGAGTGCAAGGACTGCCCCTATCCCCGCCACGGTTTTCTCTGCTGGGGCGCGGACGGAACCTGCCTGCGGAGCCGAATGAACGAGATCAACGAGAAAAAGGAGGACAACGATCATGATGAGCGCAGTTCTGAGTAACCCCGGCCACCCGGAATATGGCGTGGCGACCATCCCATTCCCCATCCCCCGCGACCAGTACGCACACTGCATAGAGCTGTTGGAGGCGTTGGAGATCGGCGACGCGGTCAAGATGGACTGCAAGGTGGAGAAGATCGACAGCTTCTATACTGTCCTCAAGCGCACGGAAATGCTCACGGTCAATGTGGAGGAGCTGAACTACCTCGCCAAGCGGCTGGAAAGCTTCGACACCGGCGAGGCCGCACAGTTTCAGTCGATGGCGCACAAGCTGGAGCTTGTTCGAGCTGAAGGATCTCATCAACCTGACCTTCTGCTGCCAGCAGGCCACGGTCATCACCGACTTTTCCGACCTCGCCGCTGTTGGCCGTGACCACTACATGAACCTGCACGGCGGCAGCGCAAGTGTGGATAAGCTGAACGCACTGGACGGCAAGGGAACCGCACGGCAGCTCATCGAAAGCGGCAGCGGCACGGTGACGCCCTACGGTGTGGTCTACGACAACGGCATGAAGCTGGAACAGGTCTACGATGGCCGGTTCTTCCCCTGCTATTACTATGAGCCGAATGCCATCACCGTTGCGGTGACATCCAAAGCCGAGCCGGAGGACACCGAGCACATCACATGGCTGTACCTCCCAATGGTGCAGGAGGAGCTCGACCGCGCCCTCCTTCGCGGGGGCATCACAGACTCCGAAGATGTCCGCCTGCGGCTGGAGGACAGCCAGCTTCCCAATGAGGTGGATGTCCTGTTGGATATGGAGTGCGAAACCCTCTCCGACCTCAACGAACTGGCAGCGGCAACGGATGGGTTATCAAAAGCGGATATGGAAAAGCTGGGTGCTGTGGTCATGCTGGCAGAGCCAAAGTCTGCGGCACAGATCAAAAACCTTGCGGAAAACCTCGACCTCTTTGACTTCGCCCCCGGCGCGCACTCTCCCGCCGAGTACGGCAAGTACATGATCCGCCAGTCCGGTCACTTCGAGTATGACGAAAACCTCGACGCTTTTTATGACTATGAAAAGTATGGCACGGAGCGCATGAACGCGGAGGACGGGATGTTCACCGACCGGGGCTATGTTGCCTACAAGGGCTGTTACAGCATGGAGGAAGTGATGAACGGAAGCCAGAGCAGCCACATGGAGATGGGAGGGCTTTCACGATGATCATTCGGGCAGAACTGAAGTGTAAGCAGACCGGGTGTGAGGCAGACCCCTGTGCCGTGGATAAGGTCATCGAGCTGCCAAGCCCGCGGTTCCGGCAGTTCAGCCGCGCACTGCTGGCTGACTACGATTTCATCGCAGAAAACAAAAATGCCATCCGACACGATGATGACTCCAGGCACTGCCTGCTCATCCTCGACGCGGAGGGAAAGGACGGTTTCCTTGTTGACCCACAGGGGTACAACTACGCCCGGTACAGTGCCTTTGTCCCCAACGCCCGCAGTTTGCTGACGCTGGATATGGGGATCGACCGCAGCTACCTTTCGCCGGTAGAGCCTTGGCGCAATGAAAATCGGGATGAAATGCTCCGCATGACGCTGCGCGTCGAGGGAAAGCCGGACTACACCCTCGTCCTCCCCGCTGATGAGGAATACCTCGACGCGGTGAAGGCTTATCTTGATATTGATGTTTTCGCGGATGCCATGCTCTGTGATATTCGCTTCAAGGTGCCTTACATCGGTGAGCTGATCCGTGATACGGATTGCCCCGCCGTGGAGGATTACAACGATTTTGCCGAAGCCTTGGAGGACATCTGGCAGCAGGACGGGGTGCTTCTGACCTACGCTGCCGTGCTGGAGGCCGAGCGGCCGGATACGCTGCGCGGAGCCTGTGAGCTCCTGCGAAATCTGGACAACTACCAGCGCATCACGGAGGATGCCTACGGTTACGGTCAGCAGCGATTGCAGGAAACGCTGGGGCTGGACGATGAAGCCATCTATGAGCTGGACGGCTACATGGATTTTGAGAAATACGGTCAGGACTGCATGGAAAACGACTGTGTGACAAAAACAGAGTTCGGCCTGCTGCGGCGCTTGGAGCCGCCCTTCCCGGAGCAGCGGCAGGGACAGAGGATGATGTAAGCAAAAGCGGCTCGATCCATTTGGAACGAGCCGCTTGATAGGCAGATAAACTGGAATTTCACGTTGCAATTCAATCAGGATACGGCTTTTAGGATATAGGATACTCATGCCATTCCACATTGTTTTTTAGGTCTTGATTTTCCTTTTCGGCATTGTATTCTTCTTGTGTGGCTTTTTTGCCGCTTATCATGAAATTATCCATCGTGTATGCCTGCCCTGTGGCAGATAAGACATCAGTTATAACAAGGCTGTCTTGAGTGAAGCCGATAGTAGCAACGCCCTCCTTTGAACCCAAATCATCGGAATAGATAAAGGTGCCATCCGTTTTGAGGTTTTCAAATGTACGATAGTCTGTCCGATAGCCATACACATGGTCATCACTACTATGAAGAACTAAATATCCTCCGGTATCGCCAGTTACACCACAAACAAAAACGACCGCTTCTTCACTACCGTCACCATCCAAATCAATCATCGCATAGTTTTGAATAGCCAAATAGGCATCATCCGGATTAAATAAAGATGGAATATCGGCTATATTAACAGAAGCAAAATCAGAGCCATCATTAGTAGCATAATAGAACAGCTGTTTGCCCTTCAAAACATCTTGCATATTAGCTGGTGTCGAATTACTTGAACAACTAACCAATGCTAAAACACCAACCAATGCCAAAACTAATGTTATCAACTTTTTCATAACAACACCTCTGCCAAATCCCGATTTCTTTACCTCATCATAGCATATCCCTCAGGAATGTGTAAAGCCAAAATCTACACCGAAAGGAGATCTTAACCTTGAAAGATGCAACGCAATTTCATATCCGACCTGCCCGCCCGGAGGAGGCGGGCTTATTTTATACCCCGCACCCCGAAGAAGATAAGCGGCTGGGTACCGTTGGCCATGTCCGCATGGACTTCGGGCGCAGCGGAAACGAGTTCTGGCATACATAGTGGCCCCGTGGCCCGGAGGAGCTGAACAGCCCCGCGTTCAAGGCGGAGCTACAGCAGGTCGTGGACACGCTGCGGGAGAGTGTGCTGAAAAGCCGCTTCGCGATGGAGCGTTTTTGCTATGACCACGGCGGGAAAATCGACGGCGGCTATGTACAGAACTACGGCTACATCGTGGAAACGGAGCGCTACCGCTACTGTCTGCGCTGCAATCCGTCCCCTGGAGATTATAACGGTTATCTGACCTGCTTTGACCTCGATGTGCAGAGGCAGAACATGGCGCGGGACAAGCCCTTGGTGGGCCGCGTTACCTATGCTGGCGGTGATACACAGGAGTTTACCGATACCGAAGCCTTTCTCAAATGCATCCGTGATGAACTTCCATATCGCCCCACCACAGGCTTCCGCTACGAAGTGCTGACCGACGATCCCAGTGTCCGCAAGCAGGTAGATGACATGATCTTTGACTTCTATGGCGAGGAAAATCCCCGCCAGTTGGAGGAATATCAAAAAACGCCCAGACAGGGCATGACAATGGGAGGAATGTGAGTATGGACAGAAAAATGGTGGATTTTATCAAGGAGCAGTATCCCCCCGGCACCCGCATCCGGCTGAACGCTATGGACGATCCCTACGCACCCATTCTTCCCGGCACGGAGGGCGAGGTGGACTTCGTAGACGATGCGGGGCAGCTCCACATGAAATGGGATAACGGTAGGTCGCTGGCGCTTATTCCCGGCGAGGACAGCTTCACGATGCTGCCGCCCAAGCTGACCACCCTCAAGTTGTATATGCCCCTGACCGCCGATCTCTACGAGCGAAACGAGTACGGCGAATTCGATGATTGCAGCACACTTCTGGAAGGCAGTGAACTGCGCGGCTATCAGGATCAGATCACGGCGGCGCTGGTGAAAAACCGGATGCCGGAGGAGGCGGAGCGAGGTCTCATGCATTGGTATGATGAAGCCGACAGCGTTGACCGCAAGGTGCGCTCCGCCGTTTTCACCGTGGAGGAGCGTGATCGCCAGCTCTGGGGCGTGGCGGAATGCCGTGTCGCCGGGGAATTATCGGACACAGAACTGGAAACCTTAAAGGAATACCTCACCGGGCAGGCGTCGGACGGCTGGGGCGAGGGCTTTGAGCAGCGGGAGATTTCCGTGGATGACGGCGGTGAATTGTATGTCCACCTTTGGAACTCGGACGAGTGGAGCATCCAAACGGAGCAGGAGCTTTTCTCCTCCCAAGCTGGCGGATGGACTGCCGGAGCTATGCTTCTCCACCCTCCCCGGTACCGGTGAGCTCATCTGTATCAAGCGCGGTGAGAGCGGCTACTATCCCAGCGATTGGAGCACAGACGCCCCCGCGCAGAACCGTGAATTGGCAGATTACAACAACGAACGCCTCGGCGTGACGCAGGAGCAGCGGCTGGCAATGGAGTGCGGCAGCATGCACGGCTGGGGCGTCCCCGGCGCTGACCCCAGCTACTATGAGCAGAAGATGGGAGGAATGAAGTTTGGCTAAGAAAGTGTTTGCCATGTATCTGGCAAAGGAGGGCAATCCTAACAGCGATGCATACGCAAAGCTGGACTTGCCCGCCTCACCGTGGGAACTGTGGGACGCGCTGGACAAGGTGCGCCTTCAGACAGACGATATCCTGTACATGGAGATCGAAGACTACTATGCCTTTGCGTATCTTACTCTCCATTTGGATGGGTTAGAGACTACGAGGAGTACGATCTGCTCATCGGCATGGAGGGCGCGAACCTCAAAAACATGCAGCGCATCTGCGGCGGTGATCCGGCGGGGAAGATGCACCGGCTGCTCGACTACACCGACCGCCCGGGCGACGTCGCCGACCCGTGGTATACAGGCGATTTTGAAGCGACGTGGCGGGATGTCTCAGAGGGCTGCAAGTGCCTTTTGGCAGAGATCGAAAAAAAGTGGGATTTGGCGGGATTTGATGGCATTTCAAGACGGGAGGCAGACGATGAGCGAGATCAAGATTCATATTTTCCACATCGGCAAGGTGTGCGTCGCGCCGGAGCTGCCGTTCGGCGGCGAGCATTACAGCGCGCTCAAGGCGTCTGCCGTGCTGGATAGAAAGTCGAAATGGCTCTGGCTGCCGGTTTCGGCCTATCTCATCGAGTGCGCGCACGGGAACGTTCTGTTCGACTGCGGCTGGCACGCGATATGAGCCCGCACGGCGTCTTTGAGCGCAGGGCGCAGATCCGCTCGCTCGGCTCGCTGCCGCTGTATTTTACGAATCAGGTTGTTGTCGAAAGCAGTGCGGCCATCGACGAGCAGCTCGCGGCGCGGGGCGGCGCGCCTGTCGATTGGGACGCGGTGCTGCTCTCGCATCTTGACTGCGACCACGCGAACGGCCTCAAGCCGGTCGCGGACGCGAAGAAAATTCTCGTTTTGAAGGACGAACTGCGCTTCGCGGAGAACGGCTCACCCGTCAACCGCATCCGCTACAATGCGGACTGGTGGCGCGGCACGAAGATGCAGACCTTCGACTGGAATGGCCTTATGGGCTCCGCAGGCCGGTCTTACGATGTGTTCGGCGACGGGATGCTCGTGATGGTCAACATTCCGGGCCATTCCAAGGGCCTGTGCGCGCTCAGGATCACGGGGGAGGACGGGAGGTTGCGCCGACGGCGGCTACGCGAAAAAATCGTGGGAGCAGATGCTGCTCTCCGGCATCGCCGACGACCGCGCGGCGCAGGAAAAGTCGCTCGCGTGGATCAGGGCACAGAGTCGGGAGCGGAACTGCGTTGCGTGCATCGCCAACCACGATTTCGATGTCAAACCGGGTGCGATTACATTATAAAAGAGTGAACAGGCAGCGCCAGCGGCGCTGCCTGTTACTCATTTCAGGGCTTAATAATTTCTACCGTGGATGTTCGGAATTTGTTAAGAATTTTCACAGTGGAATCACAAGGTTTGCATGATATAACTTTTCTCACAGCCAGAAAAGAAACCAAAATGGGCCGGAGCTTCCGGCAATGGAGGAACATATTATGCAGACTGTCATCACGATCAACGCCGTCATTATGGCGCTATTTTTCGTATGCTATTCCTATCAATTCTTCTATGTGGCGGTGGCGCTGCTGAAGCAGAAAAAATTCACCTGCCGCAATGAAAACCACCGCATTGCCGTCCTCATCGCCGCGCGCAACGAGGAAAACGTCATCGGCCAGCTGCTCGACAGCATCCACGCGCAGAAAAACTATCCGATGGACCACGTGGACATCTACGTCGGCGCGGACAACTGCACGGATGACACGGCCCGCGTGGCGCGCGAGCGCGGCGCGATCGTCTTTGAGCGCCACGATACGGTGCATGTCGGCAAGGGCTATGTGCTCAATGAAATGCTCAAGCGCATCAAGCGCCCGGGCCGCAAGCACTACGATGCCTATCTCGTGCTGGACGCCGACAATATCCTCGACCCGAACTTCATCTCTGAGATCGAGAAGGTCTACTCCGGCGGCTATGAGATCGTGACGTGCTACCGCAACTCCAAAAACTACGGCGACAACTGGATCTCCGCGGGCTATGCGCTGTGGTTCCTGCGCGAGGCGCAGTATCTCAATAACGCGCGCATGCGCCTTGGAAGCAGCTGCGCCGTGTCCGGCACAGGCTTTCTGTTTTCCGACGGTGTGCTGGAAGCGTGCGGCGGCTGGAACTTCTTCCTGCTGACCGAGGACATCGAGTTTACCATTGACAACGTCGTGCGCGGGGAAAAGGTCGGCTACGCGGCGGGCGCGGTGCTCTATGACGAGCAGCCCACGAGCTTTGCCCAGTCCTGGCGCCAGCGCATGCGCTGGTCGAAGGGCTACCTGCAGGTGTTCCGCAAGTACGCCTCCGAGCTCTTCTCCGGCATTGCGCGCGGCAGCTTTTCCTGCTATGACATGACGATGAACATCATGCCCGCGGCGGTGCTCACGGGTGTGAGCGTGGTCGTGAACATCGGCGCGGCGATCGCGAACGCGACGTCAGGCGGTTCGATGGCGGTGCTGGCGGTCTCCGTGCTGCAAACGCTGATGAGCCTGTACTTAACGCTCTTTGTGCTCGGCGCGATCACGACCGTGACGGAGTGGAAGAATATCCGCTGCGCGGCGTGGAAAAAGGTGCTCTACGCCTTCACGTTCCCGCTCTTCATGCTCACCTACGTGCCGATCTGCATTGCGTCGCTCTTTACGAAGGTCGAGTGGAAGCCGATCTGCCACACCAGAGTGATGACGCTTGAGCAGATCGAAGAGCCTGGCCTGCGCGCATCGTAAAAAGCGATTTCCCATAAAAGGGGAGAGGGTGAAAACCCTCTCCTCGTTTTTTATTATTACCGCTTGTCGCCGGGCTTAAAAATGAGCGCCATCAGCACAGCAAAGACGACCGCTGCGGCGATGCCGCCCGCCGTGGCGCTGAGGCCGCCGGTCATCACGCCGAGCCAACCCCTGCTCTTGAACGGCTTTTTCCACGCCCTTGGCGAGCGAGTAGCCAAAGCCGAGCAGCGGCACGGTCGCGCCCGCGCCGCCCCATTTGACGATGGGCTCGTAGACGCCGATGGCCGTCAGTAAAACGCCGCAGACGACATAGCCCGTCAGGATACGCGCGGGCGTGAGGGGCGTTTTGTCGATGAGAATCTGTCCGATGGCGCAGAGGATGCCGCCGCAGAGAAAGGCGTTCAGATAATCCACCGCTTATCCCTCCTTGTGATTCGAGAATACGACCGCGTGGCAGATGCCGGGGATGCTCTCGCCCTGAAATGTCGTCGTGGGGGAGAGCAGCGCGCCCGTCGGCGCGAAGATGATGCGGTTCCATTTGCCCTCGCGCATCCCGCGCAGCAGATACCCGCACAAAACGCTTGCCGAGCAGCCGCAACCGCTGCCGCCGCAGTGCATGTCCTGCGATTCGATGTCGTAGAGCAGAAGCCCGCAGTCGGTGTAGCGCTCACCGAGAGGGAGCCCATCGCGCGCGAAAAAGTCCGAGACGATCTGATGCCCGAGCCTGCCGAGGTCGCCCGTCACGATGAGGTCATAGTCTTCGGGTTTTGTCCTCGTGTCGCGAAAGAGCGCGCACAGCGTGTCATAGGCGGCGGGGGCCATCGCCGCGCCCATGTTGTTTGCGTCGGTGACGCCCTTGTCGACGATTTTCCCGGTTGTCACGTGTGTGATATAGGGCCCCTCGCCCTCGCATGCGAGGAGGCAGCAACCGCTGCCTGTGGCCGTCCACTGCGCGGTCGGCGTGCGCTGCGAGCCGTAGGGCACAGGCATCCGGTACTGCCGCTCGGCGGTGCAGAAGTGCGAGGAGGTCATCGCCGCGGCGCAAGAGGCATACCCGCCGTCGAGCATCAATGCGGCGAGCGACAGGCTCTCGCCCATCGTGGAGCACGCACCGTAGAGTCCATAGAATGGGATGCGGCTCTCTCGCAGAGCGAACGACGAGCCGACGCACTGGTTCAAAAGATCACCCGCGAAGATGAGGTCAAGGTCACTCACCTTGAGCCCCACCTTTTCCAGCGCGCGGGAGAGCGCGTGGCGCTGCATGGTACTCTCACCCTTTTCCCAGGTCTTCTCGCCGAAGAAGTGATCCTCGCTCAATTCGTCAAAGTATTCGCGCAGCGGGCCTTCGCCCTCGAACCGCCCGCCGACGGCGGCGAACGAGAGGACGGAGGGACATGTGCGCAGGCGGCGCGTCTGCGCGCCGACGGTTTTTTGCTCCATCACGCTCTTCCTTTCCGATGGATTTAGGGGAATCGCTCAAAAGTGGCATTAGTTTCTGCCGTTTTTCCAAGAATATGAGTACTTGACGCATATTGCGCAAGATGTTATGATAAAAATACATTGATATAGGAGGATTTTTCCGTGAAGCATGTGATTTCTACGACCACTGCCCCCGGCGCCGTCGGCCCCTACTCCCAGGCGATCGAAGCAAACGGTTTTGTATTTGTCTCCGGCCAGCTTCCGCTGGACCCGGCGACCGGCGCATTTGTTCCCGGCGGCACGTCCGAGCAGGCGGAGCAGAGCATCAAGAATCTGCTCGCGGTGCTCGAGGCGGCTGGCTGCAAGGCTGAGGACGTTGTCAAGACGACCGTGTTTATGATCGATATCGGCGATTTCGGCGTTGTCAACGAGGTGTACGGCAAGTATTTCTCCGGCGAGTGCCCCGCGCGCTGTGCGATGCAGGCGGCCGCCCTGCCCAAGGGCGCGCTGGTCGAGATCGAGGCCATCGCGGTCAAGCCGTAAAGCGCGAAAACCAAAAAGAAAAGGGAGAAACAGCGGGTTTCTCCCTTTCTTTTTGCGCACGGACGCGGTATAATACTCAATTAACATACGATATTTTACTTTCCGGGAGGAAATGGAATGAAAGAAGAAATGCGTACCATCGGCTATCTCTGCCCCGCGTGCCACAAGCGCGTCATCCAGCAGAGAAGCGTGTTTGCCCTGAGCGCCTCGGGTGCGGTCGTGAGCTGTGAGTGCGGCGAATCCAGCCTGACCATCGAGGCGGAGGAAAACAAATTTCGCCTGAGCGTGCCGTGCGGCGTGTGCGGTGAGGAGCATCTGGCGGAGTGCAGCGCCGACAAGCTCCTGCACGGGCGCGGCATCGGCCTTGCCTGCCCCGATACGAAAATGCTCTGCTGCTTCATCGGCGAGGACTACGCCGTCGAGCACGAGATGGAGCAGCTTTCGCTCGCGGCGGCCAAGGAGCGCGAGCAGGGCGACGACCCCGCCGCCTTTGCCGACAGCGTCATCATGTACGAGATCCTCTCCGAGCTCAAGGAGATCGCCGCGCGCAAGGACGGTATCACCTGCTCCTGCGGCAGCAAAAGCTACGGCATGGAGATCCACAGCACCTACGTCGACCTTGTGTGCAAAAGCTGCGGCGCGAAGCTGCGCATCCCCGCGGCGACGGACGAGGACCTTGACCGCCTCTGCTGCCGCATGAAATTACAGATCAAAAGCGAGTGAGGGAAGACTATGATCGGTTTTCTTGCGAGTCGGTTCATCAAAGACTATCAGAACACGTCTGATGCCGCAGTGCGGCGCGCTTACGGTGTGCTTTGCGGCGCGGTGGGCATTGTCATCAATTTGCTGCTCTTCGCGCTCAAGCTGTTTGCGGGGACGCTTGCGGGCTCTGTCGCCGTCACAGCGGACGCTTTTAACAACCTGTCCGACGCGGGCGCGTCCATCGTGACGCTGCTGGGCTTTCGTTTGGCCGGGCAGAAGCCCGACCCCGAGCATCCGTTCGGCCACGGGCGGCTGGAGTATATCTCGGGCCTCATCGTCTCGATCGTCATTTTGCTGATGGGCTTTGAGCTGCTGCGCGACGCCGTGGGCGCGATCCTGCATCCCGAGGCTGTGGAGTGCAGCGTGCTGACGGTGGCGATCCTGCTTGTCTCCATCTGCGCCAAGTTCTACATGTACTGCTACAACCGCGGCGTGGGGAAGAAGATCAGCGCCGCCGCCATGCAGGCGACCGCGGCGGACAGCCTGTCCGACTGCGCGGCGACCGCGGCGGTGCTGCTTGCGACACTCGCGGGCTATTTCCTGCATTGGCAGATCGACGGCTGGTGCGGCTTGGTCGTGTCGCTGCTCATCCTGTGGGCGGGCGTGCAGGCGGCAAGGGACACCCTCTCGCCGCTGCTCGGCCAGCCGCCATCGGAGGAGTTCGTGCAGGAGATCCGCGATATTGTGATGGAAAGTCAGGTTGTCTGCGGCATCCACGACCTTGTGGTGCACGACTACGGCCCCGGCCGCGTGATGATCTCGCTGCATGCCGAGGTCCCCGCGCACGGCGATATCCTCACCCTGCACGACGAGATCGACAACGTGGAAAAGAAACTGCATGACAGGCTCGGCTGCGAGGCGGTCATCCACATGGACCCCATCGTGACGGACGACGAGACCACCAACGCCGCGCATCAGAAGATCGCCTCGCTCGTGCGCGGCATCGACGAGAATATCTCCATCCACGATTTCCGCATGGTCACGGGGCCGACGCACACGAATGTGATCTTCGACGCCGTTGTTCCCTACGGCTGCAAAATGAGCGACAGGGAAGCGGAGGAGAAGATCAAACAGGCGGTACACGAGCTTGATCCGCGCTATTTTGCCATCGTGCAGATCGACAAGAGCTATGTGAGATAAGCGCACGCGCGCAAAGGAGAAGCTATGACGGACGAAGTCAAGAAATTAAAAGAACTCATCGACGGAACGGACAACATCGTGTTTTTCGGCGGGGCAGGTGTTTCGACCGAGAGCGGTATCCCGGATTTTCGCAGTGTGGATGGCCTGTATCATCAGCAGTGGGACGACCCGCCGGAGACGATCCTGAGTCACACGTATTATGAGCGCTATCCCGAGAAGTTTTTCGCCTTTTACCGCGCGAAGCTCCTCTGCGAAGGCGCAAAGCCCAACGCCGCGCACTTAAAGCTCGCCGAGTGGGAAAAGGAAGGGAAACTCAAGGCCGTCATCACGCAGAATATCGACGGGCTGCATCAGGCCGCGGGCAGCAAGAATGTCCTCGAGCTGCACGGAAGCACCTTGCGCAACTACTGCGAGAAGTGCGGCAAGTTCTACGACGTGTCCTACATCAAGCATTCGCAGGGCGTGCCGCGCTGCACCTGCGGCGGGCGCATCAAGCCCGACGTGGTGCTCTACGAAGAGGGCCTGGACGAAAAGACACTCTATCGCGCGGTGGAGTACATTCAGGAGGCCGACGTGCTCATCATCGCGGGCACATCGCTCGCGGTCTATCCGGCGGCGGGCCTCGTGCGCTACTATCGCGGACACAAGCTCGTTGTCATCAACAAGACGCCGCTCGACCGCGGACTTGGTGCAGACCTTGTCATCACGGGCGCGGTGGGGGAGACGCTCGCGCAGCTTTAACACGAAAAAGATGCCGGAAAAGTTTGAAAAATCTGAGCTTTTCCGCCATTTCTCTTACAGCAAAATTTTTTATTTTTTCTCTCAAAAAAAGGTTGACATTTGGCCTATTTTGGGCTTATAATGGCCAAGCGGTCGTTGAGAGACAGCCGTTTGAAAGGTGAACATGCGGGTGTGCTGGAATTGGCAGACAGGCTAGCTTGAGGTGCTAGTGTTCGTATGGACGTGCGGGTTCAAGTCCCGCCATCCGCACCATCTTTTTAAAAATCAAATATGCGCGAGTGGTGGAATTGGCAGACTCGCTAGATTCAGGTTCTAGTGCTCATTACGGGCGTGCGGGTTCAAGTCCCGCCTCGCGCACCAAAGTGTTGAAACTCAAGGGTTTTTCCCTTGAGTTTTTTCTTTTACATTAGATTCCTTGGGGTGGTAGAGAACTGGATTTTTTAGAAATCAGAAAGCAGTGTTATTTTTTGCGCTTTACGAACAGCCTTCCTAATAAAAATTCCCCTCTTGTTTCGCTTGCGTCAGAATGCAGGGCCGTTTCAAAAAACTTTTCAAATGTGAAACATTTCCGCAGCCTGAATGATATAGTAAGTGAAAGGCTTTTCAAGGAGAATCCCATGTTGACAGAAGAACAGTTTGCGTATCTTGCAAAAAAGTATATGGACACGGTGTTCCGTCTGGCGCTCCACTACACCAAAAGCCGCTCGGAATCGGACGACATCACGCAGGAGGTGCTGCTCAAGCTCTACCGCACGGACAAACCGTTTGAGAGCGAGGATCACGTCAGGCACTGGCTCATCCGTGTCACGGTCAACGAGTGCAAGCGGACGTTTCCTCTCTCCGTGGAAGCGGACGGAGCCGATCGATGATTATGCCGAACAGCTTGCGTTCAAAACGCCGGAGCACAGCGAGCTTTTTCATGCCGTGATGGCGCTGCCGCAGAAATACCGTGTGCCGCTCTTCCTGCATTATTACGAGGGCTACTCCTGCGAGGAGATATCCCAATTCCTTGGCATTCCCAACGCGACCGTCCGCACCCGATTGCGGCGCGGGCGGGAACAGCTCAAAACCAATCTTCAGGAGGCGAACAACGATGTTTGACGAAAACCTATATCAGGAGACGATCTCCGCGCTTCACGCCTCCGAAGACACACTTTCGGAGGTAATGAACATGACGCACAAGACAAAAAGAAGAGGCCGCCTGCGCACGACGGCGGTGCTTGCGGCGGTCATCGCGATCCTGTGCTGCATGGCGGCAGCCGCAGCGGCGCTGGGACTGGATCAGCGGCTGGCGGAGTACTTTGGAGCAACGGCGGAGCAGGAAGAGCTGCTCTCGACTGCGGCGGTCCCAATGAACATTGTGAAGCGGGACAGCGGCGCGGTGATGCGCATCGAGCAGATCATCGCCGACCGCTATTGTGCGGCGGTCCTCATCGACTTTACCGCGCCGGAGGGGACAGTTCTGGATCAGGACTACTACGCATTCGATCGGAGCGTGTCCGCAACGTCCAGGGACGGAGTGGAAATGGATGCCTACGGCATTGGCTGGGAGGTATTGCCAAGCAGCACGGAGGATGAGACGGGCCGCCATGCCGCGATCCTGATGACGATCCATTCTCTGAAAGGAGAATTCAACTTCATCGGTGCGAAGGTGAAGTTGACGCTCGATGGCCTGTATCGGGATAACTGTTTGGAAGAACTTGTTGTTCCCGGGCGCTGGAGCTGCACATTCACTCTGCCGGAGACTGATCCGGGACGCCTGTGCACGGTGAATGAGCCGATCGAGATCGAGGGAAAGAACGCTGTTCTGACGACGCTCTATGTCTCGCCGCTCTCGCTGACCTGCGAGATCAAGCAGGGAACGGATGATCTGAAAGAAACGGTTGAGCCCATCTACAGCGACGACGGGAAGGAGAGCATCGCTCCCGAGGTGACGCTGCAAAACGGCGAAACGGTCGGCGCGGCGGACTGGTTGTTCCTTATAACGAATTTTGTCGATAAGCGCGGGCGCTACTGCTTCCGGATGGATGAAATTCTTGACCCGGAAACGGTGAGCAGCGTTTCCGCCTTCGGAGAGACGTTCTCCGTCGAATGACGGGACGATAAAGCGTATTTATGTAAAAAAGGAGCCTCTGCATCAAAGCAGAGGCCCCTTTTTCCTGTTTTCACCGCAGCGCGTCCTTCATTTCTTTTACATACGCACCGATGCGCTCGGGCGCGTCCTTGCCGTACTGGGCAAGGAGCTTGACGATGGCGGAGCCGACGATCGCGCCGTCGGAGAGGTCGGCCATCTTCTTCGCCTGCTCGGGCGTGGAGATGCCGAAGCCGATGGCGCAGGGAATATCTGTGTTTTCCCGCACGAGGGAGACGATGGAGGCGAGGTCGGTCTTGATCTCGCTGCGCTCGCCCGTGACACCGAGCGACGAGACGATATAGAGGAAGCCCTCGGCCTCGCGCGCGATCATCGCAATGCGATTCTCCGACGTCGGTGCGATGAGGGAGACGAAGTCGACGCCGTACTTGCGGCACGCGGGGAGAAATTCTTCCTTTTCCTCATACGGCACGTCCGGCAGGATGAGCCCGTCGATGCCAACATCGCGGCAGTTGGACAAAAAGTGCTCTGTGCCGTAGGAAAAGACGACATTCGCATACGTCATAAAAACCATGGGGATCGTCACGCCGCGCCGCAGCTCGCGCACGAGATCGAAAATCTTGTCGGCCGTTACGCCGCTTTGCAGGGCGCGCAGGTTAGCGGCCTGAATGACGGGCCCCTCCGCCGTGGGGTCAGAGAAGGGAATGCCGAGCTCGATGAGGTCGGCGCCGTTTTGCGCGGCAGCGCGGACGGCAGCCGCGGTCGTTTCAAGATCGGGGTCGCCGCAGGTCAGAAAGGCGATGAACGCCTTGCCGTGGTCAAATGCTCTTGCAAGATCACTCATGAAGATCCTCCCCTCTGTAGCGGGCGATGGCGGCGCAGTCCTTGTCGCCGCGGCCGGAGATCGTGACGACAAGAAGCTGATCGCTCCCCATCGTGGGTGCGAGCTTTCGCGCGTAGGCGACGGCGTGGGCCGATTCGATGGCGGGAATGATGCCCTCCGTGCGGGCGAGGTATTCGAACGCCTGCACGGCCTCCTCATCGGTGATGGCAACATACTCTGCGCGGCCGATGTCGTGCAGGTACGCATGCTCAGGGCCGACGCCGGGGTAGTCGAGACCGGCGGAGATGGAATACACCGGCGCGATCTGACCGTACTCGTCCTGGCAGAAGTAGGACTTCATGCCGTGGAATATGCCGAGCCTGCCGGTCGAGATGGTTGCGGCGGTCTCAAGCGTGTCGATGCCGCGGCCCGCGGCCTCAACACCGATGAGGCGCACAGCAGGGTCGTCGATGAAATGGTAAAAGCTGCCGATGGCGTTCGAGCCGCCGCCGACGCACGCGACCACGGCATCGGGCAGACGTCCTTCCTTTTCGAGCATCTGCTGCTTGATCTCGCTTGAGATGACAGACTGAAAATCGCGTACGATGGTGGGGAAGGGGTGTGGTCCCATGACAGAGCCGAGACAGTAATGCGTGTCGCTGATGCGCGTCGTCCACTCGCGCATGGCTTCGGACACGGCGTCCTTGAGCGTGGCGGTACCAGAGTTGACGGGCACGACCGTCGCGCCGAGAAGGCGCATGCGGTAGACATTCAGTGCTTGGCGGATGGTGTCCTCCTTGCCCATGAAAACGACGCACTCCATGCCCATCAGCGCCGCGGCGGTGGCGGTCGCCACACCGTGCTGGCCCGCGCCGGTCTCGGCGATCAGGCGCGTTTTGCCCATCTTTTTCGCGAGCAGCGCCTGACCGAGCACGTTGTTGATCTTGTGCGCGCCGGTGTGGTTCAGGTCCTCGCGCTTTAAGTAGATCTTCGCGCCGCCGAGGTCCTTTGTCATCTTCTCCGCGTAGTAAAGACGCGAGGGACGGCCCGCGTAGTCGTTCAAAAGCTGCGTCAGCTCATGTTGAAAATCGGGGTCGGCCTTGTAGTGGTTGTAGGCCTCCTCAAGCTCGATGATGGCGTTCATCAGCGTTTCGGGGACGTACTGTCCGCCGTGCACGCCAAAGCGCCCGTTCGGATTCGACATGCCTTAGCCCTCCTTGCGCGCGGCGGCAACGAACGCTGCCATTTTGCTTTCGTCTTTGACGCCGTCCGTCTCGATGCCGGAGCTCACGTCCACGCCGTAGGGGTGCAGCGCGGCGATGGCGTCCGCGACGTTGTCGGGGTCGAGCCCGCCGGCGAGGAAATAGGGCCGCTGCACGCTCTGGACGAGGCTCCAGTCGAATGTCTTGCCCGTGCCCGCGCCGGAGTCGAGCAGCACGAGGTCGGCGGCGCAGTTTTCGATGGCGGGGAGGTCGGCTTCGCTTTTCACCTTGAACGCGCGGAAGATGGGCTTGCCCGTCAGTGCGCGCAGGCGCGCGATGTAGTCGTCGTCCTCGCTGCCGTGGAGCTGCGCGACGTCGATGACGCCGTGGTCTAAGAGCTCTGCCACGGCCTCGACCGGTTCGTTGACGAACACCCCAGCGGCCAGAATGCCGGGGGCAAGCAGCGATTTGAGTGCTGCTGCCTGCTCGGGGGACACATAGCGCTTGCTCTTTTTGGCAAAGACGAAGCCGACGAGGTCGGGCTTCAGCTTATTGACGGCGGCAATGTCGCTCTCGCGCGACAGGCCGCAGAGTTTCACCTTGGTCATAAGTTACCTCTCAATTCCGCGAGCCGTCTGGCCTTGTCGGGGGCCCGCATCAGTGTTTCGCCGATCAGCACCGCGTCGGCACCGATCGAGCGGAGCGCGGCGACGTCCTGCACGCTCTGCACGCCGGATTCGGCCACGTAGACCGCTTCCGGCGGGATGAGGTCGCGCAGCCGCGCGGCGTTGGAAAAGTCGACGGAAAAATCCTTCAGATTGCGGTTGTTGACGCCGATGATCTTCGCGCCCGCCGCGACGGCGGAGCGGATCTCGTCCGCGTCGTGCGTCTCCACGAGCGCGGAGAGACCGAGTTCGTCGCAGACGGCGAGATATTGCGCGAGCGTCTTCGTGTCCAGCAGCGCGCAGATTAGCAGCACGCAGTCCGCGCCCATCAGGCGGGACTGATAGAGCTGGTAGTCGCTGACGGTGAAGTCCTTGCGCAGCATCGGCGTTGAGACGGCGGCGCGAATTTCGCGGAAGATGTCGTCCGAGCCCAAAAACCACTTGGGTTCTGTCAGGCACGAGATGCAGTCCGCACCGGCAGCCTCGTAATCGCGCGCGATGTCGAGATAGGGAAAGTCCCGCGCGATGACGCCCTTGGAGGGCGAGGCCTTTTTCACCTCGCAGATGAAGGACAGATCATCTTTTTTGAGCGCGTCGTAAAAGCGCGCGCCGTTCGCGCGGCCCTTTTCGCGGCACATCGCCTGTAAGATATCAAGGCTCATGTTCTCGCTGTCTGTCAGCACGCGCTCGCGGGCGTGGGCGGCCAGCTCGTCGAGGATGCTCATGCGTTCGCCTCCGCGCGGTTGCTGACGGCGATGAAGCGCTCGAGCGTTTCAAGCGCCTTGCCGGAGTCGATGAGCTCGGCGGCGAGGGCGATGCCGTCCTTCATGCTCTCCGCCTTGCCGCCGATGTAGAGCGCCGCGCCCGCGTTCATCAGCACCGCGTTGCGCTTGTGGCCCTTTTCGCCCGACAGGATAGCGCGGGTGATGGCAGCGTTTTCCTCCGGTGCGCCGCCCTTGAGGTCGTCTTTCGTGCAGCGCGCAAAGCCGAAGTCCTCGGGTGTGATGACATAGCTCTTGTACCAGCCGTCACGAATTTCGCATACGCTCGTCGGCGCGCTGAGGGAAATTTCGTCGAGCTTGTCCTGTCCATAGACGACCATGCCGCGCTTGACGCCAAGGCTCACGAGCACGCGCGCGAGCGGCTCGACAAGGTACTCGTCGTACACGCCGAGCAGCTGCATTTTCGGCGAACCGGGGTTCGTCAGCGGCCCCAAGATGTTGAACACCGTGCGGAAGCCCAGCTCCTTACGGATCGCGCCGACGTATTTCATCGAGCTGTGGTACTTCTGCGCAAAGAAGAAGCACATGCCGACCTCTTTTAAGAGCGTCACGCACTGCTCGGGGCTCTGCTGGATGTTGACGCCGAGCGCTTCGAGGCAGTCTGCCGTGCCGCACTGGGACGAGGCGGCGCGGTTGCCGTGCTTGGCGACCTTCATGCCGCCCGCCGCCGCGACAAGGGCGGAGGTGGTGGAAATGTTGAAGCTGTGGGCGTTGTCGCCGCCGGTGCCGACGATCTCGAAGATGTCCATGCCGGTGTCGACCTTTGTGGCGTGGTCACGCATGGCGGCGGCGCAGCCTGCGATCTCGTCGGTCGTCTCGGCGCGGGCGCTCTTGGTCGAGAGGGCCGCGAGGAACGCTGCGTTCTGGGTGGGGGTGGTCTCGCCGCTCATGATCTCGTTCATCACGGCGTAGGCTTCGTCATAACTGAGATCACCCTTGTTGACGATCTTCACGATGGCTTCTTTGATCATGGTTTCAATTCTCCTTCAAAAAGTTTTCCAGCATGGTTTTGCCGTTCGGCGTCATAATGGATTCGGGATGAAACTGCACCCCGTAGATGGGATAGTCTGTGTGCTGCACGGCCATGATCTCGCCGTCGTCTGTAACGGCGGTGACTTTCAGGCAGTCCGGCATGGTGGCGGCGTCGGCCGCGAGGGAATGGTAGCGCGCGACGGGCGCGGTCTTGGGGCAGTTTTGGAAGAGCCGCGAGCTTGTGTCGAAGTGGACGAGCGACTGCTTACCGTGCATTAGCTCTTTAGCATAGGTCACGGTCGCACCGAAGGCGGCACAGATGGCCTGATGCCCGAGGCATACGCCGAGCGTCGGGATGCGGGGCGAGAGCGTCTTCACAACGTCGATGAGAACGCCTGCGTCTTCGGGCCGCCCGGGGCCGGGGGAGAGGATGATGCGCGCGGGATGCAGCGCGTCGATCTCTTCAATGCGCAACTCATCGTTGCGGATGACGCGGATGTCTGGATCGATCGCGCCAACGAGCTGGTAGAGGTTATAGGAAAAGCTGTCGTAATTGTCGATCAAAAGGATCATAGGTCTTCCTCCTGCGCAAGCGTCAAGGCGCTGACCACGGCCTTCGCCTTGTTGATGCATTCCTGATACTCTGTTTCGGGGACGGAATCTGCCACGATGCCCGCGCCGCTGCGGACGAACACGCGCCCGTTTTTCTTGTAGGCGATGCGGATGGCGATGCAGGTGTCCATGTTGCCGGTGAAGTCGATGTAGCCGATGGCCCCGCCGTAAATGCCGCGCTTGTTGTTCTCAAGCTCACCGATGAGCTGGCAGGCGCGGATCTTCGGCGCGCCGGAGAGCGTTCCGGCGGGGAGCACGGCCTCAATGGCGTCAAGCGCGTCGCGGTCATCGCGAATCTCGCCGCGCACGGTGGAGCCGATGTGCATCACGTGGGAGTAGCGCTCGATGGAATGCAGCTTTTCGACCTGCACCGTGCCGAATTTGCTGACCTTGCCGAGGTCGTTGCGGCCGAGGTCGACGAGCATATTGTGCTCGGCAAGCTCCTTTTCGTTGTGCAGCAGGCTCTCTTCAAGCGCCTTGTCCTCCTCGTCCGTTTTGCCGCGCGGACGGGTCCCCGCGAGGGGGAAGGTGTGCAGCACGCCGTCTTTGAGCTTGACGAGCGTTTCGGGCGACGCGCCCGCGACCTCAACGTCGGTGCCGGAAAAGTAGAACATGTACGGCGAGGGATTGATGGTGCGCAGCACGCGGTAGGTATCGAGCAGGCTCCCCTCGAACGGTGCGCTCAGGCGGTTCGAGAGTACGATCTGAAAGATATCGCCCTCGCGGATGTGGTGCTTGGCGGTTTCGACCATCGCGCAGAACTGCTCTTTGGAGAAGAGCGGCGTGACTTCGCCGAGGAGCCGCCCCGGCGCTTCCTGCTTCTTTTCGCCGGTTTTGAGGAGCGAGACGAGCTGCTCAAGCTCGAGCTTTGCCTTGTTGTAGCCGACCTCGACGTCGCTGAGCGCCATATTGACGATGAGCACGATCTTCTGCCGCACATGATCGAAGGCGATGACCTTGTCAAAGAGCATCAAATCGACATCCTTGAAGCTGTCCTCGTCCTGCTCGCCGCAGCGGACGCTCGGCTCGCTGTATTTGAGATAATCGTAAGAAAAATACCCCACGAGCCCGCCGGTGAAGGAGGGGAGGTAGTCGAAGCGGGGGCTTCTGTAGCTTGATAGCAGCTCACGCAGGTATTGGGACGGATCGTCCGTGCGGACGGTGAGGCCGCCAGTCTTCGTTTTGCCGTCAATGCATGTGATCTCGAGCTTTGGGTCGAAGCCCAAAAACGTGTAGCGGCCCCAGCGGTCGTCCGCCTGCGCGGATTCGAGCATGTAACAGTGGGTGGACACGTTCTTGAGGATGCACATCGCTTCGATGGGGGTGATGAAGTCGGAAAGAATTTCGCAGCTCAGCGGGAGCACGTCGTACTGCTGCGTCGCGGCGATGTCTTTGACGGTTTCGAGCGGTGGTAGGATATGCATGAGTGACCTCCTGAAAAAGAAAAGCTCCTTTGGCGTTCTGCCAAAGGAGCTTATTGCGCAAACAAAAGCGCCCCCGACAGAACGGTACAGTCTGTCAAGGACGAATGCGATACGAGAGAAACGAACGATCCGCGGTGCCACCTTGAATTCACGGTTACCCGTGCGCTTGGCGGAGATACCATCATATCTCCCGGCAACTGACGTATGCCAACACGTTGCAGGATACTCTGCGCATAAAACGCATTTCGCTGCACCCTCGGCGGTCCATTTGACAATGTGTATCTTGCCTGATTTTCAGCATCGCAGGCTCTCTGTGAAGGCGTCACTGCCGTTATCTCCGCTTCAACGGTTTGCGGTATTAACTTGAGCGAAAATATAGCACACCCCATCGGCAATGTCAATAGGGTGTGCATGATTTTTTGTAAAATTTCGGTTTTTTATTCCGCGGCGCGGCGAAGGATGTCGGCGACAAGCGCCTTGTCGAGCTGCGGGAAGGGGATGACCGGTTCGGGATGCTCGGGATGCTCCATGAGCAGTTTTTCCGCCCAGGACATGTTGTACCAGCGGCCGAACTTGTAGCCGCTGCGCGTGAACACGCCGATGCGGCGGAAGCCCATGTGCTCATGGAAGCGGATGCTGTTGTCCGTTAAATATTCGTCGTCCGCCCCCTGCGGCTCGCCGATGCAGGCATAGAGATTGTAGATGTTCTGCGCGAGCGACAGCTCCTCAATCGCGCGGTAGAAGCGCTTGCCGAGGCCGTGCTTGCGCGCGTCGAGGGCGAGATAGATCGTCGACTCTGCACAGTGGTCGTAGGCCTTACGCGCGATGAACGTGTGCGTATAGGCGTAGCCGAGGAGCTGGCCATTTTCATCCTCCGCGACGAGATAAGGGTATTTGCGCGAGATATCCGCGATGCGGCGGCGGAATTCGTCGAGCGACGGTACGTCGTATTCAAACGAGATGGCCGTCTTTTCGACGTACGGCGCATAGATGCTCAGAAGCGCGGGAGCGTCGTCAAGCGTGGCGAGGCGGAAGCGGAACGCAGGAGAAGACATAGAGTCACCTTTCAAATCCGTGCACCCAGTCAGAGCGCAGGTAATAAATGAGATAGATGGTGGAGCTGATCGCCCAGGTGAGGGGATACGCCCAGTAGATGTAGCCGATCTCGCCGATGAAGTGGACGACGAGCATGATGTAGATGATGCGGATGACGCACCAGACGGAGAGCATGATCATCATCGGCACGACCGCGCGGCCCGCGCCGCGGCAGACCGCCGCGATAGAGTGCGAAAACGCCAGCAGGCAGTAGAACAGTGCCACCGTGCGCGCCTGTTGCACGCCGAGGGCGACAACGCCGGGGGTGCTGTCGAAAAGGGAAATGAGCTGACTTGCCCAGATGTAATAGCACAGGCCGATGAGCTCGGCCATCACGACGGCGATGATGATACAGAACCGCGCGCCGCGCTTGGCGCGGTCATACTGCTTGGCGCCGAGGTTCTGACCCACGAACGTGGTGCAGGCCATCGTGAAGCTCGTGATGGGCAGAAAGGCGAAGCCTTCGATCTTGCAGTGCGCGCCGTAGGCCGCCATCGCGAGCATGCCGAACGAGTTGATCTGCGACTGGACGATGACATTGGCAAGGCCAATGACGCAGTTCTGGATGCCGGAGGGGAGACCGTATCGCACGATCTCGCCGAGCATGCCGGTGTGGAAGCGGATGTTGCGCGGCGTGACGGTGTAGACCTCGCCCTTTTTGAGCAGGTGGATGAGGCAGAGCACGCAGCTCGTCCCCTGGGAGAGGACAGTCGCCACCGCGGCGGACCAGACGCCCCAGCGGAACGCGCCGATGAACAGCAGGTCGAGCGCGATGTTGACGAGCGACGAAATGATCAGATAGTGCAGGGGCCTCCGGCTGTCGCCGAGGGCGTTAAGAATGCTCGTGCACATGTTGTAGAGCACCGTTGCCAGCACGCCGAGGAAGTAGTAGCGGAAGTATTCGACCGCCTGCGGCATGACCTGCGCGTCGGTGTTCATCCAGACCAAAAACGTCGGCGTGAGGAATACGCCGATGAGCGTCAGCAGTGTGCCCGACACGATACCGAACGCCAGGTTCGTGTGGACGGCGCGCGAGACGTTTTCATAGTCGCCCGCGCCGAAGTACTTTGAGATCGCGACGCCCGCGCCCATGGCCGTGCCGATAAAGAGGCTTGTGAGCAGCATGATGAGCGTGCCGGACGAGCTGACAGCGGCAAAGGCGTTCGTGCCGAGGTATTTGCCCACAATGAACGCGTCCGCCGTGCTGTATAGCTGCTGGAAGACCTGACTGATGAAGATCGGCAGCGCAAAGCGCAAAATCAGCGAGACGGGGCTGCCCTCCGTCATGTTCTGCACGGTCTGCCTTGCCGGAACTGTCTGCGCCATGCGCACCTCTCTTTCTCTGTCCCGCAGCGGGACGAATCTCTCATTTTTTGACGAAAAAGGAAAAGCGCCGCAGGAGCGGTGCTTTTCCTCAATCCCTGAAGAAACAGCAGATGAAAATTCTACAAAATCTTGACGGGTCCATTATATAGTTGCGTGGAACGAAAGTCAACCTTGCCGTTTACAGCACAAGGTTCAAAAGTGCAGGCGTGACGTACGTCTCGATGAGCGCGGCCACCAGCAGCAGCGGCACAGAGAATGTCAAAAAGACGCGGATGCAGTCCAGCACACGGCGGAAAAAGGGCGTATCGCTCTTTTTGAAGATCCGTTCCGTCCCCGTGCGGCAGATGAGAAGGCCCAGCGCGCAGGATAAGATCAGCGCGGACAGCTCAAAAATGCCGTGGGGCAAAACGCCGAGAACATACACACCGAGACCGATGCCCTGCTGCTGATAGATGGCGGCGAACGCGCCGAGCATCAGGGCATTCGTGCCGAGCGCGAGCACACTGAGCGGCAGGAACGGGATGAGCCCGTAGAGCATCGAGAGGAGGGACGCCGTGATGTTGTTGAAAAACAGCGTCGCCATCATCTGCGACTGGGGAACATCGTCGGTAAGTCCCAGCTGCTCGACCTGCGCGGCGAAGTTTTGAAGGATCTGCTGCGCCATATCGGGGAAGAGCATCCCTGCGGCAAAGCCAAGAAGCACCAGCACGCCGAACGCAGCGGCGGTGTTCAAAAATTCCCGCTTGATGAGATCGCGCGAGAGCGTAGGGCAGAGTTCGAAGATCATGCCAGCTTGGCGATACCGGCCTTGACGCGCTTGATCGTCTCCTCACGGCCGAGGATATGGCAAATTTCGACAGCGCCGCCGGGCGTGACGAGCTTGCCCGCAACGGCGATGCGCAGCGGCCACATGAGCGTCGCGTTCTTCACGCCGAGCTCCTCGGCGAATGAGACGAGCATGTCATGGATGGCATCATTCGTCCACGCGGGAAGGCTCTCGAGCTTGGGCAGGACCTTATTGAGCATGTCGAGCGAGACCTCGCTGTTGGTCTTGGACTTCTTGTTCGTGTAGAACTCAACGCCGTACTCGGGAAGAGCATCGAAGAAGTCGACCTTTTCGGGAATATCGGTGAGCTTTTCGCAGCGGGCCTGTAAGAGTGCTGCGATCTCACCGACGGAGTACGCTTCGTTCTTGACGGCCTGACGGATGTAAGGCTTAGCAACTTTACAGAACTCCTCGGGCGGGAGATTGCGCAGATAATTCGCGTTGAAATACGTCAGCTTTTCGATGTCGAAAATGGCAGGGGACTTGGAGATGCCGCCGATGTCGAACGCCCCCACCAGCTCGTCGAGCGTGAAGAACTCCTGCTCGCTCTGCTCGCCGCGCGGCGACCAGCCGAGCAGCGCCACATAGTTGAGGATGGCGGGCGTCAGGTAGCCCTGCGCCTTGAGGTCTTCATAGCTCGGGTCGCCGTTGCGTTTACTCATCTTATGCTGCGCGTCGCGCATGACGGGGGAGCAGTGCACGTAGGTCGGCACCTCCCAGCCGAAGCCCTCGTAGAGGAGGTTGTACTTCGGGGCGGAGGAGAGATATTCGCTGCCGCGCACGACATGGGTGATGCCCATGAGGTGGTCGTCGATGACGTTGGCAAAGTTGTAGGTCGGCAGACCGTCGCGCTTCAAGAGTACCTGATCGTCGAGCGTCTTATTCTCCACCGTGATGTCGCCAAAGCTTGCATCGTGGAAGGTCGTGGTGCCGTCCTTCGGGATACGCTGGCGAATGACGTAGGGCTCGCCCGCGGCGACGCGCGCCTTGGCCTCTTCGAGCGGCAGGTCGCGGCAGGGATCGTCCGCGCGGTCAAATTCGCCGCTGTCCTCCTCGCTCTCGGCCTTTTCGCAGAAGCAGTAGTAGGCGTGGCCGCGCTCGACTAAAAGCTCGGCGTACCTGCCGTAGGTGTCGCGGCGCTCGCTCTGGATATACGGGGCGACGGGGCCGCCGACGTCGGGGCCTTCGTCGTGGGAAAGGCCGCATTCCGCCATCGTGCGGTAGATGACGTCCGTTGCGCCCTCGACGAGACGCCCCTGGTCGGTATCCTCGATGCGGAGAATGAACGTGCCGTTTGCGTGGCGGGCGATCAGATAGGTGTAGAGCGCGGTGCGCAGGTTGCCCACGTGCATATAGCCCGTGGGGGAGGGAGCGAAGCGCGTGCGCACCTTACCGTGCGGGATCTTCGCTTCCATTTCCTCAAAATACTTCATGTCGATGGACATAGATGACCTCCTGAAGTGAAATCAAAATAAAGATAGCTTATTACACCATATTTTGACCGAAAAGTCAACGAACGCACGACGCTCTTTTTCACCGGAATATGCTTGTATTTTGAAAAGGGGTATGGTAACATAACAAATTGGGTCGATAGCTGCGCCAAAACGGCGCAATTCGAGATAAAATGAGAAAAACAAACAGATCGGAGAAAAAACGATGGAAAACATGGAAAACGCGGCGCGCAAGAAAGTGATGCTGTCCGGCATTCAGCCCAGCGGCGATCTGACCCTCGGGTCCTACCTCGGCGCGATCAAGAACTGGGCGGAGCGCGACGAGGAATTTGACAACTACTACTTCATGGCCGATATGCACTCGATCACCGTGCGTCAGGACCCTGCGGCGCTGCGCCGCCGCACGCTCGAGCAGCTGGCGCAGTACATCGCCTGCGGCTTGGACCCCGAGAAGAACACGCTGTTCATCCAGTCCCACGTGCCGCAGCACGCCGAGCTCGGCTGGGTCCTGAACTGCTATACGATGTTCGGCGAGCTCTCGCGCATGACGCAGTTTAAGGACAAGTCCGCCAAGAACAGCGAGAACATCAACGGCGGTCTCTTCACCTATCCTGCGCTGATGGCGGCGGATATCCTGCTCTATCAGCCCGACTATGTCCCTGTGGGCGAGGACCAGAAGCAGCATGTCGAGCTCTGCCGCAACATTGTCCAGCGCTTCAACGGCATCTATGGCGACGTCTTCAAGATGCCCGAGCCGTACATTCCCAAGGTCGGTGCGCGCGTGATGAGCCTGAGCGACCCGGGAGCCAAGATGTCGAAGTCCGATAAGGACCCCAACGGCTCCATTTACCTGATGGAAAAGCCCGAGGATATCCTGCGCAAGTTCAAGCGCGCCGTGACCGACAGCGACACGGAAAACTGCGTGCGCTATGATCCCACGAACAAGCCCGGCGTTGCGAACCTGATGACCATCTACTCCGCCGTGACGGGCAAGAGCTTTGACGAAATCGAGCAGGAGTTCGCCGGTAAGGGCTACGGCGCGTTCAAGCCCGCCGTGGGCGAGGCCGTCGTTGAAACCCTGCGCCCCATCCGCGAGGAGGCCACGCGCATTTTGGGCGACAAGGCGTATCTCGAGTCCGTGTATCGCGCGGGCGCACAGAAGGCGTCTTACGTGGCAGAAAAAACGCTGCGCAAGGTCTACAAGAAGGTCGGCTTTGTCGCGCGCTGATTAAAGGGTGGAGAACATGAACGGAATTCCGAAAGAGTTATTGCTGAGCGTCGGCGGCGCGCTGCTGTGCGCGTTTGCCGTCAGCTTTCTGATGTGCCCGCTCGTCAAGTCGTTTGCCTATAAGATCGGCGCGATCGACGTGCCGAAGGACAACCGCCGCATGCACAAAAAGCCCGTACCGCGCCTCGGCGGCCTCGCGATCTTCCTCGGCTTTATCGTGAGCATGCTGCTGTTCGTCAAGGTCGACCACCAGTTGCAGGGCATTTTGCTGGGCGCGTCCATCATCGTCGTTTTAGGCGTAGTGGACGATATGTCCCCGCTGCGCGCGTATTTTAAGTTCTGCGTGCAGATCTTCGCGGCGCTCGTCGCCGTGTTCCACGGCGTCGTGATCCAGACGCTCTCCAACCCGAACGTCTTTGCTGAAAGCCCGTATTGGGACCTCGGCTGGCTGTCCATCCCCATCACAGTCTTGTGGATCGTCGGTATCACGAACGCCGTCAACCTCATCGACGGCCTCGACGGCCTTGCCTGCGGCGTTTCGACCATCAGCGCCATTTCGATGCTCGTCATCGCGCTGCTCGTCTCTGAAAGCGATGTGGCGCTCGTGATGGCCGCGCTTGTGGGCGCATGCCTCGGTTTCATGCCGTACAACAAGAATCCGGCCAAGATGTTTATGGGCGACACGGGCTCGACGTTCCTTGGCTACATCCTTGCGACGATCTCGATCCAGGGCCTTTTCAAGTATTACGCCATCGTGTCGTTCGCGGTGCCGTTCCTGATCCTGGGCCTGCCGATGTTCGACACGCTCTTTGCCATCATCCGCCGCCTTGCCCACGGGCAGAACCCGATGGCGCCTGACCACCGCCTCATCGACAAAGAGCTTCCTGACGGACAGCGAAACGCTGTACGTCTGGTACGGTGATTCTGAGGACGCAGCGGCGTACTCCCTCGCGTCCGGTGTGCAGCTCGAAGAGCTGACCGGCGTTCCGGGCTTTGAGACACTTCTGAGCGCTCCGGCGTCCTCACTTCAGGAGGCCGACCTCGTTTCGCTTTCCGAGCAGGACTTTTGCAGTGCGTTTTTGTCCAGTGTACGCTGGACTCCGTGACGCAGTATTTCTGGGTCGATCTGGACAGCGGACTTCTGTACCGCTATATGGCGCTGGCCGACGGTCAGCCGTTTTACACTGTCCAGCAGACCCAGTTCGAGCTTTTGATGGAGGCCGATCAGGCCCTCGACGGGATCTTCCGCCTCCCGGACGGCACACAGCCCTTCTCCTGATCCCAGCGTCCGCTACAGCAGCAAAAACGCCGCAAAGGTCAGCAGGACGGAGACCGTATCGTCCTCGTCACCATCGATCAGGAGCAATAGCAGGATCAGCAGGATCAGCAGATCTCCCGTGTCAAAGCCCTGCGGAAGGAGCTTCCTGCAGGAA
>VOFG01001042.1_pt1 | contig 28001 bp, 48 predicted proteins | sample 5384171 | NCBI WGS metagenome assembly VOFG01 (sample SAMN12384726, study PRJNA508395) | human gut metagenome | isolation source: healthy gut F | host: Homo sapiens
CTGCGGAAAGATCAAGCAGATATGTGATCTCTTCCGGTGTGAAATCTTTCAGCGTCAGGAAATTTCTGCCTTTTAAATCCATTGTTTTGTACCTCGTTCTTTTATTCTTTGACTTTTTATCTTATGTCTTTTGTCTACTTTTTCTTCTTTTTTATCATCTGCGCCAATCTCTGTAACAGATTTTACCAGACCTGCAATGCTCTGGATCTCTGACGGGATGATGATCTTCGTTGCTTTTCCAACAGCAGCTTTTTGCAAATGCTTCCAGACTTTTCATGATAAGAACAGCCTCAACGGCTCATGCTTCTTTCAGGAAACGAATTCCATCGGCATTTGCCTGCTGTACTTTCATGATGGCTTCTGCCTGACCTTCTGCTTCACGGATCGTTGCTTCTTTCTGTGCTTCTGCTTTCAGGATGGCTGCCTGCTTCTCAGCTTCCGCATCCAGAATTGCAGACTCTTTGTGACCTTCTGCCACAAGGATTGTAGATTTCTTCTCACCTTCTGCACGTAAGATTGCTTCACGGCGTTCACGTTCTGCCTTCATCTGCTTCTCCATTGCATCCTGGATGGCTGCCGGTGGGATAATGTTCTTAAGTTCCACACGGTTTACCTTGATTCCCCAAGGATCGGTTGCCACATCCAGAGATGCTCTCATCTGTGTGTTAATCGTTTCGCGGGAAGTCAGTGTCTGATCTAAGCTCCAGATCTCCGATAATATTACGAAGAGTCGTGGCTGTCAGGTTCTCGATCGCCATGATCGGATTTGCCACTCCATAACAGAACATCTTCGGATCTGTAATCTGGTAAAATACAACGGTATCAATTCTCATCGTTACGTTATCTTTTGTGATAACCGGCTGCGGTGCAAAATCCACTACCTGCTCTTTCAGATCCACTCTTCTTGCCACACGGTCAAAAATCGGAATCTTAAAGTGAAGTCCGGTTCTTAGCAGACCATATCTGACCGCAGATCTCTACCTGCCCTTTTGCCTTTATCGTATCAATATCTTCTGTCACCAGTGCATGCTGTCCGATCAGACTCTCTGCGTTCGTCTTCTGCCTCTCCTGATTGAAGAACTTCACCGCGATCGGTCTTGTCAGAATCAGAAGCAGAATGGAAACTATAACAAATACTCCTATCTGCACTCCCAACCCAAAACCGACAAGTCCTGCACAGAATGCGATCAGTGCTCCTCCTGCGAACCAGATCGTAGTAAGTCCCATTGTCGCGATTTCAATGATCAACAGTACAATGAATATTGCCAGCCAACAGATCACTCTCATAAGCCGTCCCCTCTTTTCCGTATATATATTTATTTCTTGTTCACTATATTACTATACTCTGATAAAGAAAGCAATTTTCTTCTGTAAAATGAGTGGATTGTATCTCATTTAATTACACTTTCCTTCTCTGTCTTGCGGCTTCGAACATCAACACCGAAGAAGGATTGCCGCATTCAATGACTCTACCTGTCCAAGCATCGGGATCTTGACATAGCAGTCTGCCATGTCTGCGATCTCGCGTCTCAGGCCATTCCCTCGTTCCCAATCAGGAATGCACATGGATTCGTCAGGTCTTCCTCATCATAGGAATTCGTTCCTTCCAGATGTGCAGCATAAGTGGTGATACCTTTGTCTTTTAAATCCTGTATTCCTTTGCCAAGATCTTCCACATATACGAACGGCATGCGGTATATCGATCCCATCGTTGAGCGGATTGTCTTCGGATTATAGACATCGACGCATTCTCTGTCCATGAGGATGCCGGTCACGCCAGCTCCTTCTGCTGTACGCAGGATGGTTCCAAGATTGCCCGGATCCTGCAGATGGTCTAATACCATGATCAGCGGGCATTTTGCCGACGTCAGTTCATTGATTTCATGGTTCATCTGTTCCACCACGCACAGGATTCCCTGAGGGTCTTAGTATCTGATGCATGGGCGAATACAGTATCTGTCAGTTCTTCCACTCTTACTTTAGAGTCTTTCAGGACTTCTTTTACGGTATCTTTTTCTTTTTTGTAAAAGGATTCGGATACATAGACTTCTTTTTAACTTGTCGAGCGGCACTTCCCTGAACATACGGATTCCTTCTACCAGGAAGACGCTTTCTTCGTCTCTTAATTTTTCTCTTCTTCTTTAAATTCACCAGACGTTTGATTCTGGCGTTGGATGTGCTTGTGATCATATATGTTGTTCCTCGTGTTTCTTATTTATTTACATTATCATATCATATCCTCCATTGAATAAAAACCCCCGGAGGTGTACCAGACCTCCGGAGGGTTTTTGCATCTCAAAATATTTTGCTACATTTTACTTTACACCTTAAACCGATACCCAACACCCCATATCGTCTCGATATACTGCGGGTTGGATGTATCTACTTCTACTTTTTTCACGGATTTTCTTGATATGCACCGTTACCGTTGCGATATCCCCGATGGACTCCATATCCAGATCTCCCGGAATAACTCTTCTTTCGAATATACGTGGTTCGGATGGCTCGCAAGGAATGTCAGCAGATCGAATTCCTTCGTCGTAAATGTGCGTTCTTCTCCGTTCACCCACACGTCTTGCAGTTGTATCAATCTTCAGTCCTCTGATCTCGATCACTTTATTCTTCTCTGCTGCACTTCCGGTCAGACGGTCGTATCTTGCCAGATGCGCTTTCACGCGCGCAACCAGCTCACTCGGAGAAAATGGCTTCGTCATATAATCATCCGCACCGAGTCCCAGTCCCCTGATCTTATCGATATCATCTTTCTTCGCAGATACCATCACGATCGGTGTATTCTTCACATCACGCACCTGACGGCAGATATCGAATCCGTCCGTTCCCGGCAGCATCAGATCCAGAATCAGCAGATCATAATCTTCGTTCAGTGCTTTCTGAAGTCCTGTATCTCCGTCATTTGCAACCTCTACGGTGAACCCGCTCAGTTCCAGATAATCTTTTTCCAGATCTGCAATTGTCTCTTCATCTTCTACGATTAATATTTTACTCATTTACTGGTACCTCCTGATACTTTCTAAGCACAAAATACATTGTCGTTCCGGTCTCTTCTCTGCTTGTTGCCCAGATCTTACCGCCGTGTTCTTCTACAATCTTCTTTACTACAGACAAACCGATTCCACTTCCTCCGGTGGAAGAATTTCTCGATGCGTCGGTACGGTAAAACCGGTCAAAGATATTCGGCAGATCTTTTGACGCAATTCCTTTTCCGTTATCTTCCAGTTCAATCTGTACAAAATCTCCTACATCTTTGACACGCAGATTGATCATTCCCTTTGGTTTGTCCATATATTTCAACGAATTGTTGACAATATTGTGAATCACACGTTTTACCTGCTCCGGGTCTGCAATGATCCGTACATTCTTCTCTACATAATTAAAATAACCAAATCCTACATTCTGTGCTGCCAGTTCAACCGACAGGTCATCCGCACAGTCGTTGAAATATTCATTCGCCGACACGATATTAAAATTGTAAGGGATCTTATTTGTGTCGATCTTTGAGTAGAATGTCAGCTCATTGATCAGCGTATTCATCTCTGTCGCTTTATTGTAAATTGTTCTGACATACCGGTCTATCTTCTCCGGTGTATCTGCAACACCATCTATAATTCCTTCGGCATAACCTTTGATCGTTGTCACAGGTGTCTTCAGATCATGTGAAATGTTACTTATCAGTTCTTTACTTTCTTTGTCATATTTCAATTTTTCTTCGGCACTTTCCTTCAGGCGTCCTCTCATCTCTTCCAGGCTCTGGCAGAGTTTTCCAAGTTCATCGTCAGCCTCCGGTTTCAACTCAAAATCCAGATTTCCATCCTTGATATTCTGCGCCGCTGTCTGCATCTTGCCGATCGGCCCCATAACCGCACGGTAAATCCATATAATAAGAACTGCCGAAGTAAGTATCAGTATCACTACAATTCCAATCAGGATTTCGCAGAAAAACTGTCCAACCTCCGGAATTACATTGGATACATCTGACACAATGAACGCACTTCCCTTATTGCCATCATCATATCGGAAATCCACCTGTTTTACCAATGCTTCTGCATCTCCGCCAAGATAAATTCCGTTCTCCGATGTTGTATCTGTATCTCCATATCCCGGCAATTGTTCGATCACCGCTTTTACACGATCATCATCGCTGCCCGTATATACGATTGTTCCGTCTTTTCTCACCAGCAGGTATGCATTCTTATTCTCCAGTTTTTATTAAACTGATCCAGTTCTGTCGCATCTTCCATCTCAGATGCCTGTTCTGACATATCCTTCAGTTCATGATACGGCTTCTCCGTAACACGTGCAAGTACCTGCATGGAATTCGTAAAATCAGAAATCGTCGTTCCTGTAATCCCATAATTCTTCTCCACCACTCCGATCTGATAGTGGCATACCATTGAAACCATCATGGCTGCCATAAGGACCGGTATAATGATAATCGTAAAAAATGCTATAACTAATCGCGTTTTCAGCTTCATGTATCTGTCCTCCACTAAAAAAAATTATAGCATGAAAAATGGGTGCTTCACACCAAAGCACCCATAAACTTTTATAAAATTTCTATAAATATTTTTTCAGATCTTCTACTTTGTCCAGTTTCTCCCATGGAAGATCAATATCTGTACGTCCGAAATGTCCGTAAGCCGCTGTCTGTTTGTAGATTGGTCTTCTAAGATCAAGCATCTGAATGATTCCTGCCGGGACGGAGATCAAAATTCTCACGAACGATCTCTACCAGTTTGTCATCTTCTAACACACCTGTTCCGAATGTATCTACCATGATAGATGTCGGATGTGCTACACCGATTGCATAAGACAACTGAATCTCACATTTCTTGGCAAGTCCTGCAGCAACAATATTCTTGGCAACGTAACGTGCTGCATAAGCGGCAGAACGGTCAACCTTTGTACAGTCTTTTCCAGAGAAAGCCCCGCCGCCGTGACGTGCCATTCCACCGTAAGTATCTACGATAATCTTTCGTCCTGTTAAACCACTGTCTCCATGTGGTCCACCGATTACAAATCTTCCTGTTGGGTTAATGAAGAACTTTGTCTTCTCATCTACCATGCCCTCCGGAATGATTGCATCGAATACATATTTCTTAATATCCTCATGAATCTGTTCCTGTGTCACTTCCGGATCATGCTGTGTCGAAAGTACGACTGCATCCAGACGTGCCGGAACACCATTCTCGTCATATTCTACAGTAACCTGTGTCTTTCCATCTGGTCTTAAGTACGGAAGTGTTCCGTTCTTTCTTACTTCTGTAAGCTTTCTTGAAAGCTTGTGTGCCAGTGCGATCGGGTATGGCATATATTCCGGTGTCTCATCAGAAGCATAACCAAACATCATACCCTGATCTCCTGCACCGATGGCATCGATCTCTTCGTCAGACATTTTATGTTCTTTTGCTTCCAGCGCTTTGTCAACACCCATAGCGATATCGGTGGACTGCTCGTCGATTGCTGTGATCACACCGCAAGTCTCTGCATCAAATCCGATATTTTCCTCTTGTATATCCGATTTCTTTGATCGTATCACGTACGATTTTCTGGATATCCACATATCCTTTTGTTGTGATCTCACCCATAACAAGAACCATACCTGTTGTTGTTGCTGTCTCGCAAGCTACACGGCTCATTGGATCCTGCTCCATAAGTGCATCCAGGATCGCATCTGAAATCTGGTCGCAGATTTTGTCAGGATGTCCTTCAGTTACTGATTCAGAAGTAAATAATCTTTTTTCCACGTTCTTTTCTCCTTTTTTCTAAAAAACATTCCTGCATTCTTTCTCTCAGGATTGCCGACAGTTTTTGTACAATTCCCTGTTTTACTATGAACTGAAAAACCGTCCACTTACATAAGTGGACGGTTTGATATCTTCATAAGCCAATCCTCTTATTGTTCGATTACTCGCTCAGGTCGGCACCTTCCATATGGGGTTGCCGCAGTTTTCATAGATCCTTTGTATCTCCACCACTCTGAATAAGAGAAAGTTTGCTTTTATTATATTTCTGGTACGACTAAGACTTTACTCTATTTTTACACATACTGTCAATAGACATACCTAAAAAAATGTATCATCTAGCCTACTTTTAATTTGAATTTCTGGATCTCTTTTTTCGGAAACTACTTTTCGATGATTCCGCCGAGACCACGGAGTTTTCTCTTCAAAACGTTCGTATCCCCTCTGGATATACACGATGTCATCTACGATCGTAATGCCATCTGCGGCAATTCCTGCAATCACAAGTGCTGCTCCTGCACGAAGATCCGGTGCACTTACCCTTGCTCCCCGAGAATTTATCACGCCTTCGATAGTCGCTGCATTGCCTTCAACCTTGACATTTGCACCCATTCTTGCAAGTTCTGAAAGATATTTGAAACGATTCTCGAAAATACTTTCTGTAATCGTGCTTGTCCCTTTACAAAGAGCAAGTGTAACACCGATCTGCGGCTGCATATCTGTCGGGAATCCAGGATACGGAAGGGTCTTCACATGTGTGCTTGTAAGATCTCCTTTGATACGACACGTACAGCATCATCGAATTCTTCCACTTCACATCCGATTTCTACCAGTTTTGCGATCGTAGCCTCCAGATGCTTCGGAATAACATTCAGTACCGTTACATCTCCCTTTGTTGCTGCTGCTGCGAACATGAATGTTCCTGCTTCGATCTGATCCGGGATCACAGAATATTCTGTTCTGTGAAGGCGCTGTACACCACGGATCTTGATCACATCTGTACCTGCTCCCCTGATGTTGGCTCCCATGCTGTTCAGGAAGTTCGCAACATCTACAACATGTGGCTCTTTTGCGACATTTTCCAGAATGGTAAGTCCTTCTGCCATAGCTGCTGCCATCATAACGTTAATCGTTGCTCCAACACTTACCACGTCGAAATAAATATGCTTTCCGACAAGACGGTCTGCCTCTGCAACGATCTTGCCATGTTCAATATCTACATCTGCACCTAACGCACGGAATCCTTTGAGATGCTGGTCGATTGGTCTGCTTCCGATATTACATCCTCCCGGAAGTGCAACTTCGGCACGTTTATACTTTCCAAGTAATGCGCCAAGAAGATAATAGGAAGCACGGATCTTCTTAATATAATCATACTCAATATCTACGTTCTTGATACTGGCTCCATTAATCTTTACTGTATGACGGTCGACACGGTGTACCTTCGCTCCAATCCCCTCGATTGCATCGATCAGTACGTTAATGTCATTCACATCTGGTAAGTTATCGATTAATACGGTCTCATCTGTCATGATTGCTGCCGCAAGAATTGCAAGTGCTGCATTCTTCGCACCACCGATTTCCACTTCTCCCACAAGCGGATGACCGCCCTTAATAATATACTGTTCCATCAATTACACCTCATTAATATTTATATGAATCTCTAATTACAATAAATCTATTTTTTGTTCAATATTTATAACTATCTCAAATTGTACATAAATTTCTGCATCACAATATAACCCCTAAAAAGGGTTCGCGCCTATTATAGCACAAATTTTCCAATTGTAAAATATTTTTTACAGTTATGTAATTTTATTGTAACATATTGCGATTGTTCTATCAATACTTGTGCACTTTTACTCCCCTAATGCATCTAATACCGATTCAATCGTATCTTCCAGCTTCTGATTATCTTCACACACTGTAATATCTGCATACTTTTCAAAAAGCTTTACTCTTTCATCATACAGATCTTTGAGCGTCTGTCCGTCACGCAGTACCACTCCACGGCCTTTGGCATTTTTAAGTCTGCTGTTTATTGTCTCAAAGGATGCCTGTAAATATACGACTTTGCCGATTTCTTTATAATGTTTCATCGCATTTTCACAATATACTACACTGCCTCCCGGCGAGATAACGGTCCGTTTTCCGCTTTCACCTGTGCATTGACCCGGTCTTCTACTTTCAGGAAGCCATCCGGTCCAACGTCAGCAATAATATCTTTCAGAAGTTTTCCTTCTGATTCCTGGATCAGAATATCCGTGTCTACAAATCTGTATCCCAGTCTCTTTGCAATTACCACACCAACTGTACTTTTCCCGACTGCCGGCATTCCGATAAAAATAATGTTATTATCTGCCACGATGTGCCCTCCTGTATGTTATGTTCTGACTTTTTCATCTGAAAACATTCATTTATCACCGCACAGTATAACATACAAGAGGGCGAAGTGGAAGTTTTTTTTCCAGATGCCCTCTTGTAGATCAATATATTTTTTACGTATCTCTCTATGTTCCACACGTCTCCTGCAAAGTTCCTGATATGTCATAACCTCGATCAGATCCATAAGCCAGGCACCCGGGTTCTCTTCTTCCTTCTCCGCCTTATCATAGATCCTGCGGCACATCAGACGAAGCTGCAGGCGGTCCGGATATTCATCATACATCATACTTCCATCATATTCCATTCTGTCACATTCCTCTTCCATATAAGGAAGTACTCTCTTCGCCGTATCCGGGTAAATGCTTTTCATATAGTCATAGTCTCTTCTCGCATTCCGGTCATCATTATACAGCAGCGGAACCGGATAAGCCATATAGAACGGTAATTTGTTCTCCATAATCCTGATTGCTCCTTGGCGGTTCTATCTGGATTAAGATATGCACGGGGACATCAATCGGTGAATGAGAAACTATCTCTTCTAATTAAATGTTATCTCATATTTTCAATATTAACGGTTGCCGCTTCATCACTAGTAAATATAATTTCATTTGCTTCCAATGGCGTAGGAATGACCACACTTGCCGTCTGCTCTCCATCATTAATAAATAATTCTACAGAATATCTGTCCATGATAAAATGTAGTTTCGGCGCATGATGTTTTTCCGCAATTTCTATCTTTCTCACACAGACAACATCTGCATTTACACCACTGTAGGTCCGGTCAATTTCAATCTGATGTTTTTCCGATAATATGTAAATGTTGTTGTATATTCTTCATTATGTGCCACATCTACCTTGAACTCCCTACCTTCTACATTCGTAAGTTCTACCGTCATGTCAATCACCCGGCCATTGATACCATCCAAAGACATCTGTCCGCTAATTTTCTGTTCTGTATAGATGATTGGATTTTTCTTATACTTTTCCAGTTCTCTCACCGGACTTTGCCAGATTTTCCCATCTTTGATTTTTAATTCTCTTGGGAGTGTCATCATTCCCTGCCATTTCTGTCCTTTTTGTCATGACACGTGCATCCCACGACTTCATCCATGCGACCATGATCCGCCTGCCATCCGGAAGCTCTGTTGTCTGTGGTGCATAAAAGTCCAGTCCATAATCTAGGCTTCTCTTTTTTCTCCCATGCAAAATCCGATATTTTTTTCTGCATCTCCAATAATATAAATGGAATTATGACCGTTATGAAATTCGTACTTTTGAGCATGCATATTCTGCGGAGAACAAATGATTACAGGATACCCGTCTACTTCCAGATAATCCGGACACTCTAACATATCTCCATTCTTTCCGTCATTTCTCAAAAAGGACTTTTTCATACCGCCAGTTTTTATAGTCCGCACTGCTAAATAAGACTATTTGCCCACAATTTTCCTCATAGCGATTACCTACAACGCAATAATATCTGCCATCCTTTTTCCATATCTTCGGATCACGGAAGTCTTTTTCTGTCAAATTTCTCCGGCATGATATCTCCTTTTATAACTGGATTATCCTGCCATTTTTCATAAGTCTTCCCATCTCCAATGGCAATGCACTGATTCTGGATTTCTTTTCCGTCTTTTTGGCTTACTCCTGTATAAAGCAGCACATGCTTTCCATCAGCTTCTACTGCACTTCCCGAGAAACATCCAATGTGATCATAATCCTGATCAGGTGCCATAGCTACCGGATATGCTTCCCATTTTACCAGATCTTCGGTCACTTGATGCCCCCAGTGCATCGGTCCCCATTCTGTTTTATATGGATAGAACTGATAGAATAAATGTACTTTTCCCTGATATACAGAGAAACCATTCGGGTCATTCATCCATCCTGTTTCCGGTGTCACATGGAATAATGATTTTTCTTTTTCATCTATGTGATTCCGTCTGATATATTCATTGGCTTTTTCAAGCATACGTTCTTCCTCTTTTATTCTAAATTATTCTGCTCCGATCACCTGCTCTGTTTCCTTATCAAAGAAATGCATCTTATGTGGCATAAAGGTAAATTCCACCTCATCTCCCACCTGGCTTACTTCATATTTTGATACTCTTGCAATCGTTACGCTTCCTCCGAAGTCAAAAATACAGATTATTCTCATTTCCCATAATCTCCGTATTGTCAATAACTGCTTTCTGATGACTTCCATAGACATCCAGATTAGTTGTATCAAACTTGATATCTTCTCCTCTGATTCCCATGATAACTTCTGAGTATCCCGCAATACGTTTTGCAATTGCTTCCGGAAGTTCCACTGTATTGCCATCTGCAAATATCAATTTCTTTCCGTCTACTTTCACATCATAAAAATTCATCTGCGGAGATCCTATAAATCCCGCAACAAATTTATTCACCGGATGTTCGTACAGATCCATCGGTTTTCCAACCTGCTGGATCACGCCATCTTTCATGATTACAATACGGTCTGCCATTGTCATGGCTTCTACCTGGTCATGTGTAACATAGATGGTTGTACTTCCAAGATTTCTATGTAACTTGCTGATCTCATTTCTCATGCTGACACGCAGTTTTGCATCCAGGTTAGAAAGTGGCTCATCCATCAGAAAGACTTTCTGGTCTTTTACAATCGCTCTTCCAAGTGCCACTCTCTGTCTTTGTCCACCTGATAAATTCTTAGGCTTACGGTAACGATATTCTTCGAGTCCCAGGATATCAATTGCCCAGTCTACTTTTTTCTTGATCTCATCTGCCGGAACCTTCATGTTCTTCAATCCATAAGAAATATTTTTTTTCTACCGTCATATGTGGATACAGTGCATAGTTCTGGAACACCATAGAGATTCCTCGATCCGCCGGTGCAACCTCATTCACACGTTTTCCATCAATAAAAAGATCTCCACTTGTAATCTCTTCAAATCCTGCGATCATTCGAGTGTTGTGGACTTACCGCATCCGGATGGTCCGACAAATGCGATAAATTCTTTTTCTTCTATATCTAAGTTAAAGTCTGTCACGGAATTCTTATCGTTTCCTGCATATTTTTTACATATATTTTTAAATTCGATAAAGCTCATCTTTTAGCCCTCCTTGGAACCTGTTGATATTACACCCTCTACGATCTGTTTTGAGAAGAGTGAATAGATAATAATGACCGGAATTGTTACCATTGTGATAACTGCAAGGGTCTGTCCTGTTGTTGTGTTATCATTTGATGTAATCGCATTCAGACCAATCTGTGCCGTCAGAAGATCACTGGATGTAAATACAAGTGACGGCCACAGATAATCATTCCATACATTCAGGAATGTAAATACACTAACCGTTGCCACTACACTCTTTGACATTGGAAGAACCATAGTAAAAAAAAGTATTTTACCGGTCCACAGTGATCTAACTGTGCTGCCTCATATACATCATCCGGAAGTCCCAGGAATACCTGACGGAACAGGAAAATGTTAAACGGATTCACGATCATTGGAAGTACATATCCAAGCACCGTATTCAGAAGTCCAAGTTTTGCAATGATCAGGAAATGTATCGTAATGATCGTCTCCATCGGTACGATCATCAGAAGCATAATGATCAGAAGCCAGCGTTCTCTGAATGGAAAATTAATCTTAGCCAATGCATATCCTGCCAGTCCATTTACAATTACACCAAGTACGATCAATATTGCTGCATAGAACAAGGTATTACACATATATCGTACAAATCCTGTATTTGTTAATACAGATACATAATTTTCAAAGAAATTGCCGTTCAATGCCGGTGGAATGAATGCCGCCATACTGTTCATATCAGCAGTGATTGCCGCGTCTGGTTTGAATGAGTTTGCCAGCATCCAGATAACCGGGAACAGGAACAACAATGATACGATCAGAAGTACGACCGTCAGTATCCAATTATTTCTTTTTGCTTTTTTGTTAACATTCTGATCCTCCTTATCTCTTGTTGCGATTGTCTGGATCACGGTCAGTATCATTACAAAGAATGCGAATACAATAGCCATTGTAGATGCCAGTCCAATTTCCCAGTTAACAGTACCTGTTTCATATATATCATACACAACCGTATACGTTGAATTCGATGGTCCTCCTCCGGTCATAACCATTGGCTGTACCAACATACGGAATGCTCCGATCGTAATCGTAATTAAAACGAACACACACAATGGTTTCAATTCCGGCAGGGTAATGTCCTTGAATTTCTGCCACGGTGTTGCATGGTCCATCTCGGCCGCTTCATAAAGTGCCGGATTGATTGCCTGGATTCCTCCCAGGAAGATGATCATCTGATATCCCATTCCCTGCCATGCACTCATGATCGCGATGGATGGAAGTGCCTGACTGGCACTGTTGATGAATGGCTGTGCATCAATTCCAAAAGAAAGAAAGGATTGCATTCATAATTCCTTCCGGGCTGTAGATCTGAATCCACAGTGTTGACACAACAGCAAGTGACATGACCACCGGAACAAAGAATGCTACTTTGAAATACTTCTTACAATGCGTCACTTTATTAATCAGAAGTGCCAGCACAAGCGCTCCAATTCCCTGCAGCGGAACAATAATGATCACAAACTTTACGGTATTAAAAAATGCCTGTGAAAACACATCATCTTTAAAAATCTGAATATAGTTGTCCAGTCCGACAAAATGCGTCAGTCCCGGATTTAAAGCAAAGAAATCAGTAAAACTGAAAATCAATGTCAGGATCATTGGCAGGAATAAAAATATCGTAAGTAACACAAGTGCCGGTCCAAAAACGCCATTCCCATAATGGATTCTGTTCTTTTCTTCATTATTTCATCACATAACGCTTTAATTTTGCGTTAATCCTTTCTACAGATTTATCCAATTCTGTCTTCGCATCATTATCGGTAAGTACCGAATTTTCCAATACTTCCTGTACCGATGCACTAACCTGTGGATATACAGGTGTTTTTGATCTTGGATGTCCATATTTACTCAGCTGATGATATAAGGCTTTATAATTCTCATCTTCTTCAAAAATCGGACTGCTCTCAAACGCTTCATATGTAGATGGGAAACTCTTACTTTCATCCCACAGACGCTTTCCACTTTCTACACCACTCATCCACTGTACCAGCTTTGTCGCACCTTTTAGTTTCTTCGTCTTTGATGATGCCGCAAATGCCCAGGAACCGGTTGGTGTATATCTTCCGCCATCCCAGTTATCGGATACTACATATGGTGCAACTCCAAGGTTTACATCCGGATAGTTATTATAGATTGTATTTACTTCCCATGCCCCGTCGAACTTAAATGCCGCTCTTCCGCTTTCAAACAGGTCTGTGATCTGTACTTTAGACATATATCCATTATCCAAAAACGATTTAAAATAATTCACTGTTTTCAGATTTCTTTTGAATTGAATACACCGTTCACCTTCAGTCCATCTTTGCCTAAAGTCACCGCCATTTGACCAGAAAAACGGTGCATAATAATAAATCGTAGCTTCTCCTGTCGGGAAAGTCATATCCAGCGCATAACCTTTTTTCTTCTCTACTACCGGCTGTACTTTCTTTAACACCTCTGTGAATTCACTCCATGTCCATGGGTGATCTGCATCCGGGACTTCCACTCCCTGCTTCTGCAAGGATATCTTTGTTATAATAAAGTCCCACGCTGGATTCCATTGCTCCAAGCGCATAGAGCTTGTTATTATACGTTCCCTGCTGAATAATGGAATCAGATACACACTCTTTTCTTCGTCTGTTAATTTTGCAAGCGGCTGGATAATTCCGTTCTCTGCATATGCCGCTATATTAGGGCCATCAACAGTAAGCACATCCGGCAGATCTCCTGACATCACGGATGCATTGATCTTATCCGAATAGCCTCCACCACTGTCATTTCGTGGAATAAATTCAATATCTGCAAAATATTTCCCATCATATTTCTTGTTAAATGCATCTACAGATTTCCTGTAGCACTGTCCTTCTTCTGTGTCTTCGATTGAATGTACCCAGATAGAAAGATATTCTTCGCCTTTGTCATATCCCTTTACTTCTCCTGGTTGCGGCTGTTTATCTCCACACCCCGTCAATGCCATTGCAAAGAATGCTGCCAGCAGTACCCCTACTGTTCGTTTCTTCATAGCTTTCTCCTTTCAGATTCACGATTGCGTAACCAGTTAAGTAACCGGTTACTTTGTATGTTCATAATACTATCCAGAATCTTACTTGTCAATAGATTTCAAAGAAAAAGTTACCGGTTACTTAACTAGTTATTTTTTGTTTGATTTTTTTTCAATGCACTTGCTATACTGATAATATACATTATAAGGAAGAGGATTTACATGAAACAGAAAAAGTAACTTTTGCAGATATAGCCGCTTATACAGGCTTTTCAAAAACTACCATTTCCAGATATTTTAATAATCCGGATTCTCTGACTCTTGAAAATCAGGAAAAAATCACTCATGCACTGGATGTCCTTGGATACCAGGAAAATAAGCTCGCCAAAGTACTGGCTAATGGAAAAGTGAATTTGTTGGAATTATCATCCCCAACCTGTATCTTCACTATTATTCTGAGATGTTAAACCAGTTACTTTCTACTTACGAAAAGTATAATTATAAATTTCTTGTATTCATTGGAAATAATAAAAAAGAGATTGAAGAAAAATATATTCATGAACTGATGGCTTATAAGATTGAGGGACTTATTGTCTTAAGCAATACCATTTCGTCTGAAGAACTTGCTTCTTATAAACTCCCGGTTGTCACGATTGAGCGGGAATGTGACCATGTCTGCAGCGTGTCTACAGACAACTATCTGGGTGGTGTTCAGGCAACCAGTTTGTTGATACGTAATAACTGTGATGTCATTTTACATATCAATTCCATATTTTCTGATACCCTCCTCCCGACTTATGGGCGTATTCAGGGATTTGAAGATATCTGTAATGAGCATCATATTACTCACGAACTGATCCAAAGAAATATGGGAAACACTTATCAGGAAAACTTTTAGCTCAACTAAAAATATATTTAATGAAATTGAAGAAAAATATCCGGCACAAAAGGAGTCTTTCTTGCAAATGACACTTATGCCAGTATGTTCCCTAAACCTGATATTCCAGAAATACGGAAAACTTCCGAAAGGATTATCAGATTGTCGGATTCGATGATTCTCCTATTGCAAGCGAAGCTATCCTTCCAATCACAACCGTTGGACAGCAAATTGAAAAATTGCACAGACTGCCATGGAGCTTCTGGTTCTCCAGATGAATGAAATGAAAAAAAAGAAAACCAACTCCTTTAAAAGAGCCGGTTCATAAGCAGATTACGCCTGTATTGATCCGACGTGATACTACAGAATAATACCGGTAGTGAGCAAATGATAAATTCCCTGAAGTTTTTTATTATTCACTTCAGGAATTCTTTTGACAAATTCTATATTTGGCTTTTTAATTTCTCAACCACTTTTTGAATTATGTTTATATCTTCTTCTAATTCATCTGCTATCTGTTCTGTTGATTTTCCTTTTTCAATTTCTTCTTTATTATTTTTTCTAAGAGTATCCGCTTTCCAATTTCGATTCCATCCTGTCTTCCAATCTCGATTCCGTCCTGTCTTCCAATTTCGATTCCATCCTGTCTTCCAATCTCGATTCCATCCTGTCTTCCGGCTTCATACTCTGCTTTTTTCCTCAACTTCTTTTCTTCAAATTCTTTGTCATACTCATAGATGCTCACTTTGATCACCTCAGGCTTATTTTTCAATAAAAAATCTACCAGGATTCCTTCTTCTATGCATTCGTCAACTGCTCTCGTAACTGCTTCTTCTAAAGAGACATCCTGTTTCGCCGCATATTTTCTGACTCTGTCTACATACTGTGCATACTCTTTTAATGTTCTACAATGTTCCATCAAATCTGAACTGTGGCCATCATTCACATTCAGCATAGTCACTCTTAACTCCAGATCTGGATTTTCTGTTGGATTCTCGTATGCAGAAGATAATCGGAACTCACTACGATCTTCAACTTCTTTTGTTCCATTATAAAATACTAAAAATCTTGGCGTTGGTATCTTTTGTATCACAGTTGAATATAATGATTTCCGAACCACTAATCGTTGATACTCATCCGCAATATAAAACAAATTTCTAAGTGGAATATTCGGATTATACGTTGACTGATGTTCATATAAATATAAATTCATATCCATGATAAATGCCAGATCATTTTTCATTCCCATATAAATCGCATTTTCCAATGTAACAACCTGCAACTTTTCCGGATCTGTGTACTCTCTCCCATTTGTACAATGATAACAAATTCTCTTTGTTATGATACAACATTCTAAAAATTGTATCTTTGTACATCCTTTTTTGCCTTTAGCTGCCGGTTATTCACCTGATACTTTTGATTACGTCTTTTCTGACCCTTTCTTTTCGCCATATTCTGTTTCCTCCTGTATGCAGGAGGATGTCTTTTTACTCTTTCAGTCATCTCCTGCTTTTTTACAATTGATTGGTATGAAAGCATAGATTTCTGAAATAAAATTAGATTATAGATGGTATATGTTGTTTTATATACCGTTGATTTTTTTGAAATATGCTTTGGTACATATTAACATATCAATAAATATTAATCAATGTATTTTTACTATTTCCTTTTTTTGATAATGTTAATCACCTTAGCAATAAGGTATTACAAAATAATATTTTTTTCTTGTTTCAATTCTGTATACAGAACTTTTTGTATCCCATGAAATATAATATAATCCCGGAATAATTTTTTGCGTATCAACATCACTATTTGCTTTTGTGTTTCTTCATTCTTTTGATATACTATTTCTTTTTTAACTTTTGGAGCAGACCATCCAAAATATACAATATAAATACGTGTACCATTTTCACATTTATGCCGGCGTGCTGGTCCTAACTCGTATAATTCATCAAAAGAATTTACATTCTGTCTCGTTACTAATCCATCTTTCATGAAGGCAATTGGTCCATATATATACAAAAATACGATTCCGATTATGAGCAGACATAATATTTTGATTTTATTATTCTTTAACATGCGGCACCTCCTAAAACAGAGTATATTTTTTTTAAATAAATAACATTCCCACTCTTTCTTTATTTTAGTTTTCAATATTAAATCACTTGCTTTAATCCGACAAACTCGTCTACGCATCTTTTTGAATCCGTTCACTTTTGCACTGTTCTGACACTTCATCTGTACTGTGTTCCATATATTTCAAAAGTTCTATCAGTTCTTGGGATACTTCTTTTCAGAAGATTATGCGTATTTTCTTTCTGCGCCTCCACTTCGTATATCACATCGTCTTCATCCATTGCATAGACATCTAACCGGATCTACCGATTATCCGTAGACGTTCTCTGTTCCTTCTCTGTCTGCGGTGGATGCTTCAGATTCGTCTTTTGACTTCCAAACAAATCAAATGATGTCTAACATCGTCATTCAACATTTTGAAATCATCCATTGCTTCATCGAATAGAAATTTGTCCAGCAAGTTTAATTTTTTTAATGATTTTTTTGGTTCATAAGCAGCTCTCCTTTCTTATACAGATATGTTCCTGTAAAAAAGAAGAACTGTTTATCTTTATGAATATGATAACACATTTTATATATATACCAGTATATACAGCCAACTTCTTTTATCAGGCATGTATTATCTGTTTTTGTATTGTTTTCATTTTAGATTCTTGCCCGATTATCTGGGTTGAAATAAATGAATGGTAACTATAAATACGTTGCAGATATTAGAATTCATCTGCGTATCGATACAATAACATGCCTGATTTTTTATTTTCAATGCGCAGTTTAGAAATGCTAAATTTTTGTGAATCTTCTACAACTCTTTCATCTTTCCAAGAATCTCTTGATAAAAAGATTCTTGATTTCTATTATTCTCCAAGTCTTCCAATATCACACCATCTTTCAGCAGAATCAGCCGGCTGCAATAACTTGCCATCTGTGGGTCATGTGTAACCATAATGATTGTCTTTCCCATATGTTCATTAATATCCTTCAACGCATCAATCACAGTCTTCCCGGACTTTGAATCAAGGTTTCCTGTAGGCTCATCTGCGAAAATAATCTCTGGATCATTTATTAATGCTCTGCAAATTGCAACTCTCTGCCTTTCACCGCCTGACAGTTCGGCCGGCATCTTTTTTTCCAAAGTCCTAATTCCGAATTTATCCATTAACACTCTCGCTCGTTCCTTTTGGAATCATCTACTGTTTTGCTGATATAGAAAGGCAACATAATGTTTTCAAAAACATCTAACTATCCATCAAATAAAATTCCTGAAATACGAAGCCTAATTCTTCTCTTCGTATTCTCGCAAGTTCTTTATCTGACAGTTTTGATATTTCATCTTTCTTGTAAAAAAAGTGCCCCATCTGTTACAGATTCAATGAGTCCCAGAATTTTCAAAAGTGTCGTCTTTCCACTTCCTGATTTTCCCATAATTCCTACAAATTCGCCATCCTGTACATTCAAATTAATACCCTTTAACACTTTAAACTTACCGTAACTTTTCACAATTTTCTCTCCGCTGATCACTTCCATATCTTTTCCCTTCTTTCACTCTGAATTTGCTGATTAGCAAGTCTCCATCCATACTCTCTCAATAAGATAATGTACCCGGCCTGAATAATAACAGTTCAAAAAATGTTATCAACACCTGTTTTTTCAAGAGCCAATCAACGTTCCATGTAATATAACTCAAAGCACCACCACTTATTACAATCGAAAGTATAAATGCGATCCATAAAGAAAGCGAAAGTTCCTTTTTCACATTTTTCTTTATTTCTTTGGTCTCCATGCCTATTTTTTCAAGAATCCATATTTCATACTTACATTAGAAATGTCTGACCATATTTTTATAGATAAAATCATTATTCCACTAATAATCAAAAATGCACCAATACAAATGTAAAAGATAAGAGTTGTCAGGTCATCCTGTCTGTCTTCTTTCATCAATGAGCCTTTATAAAAACCAATTATCTCGTATTTCTTTTCACATACTTTTAATTTGCCCTCATCAATCGCCGTCTCTTTTTCTGTTTGCTGCGTCATAATAACCGTATTTTTTTCTGCAAAGATCTAAGCATATCAAAATCACTATTATTCATAACCAGAATTCGTATAATATCCGACTGTTGAGCAACAAATAAAACTTCTTTCTCTTCTTTTTTATCGCAAATTTACACATTCCTGTTGTTGTTTTAAATAAACATGTTTATCCTGAAACATGTTTTCATCGTCTTGTTTTGATTTTTCCAGAACTGCCTTTACCTCTCCCTGTTTGATATGCTCTTTTTCTTATTCTTCGTAAGTTTGTTATAGGAATCCTCCGAAATACCTACATATTCCCCTCCATCATTGCTTATGAGCGGAATATACGCATATTCATCTATTTTTTCATCTGGTTCTTTTATAACCTTATGAATTTCGTCTGTATATTTTTCTTCTGTCATACATACATAATTATATGGATATTTCCATAAATACTGGAAGAAAGATTACCGTATTCTATAATATTGATATTTACAATCACCCATACAAATACATTAATAATAAAAACAATTAAAATTATATTTTTATTTTCTGAAAATCTGTGATACAACGTTTTTAGCGTAAGAATATGTCTGTCATACCATTTTTCTTTCTTTTTCACCCATCGCAATATAACATTTCCCAAATAAGTAAACCAAAGATATAATCCGGTCAGCGAAAAAGAACTCCATATTTCATACGTGGATATGTCATAGGAACCTTCGAAAAAGAATAATTGCAAACACAAAACAGATCAGCCCTGCAATCGCACCTATCACGCTTGCTTTAACAGACGGAACCGTCCCCTTTTCTGTTCCGTATTCAAAAGCGAAGCCAGTGAATTGTTTTGAATTTTATTATATTCATGATTACGGCAATGCACAAAATAACACACATATAAAAAACATGTACTTCCAATATTCTTTAGAAACCAGCATGGATCTTGAACTGTTTGAATCTCTTCTTTTCTGAATATAGACTGAAGAAGAATTACAAAAGGCGTTCCCACTACACACCCAATCAGCCACGAAATACCACATATAATCCCATATTCCAGAATTATCATCCGGATAATATCTTTCTTTTCTTCTCCGAATACCATAAACATTCCATAATCTTTGATTCTTATCCGGCTATAATTGCTTACTGTATAGCTAATCAAAATCAGACCAATAAACAGCAATATATACATGTACGTCTGAATTGCAATTCCCAGTTGTGACCGGACTCTTTCTTCCATACTCATCGTTCCAAGAACCAATTCTTTAACTCCAAGAAACACGAATAATATAATTGCAGCTAAAATAGTACTCATAAAACATACAATACTATTACGCACATTTCTTTTTAATATTTTCAATAATACTTTCATATACTATTCCTTTAAAGAAAAATGTTTCCCCATCTCTTGTCATCTACTTTCAACTTCTATTTGTTCTCCTGCCGGCCTGTTCCTTCTTGCCCCAACCAGATACAGAATTGCTGGACCAAAATTAACAATAATTCCAATAATTAAAATTGGAAAATCTGATGTTTTCAAAAAAGCTTTTCCATTATCTATTGCAATAATAATTTCATTGCAATAAATTAACAAATTAATAATCATATAGATAGAATTCCTGCTGTTAACTGTTTTGTTTTTTCTGTATTATTACAGTTTGCTTCCCCATAATGTCCCAGATACCAGATGCCTATTGAAATTGCAAGCATCCATAATGTGTACACGTTCTCCAGCCAAAAAACAAACATTAATCAAACAACCTACAATTCCCCAAAGTCCCAAAATTGAAAATATATCGAAGTTCCTCTAATTAATTTCCGTCCTCCCGGTGCTTTGATTCCTCCTACAGAATAAATCAGATCATCACAAAATTCATGAACCGACTTTCCCAGTACTGTTTCAAAATTTTCATTACGCTCCTGTGCTTCTTCCGCCATTCCAGTGATATCTTCAACCATTTGATTTATTTTTTTCTGTAAGTGGAAATGTCTTTATATATTTTTTTACGCATCTTCCGGATCATTCTTTTATTTTTCTTCGTTAACATAATCTACTCCTCCTTTTTCAAAATTCTATTTACTGATGATTGTACTTCCGTCCAGCATTTAATAAATTCCTTCAAATATGCCTCTCCCTCATCCGTTAGTGAATAATACTTTCTTTTTCGGTCCAAGCGGCGAAGACCGTAATTCTGAAGAAATCATTCCTTTCTTTTCCAATCGTACAAGTAATGGATAAATACTTCCCTCTTTTACATCTTCAAATCCGAATTCTGTCTAATGTTGTTACAATCTCATATCCATATGTAACTGTCTCGATAAAATCTGTAATATACATCCTTCTAAAGTTCCCTTCATTAATTGTGATTTATCATACATATTTCCCACCTACCTTGCATACTATAGTAGTTCTTAACTATATTGTATCACATAGTAGTTGTTTGTCAATGAATTTTTGCTTATTTTGAAAAGAATATTTGACACTGAAAAAACTTTTGTTTTCCGCCATCAGCAGCTTCTTCCGAACGAATGGCGATAAAAAACCGCAGATGCAAGCTTTTCAACTTATATCTGCGGTTTTTTACAATATAGTCTTTTATTCTCTCTCTTTTCTTTTATAATGATGCGCATCCTCCAGCATCATATCTTTCACCTTCATCAGACGGATCTGGGTGCTTCGTTCATTCTCATCAAGCTTCATCGTAATATACTTGATATTCTTCTTCTGCGCTTCCGGAATGATCACATGCTCCAGGGCGTTGACACGTCTTCTGGTCTTCTCGATCTCAGCCGCCATAAGCTGGCAGGCTTTTTTCTGTCTCTGCAAGCTTTAGCATATCCGGAAGGATATCTGCAAGAGATTTTACAGCTCCGTCCAGATCACTGGATGTAAATGCAAATCCATACGAATAAATATCATTCGCATCGGCGGTTCTTGTCTTTGTCTCGAATACAGGAATGTCTACACTCATGACATTCTTCTGTCCGACTTCCAGATCCACCTCCTGCTTCGGCGCCATCAGTGCCGTGTTCAGGGTTGCTTCGTCCATTCCGGCTTTGGCTATGACGAAGTTCTTATTGGCCGAACGGATACCCGCTTCTACCTTCTCCCGAAGTTCCATGTTCACTTTTACCAGATCCAGGAACTGACGCATCAATTCGTCTCGTTTATCTTTCAGAAGTTTGTGACCTTTTATGGCTGTGACCAGTTTCTTCTTAGTTCTGGTCAGTTCCATACGGGTAGGGGTTACCTGGGTTGACGCCATAGTATCACTCCTTTCTATACTTTATATATCGGACGCCATGCCGGCTCGAATCTGCTTCGCATAACTTACTATTTACCATAGTATAAATCCAAGAACTTATCATCAATTCGTTTCAACTCTGATCTTGGCAGCATAGACAACAGCTTCCATCCGATCTCCAGTGTCTCTTCAATCGGTCTGTCGGTATCGTATCCCTGTGATACATATTCCTTTTCAAATGCATCTGCGAATTTCGCATATACCAGGTCAATATCGGTAAGAGCTGCCTCTCCTAAAATAGTCATTAATTCTTTCGCATCTTTTCCTCGCGCATATGCCGCAAATAACTGGTTCATGGTATTTGCATGATCGGCTCTTGTCTTACCTTCTCCGATTCCCTTATCTTTCAGACGGGACAGGGATGGCAATACATCGATCGGCGGTTTGATACCTTTACGGTACAAATCACGGCTTAAGATGATCTGGCCTTCGGTGATGTATCCGGTAAGATCGGGATTGGATGGGTCTTGTCATCCTCAGGCATGGTCAGGATCGGAACCATAGTGATACTTCCCTTCTTGCCATTCTGTCTTCCGGCTCTTTCATATAACGTTGCAAGGTCGGTGTACATATATCCAGGATATCCACGGCGTCCCGGTACTTCCTTACGTGCGGCAGACACTTCACGGAGCGCATCTGCGTAGTTGGTAATATCCGTCATAATTACCAGTACGTGCATATCTTTTTCGAAGGCAAGATATTCTGCTGCTGTCAGTGCCATACGAGGTGTAGAAATACGCTCGATCGCCGGGTCATTTGCCAGGTTGACGAACAGTACGGTTCTGTCGATGGCACCTGTCTCTTTGAAAGATTCTACAAAGAAGTTCGACTCTTCGAATGTGATACCCATAGCGGCAAATACTACGGCGAACTTCTCATTGCTTCCTCGTACCTTTGCCTGCTTTGCAATCTGTGCGCCAGGTTGGCATGTGGAAGTCCGGATGCCGAGAAGATCGGAAGTTTCTGTCCACGAACCAATGTGTTCAGTCCGTCGATGGCCGATACACCGGTCTGGATAAACTCTTCCGGATAGCTTCTGGCTGCCGGGTTCATAGGCAGTCCGTTGATATCACGTCTTTCATCCGGCAGGATCTCCGGTCCCCGTCGATTGGGCGGCCCAGTCCGTCGAAGACACGTCCAAGCATATCTTCCGATACACCAAGCTCCATGCTTCGTCCGAGAAAACGTACTTTACTGTTACTTAAGTTGATACCTGTGGCACTTTCAAATAACTGCACCAGTGCATCATTTCCATTGATCTCCAGAACCTTGCAGCGGCGCTTCTCACCGCTTGCAAGTTCAATCTCACCTAATTCGTCATAGGCTACATTTTCAACGCCGCGTACCAGCATCAGAGGTCCGGCAACTTCCTGTATGGTTCTATATTCTTTTGGCATAATTTAGAAGTCCTCCTTCCCGAATGCAGCCGCAACTTCCTTGTCCAGTTCTTCTTCTACATTCTTATATTCACTTTCGATATCGGCGTCTGTTGTATATTTATAACGGCCGATCTTTTCTCTTACCGGCATGGCGATCAGTGCATTCATGTCCGCACCCTTGTTCAGTGCGTCGACAGATTTCTCATAAAATGCCAGTACCAGTTTCATCATCAGATACTGCTTACGAAGCGGTGTGTAAGTGTCAATCTCATGGAAGGAATTCTGATGTAAGAAGTCCTCACGGATGGATCTTGCCGCTTCCATCTTCAGACGGTCGGTCGGTGACAGGGCATCCATACCTACCATCTGTACGATCTCATTTAACTCGGCTTCTTCCTGAAGGATTGTCATCATCTTCTGACGGTCTTCCATCCAGTCCGCTGCCACTTCCTCGTTGAACCAGTTTGCCATATTGTCAACATACAGTGAATAACTGGTCAGCCAGTTGATGGCTGGGAAATGTCTCTTATACGCAAGTGCGGAATCCAGTCCCCAGAATACCTTTACAATACGAAGGGTTGCCTGTGATACCGGCTCAGATGTATCACCACCCGGAGGAGATACTGCTCCGATAACGGAAAGTGCTCCTTCTCTTCCTTCTTTTCCAAGAGAAACTACATGTCCGGCACGCTCATAGAACTGAGCCAGACGGGAACCTAAGTATGCCGGGTAACCTTCCTCACCAGGCATCTCTTCCAGACGTCCTGACATCTCTCGAAGTGCCTCTGCCCAACGGGATGTAGAATCTGCCATCAACGCTACAGAATATCCCATATCACGGAAATACTCCGCAATCGTAATACCGGTATAAATAGATGCCTCACGAGCAGCAACCGGCATATCGGATGTATTTGCGATCAGAACAGTTCTCTGCATCAAAGGCTGTCCTGTCTTCGGGTCCTTCAGTTCAGGGAACTCGTTCAGAACGTCTGTCATCTCATTTCCACGCTCACCGCATCCGATGTAAACTACGATGTCTGCCTCTGCCCACTTAGCCAACTGGTGTTGGATAACTGTCTTGCCGCTTCCGAAAGGTCCCGGAACGGCTGCCACACCACCTTTGGCGATTGGGAAGAATGTATCGATAACTCGCTGTCCGGTTACCAGTGGTTTTACCGGCGGCAGCTTCTTCTGATACGGACGGCCTTTTCGTACCGGCCATCTCTGCATCATCGTCAGTTCTTTGTCACCTTTTTTCGGTAGCGATCACTGCTACCACTTCTTCTACGGTAAATGTTCCGGCTTTGATCTCTTTTACCGTTCCCTTTACTCCGTAAGGAACCATGATCTTCTGCTGTACAACGATGGTTTCCTGCACAGTTCCGAGTACGTCACCTGCTTCGACCTCATCGCCGGCTTTTTGCGACCGGTACAAATTCCCATTTCTTATCACGCTTTAACGATGCGACTTCCACGCCTCGTTTTAAGTTATTTCCGGAAATCTTCATAATGTCATCCAGTGGTCTCTGGATTCCATCGTATATGCTTGTGATCAGTCCGGGTCCAAGTTCTACTGACATTGGTACTCCCATAGACTCTACCGGCTCTCCAGGTCCAAGTCCCGATGTCTCCTCGTATACCTGGATGGATGCCTCATCTCCGTGAATCTCTATGATCTCTCCGATCAAACGCTGGCTGCTTACACGTACCACGTCAAACATGTTGGCGTCACGCATACCTTCTGCAATGACCAGCGGTCCTGCTACTTTTTTAATCGTTCCTGTACTCATACGGACGAATCAACCTCCTTTAGCTGCCAAATATAATATCGGAACCGACAGCCTGCTCTACCGATTTCTTCACACCTGCAACTCCGGCGCCTGTATTACCGGCGATACCCGGGATCTGAATGATCGCCGGTGTGACCTGTTCCTGATATTTTTCTATCTCATGCGTTAACTCAGCGGCAAGTTTCTCTGTGATATAGATGATCCCATATCCACCCTGTGCCAGCTGATGTAATTTCTCTGCGGCTTCCTCACGGGTCTGGACGGCAAATGTATCAAGGCCCAGTGCTGCGAATCCGAAGATGCTGTCATAATCACCCACTACTGCGATCTTATACATACATTTTCCTTACCCTTTCCCGGATCGAATCATCCGGCAGTTCATTCTGCTTTCCGGATAAAATGATTCGTACCGTTTTAATCTCATTCTGTCTTGCAATTACATAGGCAATTACCGGTCCTATCGTAAATGCATGATATTTCTCCGGGCTTATCGTCTGGATGATCCGATTGTCACACCATCTTTCGAATGCTGACGGCGACTCTGCCAGTGCTTCCGCACCTTCTGCATAAGCCGTTCCTCTTAAGTATTCGCAGATGGCGTCCATACCGCTAAGTGCTGCTTTCGATAACTGGCTCACACTTAAAGAATCACATTCTGCCATTGCCCGTTTCATAAAGTCTGTTGATTTTGCGGTCTTCTGTGACCGGACAGCGATCTTGATGTCCGCCACTGCCACTGTGGATTCTGCATAATCCTGTATGATCTTATCCGGTGACTCTTTTCCCGGCCTGATAGATGGCATCCAGTGCCGCCCGGTCTATGATCACATCACAGAGCTGCCCGTCTCCCTGTATGAAGAAGTGTCTCGTATGCTTCTTCTCCTGCGATCCGCATACTGTCCGAAGCTTTCCAAAGTCTCTGTCTTCTACGATCTTACGCATCTCTTCTCCAGGAATCCGAACATCTTCATAATAGATATGCCGGTTCTTATCTCCGGTGCATACTTCCTTGACCGCTGCCTTTAAATTATGAAAAAGCTTCGGATAAGAAAGCACATCAAAATGTTCCATTCCGATCGACAGGTCTTTGACTACTTCCCATGTCTTTTTCTTCTTCTCTCGTCAGGATTTTTTCCGCATCCCGCTGCTTTCAGTATCTCCCCATCCCTTCTCTTCTAAGAACTGCAATGCCTGATCATAACTCTGGCACGCGATCAGCTGGTCGATGGTACTGTCAGAGAACAGGGATACTTCCAGGGCACGGATTCTTGCGACCGCATAGGTATATTGTTCACTCATGTTGTTCGTCCATTTAACATTCCTGATAAAGAACATTCCTGGGTGAACGATGTCCAACCGGTGAACGTTCATCCTGCTTCGCATCGAACATTGCCCTGATCGTACAGTTCTCTTCAATTCCACCGTACGCAAGAATGAATCCATTGTCAATATTATCTCTGCCCTGCTCCGGCTACAGTAAGTTTTCCTCCCTTTGCCAGAGCTATTTCTTCAATTTCTTTGCCAAATCCTACCGGCATATTTTCCAAATCTTTTACAGAGAAATAGATCTCTCCCTCCTGCGGAAGTACGTATGCTTCCAGAATAGACAGGAGCATCTGGTAATAATCATCCGGCGCAAGACTTATAACCTTTTCATACGCCTTCTCGATGATCTCTGCGATCATCTCCTGCTTTGCTTCCAGAAGTCTCGTTCTTCTCTGAAGATCGATGGCTGATTTCACACGCTCTTTCTGTGCGGCAACTTCCGCTTCCAGACTTCTTCAGGATCTGTTCTGCCTGTCTGGCTCCCTTCTTGCCTGCGCCTGAGTCTTCATCTGTTCTGCCTGCGCTTTCGCATCTTCGATCTTTACATTTGCCGACTCTTTTGCCTCGTCAAGGATCTGACTTTTGATCTTATCTAATCCAGCCATTTTCCTTCACACTCCTTCTATACCTGAATTGCTGTTACGGAAAGGATAGAAATCAGAAGTGCAAGGATGGCATATGTCTCAACCATTGCAGGAACAACATTGCTTTACCGAACTGATCCGGTTTCTTTGCTACAATTCCGATTGCTGCCGCTGCTGTCTGTCCCTGTGCTTTTCCTGAAATCAGACCAACAATTCCGATTGGAAGACAAGCTGCCAGGAATCAGAAGTCCGGTCTTCGGATCCAGATCTGCTGCGCCGCCGCCAAGAAGTCCGATCTTAGATAATGTAATAAACCAACCAGCAATCCGTAGATTCCTGTGTACCAGGAAGCAGCTGCATGATCAATACTTTTGCGAATTTGCT
>VOFG01001064.1_pt1 | contig 28001 bp, 43 predicted proteins | sample 5384171 | NCBI WGS metagenome assembly VOFG01 (sample SAMN12384726, study PRJNA508395) | human gut metagenome | isolation source: healthy gut F | host: Homo sapiens
GACAAAAAATGAAGTGTTTTGGGCTGTGTTTATGCCGATGGTAAGCCTTTTGATGGGAGCTGGTGTGTTCCTTGTGATTTATTTTGGTGGATTGGATGTATTAGGCGGCAGGATGACGACCGGTGAACTGCTACAGTTTGTAACATATACACAGCTTTTTTATATATGTACCTAAATTGGATGACAAATATGCCGAGGGAACTGATGAATCTGATTAGCAGTATGGAAAGAATCAATGATGTTTTGACACAGGAACCTTTTTATTGAGGATGTGCAAAAGCCGATTCACCTTGATGTGGAAGGAGAAATCCGGTTTGAGCATGCCTCGTTTGGTTACAAATCGTATCAGCCGGTTTTGGAAGATTTGAATCTTACGATAAAGAAAGGGGAAATGATTGGTATTGTAGGCGCATCCGGAACCGGAAAGTCTACGATTATCAATCTGATTATGCGTCTTTATGAGGTGGATGATGGTAAATTGTTGGTCGATGGGCATAATATAAAGGAAACCAGTCGGATTATTTTCATTCACAAATTGGTGTGGTGTTACAGGAGACATTTTATTCTCTGGGACAATTCTTGAAAATATCCGTTTTGCCAGACCGGATGCCTCATTAGAAGAAGTGATAATGGCGGCAAAAACGGCAAATGCACATGAATTTATATCACAGACGCCGGATGGCTATAATACATATGTGGGAGAAAAAGGACACAGGTTGGAGAGTGAATTTATGATACAACAAGCATTGGAGCGTTTGACCAAGGGGCGTACTACCTTTGCGATTGCGCATCGTCTTTCAACGTTAAAACATGCAGACAGACTTGTTGTAATTGACGGACATCGTGTTGCGGAAGTTGGGTCTCATGAAGAATTGATTGCAAAGAGAGGTATTTATTATCGACTTGTAAAAAGCACAGTTAGCAATGCAGGGAGACGAAAATTTATCACTAGGAGGAAAGTGTGAAGCAGTTATTTAAAGTTTTAAGTTCATACAAAAAAGAGTGTATTTTTGCCCCCGTTGTTTAAATTGTTTGAGGCGACGTTAGAATTATTTGTACCGCTTGTTATGGCAGCAATTATTGACCATGGAATCGGAAGCAGAGATTATGGTTTTATTGGATGGATGGGAGGTATATTGGTTCTTTTGGCAGCGGTTGGTTTGACCGTGCTCTTGGCGCAGTATTTTGCGGCGAAAGCAGCTGTGGGATTTGCCGCCGGACTGAGACAGGCGTTGTTCCGTCATATTCAGTCCTTATCGTTTGGAGATGTTGACCAGGTAGGAAGTTCTACATTGATTACCCGTTTGACAAGTGATACGAACCAGTTACAGGCAGCCGTTAATATGGCACTTCGTTTGTTTTTGCGTTCGCCGTTTGTAGTGCTCGGTGCGATGGTTATGGCGTTTACAATTGATGTCAAGGCTGCGCTTGTTTTTTGTAGTTGTCATTCCATTATTATCAATCGTTATTTTCGGTGTGATGTTTGTCAGCATTCCGATGTACCGCCGTGTGCAGGAGGCACTTGATAAACTGTTAGGAAGAACCCGTGAGAATTTGTCCGGTGTCCGTGTGCAGCGTGCTTTTAATAAGCAGGAACAGGAGAAAGAAAAATTTGCGGAAGAAAATCAGGCATTAAATAAGTTCCAGATGGTAGTGGGAAGAGTTTCAAACCCGATTACCTATCTGATTATCAATGTTGGAGTAATTGCGTTAATCTGGATTGGTGCGCTGAAAGTAGATGCCGGTTATCTGTCTCAGGGACAGGTGGTTGCGTTAGTTAATTATACGGCACAGATTTTGGTAGAATTAATCAAACTGGCAAACATGATTGTTATGGTAAACAAAGCGATTGCATGTGGTGACCGTGTGCAGGAAGTCTTTGAGAGAGAACCGGGACTTTCTACGCCGAATGAGGAGACAAAGCCAGGGGATGGAGACATTGCTGTTTCATTTGAACATGTTGGTCTTGTCTACCCGGGAACCCATACGGAATCCCTTACCGATATTCATTTTTCCGTGAAAAGGGAGAGACCGTTGGTGTTATCGGGGGTACCGGTTCCGGAAAAACATCGTTAGTTCATTTGATTCCGAGATTTTTATGATATTACATCCGGTAAATTACTCGTTGATGGCGTAGAGGTTCATAAGCAGTCACGTGCCTTGTTGAGAAATCGGATTGGTGTTGTGCTTCAGAAAGCCGTTTTGTTTGAAGGAACCATCCGCTCCAACCTGCAATGGGGCAAAAAGGATGCAACGGAAGAGGAAATGTGGAGGGCACTTGAAATTGCTCAGGCAAAAGAAGTTGTCCTTGGAAAACCGGATGGATTGGATTCGGTTGTGGAGCAGGGAGGACGAAATTTCTCTGGTGGACAAAAACAGCGTCTGACGATTGCTAGAGCGCTGGTGAGAAGACCAGAAATATTGATTATGGATGATAGTGCTTCGGCACTTGATTATGCAACGGATGCCGCTCTTAGAAAGGCAATTCGTGAAGAATTAAAGGATATGACACTCTTTATTGTTTCCCAGCGTGCGGCGTCGGTGCGGAATGCAGATAAGATTGTTGTGCTTGATGATGGCGTGATTGTAGGAATGGGAACGCATGATACGCTGATTGATTCCTGTGAGGTCTATCGGGAAATTTATGAATCCCAATACGGAAAGGGGGCAAGATAGTCATGACGCAGAAGGAAACGATAAAAAGGTGCTGCATTATATCCGCCGCTATCGGTTTTTCTTAATTGCCTCTCTTGTTCTGGCGCTGATTACGGTTGTGCTTACCCTTTACGTGCCGATTCTTACCGGACAGGCAGTGGATCTGATTGTAGGAAAAGGACAAGTTGATTTTGCCGGTGTTTATCGCATTTGTGTGAAAATCGGAATTGCTATTTTGCTTACGATGGTGGCACAGTGGGTGATGAATGTTGCTAATAACAAAATCACTTACAGTGTTGTGCGTGATATTCGTACGGATGCTTTTTGAGAAAATTCAGGTACTTCCGCTTAGTTACATTGACAGTCATTCTTATGGTGGAATTGTGAGCCGCGTCATTGCGGATGCCGACCAGTTTGCCGATGGATTGCTGATGGGATTTACCCAGTTATTTACCGGCGTAATTACGATTTTAGGAACGCTTGGCTTTATGCTTAGTGTCAGTGTACCGATTGCATTAGTTGTTGTGGTTTTGACACCGGTATCTCTGTTTGTGGCAGCGTTTATTGCAAAAAGAACATATCAGATGTTTCGTATGCAGTCAGAGACCAGAGGAGAGCAGACGGCACTGATTGAAGAAATGATTGGCAACCAGAAAGTGGTTCAGGCATTTGGACAGGAGAAAGAAGTAGGAGACCGTTTTGATGAAATTAATGACCGTCTTTCTAAGTATTCGCTTCAGGGAACCTTTTTCTCATCCATTACCAATCCGTCCACTCGTTTTGTCAATGCGCTTGTGTATGCGGCAGTTGGTGTGTTTGGTGCCTTTTTTCGCGATTCAGGGCGGTATTTCGGTTGGGCAGCTTTCCTGTTTCTTAAGTTACGCAAACCAGTATACAAAACCGTTTAACGAAATTTCAGGTGTCGTGACAGAGCTTCAAAATGCGATTGCCTGTGCCGGACGAGTGCTTGAGTTGATTGAAGAAACACCGGAGATTCCGGATTCAGAAGATGCCATAAACCTTGGCAAAGCAGATGGAAAAGTAGAAATTGAAGATGTGTATTTTTCTTATGAGCCGAATCAGAAATTGATTGAGCATTTTAATTTACAGGTAAAGCCTGGACAGCGTGTAGCAATTGTTGGTCCTACCGGCTGTGGTAAAACGACGTTAATTAATCTCTTGATGCGGTTTTTATGATGTAAATTCTGGTGCAATTAAAGTAAGTGAAAAAGATATCCGAAAAGTGACGAGAGAGAGCCTTCGTGCTAATTATGGTATGGTGCTTCAGGAAACGTGGTTAAAGCAGGGAACCATCCGGGAAAATATCGTGATGGGGCGTGAGAATGCGACGGACGATGAAGTGTTAGCAGCGGCAAAGGCAAGTCATGCACACAGTTTTATTAAGAGACTTCCAAACGGTTATGATACCGTGATTGGTGAAGATGGCGGAAGTTTGTCGGCAGGACAGAAACAGTTGTTATGTATTACGAGAGTAATGCTTTGTCTGCCGCCAATGCTGATTTTGGATGAGGCAACTTCATCCATTGATACGCGCACCGAGATGAGGATTCAGAAGGCGTTTGCTACGATGATGCAGGGTAGAACGAGTTTCCTGGTGGCGCATCGCTTGTCAACCATTCAGGAAGCAGATGTGATTCTTGTGATGCGGGATGGAAAATCGTGGAGCAGGGAAATCATGAAGAACTGTTAGCTGCAAATGGATTTTATAAGAATTTGTTTGATGCTCAGTGGAGCTAAAAATAAAAAAGACCTGCCGTGTGGTTTACTGCACGGCAGGTTTTTAATTAACCCATTTGTACGGTTACAGAAACTTGTTTTTTGGATGCGTCATACGGAATTACGGTTGTCTGTCCAAGACTTTGTCCGTCAACAATTAATTCCTTTACACCCTTTTTCAATATTATCCGGATTCTTTACTTCAATGTTGTATTCAACACCGCGGAATGTACGGGTAATTGTAAAGTCACCAAAGTTTTTCGGAATACATGGATTCACGCTCAATCCTTTTAATGTTGGCTCAACACCTAAAATGAATTGGGATACATTTAAGAAGGTCCAGGCGGCAGTTCCTGTGAGCCAGCTGTTTTTCGCCTCACCAAATGTCTTAGCATCTTTTCCGACAATCATCTGGGAATAGACATACGGTTCGGTGCGATGGATTTCACTGATTTCTTCTAAATAAGCCGGGCAGGTTTTGCGGTAAATTTCAAAAGCTCTGTCACCGCGTCCAATCTGTGTTTCAGCAGCGGAAACCCAAGGGTTATTGTGGCAGAAGATACCGGCATTCTCTTTATATCCAGGTGGATAAGAAGAAATCTCACCAAGTTCAACATGATATTTGGTATATGGAGGCTGCAGAAGTACGATACCATACTTGGAATCCAGCTTCTCTTTTACGGAATCCAATGCTTTTTTAGCAAGACCGTTTTCTACGCCGACACCTGCCAATACACAGAAACCCTGAGGCTCGATATAAATCTGTCCCTCTTCACATTCTTTGGAACCGACTTTGTTTCCGTCTGCGTCGTAAGCACGTAAGAACCATTCGCCGTCCCAACCGCTTTCTTCAATGGCTGCGACCATTTTTTCAACTTCTTCTCTGGCTCTTTTGGCTTCTTCCGGTTTATTAATTGCGTCGCAGAGGTCAGCGTATTCTTTACCGTATTTGACAAACATACCGGCAATAAATACCGATTCAGCAACCGGTCCTTCGCTTGGGCCAAAGGTCTGGAAGGATTCGCCCGGTTCTTTGGAGAAGCAGTTCAAGTTCAGGCAGTCGTTCCAGTCGGCGCGTCCGATCAATGGAAGATTGTGCGGTCCTTTGTGGTTGACTGTGTAGTTAAAGGAGCGTGTCAGATGTTCAAACAAACTTGTTGCCACGCTAAAATCATTATCATAAGGAACGGTTTCGTCCAAAATGGAGAAATCACCGGTTTCACGGATGTAAGCGGAAGTTCCGGCAATCAGCCACAATGGATCATCGTTGAATCCGCTACCGATATCGCTGTTTCCTTTTTTTGTTAATGGCTGATACTGGTGGTAAGCACTGCCGTCAGCAAACTGTGTGGATGCGATATCGATGATTCGCTCTCTGGCGCGGTCCGGAATCAGGTGGACAAAGCCAAGCAAATCCTGACAGGAATCACGGAATCCCATGCCTCGTCAGATTCCGGACTCATAATAAGAAGCGGAACGCGACATATTAAAGGTAACCATGCACTGATACTGGTTCCAGATATTTACCATGCGGTTTAATTTTTCGTCCCCTGACTTCACCGTATAGTGGGAGAGGAGACGGTTCCAATGCTCATTCAATTCGTGGAAGGCATCGCTTACCTGCTCTTTCGTTTGGTATTTGTTAAGCAGTTCGTCTGCCGGTTTTTTTGTTAATTACATTTGGTGCTTCAAATTTATCATCCGGGTCATTTTCGCAGTAGCCGAGAACGAATACAAGTGTCTCACATTCACCCGGTTTCAGTGTCAGATTAATCTGGTGTGAACCAATCGGATACCAGCCGCTTGCGATCGAATCGGTAGCATTTCCCTGTTCGATGGCAAGAGGGTCTGCAGCACTGCGGTATGCACCAAGAAAGGCGTCGCGGCTTGTATCAAATCCGTCAATATCATGATTTACGGCAAAGACCGCATAATGGTTGCGGCGCTCGCGGTATTCTGTTTTGTGGTAAATGCGGGAGCCGATAATCTCTACTTCTCCGGTATTTAAGTTTCGCTGGAAGTTTGTCATATCATCCATTGCATTCCACAGACAGAACTCAATATAGGAAAATAAAGTTATGGTGCGCTCGCAATCTGTTGTGTTGGTAATTGTGATTTCATTGATTTCACAATTGTCGTGAATCGGAACAAAAGTCAAAAGATTTGCATTGATTCCATCTTTCTCAGATATAAAGCGGGTGTAACCCATGCCGTGGCGGCATTCATAGGAATCCAAATCTGTTTTGACCGGCATCCAACCGGGATTCCATACGGTATCACCGTCTTTTATATAGAAGTAACGGCCACCCTCATCGTTTGGAATGTTGTTGTAGCGGTAACGTGTCAAGCGCAACAACTTTGCATCTTTATAGAAACTATATCCGCCACCGGTGTTGGAAATCAAAGAAAAGAAATCCGTGCTGCCTAAATAGTTAATCCAAGGCAGTGGTGTTTTGGGAGTTGTAATCACATATTCACGATTGGCGTCATCAAATTTTCCGAATTTCATAGAACCTCCATTCCGATGCTTTGCAAAGCATCTTTATAATAGTATTAGCATAACGTCACTAGGCGGAGTGCTCCGCATCTTACGCACTCCTGAAAATATGAGGAATCCGCAGATTTGTTACACAAATCGCTTCTTCCTCATATTTTACGGTTATCAAGATCAACGTTTCTTTCGTGCAAGCACGAAAATCGTTGACCTTGATAACCTGGGGACTTACGAAAACGATTTCGTGATAATTTCATTATATAGGAAGTTGAAGGGAAATGCAAGCAAGATATTTGTGCAATTCCAACAAAAAAAATAAATTAGTATTGACTCTTTGTGAAAAGTGTGGTACATTAGAATTACGAAAACGATTACGAAAAACGAGGAATGCTTATGGTATCAATGAAAGACATCTCAGAGACATGCGGTGTATCGATTGCGACAGTAAGCAAAGCATTGAATGGACGCACTGATATAAGTACTTCGACAAAAGAACGGGTACTTGAGGTAGCTAAGAAGATGGGCTATGTACCAAACTCATCCGCTCGTGCACTGAAGACAAACCGTACCTATAACATTGGAGTGCTATTTGCGGATGAAGCGCGAAGTGGTTTGACCCATTCATATTTTTCGCCGGTGCTTGACAGCTTCCGACAGGGAGTGGAAGAAAAGGGATATGATATAACCTTTTTGGGAAGGCATGTGGGAAAGAGTGAATTGTCCTATAGTGAACATAGCAAATATCGCGGAGTCGATGGTGTGATTGTTGCTTGTGTGGATTTTGAAGCGGAAGAAGTAAAAGAATTGCTGCAAAGTGGTATACCGGTTGTGACAATCGATTATATATTTAATGACAAGGCATGTGTTATGTCGGACAACATTAGAGGAATGGAACAATTGGTTTCTTACATTATACAATGTGGACATAAGAAAATTGCTGATATCCACGGTGCGGATTCTTTTTGTTACTCGAAGCCGTATCGGAAGTTTTTGCGGACGATGAAAAGGTATGGGATAGAAACCGAAGACAGATATTTTCGGGAAGGTATTTACCACGCACCGGATGTATCGGCAAAAATTACTCCCGAATTATTATCATTGGAAGATAGACCTACTTGTATTGTTTATCCGGATGATTTTTCTTGTATCGGAGGTATTAATGTGATTCGAAGTAAAGGACTTACGATTCCTAACGATATCTCAGTAGCCGGTTATGACGGACAAAGAATTGCCCGTGTGATTGAGCCGAAGATAACGACTTACCGGCAGAATACAGAACAAATCGGAAGAGTTGCAGCGACAAAGTTAGTAGAGCTGATTGAACAGCCAGAACTTGCACTTGTTGAAAGACTTGATGTACAAGGAGAATTAATACGAGGATGTTCGGTTCTTTCGATGAAATAATAAACGTTATTTCTTAAAGGAATGACACGAAACTGTTCACAACTTTCATGAAGAAATTCGTGGAAGAATAAAAAATTATTATTTTAGGAGGGTATTGATTTATGAGGAAAAAATGGTTAGCGCTGGCATTGTCTATGGCTATGGTAGTTGGCTCAATTACCGGATGTGGCGGAAGTGACAGCAACAAGGATGCAAGTGATTCATCAAAGAGCAACGATTCAGCAAAAGTGGAAACAGTAGCTGATGGTGGCGGAAAAGTTCTTAACATTTATGTTTGGAACACAGAGTTCAAAGAGCGTTTTGAAAAGTATTATCCGGATTACAACAAGGATACAAAGAGTATCGGCGATGTAAAAGTTAAATTCGTGACAAACACAAACGAAGGTGGTGTTTATCAGAAGAAACTGGATGCTGCTTTGAAAAAACAGGACAGTGCAAGTGCAGATGACAAAATTGACATGTTCCTCTGCGAGATGGATTATGTAAACAAGTACACAAATGCAGATATGGCTCTTGATATTAAATCACTTGGACTTACCGATGATGATTTGAGTCAGATGTATGATTACACAAAACAAGCTGCTACAAAGAGATGGGACTCTTCGTGCTGTTTCATGGCAGGGCTGCCCTGGTGGATTTGTTTATCGTCGTTCTATCGCAAAAGAAGTATTTGGAACGGATGACATCGAAAAGATTCAGGAACAGGTATCTGACTGGGATAAATTCGCAGCAGCAGCTGAGACTTTGAAAGGAAAAGAATACAAGATGCTTTCCGGTTATGATGATGCACTTCGTGTATACTCAAACAATGTAAGCCAGAAATGTGTAAATGATGAAGGTGTTATTCAGATTGATCCATCTATCGAAAAATGGATTGACACAACAAAAGAGTATACTGACAAAGGTTATAACAACGGAACAAGCCTTTGGGCTGAAGAGTGGACTGCTGATATGGGCAAAGATAGTAAAGTATTTGGTTACTTTATGCCAGCATGGGGCATCAACTTCTCCATGGCAGAAGGATCCGGTGCTAAGAAAAATGATGATGGTTCCTTCACACCGGGCGGAAGCTACGGTGATTGGGCTGTAGTAACTGGACCACAGGCATTCAACTGGGGCGGTTCCTTCATCTGTGGAGCAAATGGAACAGATAATGCAAAAATTGGTTGCAGACATCATGAAGAAACTCTGCTGTGATAAAGACATCATGTCCAACATCAGCAAAGATACTTCTGATTTCGTAAACAACAAAGAAGCAAACAAGATGTTGGAAGAGAAAAATGTTACTTCTGACTTCCTTGGCGGACAGTCTCTTGTAAAAAGCTTTGAGTGCAGCAGCAGACAACATCAATTGCAGCAACGTATTCTCCTTATGACCAGATGTACATCGAGAGCTTGATGGCTAAGATGAAAGATTACTATCAAGGCAAAGTTAGCAAAGAGAAAGCAATTGACAACTTCAAGAGCGAAGTAATCAAGAGTTATCCGGATTTGAAAAAATAATGGATAGCAGCTTAGAAACGAATTAGTTTTCTGGCGGGACGGGGTGCCCCTGTCCCGCCATTTTTATCAAAAAGGTAAGGGGGATTTTATGGCTGGAAAAGAAAGATGTGACGGCGTATAAACGTCCGCACAAATTAAAAGTATGGGCAAATAAAATTTCGATTTTTTTATCCTTCCGTTTTCATTTGCTATGGTGTATTTCAGTTATATCCGTTGATTGCAACGTTTTATCGAAGTTTTTCATGACAAAACGGATATTTTCCTAAATAGTGTATTGAGTTTGCCGGGTTTGAAAATTATATCGACCTTTTTACCAAATATGATATTGTAAAATATTTTGGTAATACGATGTTATTATGGCTTCTGATTTATTCCGCAGATTATTGTATCATTGCTTTTGCATCTTGGTTTACTGACATTCGATTAAAATTGAAAGGTACTGGTGCGGTTAAGGTTATTTTTGTATTTACCGAATATGCCATCATCCATAGCAGTATTGTTTGGTAAACTATTTGCAGTAACCGGACCAATCAATCATATATTAGAACGTCCATTCACTTTTTGGAAAATGAGTGGGGCATTCGTTTAATCATTGCCTTTATCAACTTCCTGATGTGGACGGTAATACGACCATCCTTCTGATGGCAGGTATTATGGAATTGACCCAGCTCTTTATGAAGCGTCTGCAATTGATGGTGCGAGTGCGAAACAGCAGTTTCGACGGATTACCATGCCGATGCTGAAACCAATTATGTTGTACGTTATGATTACTTCCATGATTGGTGGTTTGCAGTTGTTCGATATTCCGAACCTGATTGTAAACCGTGGTGGTACAAATGGCGTGGCTTCGACTGTTGTTATGGATATCAGTACGAGAATCAACTCATCACAGGGTGACATGGGTGTTGCCGGTGCTGAATCCGTTGTATTGTTCTTGGTTGCCGGTCTGATTGGAATCTTTATGTTCCGTATCATGCAAAGTGATGAGGATAAGGAAATAAAGGCTCGTAAAAAGCAGAACGAAAAGCCAGAAAACAGGCAAAGGGGGTGCAGTAAATGGCAAAATATGCAAATTTGTCAGCGGATGAAATCCGCGGTCACCGTATGCTTGTCTTTCGTCGAACGGTTTCCTATATTGTTTTGATATTGGTATGTATTATCTGTATCTTTCCGTTTGTTATGCTCTTGGTAAATACAACAAAAGATACATCGACATTAAAAACGACATTTAGCCTGCTTCCGGGCGGTGATTTTGTCAGAAACTTTACGAATGCAATTAACGAGACAAAAGTAGCGGTTCTGCATTCGATGTTTAACTCATTAATTGTAGCAGTGATTTCATGTGTTACCAGTGTGTATATTGCGACACTTACTGCTTACGGATTATATGCTTACAATTTCCGCTTAAAAAGGCAGCATTTGTGTTCATCATGGTTATCCTTATGGTGCCGACACAGGTTTCTGCACTCGGTTTTGTGGAAATGATGGATGCATGGGGAATTAAAGATTCATTTATTCCTTTGATTTTCCCTACCTTGGCATCTCCGGCAGTATTCTTTCTTTATCAAACAGTATATGGAGAGTTCACTGCCACTTGAAATTGTGGAAGCCGGTCGAATTGACGGTGGACATGAATTTTACATCTTTAACTTTGTCGTTATGCCGATTTTGAAACCGGCATTGGCGGTGCAGATGATTTTCCAATTTGTTGCTTCTTGGAATAATTATTTCCTGCCACAGTTATTGATGGATAACAGTAGTGAAAATGCTACACTTCCATTGGTTGTGGCAAGTTTGCAGGCAGAAGCTTATCTGACGGATTTGGGCGAGATTTATATGATACTTGGTTTCGCAATTATTCCGTTGATTGTTGTATACTTGTGTCTGTCAAAATTTATTATTCGTGGTGTTGCCCTTGGTTCTGTAAAGGGTTGATGACAATCAGAAAACAAAAAGTGCTTGCGTAGAAATAAAAGTAGGATCGGTGCGATACAGAATTTTTGTATGAGTTCTCTGTATCGCATCGATTTTATTTTATGATAAAAACTTTACTAATTTGTTAAAAATGATAAAATTTATCAGTAGGTATATATTATTGGGAAATGAGAATACCAACAATTTTTTTAGCCGAAAGGAGAAGGAATGTGAACGAACAGCAGCAACAAAAACTGGACGAAATTCTGAAAAAACATGAGTATAAAAGCAATCTTGTGATTGCGATTATGCAGGATGTTCAGAAAGAGTATCACTATCTTCCGGAAGAGGCATTATGCTATATTGCCAAAGAGTTGAAGATGAGTGAGGCGAAGATTTATGGGGTAGCGACATTTTATGAGAACTTTTCTTTGAAACCCAAGGGGAAATTTGTCATTAAAATATGTGACGGTACAGCATGCCATGTGCGAAAGTCAGTGCCAATTCTGGAAGAGTTTCGTAAAACGCTTGGGGTTACACAAGAAAAAGCCAACTTCTGATGATATGCTTTTTACCGTTGAAACGGTATCTTGTCTGGGAGCCTGTGGTCTGGCACCGGTATGTACGGTAAATGATCATGTGCATCCATCCATGACACCTGAAAAGGCGCGGGAACTTATTAAGCAGTTAAAGGAGGAGGCAGCGAATGAAAATTAAGAATCGTGAGGAACTGATTGCGAAGCAAGAGGAATATCGTGCTTCTTTAAACAGTCAGAGAAAACAAATCCTGATTTGTGCCGGAACCGGCTGCGTAGCCGGAGGATCATGAGAGATTTACGCAAAAATGAAAGATATCATTGAGGGCAAAGGATTGAAATGTGCTCTTGTTCTGGAAAAAGATCCGCATGGAGACAGCATTGGATTAAAAAGAGCGGCTGTCACGGTTTTTGTGAGATGGGACCGCTTCTTCGTATCGAGCCGATGGGATGGCTGTATATAAAAGTGAGTCTGGATGACTGCGAGGAAATTATCGAAAAATCCATTATTGGAGATGAAGTTATTGACCGTCTGGTGTACAAAGACCAGGAGGGAAATCCATATGTGAAACAGGAGGATATTCCGTTTTACAAGCAGCAGACTCGTATTGCGCTTGAGTACTGCGGACATATTAATGCGGAAAGTATTGCTGAGTATCTGGCTCTTGGCGGCTATAGTGCCGTGGCAAAAGCTTTATTTGATATGACGCCTCAGGGCATTGTCGATGAGATTACGGAGTCCTGTCTGCGTGGACGTGCGGAGGCGGTGGATTCCCTGCAGGAAGAAAAATGGCAGCAGGTGTTAGACCAGAAGGAAGAAGAAAAATATATTGTTTGTAACGGTGACGAGGGTGACCCGGAGCCTTTATGGATCGTTCCATGATGGAAGGTGAGCCGCATCGTGTGATTGAAGGTATGCTGATTGCTGCGATTGCGACGGGTGCGCGTCACGGTTACATTTATGTGCGTGCAGAGTATCCGCTTGCCGTTGAGAGACTTCAGACAGCCATTGACAAGGCAATGGACCGCGGACTGTTAGGAAAAGATATTTTAGGTTCCGGTTTTGATTTTGATTTACATATCAGCCAGGAGCCGGTGCATTTGTCTGTGGTGAAGGAAGTGCGCTGACAACATCAATTGAAGGAAACCGCGGTATGCCACGCGTGAAACCACCAAGAACGGTAGAGCATGGTTTGTTTGACAAGCCGACAGTTTTAAATAACGTTGAAGCATTTTGTAATGTACCGCCGATTCTGTTAAATGGTGCGAAATGGTATCAGGGCTATGGCCCGGCAAACAACCATGGCACGAAAGCATTTGCCCTTACCGGCAATGTGCAGAATACCGGTTTGATTGAGGTGCCAATGGGAACGACGCTGCGTGAAGTTATTTTTGATATTGGCGGCGGTGTCAAAGGTGGTGCTTTTAAAGCGGTTCAGATTGGCGGACCATCCGGCGGATGTCTGTGTATCAGTGCGACAGAAGATCATTTGGATATGAAACTGGATTTTGATTCGTTGAAAAAAAGTAGGTGCCATGATTGGTTCCGGCGGTCCTTGTTGTTATGAATGATAAGAGTTGCATGGTTGAAGTGGCACGTTTCTTTATGAATTTTACCCAGAATGAATCTTGTGGTAAATGTGTGCCGTGCCGTGAGGGAACAAAGCGTATGCTTGAACTGCTTACGGATATCACCGAGGGGCGCGGAACGATGGAGCATATAGAGTTGTTGGAAACATTGGCGGAGACCGTTTCGGCAACGGCACTTTGTGGTCTTGGTAAAACAGCCGCTTCACCGGTTGTATCAACGCTTAAAGTATTTTCGTGACGAATACATTGCTCATGTAGTGGATAAAAAATGTCCGGCAGGCCAGTGTAAAGCATTGACAAGCCTTCAGATTGACCCCCAAACTTTGTAAGGGCTGTACCAAATGTGCAAGAATGTGTCCGGTAGGTGCAATTTCCGGAAACGTAAAGAGCCACATGTCATTGATACGACAAAATGTATTAAATGCGGCGCATGTAAAGATGGATGTAACTTTGGTGCAGTGAAGGAGGTGTAACAATGGCTGAGAAAAATATATGATAATTGACGGCATTCGTGCCGAGTTTACGGATGAAAAAATATTTTGCAGGTCATTCATAAAGTGGGGGATTCATGTACCGACTTTTTTGTTACTATTCGGATATGTCCATTTATGGTGCCTGCCGTATGTGTGTGGTAGAAGATGAGAGGGGAGGCATTATCGCTTCTTGTTCGACGCCGCCGAAAAATAAAATGGTAATTAAAACAAATACCGGTCGTCTGCATGATTACCGTAAGATGATTCTGGAGCTTTTACTGGCATCTCATTGCAGAGATTGTACCGTATGTGAGAAAAATGGAAACTGCCGTTTGCAGATGTTAGCTGCCCGCTTCCGTCTGACGGATGTGAGATTTCCGAATACGCATCCGGAGCGGATGATTGACGATTCTTCGCTTTCAATTGTGCGCGACCCAAGCAAATGTATTTTATGTGGTGACTGTGTGCGTATGTGTAACGAAGTGCAGCATGTGGGAGCAATTGATTTTGCAAACCGTGGTGCCAATATGGTTGTCACACCGGCATTTAACCGAAAAATTGCTGAGACAGATTGTGTCAACTGCGGACAGTGTGCAGCCGTTTGTCCGACGGCGGCAATTACCATAAAGAAAGATTTAAAACAAGTTTGGCAGGCTTTGTATGCTCCGAATAAGCGTGTTGTTGCACAGGTTGCACCAGCGGTTCGTGTTGCGATTGGCGAAGAGTTTGGCTTAAAAACCAGGCAAAAACTCAATTGGTAAAATTTATACCGCACTTCGTATGTGTGGATTTGATACTGTGTTCGACACAAGTGTAGCAGCTGATTTAACAATTGTGGAAGAGGCGGCAGAGCTTGTACGCAAATTGGAAAATGGCGAAAATACATATCCAAACGGAAATAAATATCCATTATTTACTTCCTGCTGTCCGGGCTGGGTCCGCTTTGTGGAGACAAAACACCGTGACATGCTTCCTTACGTTTCTACATGCAAGTCGCCAATGGAAATGTTTGGTGCGGTAATTAAAGAATACTACAAACCGGCAGATAAAGAATCCGGTCTAGAAACAGTATCGGTTGCGGTTATGCCATGTGTGGCAAAGAAATATGACGGCCAGAGACGAATTTAAGCGAAATGATGTGCCGGATGTGGATTATGTAATCACAACCAAAGAACTAATTCTTATGATTAAAGAGTTGGGAATCCAGTTTGATGAAATCGAGCCGAGTGCGCCGGATATGCCGTTTAGCATTTACCCGGAGCAGGCGTTATTTTCGGCGTAACCGGTGGTGTAACAGAAGCAGCACTCCGTCATGTGGCAGCACAGGACAATGAGACGATGCGCCAGTTAGAGTATACCGGTATCCGTGGCCTAAGGCGTCAAAGTGGCAGAGGTTGAAATCGGCGAAAAACACTGCGAATCGGCGTTGTAAACGGTCTTGGAAATGCGGATAACCTGATTGAAAAGATTCGTTCCGGTGAAGAACATTTTGATTTTGTCGAGGTTATGGCGTGTCCATATGGATGTATCGGCGGTGCCGGTCAGCCATTTGGCTATCAGTCCGTCAAACAGGAACGCTCTACCGGAATGTATAAAGCAGACAAATCTGCGATTATTAAACGCTCCGGCGAAAATCCGGTCGTGAGCCAGCTCTACGAAAATGGAGTCTTGAAAGGAAGAAGCCACGAACTTCTGCATGTAAATTATTTGAAAGCGGAAGAGTAAGGAAAAAGTAAGGAAATAGAAAAAGCCCATTCGTGTTGAGATAGGATAATGTTTGTCTCTTGCGGATGGGCTTTTTGTCGTTGATTCACATTTTGTTATGTGGTAGTATAATATCATATTGTAAATTTATTATTTGAATTACTAAGATGGTTTTATGAGCGGATTTATTGGTAAAGATATAAGGGGATAGTAGTTGATTGGAGGCGGACATTGTGAAACAGGAGATATTAAATCAGTTGGAACTGAAGGAAAACCATGAGTATGAGTGCAAACTTGCTGCAAATGGTCTTCCGGTAAGTATATGGGAGACATATTCCTCTTTTTGCAAATACAGATGGTGGAACGATGTTCCTTGGAATCAAAGAACACCGCGATTCTTTTACAGTGGAAGGTTTATCTGAAAAGCAAGTAATCAAGTATCAAAAAGATTTTTGGAGTATAGTGAATGATCGACACAAAGTATCAAAAACATTTTATTGAATCATCATGTGTATCCTGTGGTTGTTGAGGGGAAAAAGATTCTTAGAATTGATGTTCCGGCAGCAGACCGGCATGATAAGCCGGTGTATATTGGTGTTGATCCGATGAAAGGAACTTATCGCAGGGACTACGAGGGGGATTTTCTGTGTTCAGAGGAAGCAGTTCGAGCTATGTTTGCAGATCAGCGAGATGGTGGAACAGATACCGAAGTATTAGATAATATGGCGTTGGATGCGTTGAATACAGATACCATCAAGGGATATCGGATTGTATTTGAACAATTGCATCAAGGACATCCGTGGAATTTACTTGAAAATGATGAATTTTTAATGAAACTGTACCGTTGCCAAGAATAATAAAGGGGAACTGTCTCCAACTATCGCAGGCTTGTTGTTTTTTGGAGATGCTTATCGGATAACAGAAGCATTTCCAAATTATTTTTTAGACTATCGCGAAGAAAGTGAGGATAAATCTGTTAGATGGTTGTTTCGGACACATTCTGATGAAGGAGATTGAGCGGTAATCTTTATGATTTTTACTATAAAGTAATTAATCGGATCGATGATGATATTGCAGTACCTTTTGTAAACCGCAAGGATGGATACCGGGTGGATCGTGTGGATGTGCATGCGGCATTAGGAGAGGCTGTGGCAAATGCTTTGGCACATTCCAATTATTATGAAAGACGAGGTGTGGTTGTCGTTAAAAGGGAAAAGAGATAACGATTTCAAATCCGGGAACCATACGAATTACAAAAGAGGAATTTTATGCGGGAGGAAATAGCGATCCTAGAAACCCGAATATTTTGAAGATGTTTGGGTTTGTCAATGTTGGTGAGCGTGCCGGCAGTGGAGTTGATAAGATTATGACCGCATGGAAAGAGCAAAACTGGAAAAAACCTGAATTTGATTTTTTTTCGGTTCGCGCAGACCGTGTCACCTTAAAGTTAGAAGTTGGACAGGTTGTATATATTCCAGGCGCAGCAGATTTGCGCGTGGAAGAACAAACGTTAGAACAAAAACGTCATTGTTGAGTGAAAAAGAAGAAGCCATTCTGCACTATATTTTTGAACGTGGCAGCATAAGTACAGGAAAGGCGGCAGAAGTGTGTGGATATAAGTCAAGAACTTCTGCTAGAAAGGTGATTGATGAGATGGCGGAGAAGGGCTATATCGTGAAAACCGGAAAAGGAGCAAGTGTTCGATATAGTATTTGCGGTGAAAAAGTGGTCAAAAAGTGACCATTTACTGGTCATTTTATAAAAAGTGGTCAAAAAGTGGTCATTTACTGGTTAATATCGAACATTTTTGTCAGGTGTGGTGGGATGAGGACAGTTGCTAATCTTTTAGATTCCAGTAAATCAGTAGAAAGACTTTGTGACTCGTGGGTTTTGAGTACGTTGGTATGTGGCACTGGTAGTTTCAGTGCCCATACCGCTACGCACTCAATGAACGGGAGTGCCCACGAGACGCAAAAGCCTTTCTACTGATTTACGGAACCAAAAAAATTATCTTGTCCTCATCATAATCCACTCTCCCTTCCCCTTTACTTTTCCCAACAAACATAGTAAAATATTTTGCATAAAAGCACTCTAGGAGAGAAGGAGATTTAAGATGCAGTTTGACCATCTGTCGTATGGAGATTTTAATCCCCATCTTTTTATATATTGGGAAAAAGGTGCCGGAGGTCAGTGGGGGAGGACCATAGCCATGACTATTTGGAACTGACTTATATTTTGGGAACATAGAAGGAAAAAGAATATTTATTGCAGCCGGGGATTTGTTATGGGAAATTTGTGCATCGGGGAAAAGAAAAACCGCCCATTGAAGTGTATAGATACAGGATATGCCGCCACAGTCGTTAATTTGCCGGATGGAGCACCGGTGCTGCGGGTGCAAGGCAGAGTTGAAGCAGGACTTAAACCAGTTGGTGCAGACAATGATTTCGAAACCAAAATCCAGCACAATGGGCAGTATTTCATGATAAAAGCCTATATGGTGCAGATGTTAGTATTGATTCTCAGGCAGATACATGGTGAAGAAAAAGCAGGAAAATCATGGATTTGTTTTTGAATCCGCAGTAAGGGCTATGTGGTAAAACGAATTATTGCGTACATGAATGAGAACTATGCTTCTCATATTTCACTTGACCAGATTGCGGCGAATATGTATTTGAGTCCGGTATATATTTCAAAGATTTTCAAAGAAGAGACGGAGAGTCGCCGATTCGGTATTTGATAAAAATCCGGCTGGAAAAGGCAAAGGAAATATTAGAAAAAGAAAATTGCGGAAGTGTGCGCAATGTATCGCTGGCTGTGGGATATGAAGATGTGTATTATTTTAGTAAATTATTCAAGAAATATTATGGAATTGCCCCTGTTTACTACAAAAGACAGGCGCAAAAAGAGAATGGAAAGGAGTTAAAATAACGTGAAACATTATAGTTTTTTGCTTATTTTGTTTATGGCACTTTGTTTAAGTTTGGGAAACGGAAACAAAGCGCAGGCGGGTTCTTTGCAGACTAGAGGTGTCTGGGTGTCCTGCTTTGAGTTTGAGGAACTTGGTTTGAAAGATAAAACAGAGGCGCAGTTTCGTGCCAATGCCAATAAAATATTTGCAACAATTCGGGCGAACGGATGCAATACCGTTTATTTTCATGTAAGGGCTTATGATGATGCAATTTATCCATCTTCTGTGGCAGGATTTAGCAAGTACATTTCTTCGGATGGAAAAAGCACCGGGGTATGACCCTTTGAAAATATTGGTTTCTCTTGCACATTCACACAAATTAAAAATTCATGCCTGGATGAATCCGTACCGGGTTTCGTCGACGAAAATTCTTGATCCGGCAAGTGAAACGACAACAGTACGAATTGTTAACCAGGTAAAGGAAATTATTAACCGATATGCAGTGGATGGTATTCACTTTGATGATTATTTTTATCCGACCAATATAAAAAAGTACAAGAAGGTGCCGGCTGCAACACGGCGTCAAAATGTAAATGTGATGGTTCGAAAAGTTTATCAGACGGTAAAGCAGAAAAAGAAATCGCTGAAGTTTGGTATCAGCCCTGCCGGAGATATTACATATTGTGAAAAAAAATCGGGGCGGATGTCAGGACATGGTTGTCTCAAAGTGGGTATGTGGATTATATAATTCCGCAGATTTATTGGTCGAATAACTATATTATGAGCGGTAAAAAACAGCATTGTTTAATGAGCGTCTGGCAAAGTGGCGTCAAATTAACAAACGTGACGTACCAATGTATGTAGGGCTTGCCCTTTATAAGGCCGGCTATTCATTAAAAGAAGATCCGCTGGAAGAAATCATCCGGCAACATTGCCTCACAGATTCGCCTGATTCGAAGTGGTAATACAGAAGGGTATGTATTTTTGCTTACAAGGACTTGATTCGTTCAGGGGCAGCGAAAGAACTGAAAAAATATTATAAAGCAATCGGTAAAATAACGCTGAATAAGAAAAAGAAAACCCTTCGCACCGGTAAAAAAAATATCGGTTGAAGGCATCGTTCTGGCCGGCAAACCTACATGGTAAAATTAAGTGGAAATCATCCAATAAAAAGATTGCCAGTATATCGAAAAAAGGGGATTGTAAAGGCAAAGAAAAAGGAACAGTCCGCATTTATGCGATTTATGGCACGATGAAAAAATCGTGTAAAATTATTGTGAAGAAGAAAAGAAAGTAAAGGAGAGCATTTTGGTAGCTTGGTTTGACAGCGTAATTCTTAATTGGTTTCAGTCAATACAGAATGAGTTTTTTAACTGTTTTGTTCAAGGCAATCACATTTCTTGGAGAGGGCGGTTTAATCTGGATTGCTTTGGGACTTTGTCTCATTGCTTATAAAAAGACGCGATGGGTTGGCATATCGGTTTTACTTGCGTTGTTATTTTCCCTTCTTGTTGGAAATGTGACTTTAAAACCATTGGTGGCAAGACCGAGACCGTGCTGGCGGAATTCGTTGGTTGATCTGCTGATTCAAAATCCAAAAGATTATTCATTTCCATCCGGACATGCCCTTTCCTCCTTTGCAGCGGCAATGGCAATCTTTATGAATCGTCGAAAAATGGGTGTGGCAGCTCTTTTGTTTGCTTTTTATTATGGGCTGTACAAGATTGTATTTTTATGTGCATTATCCAACAGATGTACTGGCGGGGATGCTCTTTGGTCTGATTCTTGGTTTTTTTTTTTGCTTATTGGATTGCCACAAAAAGGCAGAAAAAAGGGAGGAAAGAAGCCGTGCTTGAACTGGAAAAATTACAAAATCTTATCGAAAAATGAAGTTTTACGAGATGTTTCAATTACTGTAAAAGACGGGGAGAGTGTATGCTTTGTGGGTGCCAATGGAGCCGGAAAATCGACGCTTTAAAAATTATAGTTGGTGCACTGAAGCCGGATGCAGGGACTATTTTGTGGAATGGAAAAGCGGTGGATGGAACATTTCTTTCGGAGCATGTCGGCTATGTGCCACAGGAAAATCCGTTATTTGAAGATTTAACAGTAAAAGACAATTTGGAATTATGGTATGCAAAGGATAAAGCAAGTTTGCAGAAAGATTTGGAAGATGGGTGGTTATTTTATTTTGGTATGCATAAAATCTATAAAAAACCGGTTAAAAGTTATCCGGAGGCATGAAAAAAGGCTCAGTATCTGCTGTGCACTGGCTGGTGATCCAGATGTTTTAGTAATGGATGAACCGGGAGCAGCATTGGATTTAATGGCGAAGAACGAAATCCTTCGATTGATAAAGAATTTTACAAGGAAAGGAAAAGTGTTATAATAACATCTCATGAGATGTCCGAAATCACGTTTTGCCATTCTTTATATGGAATCCGTGATGGTTGTACTGTCACATTGGATAAAGAGATAAACGGTTTTGAACTCACGGAATGGATTCAAGGCTGATTATCATAGAAACAATTCAAAAAAGGAGCCTACCTATGTAGGAAAATGGAGGAAAAATGGAAAAGAAGAAGAGTAAGGGGAAACTGATTGCGTTAATTATTGCAATCGTTGTTGTTGTCGGAGTCGTGGCAACCGGAATTGTGCTGGCAGCTACCGGTACACTATTTGGTTCGACAAAGGAGAAGGCATTTGACCTTTTGAAACAGGCGCCGGAAAAGATGACACAGTCAGCAGTGAGCAAGCAGCTTGGTCTTGATGAATTGTCAAAGGCTATGTTAGAAAAGGAATGGATATCAACTACAAAATAAAAGATATCCAGTCATCAGATTCTTCCGTTGATTTGTCCGGTATGGAAATGGGTGCCGGTTTATCACTGGATGTAAATAACAAAAAGCATCCGCAAAGATTGCCCTTTCCAAAGACGGAAGCCAGTTATCAGCAGAAGCCTATGGTTCATTAGAGGAAAAGAAAGCAGCATTTTCTCTGCCGGAGCTGATTCCAAACAAAACATTCAGCATTACAGCATCCGATAATGAGAGCTAGGAAGCCCTGAATAGTATTTCAGCTGTTTTAGCAGTGCTTCCGGATTTGCAGGAAACATTTTCTGATTTCTTAGAGGAGCAGGGAGATGCCTTGTATGACAGCACAGAATGTGAAAAGGTAGATAATGGTTATCAGATTAAGATTACAAAAGTTTCACTGGATGAGTTTGTAAATAAATTCCGTGATTATGTAAGCAGCCAGTCAGAGACACTCGGAAAGATTGAAGAAAAAACTTGGTATGTCCAAAGGAACGATTGCCAGCGGCGTTGGTATGATTGTTCCACAGATTACATCTTACACACAGGATATTATTGTGACGGTAGAGGGCACGGACGGTAACTTGACAGGATTTAAAACCTCTGTGACGGTTGCTGGAGTTAAATTAGATATTCATGGTGCATTTGTAGATAACGATGGTCAGAATACAGCAAATGTTGAGTTGTCCTTGGCACAGAATGGTTCTTCTATTGGAACAGTTACGTATAACCTTCAGGGTAAAAAAGGTGATGTATGCGAAGATACAATTAAAATGGTTGTTTCGAGCATGGGGACGGAAATTGCTTCAACAGAAGTAAAAGAATCCCTTTGACACGAAGAATAATAATGCACTTACAATGTCTGCTTCCGTAAAATCGTATAATTCCGATGAGGTGAAAATGTCCTGCAGCGGAAGTGTGAAAACTTAGAAAAAGGTAAGAGTATTACCCTTGATTTTAAAGATGTATCGGTTGACCAGAGCGAAACAGGCACGAATACCTTTGGAATGGAATACTCATTTGCTGCTCTTGACGGTGAAGTAAAAATGCCTGCCGGTGAAGAACAGGTTGTGACAGCCGACACCTTACAGTCAACTTTGACTCAGTATCAGAGTGATGTGATGACTAATTTACAGAACATTTTAGGTAAATGGGGAATTAGTGATATCAGTTCCTTGTTCAGTCCATCTTCATCAAATCCATTAGGATTGAGTGATGCGGATACTTCTTTAACTACCGACAGTTATGATGGTAGCGATGATGACAGTTATACAGACAGTTATGAGGATGAAAATGACACTTTGTAATTCATACAAAATATGTTATCTTAAGAAAATGGCAAAGAGGACCGTTATGGTCCTCCCTGTCATTTTCTTGTCTATGGCGGTTCTTTTGACTGTATTTTTTGTTTGTTTGTCTGCAATTTCGGAAAACAGTAAAATACATATTGGAGTTGTTGTGCCGGAAAAGGGGTTTATGGAGCGAGGGTTACTTAGTATGTCAGCAATATGGCAGACACGAAAGCCTTATGTGTGTTCTGGGAGCTGAGTGAGACAGAGGCAAAAGAGCAGTTGGATGAAGGAAAGGTGGCGGCTTATGTTACGCTGCCGGAAAATTTATTGGAGAAAATATATCGGAACGAAAAACCTCCGTCCATATAACAACGGCTAAAACACCCACAATTGAAAGTGCATTGATGGAGGAACTGGTGGATTCGGCAGTTTCTTTTGTGTTGACAGCAAAAGCCGGTGACTATGCAGCATATCAGTTATACGCAAAGTATGGCAGACAGGGAAGTATGAAGACTGTGGCGATGGATATGAACCGCAATTATATTCGTTTTGTGCTGCGGCAGGAAACTTTGTTTCACGAGAAAACAATAAAATCAGCTTCCGGAATGAACGATACTACGCGTATTTTTCTTGGAATTATGGTGACACTTTTGTCCTTTTGGGGGCGATTTTGATTTCTCTGCGGGGAGCGTCCGACAGCGTTATTGCTTGGCTTATTGAAAGGAAAGAAAATAAACCCGGTGGATACGCTTTTTTTTGATGTTTTGTTAAATGGCGGTGTTTTGTTTCTCTGTATGACTGTCTTTGGTAGTTTTTGCGCGGCTTGTCTGCTTGCCTGTGTCGTTCCGTGCGGCAGGGCAAATGCCGGACAGATACTGTTTCTCTTTGTATTTGCTGTGGTGCAGTTTGTGCTGCTTGGCGGTGCATTTCCGGACTACATGCTGCCCAAAATTCTTGTAAGCATTGGGAAAATACTGCCGGGAGGAGTTTTTGTTGATTTGCTGCATGCAGAAATGAAAGGGCAGATTTTTCATCATCGCTTATTTATATACTTATGTATGGAGTTTGCTTCTTTTGTCTTGCCTTGTGGCGCATGAAGAGAAAGAGGGGTGGCATCGCATGAGAATATGGATGAAAAAATATACCAAACGCTTTTGTGCCAGAAATTCTTTTTGTTTCTGCTGATTGCCCTGCCTTTTTTACTTATTTATATTCCTATGCGGTACATCAAAAGTCTACAAAAGTTAAAGTGGGAATTGTGGCAGACAAAGACAATGTGTTTGTTCGGGAAATTCAGGAGGAACTTCTTAGTAAAACCGGTATGATTACGTTTTGTGAAATGTCTTCCGAGAAGGACATGATTCAAAAAATCGAAAGGGAGATTTAACATGTGGTTATGTGTTTCCGGATACACTTAAAAGCAATATGAAAATGGGCAGTATGAAAAATGCATTAAGCAATACTACAGTGAGGGAAATGCCTTTTTTTTCTGATTGCGAGAGAGGCGGTGATAAGCAGTGTGTTCCGCGTGTACGGAAGACAGATGCTTGAGGATTACATTGCACAATCCGGACTTTTTGAATCACATGAAATTGAAAAAGGGGGAGATTTCGCAAAAATATAAGGATAATTTGGCAAAGCAGCAAACATTTACGATGGAAATAAACAAGCAGAATTTTGCAAAAAACAGATGGGAGACTATCTTTTGGCACCGTTACATGGTGGTGTGGCTTTTGATTCTGCTTGCCGGATTCTGTGGGCTTACTCTTTATCGAAAAGATTGTGGGAGACAGATTCCTTTTGCAGTTACTGGAAAATGGCGCAGAGAGATGTCGCTTTTTTCGATTGCGGTGCCGGTGGTTCTGATGACAATATCAGGAATTTTGTCCGAGCTTTTATGCGGAGTTTCGTTTTTAACAATAAAAGAAATTGCTTCTCTACTGATTTATGATATAATAGTGGTACTGTTTTGTGATTTACTATCTGCAATTCGGGTAAAAGAAGGTGTCATTTGGCTCTTTGCGTTGTTTTACTTGTGTATCAGCGTATTGTTTACACCGGTATTTTTGAATTTGTCGGTGCTGATTCCGTGGGCGCATGTATTGTCATATTTTTGTCTGCCGTATTACTTTTTGAATGCAGCGTATGGCGGCGTGTGGCAGATTTTGAATTGATTTTGCCGGCACCTTGCTTTTTTAGTTAATATATGGAGAAGAAGGAGAGATTGTTATGGTTACTAATTGTGAGTTTTGTGCCTTTTACGTTTATGACGATGATGGCTATGCAGAATGTGATGTCAATTTGGACGAAGATGAAATGGCAAGATTTCTAGGTTCATCGTATCAATCCTGTCCATATTATCAGACGGATGATGAATACAAAATAGTGAGAAAGCAGAATTAATTGGTAAATGAATTGTTAGGAGGCGTAACTATGGCAATCGTATTAATCGCAATTGGATTGTTGTTTACCGGCGTTGATTTTATGGTGGGCAGCGGTATTTCATATCCGGATTTTATACAGCCGACAGGGCTTTATCATGGAATTGATATCCACCCAAGAATACAGCAGTATGTAACGCAGAATATTTTAGGACATAATTTACAGGTGGACATACTGCCTGACGTTATTGGTTGTTTACTTGTGCTGATTGGTGCATTTATGTTCGTGAAGCATAACAAAAATTCTGGTTTGGTGTACTGTTAGCCATTCTGGCAGGAGGGTGTTCCATTGCCCTTCGCGTCATTCCGTTTTATGTGAATGGTGGAGCCTTGATTTTATCTGCCCTCAGTTTATATTTCTTAGCATTTGTATTTGAAATCTGGATGGAATATATCATGATTTACGTGACGGTAAATGTTTCGGATGACATGGCAAATGTAAGTACCAACCGGAGAATGCAGTTTGGCTGGTGGGTTACCGTATTTGCGAGAATTTTTATTTTCCTTTTGACTTTTGTCGGAATTGGCTCGGTTCGCCATGTTTACGAGGCTGTTGTTTTATTGTTTACGGTATTTTATCTGTATCAATTAGTGCAGACCCGTAAATATGTGGGAACTTACAAAGTCTACAAAGAGGGCTTTAACAGTGCCGTTTTGCCGGAATATGTAAAGGAAAAAATGATAGGAGTTTCGTACCGTGAAAATCCCGATATTTCGCTGGATGAGCTTCGTTATGTGCGAATTATCCATTATGATTTCAAGGGACAGATTCAGGAAGGTGAACTGGTGGTAAATCAGAAAATTGCATATCCTGTCATGCGGGCATTTTACCAGCTTTACAAATGGGAATATCCAATTGAGCGGGTGCGCCTTGTGGATGATTTTGACGGAGACGATGAAGCGTCCATGGAGGCGAATAACACATCGGCATTCAATTACCGCACGGTTGAGGGGCGCGACGAACTGTCAAAACACGCCCTTGGTATGGCAATTGATATCAATCCGCTGATGAATCCCTATGTCAGAGAGGATGGCTATTTCCCGAAAAATGCAACCGAGTATCTCGAACGTGATATAACCTTGTGTAAGGGAGAGCATAAAGATAAAATGATTCACAAAAAAAGACATGGCATATAAAATCTTTAAGAGAAATGGCTTTTTTGTGGGGCGGTGACTGGGAAGACTGTAAAGATTACCAGCACTTTTATATGAAGTAGATGACGCAATTGCACAAAGTTTTGGTGTCCTTTAATATTCATATCAATCGAAAATATTGAGATTATTAAGTTGTGGAGCTGGTGGTGGTGCGGGTTAAGTAGTTTGAATGAAACAGAGAATAAAATTTTAGATACAAATAAAACAACAGAAACATTTGCGGTGAGTGGGTTTGAGCGCGTCAGCAGGCGGTACTGGTAGTTTCAGTACCCCTGCTGCTACGCAGCTCAACAAACGAAAGTGCCCACGAAACGCAAATGTTTCTGTTGTTTTATGGCAACTAAAAAACTTAATGTTGTTTCATTCAAACTACTTAATAATCGTCCCGATTCTCTCCTTAATCCCCTGATAAGCGTTCTCAAGCTTTGTAATAATAGCGGTTCGTCCCTCACCGGAGGAAACGAAAGATACGCTGGCATCAACTTTTGGCAGGGTAGTGATGGCATCAAAGTGATTTTCATCAATTAAGGAAATAGCATCACTTACGCTGATTTTACCAATTGCCTGGTACCGTCAGCGGTTTCCATCTGTTCTTTGGAAGTCAGAATCATAAGATGGGAAGCATCTACCATATCAGCAAGTTTTGCGGCAGTATAGTCTTTTTCAATGACGGCACTGGCGCCTTTTAATGTGGTTCCCTGCTCCATAACCGGGATTCCACCGCCGCCGGCTGCAATAACAATCTGTCCGGCATCTAAAAGTGCTTCGATTGCATCAATTTCATAAATATCAACCGGTTTTGGAGAAGCGATGATACGGCGGAAACCGTCTCCTTCCGGTACGACATGATTTCCCTTTTCTTCTTCGGCATCAGCTTCCTCACGCGTCATAACACGTCCAATTACTTTGGTCGGGTGGTTAAATGCTTTGTCAAACGGATCCACACGAACCTGTGTAATAATCGTAGAAACCGGTTTGAAAATACCGCGGTCTAACAATTCGGTACGAATGGCGTTCTGCAAATCGTATCCGATATAACCCTCGCTCATAGCACCGCAGAGAGACATTGGCGCAACGGTATAATTTTTATCGTTATCCAAACGGGCAAATTCAGTCATAGCGGTCTGAATCATGCCGACCTGAGTACCGTTACTGTGGGTAATTACAATCTGATATTTCTGCTCTACTAAATCGGCAATTGCCTGAGCTGCCTTTTTTACGTTTTTTTTTTCTGCTCCGGAAATGTCTCACCAAAGGCATTTCGTCCGAGAGCAACAACAATTCTTTTTTCTTTCATGAATCGTAACCTCCATCCGGTATTTTTTTATCACAATTAAAGATGTAACTAGTATACCATTTTTTCAGGGTTCGTAAATATTCTT
>VOFG01001121.1_pt1 | contig 28001 bp, 38 predicted proteins | sample 5384171 | NCBI WGS metagenome assembly VOFG01 (sample SAMN12384726, study PRJNA508395) | human gut metagenome | isolation source: healthy gut F | host: Homo sapiens
GGCGACGGATCCTTCCTCACTCCCTTCGACCCCAAGGATGGTGCCAATTTTTCCAACGCACCGGGCTTCCATGAGGGATCGTCGTGGAACTACACTTTCTACATACCCCACGACGTTGGCGGACTGGCCAAACTGATGGGCGGACAACGGAAGTTTATCGACAAACTCCAGTCGGTTTTCGACAACGATCTCTACGATCCAGCCAACGAACCAGACATCGCCTATCCGTACCTCTTCTCCTACTTCAAGGGTGAGGCGTGGCGCACACAGCGAGAGGTCTTGCGCCTGAATATCAGCCAGCGGGGAATATTTCTTTTCATTCTGGTAGAGTGCCGGCGAAATAAAATGAAAAAGTTCTGATAGAGTATGTAAGGAGAAGCCAGCAGAAATACGCATAGAACGAAACACTCATGTGAGTGAGAAACTGTCCTGAAAGTTGTGTGTTGATAAGTTTTACCGGCAAAGTTTCCGCTTCCAGTCCGGCTATATGCAGTATTCTTCCTAAACATGCAAAGAAACGGTAGGTACAGAAGTCGCCCTCTTTGGGAGCAAGGATGAGGCCGAAAAGCTCTTCTTTGAAACAAAAGGCCAGCAGCATAAGCACAATTACCGCACAAGCGATGTGGATAATCGTTTTGCGCAATTCGTCCAGGTGATCCCAGAAAGTCAGTTCCGTTGGTTGCGTTGGCTTCACGGCAGTTATTTTTCTTTTTTCTCGTTCGAAGTGGTTTCTTCCTTCTTTGGGTCTGTTTCTTTCAGGTTATCTTCCACTTCGTTCATGCCTTCCTTGAAACTTCTTACACCTTTGCCAATACCTTTCATCAGTTCGGGAATCTTTTTTCCGCCGAACAGCAGCAGAATGATTAAAGCAAGAAATAAAAATTCCTGGGTACCGATACCCATAAACAGCAATGTAGTATTCATGTACTTTTTGTGTAAATAGAGAGTTAGTTTATAGTTTATTCTTCCGCAAAAATATGGATTGTTTTTTATCTACGCAAATGTGTGTCGAGGGCATTTTACATTAAAGTGAAAAATGACAGGGTCTGATATATTCTTTCAGGTGCCTTTTCATATTCTTCCAAGTTCTTTGACATATTCTCTGTTCCACAGTGCGGGATTTGTATCCCACAGTGTGAAATATGTATCCCACACTGTGGTTTTTGTATTTCACAGTGTGAAACAGAGAATTTGCTTTTAAGTTAGGGAAAATTTGCAGGTAAGATGGAGAAAAAAGAAGGGGGTGAATAAAATTGGAGGGTAGAAAATTGAAATGTCAGTGAGATGTCAGTAAAACTTTGAGGTTATTGCAGAGGAGAGTTCATAGCTTTGTGGTGGTGAAACAGAATGTGTAATGAAGATAATTGGCTATGAGAGAAAAGAGACATTACGTGGGTATGCGTTGGTTTATGATTCTGTCCTCTTTTTTGATTGGAATCGTGTCTTTCTTTATTTCTTATAATAAGAAAGAGGATGCATCTTTGCCCGATAAGTTGGAGCAAATGATGTGTCGTACGAAGATGAATGTGCACTGTGACCCTTTTTATGGTTACCAGATACATTATCCTGCATTCTTCGAACAGGTTCCGGATTCACTCATTCATGAAACGGGATGTTGCCAGTTTTATTTTGGGAATATGCTGAAGATTGCTCAGACAGCTTTTTATCGTAACTAATCTTGAAGGATTTACCGTGCGGCAGGGGATGGAACATTTTGCCATGGAACAGCATGCTACAGAACGTCGGTGTGGAAATGATTATTTCATTCTTTCCGGACCTCTTTATATCAACCATCGGCCAGTAGAGGGCTATCGTTTTTATGCCAAATACGTGCAGCGGCAAAAACTCTGGTTTGTGCAGTCATTGTCTTACCCAGCGAGTTGCACACGTGCTGTTTCACGACTTATTGAGCAGATAGATAACTGGCAAGTGTGGGAGTAGGTGAAAGGGCTCAGGTATTCTATTGGGTTCAGAAAGCCAACGAAATTTTTCTTTAAAATATTCGGGCTATCTTGTCTCTTCCCTAAAAGATGGGTATCTTTGACTCGTTTTTCATTTAACATTGATACTCATGCAGGATTTTGTTCATTTGCACGTTCATACGCAGTATTCTATTCTTGACGGACAGGCTTCTATTCCCCGGTTGGTAGACAAAGCCATGGCCAACGGTATGCGAGGAATCGCAGTGACCGACCACGGAGATATGTTCGGTATCAAGGAGTTCTTCAACTATGTCAACAAGAAGAACGGGAGCACGAATGGGGAGATTAAGGATTTGAAGAAGAAAATTGCCGCATTGGAAAGTAGTAAGGAAGAGTCGGAAAACCCCGAAGCGGAGATTGCAGCTTGCAAGGAACAGTTGGAGGCTGCGAAAAAGAAGCTGTTCAAACCAATTTTCGGTTGTGAAATGTATGTAGCCCCGCCGCCGTCTGGAGGATAAGGAAGGTAAGCCTGACCAGAGCGGGTATCACCTGGTGGTGCTGGCTAAGAATCTGAAAGGCTATCATAACCTGATTAAACTGGTGTCGAAGGCATGGACCAAAGGATTCTACATGCGTCCGCGTACAGACCGTGCGGAGTTGGAGAAGTATCACGAGGGACTGATCGTATGCTCGGCTTGTTTGGGAGGAGAAGTGCCCCGGCGTATTACGGCCGGACAGTTTGAAGAGGCTGAAGAGGCCATTCGTTGGTACAAGAATCTTTTCGGGGATGATTACTACCTGGAACTGCAGCGTCACAAGGCAACGGTGGCACGTGCCAATCATGAGGTGTATCCCATGCAGCAGGTGGTGAATGAAAAACTGATTGAATATGCCAAAAAATACAATATCAAGCTGGTATGTACGAACGACGTGCACTTTGTGGACGAGGAAAATGCCGAAGCCCACGACCGGCTTATCTGTCTGAGTACAGGTAAAGACCTGGACGACCCTAACCGCATGCTTTATACCAAGCAGGAATGGATGAAGACGCGGGAAGAAATGAACGAAGTCTTTGCCGATGTGCCGGAAGCTTTGAGTAATACGGTTGAAATCTGTGACAAGGTTGAGTTTTATTCAATTGACCATGCGCCTATTATGCCGACGTTTGCCATTCCGGAAGATTTCGGTACCGAGGAGGAGTATCGTAAGAAATTTACGGAAAAAGACCTCTTTGATGAATTTACCCGCGATGAGAATGGCAACGTGGTAATGGATGAGGCTGCGGCGAAGGCGAAGATTGAACGTCTGGGCGGATATGAGAAATTGTATCGTATCAAACTGGAGGCCGATTATCTGGCAAAACTGGCCTACGACGGAGCCAAACGGCGTTATGGCGAGAACCTGTCGGAAGAGGTGCAGGAGCGTATTAAGTTTGAGTTGTATATCATGAAGACCATGGGTTTCCCGGGATACTTTTTGATTGTGCAGGACTTTATCAATGCGGCACGTCATCAGTTGGATGTATCAGTCGGCCCGGGACGTGGTTCGGCGGCGGGTTCAGCGGTAGCTTACTGCCTGGGGATTACGCAGATTGACCCGATTCAGTACGACTTGCTGTTCGAGCGTTTCTTGAATCCGGACCGTATCTCTTTGCCTGATATTGATGTGGACTTCGATGATGACGGACGTGGTCGCGTGTTGAACTGGGTTACGGAGAAGTATGGACAGGAAAAAGTGGCACACATCATTACGTATGGTACGATGGCTACTAAACTGGCTATCAAGGATGTGGCTCGTGTACAGAAACTTCCGTTGTCGGAATCAGACCGTCTGTGTAAGTTGATTCCGGATAAACTGCCTGATAAGAAACTGAATTTACCGAATGCCATTGCTTATGTGCCGGAACTGCAGGAAGCGGAAGTATCTCCGAATCCGGTATTGCGTGATACTATTAAATACGCCAAGATGCTGGAAGGTAACGTGCGAAACACGGGTGTACATGCCTGCGGTACGATTATCTGTCGTGATGATATTACCGACTGGGTACCGGTGAGTACGGCAGACGATAAGGAAACCGGAGAAAAATGCTGGTTACCCAGTACGAAGGTTCAGTGATTGAAGATACGGGGCTGATTAAGATGGACTTCCTAGGGTTGAAGACCTTGTCCATCATTAAGGAGGCCATTGAAAATATTCGTCAGAGTAAGGGAATCGTACTGAATATCGATGAAGTACCGATTGATGACCCTGCGACTTACCGCTTGTATAGTGAAGGGCGAACCATCGGAACCTTCCAGTTTGAATCGGCGGGTATGCAGAAGTATCTGCGCGAGCTTCAGCCCAGTACGTTTGAGGATTTGATTGCCATGAACGCCCTTTACCGTCCGGGACCGATGGATTACATTCCGGACTTCATCGACCGTAAACATGGCCGGAAGCCGATTGAGTACGATATTCCGATTATGGAGAAATACCTGAAGGATACGTATGGTATTACGGTATATCAGGAGCAGGTGATGTTGCTGTCGCGCTTGCTGGCCGACTTTACGCGTGGTGAATCGGATGCCTTGCGTAAGGCCATGGGTAAGAAGTTGCGTGACAAGCTGGATCACATGAAGCCGAAGTTTATTGAAGGTGGAAAGAAGAACGGACATGATCCTAAGGTATTGGAGAAAATCTGGGCCGACTGGGAAAAATTTGCATCGTACGCGTTCAACAAATCGCATGCTACTTGCTATTCGTGGGTGGCTTATCAGACGGCATACCTGAAGGCCAACTATCCGTCAGAGTACATGGCGGCTACGATGAGCCGGAATATTTCGAACATCACTGAAATTACGAAGCTCATGGATGAGTGTAAGTCGATGGGCGTAAAGGTACTTGGACCGGATGTGAACGAAAGTAACCTGAAATTCTCAGTCAATTATCACGGTGATATCCGTTTCGGATTGGGAGCTATTAAGGGAGTCGGAGAGTCGGCTGTACAGAGTATTCTGGAAGAAAGACGGAAGAATGGGGAGTTCAAAAATATCTTTGACTTCGTACAACGTGTGAACTTGTCGGCTTGTAATCGTAAGAATATTGAAAACCTGGCTCTTGCTGGAGGTTTCGATAGTTTTCCGGGTATCAAGCGCGAAGATTTCTTTGTAAAGAACGCAAAAGATGAGTCCTTCTCGGATATACTGGTGCGTTACGGTAACAAATACCAGCTGGATAAGGCAGCGGCTGCTAATTCTCTATTTGGAGGGGAACATGAGGTAGAGGTGGCTACTCCGGAGATTGTGCCGGCTCCGTCGTGGAGCGATTTGGAGCGTTTGAATAAAGAACGTGATTTGGTAGGAATTTATTTGTCGGCCCACCCGCTGGATGAGTTTGCCGTGATTCTGGAAAATGTGTGCAACGTACGCATGGCCGAACTGACCGACTTGACTCCGCTGCAGAACCATGATCTGGTGCTGGGAGGAATTGTGACTGGGGTACGTGAAGGATATACCAAGACAGGAAAGCCCTATGGTATTGCAAAAGTGGAAGATTACTCGGGTACGGCCGAATTTGCTTTCTTCGGTAACGAATGGGTGGAAAAAGAAAAACTTCTTCATGGAAGGTATGTTCCTTTTCATGAAAGGAAAGTGCGAGCCTAAGCAGTGGAAACAGGAGGAGTGGGAAGTGAAAATCAACAGTATTGAACTGCTTCCTGAAGTGAAGGAGAAAGTGGTGGAAAAACTGACGGTAACGGCTCCGCTTTCAGCCATTGATGACCAGTTGATCATGGAGTTCTCTTCCTTGGTGAAAGACAGTCCGGGAAATGCCGAACTTCATTTCCTGGTTCGGGATGAAGACGGGCAGATGTATGTAAACCTGATGTCACGTACGATGAAGATTTCTGTACAGAAGGAGCTGGTCAACTATTTAAAAACCAGCCATTGTTGGACTATAAAATAAATTAGTATATATTTGCGTAGAGAACTTAAAAACATAGATAGTTATGGCATTGAATATTAAAGATGACAACTTTGAAGCTATTGTAGCTGAAGGTAAACCAGTGGTGTTGGATTTTTGGGCTACATGGTGTGGTCCTTGCAAGCAAATTGCTCCATATATCGAAGAACTGGCAGAAGAGTATAAGGATAAGGTAAATATCGGTAAATGCGATGTAGATGAAAATGCAGACCTTCCTGCACAGTTTGGTGTGCGCAACATTCCTACCGTATTGTTTATCAAGAACGGAGAAGTTGTGGACAAACAAGTAGGAGCTACCACTAAATCTGCTTTGCAGGCAAAGGTAGAAGCTTTGTTGAAATAACTAAAAAAACAGATAAGTTATGGGAATGGAAGACGATTTCTTGTTGGAAGATGAGGACGATGAAAAACCATCGAGTTCATAAAGAACTATTTGCCTCAGGACATGAAAGAGGCTTTCTCGGACGATGATTTGTATTACATCTTAGATTTGATTGTGGATTATTATACCACGAGTGGTTGTCTGGATGCACAGCCGGACGATGAAGGGTATATCAACATCGATCAGGATGAAATTGTGAACTACATCGTTAAAGAGTCTGCCAAGGATGGAATGGGCCCGTTTGACCCAGATGCGATTTTCTTCGTCGTGCAGGGTGAAATGGAATATGGCAATCAGTTGGGACAAGTAGAGTAACAAAGTACCATATTATTATTAAAAAATCCGGAGCTAAAAAAAAGTAGCTCCGGATTTTTTTTTGTTTATAGTTTACGGAATTCCATTCCATCAGCAAGTACTCCATTTTCATAAATAGCGAGATACATCACGTGATCGGTTAGTTTTATTATTTTAAAGGCTTCAGTCTCTCCGTCAACAGTGAATACTAGTTCATGAGAGTCAGAATTATAAGTGTAATTAAAGGTCATCTTATCTCCGCCTTCAGTCCAAATTACGTCGCTGAAATTTTGTCGGAATTGTAGGGTAATGGGGCTGCCGTCATCATAGCTAAAACTAGTCCATTCGTCACCATATAAAAGAGATTCATCGCCTACTACGAGTTCATCAGGTTCTGGTATACGGAACAGTGTCATAGAACTTTCTTTAGTAAGATTTTCTCCGTCTGAGCTAAAAACATCTATGGACAGTATATCTTGGGTTACTTGTTTTACCTGCCAGAATCCACCGCTCCAAGCTTTCATTTTCAAAGAAATAGATATGGTTATAGGCATCATACTTGAATGCTACTGTATAGGGCGCTTCTTCTCCTTCATAAACAGTGCACAATCTGTTGCCTTCTTTGTTTGTGAACTCTATTGATGGTTTTCCTAAAAATCCCCATTTCCCGTAAAGAAGTTCTATCTAAGCCGTGTTTGTGTATACCGTTAGCGTCAGTTCCTGCCCATCGTTATCTTTTTACTTTCAGCGTGTCATTGGTTAATGAAAGAATAGTCCATCTTACTACTTTACCATTTACGCGATGGAGTGTGCTTCGTTTGTTGGCTTCATCATATTCATAGGTGATATCGTTTGCTGATGTTTCTTCTTTAGCCTTGTAAGTTCCGTTACCATCATTATTGAAGGTATAGATATCTTGTGTTTCCGAAATCCAGGTATTGTATAGCAGGGTAATGTCAATATCCGGTTCTGAAGTGGCATCTTTTTTCAAGGTTATCAATTCTCCTTCTTCATCTTTTATTTTCAGTGTATCGTCGGTCAGTGTGACAATGGTCCATCGCATGACATCTCCGTCGATATGAATCGTGAGCGTCTGAGTCGATTCTTCATACGAATAAGTGAACGATACGTGTCTGTGGTGCGTGTGCCTGTCCTACGCATCAGTTTTGCGGTGGAAATCTCGTCTGTTTCTGTGTAGACTCCGGTTCCATCCGCATTGAATGTAATGTAAGTACCTTCTCCCATATACCAGGTCTTGATAAGCTGGGAAGGAATGTTTCCGATGTTTTCATCCTCGTTACTGCATGAGGAAACACCAATCAGGATTAGCATGAGCAACATGAGTGTGCTCGTTAATTTTAAAACTCTCATAACTTTGAAATTTAATGATATTATGCCACAAATATCCCGAAATATTCGTGGGAGGACAAACCGGTGAAATCTCTTTTTCTGTATGAGAGCGGGCAAATAGAGCATATCCTGCTATATTCTTCGTATGAAACGTATTTTATTGCCATTCATAGGAGTACTGATAAGGTATGAAGATACTGATGGCAGTTCCTTCTTCTTGTCCGGGCAGTATCTGGAAAGTAATTTTTTCTTTGTTGTGGGTGTTCAGTAATTGTATACTTTGATAAATGATTCTGAGACCGGTGCCAGTGCTTTCCAGTTTGTTGTTGGATGGAGCAAATGGAGAATATTTGTGTCCGTTGTTGTTAATGTGGATGGTGACTCCCCGACAGGCTTCTTCTATAATCAAGTCAATATGCCCTGTTTGATTTAGGTTGGCAAATCCATGTTTGATTGCATTTTCAACAGGGATTTGTATCATCATGGAGGGGATTTGCAGATCGTCTACATTTCCGTTTTTATGCAAACTGAATGTGAATTGCTTGCCTGTGTCCTGTAATAACGCTACATAGTTGGATACGAAATCAAGTTCCTCCGAAAGGGGAATCGCAAAACGGTTGGATAAATCCAGCCCCTTACGTAACAGACGGGTGAGCCGTATCAGCCGTTGATGTTCGGAGGTAGATTCCGGGTGTTGATTTATTTCATTGTTCAGCACATTGAAGAGGAAGTGAGGTGAAATTTTTTCTCTGATATTTTGCATTTTCAGTTTACAGATTTCGTATATATGCTGTTTAAATTCTTGTTGTTGGTTCTTTTTGACTCGTCTTTTTTGTACTCGATAAAATACACGACAAGCCCTAAAATGAGAATAACGCCCAAAGCTATTTCCAGGCTGGAGTGTTTTTATTTCATTTTTCTGATTGGTTATTGTTATGCGGTTTTTGAGATGGGTCGTATCATTTTTTATACCGTAAATCGAGTTCTGCCACATAGTTGTTGTGTTCTTCGCTTCGGATGGAATCCTCTATCGGTAGCTGGGCTGCTAATATGGCCAGGGCTTTGGAGTAATTTCCGGTACGTTTATAATATTCAGTTAGTACATCGTTTCGTCTTTGTTGGTAGTTGATAGGTACATTTACGGTGCTGTCATGTGAAATTTGTTGAACTAAGCTAGCTGCTGTTTGTAAGTCATTTTGCTTTAATGCAAGTTCCAGTTCCATGGTCATGATATAGTAAATGCTAATTGCCACTTTTGTACTTTGGAAATAGGCCTTAGCTTTTTGCAGATAATCTTTGGCTTTATTCAAATCTTTGTTTAGCTTGATAGATAGGTCTGCATAATTTGCTTCTAATGTGGCATATTCTGAGGGCATATCATTCTGGTGCTGTGCTACTTCATCAAAAATCTTCATCAGATAGCTCCATGATTCTTCATACTTTTTTTGGTAGTAATAGAAATTGACGAAAGTGTTTAGCAGAAAATACCGGTTATATAACGGCATGTCATTAATTTGCGGATAGACCTTATTAAGATAATAATGGGCTTGTGGATAATTTTTCAGTTGTACATAACAGAATGCCAGCATAAAGTAACTGTTGTCCCTGTAAATCTGAGGCAAGGATAGCGAATCGCATATGAAGAGAGCTTTTTTGTAGCAATAAAGGCTTGCATGGGGAAGATCATTTAGTGTATAGTATACATAGCCTAGATTGTTATAGACATTGGGGAGTCTTTTATGCATATTCCCTCTTTGGTAATATTGGATAGCTTTTTTCATAAGCTGTTTTGGCAGATAAAGGATGATTGGAGTTTTCCAGTAAAGAGGCTTTGTTGTTTTCTGCTATTCCAAGAGTGAGGTAATGAATCGGTAATAATTTAGGAAGGCTAAGACAGAACTTTTCGCATCTGTTTATATAATAGAATGCAGAATCTTCTTGTTGTCTGGTCATAAGCAAAGAAGAATGCACGGCTTCTGCATAATAATATTCTGTACTGTCTTGTGCCTGTTGCTTGGCTTTTGCCAGTAACATTTCAGCTTCTTGAGGCTTGTATCTGATGATTGAATCTTGTATCAGTGTAGTGAGCCTGGACGGATGGTGATTTTTCATAGTCTGTGAAATGCTTGCATCCGGTGCTGAGTAAGCAAGCTATCCAGCAGGCACACAGTAAGTAAATGATGCTTTTCATAATTTAGAAGATACATTAATGTTTTATGGACAAAAATACAAATTTTTATGGACGATATAACAAATATTGATTTAGGTGTTTAATTTAGTGCATAAAATACGAATAATCCTGAATAATGTGACGAAATAAATACATCGGAGGCTTTGCTTCAGAAGTAGGGAAGTTGGATTGTTTGGTATTGTTTTCTACATTTGTGTGAGTTTTAAAAAATCAGTTTTAATGGAGCAAAAGGCATATAAAATATTTATTATAGAGGATTCAGATAAAGATAGGGAGTTATTGGAAAAAAGCCTTGCGTCATATAATCTGTTTCAAGTTGTAGGGTGTCTGCCTGGAGGTTCCGGAGCATTGGCTCTCATTCAGAGTTTACATCCTGATTTGCTTTTTATTGACGTGGAATTGCCGGGGCTTCCCGGATATGAGATTGTCAATAAAGCTCCATGACGTGATTATGTGGGATATGAAAGTAGTTTTTTATACTGCTTATCCCCAATATATGTTGGAAGCGATACGGAGTGCCGCTTTTGATTTTTTGCTGAAGCCTTTCGAAATGAAGGAACTTGATTTAATTATAAATCGTTTTGTACAGGCAAAAATAGAAAAAAAAGGAGAGGTAAATATCGTGAATGCTATGCGTGGTATAGAAGGGGAGAGCGGTAAAGGTACGTTTTCTATTCAGCTGCCTACAGGGGAAATCCGTGTATTGCGTCTTTCAGAAATAGGATATTTTAAATTTAATGCTTCGCGCAGATGCTGGGAGGTCTTTTTATTTATCCAGAAATTGCTGGCTATGCGTTCTTCTATCAATGCCATGAATATCTTAGGATTTTCTTCTCAGTTTGTGCAAATACATAAATCTTACATTATTAATATTCAACATCTTGCGATGATAGACGGAGATGAGTGCATTATGTATCCGCCGTTTAATGGAGAGAGATTGCCTATTTCCAGTAAGTATAAAAAAGCGCTGCAAAGTAGCTTTATTCAACTATAGATAACAGTCCTCGTTCTCCGGGTTTTACTCGCTTGTTTTTCAGTCGATTTATGATAAACTAAAAACGTCCTTGTGTTCTGTTTCAAACACAAGGACGTTTTGTTTAAAACTCTTTGACGTTTTATTTTAAACGTAAGGGCGTTTACACCCAAACGTACTTGCATTTTTCCTAGCCTATTTTGTCTGGCTGTATCCCTCTGCTTTCAGCAGCTCGATAATCCGCTGTTTGAACTCTCCTTGAATGATGATTTCTCCATCTTTCACAGAACCTCCCACACCACATTTGGTCTTGAGCATTCTTCCCAGTTCTTTTAAATCATCTTCCGAACCGATAAAGCCGGTAATGACGGTAACGGTCTTTCCGCCTCGTCCTTTTTTCTCAATACTGACTCTTAGTTTCTGTTGTTTCGGGTCGACAGTTGCCGGCTCTTCCTCCTCATCAAGCTGATAGCTGAAGTCTGGGTTAGTGGAATATACAATGTTCAGGCGGTCTTTCCAGTCATTCTTTTTCATGTGAATTTAATTTAATCTATTTCAAAGGTATGACATTTTTCAGGAATCGTGTTCAGGGTTTACAAGAAATAGTTTAATTTTGCATTATTGATTAATTGAACACACTCCGAATGGCGGTACGAAGTCGTAAAATGACGGACAAGATTCCTGAGCCTACTTTACGCAGACTCCCGTGGTATCTTTCGAATGCAAAGCTGATGAAAGAGAAAGGGGAAAAGTATGTATCTTCTACACAGATTTCCAGACAAATAAATATTGATGCTTCACAGATAGCCAAAGACTTGTCGTGTGTGGATATTTCCGGACGCACGAGGGTGGGGTATGAAGTGGACTTGCTAATCCGGGTGCTGGAGGATTTTTTGGGTTTTACGAATCTGCATAAAGCGTATCTGTTTGGTGTAGGAAGTTTGGGAGGAGCTTTGCTTAGAGACTCCGGCCTGTCACATTTCGGACTGCAGATAGTGGGAGCATTCGACATTAACCCGAATCTGGTAGGGACGACCGTAGAGGGAATTCCGATTTATCATACCGATGAGTTTGAAGAGCGACGCGCAAAGGACGGAGTGAAAATCGGTGTGTTGACCGTGCCTATCAATATTGCGCAGGATATTACAGACAAGATGGTGGCCGGAGGTATTCAGGCAGTGTGGAACTTTACCCCCTTCCGTATCCGTGTGCCGGAAACGATTGTCGTGCAAAATACGTCACTGTATGCACATCTGGCAGTGATGTTCAACCGTTTGAATGAAATTATAAAGAAATAACTCCATGAAAATTATTGCTATAGGCATGAACTATAGCCTGCATTGCCATGAACTGCATGCAGGAGAAGCCTTGCCCCAGGAGCCGGTTATTTTTATGAAACCGGATTCTGCCTTGCTGAAAGACAGCAAGCCTTTTTTTATTCCTGACTTTTGTGAACAGGTGGATTACGAGACGGAAATGGTGGTGCGTATCTGCCGCCTGGGAAAAAATATTTCCGAACGTTTTGCTCATCGCTATTACGATGCCGTGACGGTAGGTATCGACTTTACCGCCCGTGACTTGCAGCGTAAGTTCCGTGCCGAAGGAAAGCCTTGGGAACTGTGCAAGGGATTTGACAGTTCGGCTGCCATCGGTGACTGGGTTTCGGTGGAAAAGCTGGGCGACATACAGAAGGTGAATTTCCATCTGGATATTGACGGAAAAACGGTGCAGCAGGGTAATACAGCTGATATGTTATTTTCTGTAGACCAGATTATTGCTTACGTGAGCCGTTTCTGCACGTTGAAAATCGGTGACTTGTTGTTCACCGGTACACCGGTGGGGGTAGGCCCCGTGCAGATAGGTAACCACCTGGAGGGATTTTTGGAAAATGAAAAACTTCTTGATTTTTACATACGATGAAGATAAGAGTAGGATTTGGATTCGACGTGCACAGACTGGTGGCAGGGCGCGAGCTTTGGCTGGGCGGTATCCGCCTGGAACATGAAAAGGGATTGTTGGGGCACTCGGATGCCGATGTGTTGATTCATGCCATTTGCGATGCCTTGTTGGGGCGCCAACATGCGCGACATTGGTTATCATTTTCCGGACAATTCAGCTGACTTCAAGAATATTGATAGCAAGATTCTGTTGGAAAAGACCGTAAAACTGATTGCCGGAAAAGGGTATCGGGTAGGTAATGTGGATGCCACGGTATGTGCCGAACGTCCGAAATTGAAAAAGTTTATTCCGGAGATGCAGGAAGTGCTGGCACGGGTGATGGAAGTAGATGTGGATGATGTATCCATCAAGGCTACCACTACGGAAAAATTAGGATTTACCGGACGTGAGGAAGGTATATCGGCCTATGCTACAGTATTAATTGAAAAAGATTAAAGGAGGACAAGAGATGAATCCGAAGTATTCTGTGGTGATTCCGGTGTACAACCGCCCGGATGAAGTGGATGAGTTGTTGCAGAGTCTGTGCAGTCAGACATATCGAAACTTTGAAGTGGTGGTCGTGGAAGACGGTTCTGCCATTCCATGCAAGCAGGTGGTGGACAAGTATGCAGAAGCGTTGGATGTGCACTATTTTGAGAAACCGAATTCGGGACCCGGACAGACACGCAACTATGCGGCAGAGCGCAGTCGCGGAGAGTATCTGCTGATTCTGGATTCTGATTGTATCCTGCCCGAAACCTATCTGGCTGCGGTGGAGGCAGAACTCCAGCGGGAACCGGCAGATGCGTTTGGAGGTCCTGATCGTGCCCATGATTCTTTTTCGGATGTACAGAAGGCCATTAATTATGCCATGACTTCTTTTTTTACCACCGGAGGTGATACGAGGCGGCAAGAAGAAAATGGATAAATTCTATCCCCGTAGTTTCAATATGGGAGTCCGTGCCGAGGTGTACAAAGCATTGGGAGGATTCTCTGCCATGCGTTTTGGCGAAGACATTGATTTCAGTATCCGTATCTTTAAGGGAGGTTACCGTTGTCGTTTGTTCCCGGAAGCCTGGGTATGGCATAAACGTCGTACAGATTTGAAAAAATTCTTCAAGCAAGTGCACAATTCCGGTATCGCACGCATTGATTTGTATAAAAAATACCCTGAATCTTTGAAGGTGGTACATTTGCTTCCTGCTGTATTTACGGTAGGAGTCGTACTGGTATTGCTGGCTGCTCTTATCTGTCCGTGGAGTCTACTCTTGCTAGCTTTGTTTGCCATTATTATTTTTATGGATGCTTCTATTTGCAATAAAAGTGTAAAAATCGGTGGACTTTCTGTCATTGCTGCGTTTATACAATTGACGGGCTACGGTTCCGGCTTTTTGCGGGCGTGGTGGAGGCGTTGTGTATGTGGTGGAAAGTCTTTCTCTGCTTTCGAAAAAACGTTCTATAAATAATAAATTGCTCTCAATAGGGGTTCGGTAGTTCGTCGGTATTTTAAGATAAAAATTGATACATGAACGAAAAACTGAACATTACCCAGTGGGCGGAAGAAGACCGTCCGCGGGAGAAAATGATGCTGCACGGTCCGGCTGCTTTAAGCAATGCAGAGTTGCTGGCCATCCTGATAGGTTCCGGCAATACAGAAGAGACGGCGGTAGAACTGATGCGGAAAGTACTAGATGACTGTCACAACCGTTTGAGCGAATTAGGAAAATATACAGTAGACGACCTTTGTCACTATAAAGGAATTGGTCCGGCAAAGGCTGTGACCATTTTGGCTGCTTCTGAACTAGGGAAGCGCAGAAGAGAGGAGGAACCGTCTGAGCGGAAGAAAATTACCAGCTCACAAGATGTGTATGCCTTTTTTCATCCCCTGATGTGCGACTTGCCGGTAGAAGAATGCTGGGTGATGTTGCTGAATCAGGCTGCAAAAGTGATTGATACAGTCAAAATCAGTCGGGGAGGACTGGCCTCCACACAGGTTGATGTGCGTTGTATTTTGCGTGAGGCACTCTTGAAACGGGCCACTTCCATGATTCTTTGTCATAACCATCCCTCGGGAAATATTCATCCTAGTCAGGATGACGATCGTCTGACTCATGCGTTGCTGGAGGCAGCACGTACTATGAACATTCGTCTGCTGGATCATGTGGTAGTTTCGGACGGTGATTATTACAGTTACGGGGATGAAGGGCGCCTTTAATCTCTTTTTTTATCGGCCGAAGGTGAAAAAATGGAGATTTTTCCCTAAGTTTGCGGAAAGAATAAAGATTGAAAGATTAAAGATTATGGACAACGAAACGAAGTTGAAGATTGAGGAAAAAATCATAGATATGTTGAAGACCGTGTACGATCCGGAAATACCGGTAAACGTGTACGACCTGGGCTTGATTTATAAGATAGACCTTCAGGAAAGCGGAGAATTGACCATCGACATGACTTTGACTGCTCCGAACTGTCCGGCTGCTGATTTCATTATGGAAGATGTGCGTCAGAAAGTAGAATCGGTGGAAGGAGTGACTGCTGCTACGGTCAATCTGGTCTTTGAACCGGAATGGGACAAGGATATGATGACCGAGGAGGCAAAACTGGAATTAGGATTTTTGTAGAAAGAGACTTATGGATGCGATGAAGAATGTATATTTTCTTTCGGATGCGCACTTGGGTTCGAGGGCCATTGCACACGGGCGTACGCAGGAGCGCAGGCTGGTGAACTTTTTGGACAGTATCAAGCATCGGGCAGCAGCCGTCTACTTGTTGGGCGACATGTTCGATTTCTGGTATGAGTTCAAGTTGGTGGTTCCCAAGGGGTATACGCGTTTCTTGGGGAAAATCTCGGAACTGACCGATTTGGGAGTGGAAGTACATTTTTTTATCGGTAATCATGATATCTGGTGCGGAGACTATCTGGAAAAGGAATGCGGTGTCATTCTGCACCGTGAACCACTGACCTGTGAGATTTACGGAAAAGAGTTTTTCTTAGGACATGGTGACGGACTGGGCGATAATGACCCAAAATTCAAGTTGTTGCGCACAATGTTTCACAGCAAGACTTTGCAGCGTCTGTTTTCGATGCTTCATCCGCGATGGAGCGTGGAGTTTGGACTGGAATGGGCCAAACATAGTCGCCTGAAAAGGGAGGGTGGACGTGAGCCTGACTATATGGGAGAAGATAAGGAACCGCTGGTACTATTCTCTAAGGAGTATTTAAAGAGTCATCCGGACATTAATTACTTTATTTACGGTCATCGTCACATTATGTTGGATTTAATGTTAAGCCGTACATCGCGTATGATGATTCTGGGCGACTGGATTACCGAGTTCTCGTATGCGGTTTTTGATGGTGAAAATATGTTTTTGGAACAGTATATTGAAGGGGAGACTTCGGTGTGATACTGTTTTGAAAGGGATAAGAAAAATTCAGGCGTTGAAGATTATATATTTTCTTCAACGCCTGAATTATTATAGAGTTATTGTTATCGAGCAACTTCTCCACTTTCCTGACGGGCGAGCAGCCCTTCTACCTCAGATACTTTCACCATGTTATAGTCACCGGCAATTGTATTCTTCAGTACGGAAGCAGCCGTAGAGAAATCCACACGTTTCTGGTTGTCCTCGTATGCGTTCTGTGCATAAAGCATGGCACCGCAGAATGCATCGCCTACTCCCACGCAGTCAATCACATTGTCGATGTCGAATACACGAGTGTATTTCATTTCTCCTTGTGCATAAAGCACTCCTGCAAATGTGTGGTGTTCTGAACTCATCACATTGCGCAGGGCAATATAGATGTATTTGCAGTTTGGAATCTGCTGGCTGATTTCCTTACAGAACTTCTCATACGCTGCGGTATCGTATTTTTCACCGCTTCGGGTGGCCTTGAAGCCAGGAGCCGGAACTCCGGTGACAAGAGCGTATTCACCTTCACTTCCAAACATGATGTCACTGCCGGTCATGAGCGGACGTAATACTTCCTGAGCTGTTTTTCCATAGTTCCACAAGTTTTTCCGGTAGTTGATGTCGTATGAGATAGTCAGTCCCATTTCCTTGGCTATGTCAATGGCTTCCTTGCACACTTCAGCCAATCCGGGAGTCAGTGCGGCATCAATACCCGACCAGTGGAAGATGGATGCGTCTTTGAAAATTTCGCGCCAGTTAATCATTCCAGGTTTCAGGCTCAGAGAACGAGGAATTCTCGCGGTCGTATATGACGTTGGAGTTACGCATAGCGGCTGCTTTCTCCATATAATAGGTTCCTAAGCGGTGTCCGCCGAAAAGAATGTGTTTGGTTCCGATATTGTGAGAACGGAGTTCTGCGATACAAGTCTCTCCCAGCGCATTGTCCGGTAATCGGGTTATATATTCTACCTCTCCGCCAAAGTTGGCAATGGAAATGGCTACGTTAGCTTCACTTCCTCCATAATTAACCAGAAAGTCATGGCTTTGCTGGATGCGCAAGTTATCGGGAGTGGTAAGACGGAGCATGATTTCTCCAAATGTTACAATCTTTTTGCTCATAATAGAAGGTTTTTCGTTTATAGTTAGAATACGTGGGCAAAAAGAAAGAGGATACTTCCTGAAGGAATCTTTCTTTGCCTTTGTTTCTTGCGCAAAGATAGTGAATTCCTTTTCAGGAGGTATCCTCTTTTAACTCTTTTAGGATTCCTGCGATTATTTGTTGTTCAGGATTTCTGTAGTATCAGTAGCAATCATTAATTCTTCGTCTGTAGGAATAACCACAACTTTTACTTTTGAATTGTCAGTAGAGATGATGGCTTCTTTGCTACGTACTTTATTTCTTTCCGGGTCGATTTCTACACCTAGGAAGCCCAGTGTCTTGCAGACACCTGCACGGGCTGTAGCCTGATTTTCGCCTACACCACCAGTGAACAGGATTACGTCAACGCCTCCCATGGCAGCAGCGTATGCGCCAATGTATTTAGTAATGCGGTAGAAATACATATTTTCTGTCAGGATAGCACGTTCTTCACCTCTGGCTACTGCATCTTCCAGGCTCGCGCATGTCGCTTGATTTTTCGAACATACCCAGTACACCACTCTTCTTGTTCAGCAAGGTAGACATTTCGTCTGGAGTCAGGCCTTCTTTCTTCATGATGTAAGTGATGGCACCACCGTCGATATCACCGCAGCGAGTTCCCATCATCAAACCTTCCAGCGGAGTAAGTCCCATGGTTGTATCGATACATTTTCCGTCTTTTACGGCTGCGATTGAACCACCGTTACCGATATGGCAAGTAATGATACGGCTGCCTTCCTGCGGGATGTTCAGGAATTCACATACACGCTTTGATACGTAGCGGTGAGAAGTTCCGTGGAAACCGTAGCGACGGATACCGTATTTTTCGAAATATGAATAAGGTATCGGATACAGGTAAGCGTAGTCCGGCATAGTCTGGTGGAATGCAGTATCGAATACGGCTACCTGCGGTACTTCCGGCAGAAGTTTCTGTACGGCATAGATACCTTTCAGGTTGGCTGGGTTGTGAAGCGGGCCCAGGTCGCAGCATTCTTCTACAGCTGCAATTACGGCATCGTCAATCAGTACGGAACCGCTGAACTTGGTTCCTCCGTGCAATACACGGTGACCTACTGCTTTGATTTCGTGCAGGTTGCTTACTGCTCCATATTCAGCATTGGTCAAAGTATCGAAAATGAACTGTACACCAGTAGTATGTTCAGGTACGTCTTTTTCAATCACTTTCTTTTCACCGTTAGGCAAAGTCAGTTTCAGGAAAGAACCCGGAAGACCGATTTTTTCAATACCTCCTTGAGCGAGGACTTCTTTTGTAGTCATTTCAAACAATTTGTATTTGATTGAAGAGCTACCGCAGTTGAGTACTAATACTTTCATATCTTATTAAATAGTTTTTTGTAATGAGGAAAACTATAATGCCACTCTGCAAGAAAAGTGAGTGGCATTATGGAAATAAATTATCGGAGTCGGATGATTACTGTGCCTTGGCAGCGATAGCCTGATTGGCAGTGATGGCAATCATCTTGTATACGTCGTCGATGCTACATCCGCGTGACAAGTCGTTTACCGGACGAGCGATACCCTGCAGGATAGGTCCTACGGCAGTAGCGTGGCCCAGACGTTCAACCAGCTTGTAAGAGATGTTTCCTACTTCCAGGCAAGGTACAACCAATACGTTAGCTTTTCCGGCGATTTCAGAACCCGGAGCTTTGCTTGCACCTACTCTTGGAACCAGTGCAGCATCTGCCTGCAGTTCACCGTCAATCTTCAATGTCGGGTCTAATTCTTTTGCAATTTTCAATGCTTCTACCACTTTATCTACTACTTCGTGTTTTGCAGAACCTTTGGTAGAGAAGCTCAGCATAGCTACACGCGGGTCGATGCCTGCCACTGCTTTTGCAGTCTGAGCAGTACAGATAGCGATTTGTGCCAGCTGGTTGGCATCAGGTACAGGAGTTACAGCTACGTCGCCCATTACCAATACACCGTTGTCTCCGCATTCAGGGGCGTGTGTCAGCATCAGCATAGCACCTGAAACGCAAGTGATGCCCGGAGCAGTCTTGATAATCTGCAATGCAGGACGAAGTACATCACCAGTTGTATTGCGTGCACCTGCCAATTGTCCGTCTGCGTCGCCAGCCTTGATAATCAGACAGCCCAAGTACAAAGGATTCAGCACAAGTTTGCGAGCTTCTTCGATGGTCATTCCTTTTTTCTTACGAAGTTCGCACAGCAGCTGTGCATATTCTTCTTGTTTAGGATTGTTTTCTGGGTCAATGATGGTAGCTTTGTGGATATTACCCAATCCCCATTCTTTGGCCAGGTTCATGATTTCATCGGGGTTACCCAACAAAATAAGGTCTGCTACACCGTCTGTCAATATCTGATTGGCAGCTTTCAAAGTACGTTCTTCTGTTCCTTCCGGAAGCACGATGCGCTGTTTGTTTGCTTTAGCGCGTTTAACGATTTCACTGATTAAATCCATGATTTATATGTTAAATTGTAAATGCTTGTTGTGTGCGGTAACGAGCTTTTTGTTTTCCACTTGCAAAAATAGGTATTTTTGTAATATCTAGTTTGCAAAAAGCGTTTTTTTTTTTGCTTTAAAGTATGCAAAAACCTTTCCATCCCTTGTAGATTTGAATAAAAAGCGGCTTAGAAGGAGATTGTTTTTTCTGATTATGTATTTTTGCACCGGTTTTTAAGATAAAATAAAAGGTATTATGATTCGACAGTGTTCTATTCTTTTTGGATGTCTGGCGTTAGGTGAACTGATTGTTTATTTGACGGGTATTAAAGGCTTCCTTCGAGCATCATTGGTATGCTGTTGCTGACTTTGTTTCTTCAGCCTGGGCTGGATAAAACTGGAGTGGGTGCAGGGGCTTACAAATTTTCTGGTAGCAAATTTAGGATTTTTCTTTGTGCCGTCAGGAGTGGCGTTGATGCTCTATTTCGATGTGATTACGGCGCAGTTCTGGCCGATTGTAATTGCGACGCTGGTCAGCACGATTTTGGTTTTAGTAGTAACAGGTTGGGTACATCAATTAGTTCGTAAGTATGGATTTTTTCGAAAATAAATTTTTTCTGCTGGCCATTACGTTTGGCTTTTTCTTTTTGTCAAAATTGTTGCAGAAAAAAACTGGATGGGTGCTGTTGAATCCTATCCTTGTGGCAATAGCCATGTTGATTTGTTTTCTTCAGTTCACGGGAGTTTCTTATGAGACTTACTCTGAGGCTGGTTCGTTGGTAGAATTTTGGTTGAAGCCGGCCGTCGTGGCATTGGGGGTACCTTTGTACCTACAGTTGCGCATGATAAAGAAACAAATGCTGATGCCGATTCTGATTTCGCAGTTGGCCGGTTGTGTGGTCGGGCTGGTTTCGGTGACGATTATTGCCAAATTGATGGGGGCCTCTCCGGAAGTGATTATGTCATTGGCTCCAAAGTCTGTGACTACTCCGATTGCCATGGAGGTATCGAATGCGGTAGGAGGGATTCCTTCACTGACGGCTGCTGTGGTTATTGTGGTCGGATTGTTTGGAGCTATCTGCGGATTTAAACTGCTTCAGGTAGGGCGTGTAGCTAGCCCGATTGCACAGGGATTGTCCATGGGGACAGCCGGCCATGCAGTCGGTACTTCACGTGCCATGGAAGTGAGTGGCAAGTATGGTGCATACGCAAGTCTGGGACTGACCTTGAACGGAATTCTTACCGCTTTGCTTTCGCCTACAATTTTGCATATCTTAGGATTGTATTAAGATTTTGCTCTTGTACGGAATGAACTGAATGACCGGCTGATTTGTTATTTTTTTCAGATGTAAGTATTTGTTCGAAACAAAAAGAAACACCTATATGATAGCATTTAAACCGATAGACCTGAGTGATAAGGAAACTGTACAGAAATATACGTTGTGCAGTCCACGGCGTAATTGTGATTTGTCGTTTGTGAATCTGTACAGCTGGCGTTTCCTGTATCAGACGGAGATTGCAGAAATGAATGGCTTTTTGCTGTTTCGTTTCTATGTAGACGGACAAGCTGGCCTATATGATGCCTGTAGGTGAAGGAAGTGATATTCGTCCGGTGATTGAGGTGTTGATGGAAGATGCAAAAAGTCAAGGCGCTCCTTTCCGTTTGCTAGGTGTATGTGTCAATATGCGTGCAGAGCTGGAAAATGCTTTCCCGGATCGGTTTAATTTTGTATCCGACCGGGATTACGCTGATTACATTTATCTGCGTTCCGACTTGTCCACATTGAAAGGAAAAAAGTTTCAGCCTAAACGAAATCATCTGAATAAGTTCAGGAGTAATTATCCGAATTATACATATAAACCTTTGACTTCCGACTTGACTCCCGCATGTTTGGAGCTGGAAACTCAGTGGTGTCGGGCGAATAATTGTGTGGAGAATCAGGCTTTGGAGAGCGAACGTCGCTCCATGACGGTTGCTTTGCAGCATTTGGAGCAATTGGATGTGATTGGAGGAGTGCTTTATGTGGAGGATGAGATTGTGGCCTTTACTTTTGGGACCCCCATCAACCAAACGACTTTCGATACGTGTGTGGAAAAAAGCCAATACGGCTGTAGAGGGAGCGTATGCCATGATTAATTATGAGTTTGCCAATCATATTCCTTCACAGTACATCTATATCAACCGGGAGGAAGACTTGGGATTGGAAGGGCTCCGGAAAGCCAAAGCTTTCTTATCAGCCGGAAGTGATTCTTGAAAAATACATGGCGGAGTTGAAATGAGTGTGAAAGAGCAGGTCAGAAGGTTATGGGCAACTTGTTTTCATGACTCGGAAGCGTTCATGGATCTTTATTTCGGTTGCCGCTATGCTGATTCCCTGAATGAGTATATGGAATCGGACGGGCAGGTAATAGCTGCTTTGCAACGTATTCCGTATCGGTTGACGTATGAAGGCATGAGTGTGCCGGTTGCTTATATTTCGGGCGCTTGTACGCATCCGGCATATCGAGAGCGGGGAGTGATGCGGAAGTTGCTGGCCCAGGCTCATCAGAGTATGTTTCGGGAAGGGGTTCTGTTCTCCACTTTGATACCTGCGGAAGAGTGGTTGAAAGGTTACTATGCTCGTTCGGGGTATACTCTTTGTTTTCAACGGAGAAAAAAGTTATTAACAGCTTCTTGTTTGCCTGTTGAAAACTTTTTCAATCGGTGGAAATTGGTTGAAATCTCCCCTGAAAGTACTTTGTGCGGGGCTGCTTTCCGTTTTTATGACCATTTTCAGGCTGATTGTGAAAACCGCATACAGCATAATTGGGAAGATTTCCACATCATATTGGCGGATTTACTTTTGTCGGGAGGTCAGTTGTGGGGAGCTGTAGAGGAAGATGAGCTGCAAGGACTTTGCTTCTGTTTGCCGGATGAGGAAAAACTGATAATCAAGGAAGTGGTATGCAGGGATAAGACCGTTGAACACGCTATGCTGCGTGGGTTGTCTTCTCATTACGGTGTAATGGAGTTGGAATGCGATTCTTGCTCCGAGAGTCAGCCTTATGAGTTGGGGATGGCAAGAATCATTCATGTAGAAGCATTGTTCAGATTGTTGGCAGGAATATGGACTGGAAACCATTATTTTAAAGTAGAAGGAGATGAGGCTCTTCCGCAAAATAACGGTTGGCATAACTTGGAAGGAGGATATATTCCAGAGGTGAATTGAAAGAGCGGACTTATCAAGTGGTTTCTATCGATGAACTTACCCGATTGTTGTTTGACGGAAAGTCTCCTTATATGAATCTGATGCTGGATTGAAGTCACATTCGGTTGTCTGCCGTCAGCATACGTTCCAGTTCTTCTGCCGTTAACTTCAAATGGAACTGTCCGTGGTAGGCAATGGAAATGCCGCCAGTTTCTTCGGATACAATAATGGCCATGGCATCGGTTTCCTGTGATACACCTAAGGCAGCGCGATGGCGAAGTCCTAATTCTTTAGGGATTTCCAGGTTGTGTGAAACCGGAAGGATGCATCCGGCTGCTTTTATCCGTTTGTGACTGATAATCATGGCTCCATCGTGCAACGCGCTGTTCTTGAAGAAGATATTTTCAATGAGACGCTGGTTGATATTGGCATCAATCAGGTCGCCTGTACGGACAATGTCATCCAACGGGAAATCCTTTTCTATCACAATCAGTGCTCCTACCTTTCCTTTACTCATATTCAGGCAGGCCATCACGATGGGCATGATGTCTTCTTTTTCTGTGTCCGTTTTTTTGTTGCCTTTCAGGAAACGGAACAGGCTGTTGCTGCGGTGTCTGGAACCCAATGACAATAGGAAATGACGTATCTCGTCCTGGAACAAGACAATAGGTGCGATAACCCTACACTCACTAGTTTGTCGAAAATGGAACCTAATAGTCTCATCTGGAGTACCTGTGACACGATTACCCAGATGATAATGAATACCAGGATGCCGATGAAGATATTAATGGAGCCCGATGACTTCATCAGCTTGTAGGACTTGTATAACAGAAAGGCTACCAGCAGAATGTCGAGTATATCTTTGAAACTGAGTATGTAGATGTCGAAAGGCATAATTAAAAGTATGTTGAAGTTCGTGTTTTAAATCATTGGTTTTGCAGGGCATTGAAAATCCGGACGGTTTCTACGGCTGCTTTTACATCATGTACCCTGAGCAGGTTGGCACCTTTCATCAAGGCAATGGCGTGTACGGCAGTTGTTCCGTTTAGGGCATTTTTAGGTCCCCCTCCCAATAATTTATAAATCATCGATTTGCGTGATACTCCTACAAGTATCGGAAGTTGGAATATGGAGAACTCTTCCAGTTTATTCAGTATGTCATAATTATGCTCCAGGGTTTTCCGAAACCAAATCCCGGATCTATAATAAGGTCTTTTACGCCTGCTGCCCGGAGTTTCTCGATTTTTTCAGCAAAATAAAGGATGATTTCTTTAACCGGATGCTGGTAATGCGGATTCTTTTGCATGTTTTGTGGATTTCCCTGCATGTGCATCATGATGTAGGGTACTTTCAATTTTGCTACAATGGAAAACATGTTTGCATCCAAGTCGCCGGCAGAAATGTCATTGATGATTGCTGTACCGTATTCTTCTACGCACATTCGGGCTACGTCGGCACGGAAGGTGTCGACAGAAACAATGGCATCAGAGAACTCTCTTCGGATAACTTGTAAACCGTGTTTTAGTCGTTGCATTTCTTCTTCTGGAGATACATCTTCGGCATCTGGGCGTGAAGAATAGGCGCCAATGTCAATAATGCGGCCTCCCTCCTCTATAATCTGATGTACCCGATTGATAATATCTTCTTCCGCTTGTTTACGGCTGTCAGCATAAAAAGAATCGGGGGTTACATTGAGGATGCCCATCACCTGAGGATGGGATAAGTCCATCAGTTCTCCGTTGACATTGATGTATTTTGCAAACGTTTCTTCCATTTGTTTTTTCCTTCATTTTAGCCTTGCAAAGTTACGTACAATAATTTGATTTGTGTGGGTTCTTTCTTGCGAATTTTCCTTGCTGGATGGATTTTTACCTCCTTCGGTGTGCTCTTTTTTCACTTTTTGATAAAAAAACGACTCAAAAGTTTGCAGATTACAAATTTAGTTGTACCTTTGCAACCGCAATTGAGAACGAGACTATCGGGCGTTTAGCTCAGCTGGTTCAGAGCATCTGCCTTACAAGCAGAGGGTCGGCGGTTCGAATCCGTCAACGCCCACTTGACGAATTTCTCGTAAATCATTGCTTTTTCTTTTTGGGGCGTTTAGCTCAGGCTGGTTCAGAGCATCTGCCTTACAAGCAGAGGGTCGGCGGTTCGAATCCGTCAACGCCCACCTCCAAAAAGAAAGATTATTCGGGCGTTTAGCTCAGCTGGTTCAGAGCATCTGCCTTACAAGCAGAGGGTCGGCGGTTCGAATCCGTCAACGCCCACACCGAAATATAATTGTCAACTTTCCCCCTATTGGGCGTTTAGCTCAGCTGGTTCAGAGCATCTGCCTTACAAGCAGAGGGTCGGCGGTTCGAATCCGTCAACGCCCACTTCAAGTTTCTTCGCAATTTTGCGGGGCTTTCTTTTTTTAACTTATATGCAAACATTAATTCTGGCAGATAACCAAGATGTGACTCGTTATGGTATGAAGGCTATTGCTGCCGGATTGTATCCGGTATGTGCTTATGTGGAAGCTTTGGATTGGAAGTTCTTGGCGGAATCGTTGGCTGAGTATCCTGAAGCATGTGTGGTGCTGGATTATACCTTGCTTGATTGTTCGGTGGAACAGTTGCTGGTATTGCATGAGCGTTTTCCGAAGGCTGACTTTGTATTGTTTAGTGACCAGTTGGGGCGTGATTTTGTGCGTAGAATGCTGCTTGCGGGCTCGTCATTTCATGTGTTGATGAAGGATGCGCCGTTGGCGGAAGTGAATCAATGTCTGTGTGATGTGAACGGAGGATGTCAGTTTGTTTGTGGTAAGGCGAAGGATTTGCTTCGTGAAGAAGAAAAGGAGCAAAATAGGATAGTCCCACTGACGCAAACGGAGAAAGAGATTCTACGTGCTATGGCCTTGGGGAAGAGTACAAAAGAGATTGCAGCAGAGCGTTTTCTGAGTGTATATACGGTGGCGACCCATCGTAAGAATATTTTCGGAAACTGGAAGTAAACAATGCGCACGAAGCAATTCGTTATGCGCTCCGTGCGGGAATTGTCAATACGGTAGAATATTGTATTTGATTTGTTAAAGAGGATATTCTTCAAATGCGAATAGTGCTGTAGATAAATATCGTTCACCGGTATCAGGAAGTAGTACTACGATATTTTTTCCGGCATACTCCGGTTGTGAGGCTACTTGCAGGGCAGCATAGGTGGCTGCTCCCGCGGAAATACCCGTTAACAGTCCTTCTTTGAGAGAAAGTTCTCTTCCTGTACGGATGGCATCATCATCGGTTACGCGGATGATTCTGTCTACTACATTTCGATTGAATGTTTTGGGGATAAATCCGGCACCGATACCCTGTATCTTGTGCATACCGGGTTTCTCTCCTGAAAGAGCGGCGGATGAATCCGGTTCTACACCGATAATCTCAATTTGTGGATTATGCTGTTTCAAGCCTTCGCCTACTCCGCTTAATGTTCCTCCTGTGCCTACTCCGGCGATGAATACATCTACTTTGCCGTCCATGTCTCCCCATATTTCCTGTGCGGTGGTATGTATATGTGTACGAGGATTTGCGGGATTCTCAAACTGTTGCAGGATGACTGCTCCAGGAATATTGTCTCGCAGCTCGTTGGCTTTTTCAATGGCTCCGCTCATGCCTTTACTTCCTGGGGTAAGGACAAGTTGCGCTCCTAACGCTTTCAGCAGGTTTTGCCGTTCTATACTCATGGTTTCCGGCATGGTGAGTATGGTTTTGTAGCCTTTACGCTGGCTACCCATGCCAGACCTGGGCTCAATGATGGTGGCTCCTTCTTTCAAAAGGCCTCTTTTTTCCGCATCTTCAATCATAGCCAATGCAATGCGGTCTTTTACGCTGCCGCCGGGATTGAAGTATTCTAACTTGGCGATAATACGTGCTTGGGTATTATGGGCCTTTTCTAAACGTTCAAGTTCCAGTAGGGGAGTATGTCCGATAAGTTCTGTAAGTTGTTTTTTTACCTGTGCCATAATTGCTTTATTTTTTTCTTTTGGGCAAAGGTAGGAGGAAAAGAGAGTGGAGGCAATACCCTTTTTATGGTATATTATGGCATAAAAAAAGAGAAACCTGAAGTTTCTCTCCTAGTTGCGGAGGCCTGACTCGAACAGACGACCTTTGGGTTATGAGCCCAACGAGCTACCAACTGCTCCACTCTTTGGTTATCGACGAAAACGGATTGGCTACCCAGAAAGAGCTGGAGGCTTTAGGTGTAAAAGCCAAAGGTTATGCTTCCAACGCTGCAAATTTCGAAGAGACACACGCAATCGTTGCGGAAATCGTCAAGGACTTCGGCCGTGTCGATATTTTGGTAAACAACGCAGGTATAACCAAAGATGGTTTGATGATGCGCATGAGCGAAGGACAGTGGGACGCTGTATTGAACGTGAACTTGAAATCTGCTTTCAACTTTATCCATGCTTGTTCACCTGTCATGATGAAACAGCGTTGCGGTAGCATTATCAACATGGCTTCCGTTGTCGGTGTCCATGGCAATGCCGGCCAATGCAACTATGCTGCATCCAAAGGAGGCAACAAAACCTGTGCCAAACTCGTAGAAAGCCTTGTAGAAGGGATTCTTATACAGAACGCTGCGGAATAATTGTGGAACGTGTGGAAATTTTCCACACGTTTATTGTGGAATTTGATAGAGCTTTAATTTGTTGTATAAAGTTTTCCGGTCAATTCCCAATAATGTAGCTGCTTTGGTTTTATTATTTCCGGTTTGTTGCAACGCTTTTAAAATCCGGTGTTTTTCGGCTTCTTCATCATGCAGGGCGAAAGTTTCTTCCATTTCCGGATTTTCGC
>VOFG01001463.1_pt1 | contig 28001 bp, 38 predicted proteins | sample 5384171 | NCBI WGS metagenome assembly VOFG01 (sample SAMN12384726, study PRJNA508395) | human gut metagenome | isolation source: healthy gut F | host: Homo sapiens
GATTTCGGCACTTATGTAACGGCTGACACGCCGCATGACTATTTCACGCAGCGTCCTGCACCGCGCACGGACGACGACACCGCCGTTCAGGTTCCGGTGCTGACGTGGCACCAGCTGACCGAGGATGTGAGCGGCTCAGCTACCATTTCGCCGGAGACGTTCCGCAAGCAGATTCAGGCACTTTCCGATGCCGGCTGCAACACGATTTCGCTTGAGCAGCTGCGCGATTACGTCTACAACGGTACGCCGCTGCCCGAAAAGCCTATCGTCCTCACGTTTGACGACGGCTATCTGAGCAACTACGAGGACGCGTTCCCGGTGCTGGGGAATACAACATGAAGGCGACCATTTTCGCCATCGGCGTTTCCATCGGCAAGGATACCTACAAGGACACCGACCACGCCATGACACCGCACTTCGGCGCGGCTGAAATGCAGGAAATGGTGGATTCCGGCCTGATTTCCATCCAGAGTCACACCTATGACATGCACCAGTGGCTTTTCTTGTGGTATGATGGATACAGCGAAGCGTACTTCGTGCGCCCGCGTCAGAAGAGAAATACATAATTTATATAACAGGGGGTTCCGGTATTATGAACTACGAAGCAATCAAGCAGGCAGCTGAAGGCTACAAGGCCGACATGGCCAAATTCCTGCGCGATATGATCGCCATTCCTTCCGAGTCCTGTGAGGAGAAGAAGGTGTTGTCAAGCGCATTGCCGAAGAGCTCAAGAAGCTCGGCTACAATAAAGTTGAGTTTGACAAGCTCGGCAACGTCATCGGCTGGATGGGCACCGGCGACAAGATCATTGCCATTGACTCTCACATCGACACCGTCGGCATCGGCAACCGCGACAACTGGGAAGCCGACCCCTATCAGGGCTATGAGACCGACGATATCATCTACGGCCGCGGCGGTTCCGATCAGGAAGGCGGCATGGCTGCTGCTGCATACGGCGGCAAGATCATGAAGGATCTGGGTCTGATCCCCGAGGGCTACAAGATCATGGTCGTCGGCTCCGTGCAGGAGGAAGACTGCGACGGCATGTGCTGGCAGTCCATCGTCAACGAGTATTTTAACGGTCCGGAAGACGCGAGAAATCAGATTGAGTTCGTCATCTCCACCGAGCCGACCGACGGCGGCATCTATCGCGGCCACCGCGGCAGAATGGAGATCCGCGTCGACATGCACGGTGTTTCCTGCCACGGCTCCGCGCCCGAGCGCGGCGACAACGCGATTCACAAGATGGCGGAAGTGATCCTGAACGTCCGCGACCTCAACGAAAACGATGCGGCAGACGACAAGGAAGTCAAGGGTCTTGTCAAGATGCTCGACCCGAAGTACAACCCCGAGCACTGGGAAGACGCGCGCTTCCTCGGCCGCGGCACCTGCACCACCAGCCAGATCTTCTACACCTCCCCCTCCCGCTGCGCTGTTGCTGACTCCTGCTCGATCTCCATCGACCGCCGCATGACCGCTGGCGAGACCTACAAGTCCTGCCTGAAGGAAATCGAAGACCTCCCCGCCTGCAAGAAGTACGCGAAGGACGTCAAGGTTTCCATGTACATGTACGACCGCCCCGCATGGACGGGTCATGTCTATGAGACCGAGTGCTTCTTCCCGACTTGGATCAACAAAGGAATCCGCGCCGCACGTGCAGGCTCTTGTTGACGCGCACCACGCGCTGTGGGGTGACAAGCGTCTGGCTCCCGACGCGAAGGCCGCTTCGACCCGTGAAGGCCGGCCCCTCACCGACAAGTGGACCTTCTCCACCAACGGCGTGTCCATCCAGGGTCGCTACGGCATCCCCTGCGTCGGCTTTGGTCCCGGTGCGGAATCGCAGGCACATGCGCCCAACGAGATCACCTGGAAGCAGGACCTCGTGACCTGCGCTGCGCTCTATGCCGCTGTTCCCATGCTCTACAAGCCCGAGAACAAGGACGGCTCCGCAACGTGCTTCCGTCAGGAACTCACCGGCAACGACATTAAGTAAGGGCATCCAAGAATCCTATGCGCCATGCGCCAGCAGCCGATAGAATTCATGCCTGCCTATAAATAGTATTTTTTGTTTTTTAGGATATAGAGATTTTTTAAGGAGAAAGAATTATGAGCAAAACTGTTGAGCTTGCAAGACATCTGGAAACCCTGCGCATCAACAACATGTACAAGACCGACTTCTATTGGACCTGGGACAAGACCGACGACGAAATCAACGCGGTCTTCACCGTTGCCGACGCCCTGCGCGATCTGCGCGAGCGCAACAAGTCCACGAAGATCTTCAACTCCGGTCTCGGCATTTCCCTGTTCCGCGACAACTCCACCCGTACCCGCTTCTCGTTTGCTTCTGCCTGCAACTTCCTGGGTCTGGAAGAGCAGGTTCTCGATGAGAAGAAGTCCCAGATTGCCCACGGCGAAACCGTCCGTGAGACAGCAAACATGGTCTCCTTCATGGCTGACGTCATCGGCATCCGCGACGACATGTACATCCATCAGGGCCACGAGTACCAGAAGACGTTCATGGACGCGCTGGAAGAGGGCTACCGCGACGGTATCCTCGAGCAGAGACCGACGCTCGTGAACCTGCAGTGCGACGTTGACCATCCGACGCAGTGCATGGCCGACATGCTGCATGTCATCCACTACTTCGGCGGCGTGGAAAACCTCAAGGGCAAGAAGGTCGCCATGACCTGGGCCTACTCCCCCAGCTACGGTAAGCCCCTGTCCGTCCCGCAGGGCGTCATCGGCCTGTTTACCCGCTTCGCCATGGACGTCACCCTGGCCCATCCGGAAGGATACGACGTGTTCCCCGAGGTCGAGGAAATCGCCCGCAAGAACTGCGAGAAGTACGGCTCCAAGTTCCACAAGACCAACTCCATGGGTGATGCCTTCAAGGACGCCGATATCGTCTATCCGAAGTCCTGGGCGCCGTTCCAGGCGATGGAAAAGCGCTCCGAGCTCTATGTCAAGGGTGACCAGAAGGGCATCGACGAGCTGGAGAAGCAGCTGCTCGCACAGAACGCGCAGCACAAGGACTGGACGTGCTCCGAGGAAATGATGAAGCTCACGAAGGACGGCAAGGCTCTGTACCTGCACTGCCTGCCCGCCGATATCTCGGCCTTTCCTGCACCGAGGGCGAGGTTGACAACTCCGTGTTCGACCGGTATCTCGTGCCGCTTTACAAGCAGGCTTCCTACAAGCCGTACATCATCGCCGCTATGATCTTCCTGGCTCAGGTCAAGGATCCGGTTAAGACGCTGATGGACCTCGACGCTTCCGACAACAAGCGCAAGATGTTCTAAGCGTCTTCATTGAAAGCGGGCTTTCAATGAATTTGGGATTGCAGCCCGCCGCGCGCATAATTTTTGCGGCAAGCCGCAAAAATTCCACACTTGCGGACTGAGAGGAATTTTTCCGGTCGGCAGAGCCGCCGGATAAAATGATTCACACTTTGCGCGGCGTGCGCGCCGCAAACTCTGCGAGGCTATTTCAAATGGCGGGAGCCGCGCTCCCGCCATTTTCACAATTGAAATGTGAGGAATTATAAAATGGGTAAAAGAATTGTTATCGCCCTCGGCGGCAACGCGCTGGGCAAAAATCTGCATGAGCAGATGGACGCTGTCCATGTCACCGCAAAGGCCATCGCCGACCTCATCGAAGACGGCCATGAGGTCGTCATTGCCCACGGCAACGGCCCGCAGGTCGGTATGATCCAGAACGCCTTCGCCGCCTACCACAAGCAGGAGGCAAAGAGCGATATTATGCCGCTTTCCGTCTGCGTGGCCATGAGCCAGGGCTATATCGGTTACGATCTGCAGAACATGATCGGTGAGGAGCTGGACCGCCGCGGTCTCGGCATCCACTGCGCGACCGTTCTCACGCAGGTTGCCGTCAACCCCGAAGACCCTGCCTTCCAGCATCCGACCAAGCCCATCGGCGCGTTCATGACCGAGGAAGAGGCAAAGAAGCTGGCAGCAGAAAAGGGTATCGACGTTGCTGAAGACGCAGGTCGCGGCTGGCGTCAGGTCGTCGCGAGCCCGAAGCCCGTGGAGATCATCGAGATTGAGACCGTGCGCGCGCTGATGAACGCGAAGCACGCTGTCATCGCAGCCGGCGGCGGCGGTATCCCTGTCATCTGGGCAGATAAGTATCATCTTAAGGGCGTTCCTGCGGTCATCGACAAGGACCTTGCCTCCGAGTGCATGGCAGAGCAGCTCGACGCCGACATGCTCATCATCCTGACGGCAGTCGAGAAGGTTGCCATCAACTTCGGCAAGCCCGACCAGAAGGGCCTTGACACCCTCACCCCCGCCGAAGCGCGCGAGTACATCGCCCAGAAGCAGTTTGCGCCCGGCTCGATGCTTCCGAAGGTCGAAGCGGCTGTCAAGTTTGCCGAGTCCAAGCCCGGCAGAACGGCTCTCATTACGCTCCTGGAAAAGGCAAAGGATGGCATCGCCGGCAAAACCGGCACCACGATTTCTCTTTAATGCAAAAAACGCCCGCGAAGCGCAGCTTCGCGGGCGTTCGTTTTTCAATTATACCATGCGGCAGGACTCGCAGTTCTCACATTCGGGGAACTTCTTCTTGTCGTAGGCAATGCCGTTTTTGTCGTAATAATCCTTGACGGCAGATTTGACCGCCTCCTCGGCAAGCACAGAGCAGTGGAGCTTGTGCGCGGGAAGTCCGCCCAGCGCGTCGACGACATCCTTGTTCGTCAGCGCGAGCGCCTCGTCGATGGTCTTGCCCTTGATCATCTCCGTTGCGATGGAGCTAGAGGCAATGGCGCTGCCGCAGCCAAAGGTCTCAAACTTCACATCCTCGATTTTATTGTCCTTGATTTTCAGATACATCTTCATGATGTCGCCGCATTTGGCGTTGCCGACCTCGCCGACGCCGTCCGCGTTGTCAATGCTTCCCACGTTTCTCGGATTCATGAAATGATCCATCACAATATCGGTATAAAGTGCCATAGCCTTTGTTCCTCCTTGCATCCAACTTACAGCATAAACTGCTTTTCGCCGCGTTCGAGTTCTTTCCACACAGGAGACATATTGCGCAGATACGTCACGACCTGCGGAATTGCGTCCAGCATATATTCTACTTCTTCCATCGTATTTTTTCTTCGCAGAGCGTCAGCCGCAGCGAACCGTGCGCCACCTCATGGGGTCTGCCGATTGCCAGCAGCACATGGCTGGGGTCCAGAGACCCGGACGTGCATGCCGAACCGGACGAGGCGCTGATGCCCTTCGCATCGAGAAGCAGTAGCAGGCTCTCGCCTTCGATGCCCTCGAAGCAAAGTTCACATTGCCGGGCAGGCGCGGGCTCTCTGCGCCGTTGAGCGCGCAGTGCGGATTTTGCGAAGCCCTTCGATCAGCCGATCGCGCAGCGCGGAGACCTTCTTTGCATTCTCGTCCAGATGGTCGCAGGCGTCTTTCAATGCCGCCGCCATACCGACGATACCGGGGACATTTTCGGTACCGGCTCTCTTGCCGCGCTCCTGCGCGCCGCCTTCAATGATATTGGTGAGGATAATGCCGCGCCGGGCATACAGTGCGCCCACGCCCTTGGGTCCGTGGAACTTGTGACCCGACATCGAGAGCATATCGATGTGCATCGCGCTTACATCGATAGCAACATGCCCTGCCGCCTGCACCGCGTCGGTGTGGAACAGGACGCCTGCCGCATGGCAGACTGCGCCGATCTCCGCGATGGGCTGGATGGTGCCGATTTCGTTGTTGGCAAACATGATCGTAACCAGACACGTATCTTCGCGGATGGCGTCTTTGACCTGCTGCGCGGTGACAAGACCGTTTTCATGCACGTCCAGCAGCGTCACTTCGAAGCCCTCTTTTTCCAGCTTCGCAAGCGTATGCAGCACCGCGTGATGCTCAAATTTGGTCGAAATGATGTGCTTTTTCCCTTTTTCGCGCCGAGCAGCGCTGCCGAGCGGATTGCCTGGTTGTCTGCCTCGCTGCCGCCGGGTGAAGGTGATCTCTCTGGGCTGCGCGCCGATGCACGCTGCGACGGTGGCTCTTGCCGCCTCCAAGCCCTCTTTTTGCCTCCTGTCCGATCGTGTACAGGCTCGACGGGTTTCCAAAATGCTCCGTCATATACGGAAGCATCGCTTCCAGCGCGGTGCCGCTCATTTTGGTCGTCGCAGCATTGTCTGCGTAAATCTTCATCATAGGATTGACTCCTTTCGTGTTGCTTCTTTTCTTTGATGCAAGCATAGCACATATTCCCTACTAAGTCAATAGGTTTATATGTTGAAGCGCGGCAGACCTGAAAATTTTGTATGAACAGAAAATCTTAAGAAAAATTTAGCCGTTTTTTTCCTTGAGACGATGGAAAAAACCGTGTATGATAGCTTCATGATCACAACATCCGGAGGAAGCTATGGCAAACATTTTCGACTATCTCGACTGGCGGGGCGATCTGACGCTTTCTGAGCGGGCGTTCAACGAGGTGGACAATCTGATTCTGGCAGAGATCTGCTATCTGGACCTTTCCGGCTTCGCGCCCGCTGGCTTTGAAACGCAGCAAGTCACGCTCCGCGAGGCATGGGATGCCTATTTTGCTGCCCATCCGACCACCGATATGGGTGTTCTGGTGCCGGATCAGATTCCGGTACTGGTTCAAAAGGCAGCACAGACCGCACGCTTTGGCAGTCTCCGCCTGCTCGGCTATGTGAACCGGATTGACGAAGAAACGCAGACACAGTTTTCTGCCATGACGATGCTCCTGCCGGACGGCAGCGCCTATGTCGCCTTCCGCGGCACAGACGACACGATTGTCGGCTGGAAGGAAGACTTCAACATGGCGTTCACGCCGGAAATTCCGGCGCAGCGCTACGCGGCAGACTATCTGCAGCAGGCAGCAGCCGCGCTTGCGTTCCGACCGCTGCTTGTCGGCGGGCACTCCAAGGGCGGCAACCTCGCCGTGTATGCCGCGGTCTTCTGCGGCGAAGCGATACAGAAGCAGATTCGTGCCGTCTACAACAACGACGGTCCCGGATTCTATGCATCTTTGCTGGAGCTTCCCGAACATCGCCGGATTGCGGGCAAAATTACGACGCTGCTGCCGGAATCGTCGGTCGTCGGCATGCTTCTGGAGCACGAGGAATCATATCAGGTCGTGCGCAGCACACAGATCGGGCTCATGCAACACGACGGCTTTTCGTGGCAGGTTCTGGGTGAGCGCTTCGAGCACCTGACGGAGCTTGCCGAGGGCGGCAGAATCATGGACCAGACGCTGCGGTCCTTTCTGCGCGAGCTGACCGAGCCGCAGCGCGCGCAGTTCGTCGACACGCTCTTTGACATTCTCACCTGCACCGACGCCAGCACCCTGACCGATCTCAAGGAGGGCGGGCTCAAAACCGCCTCTGCGATGGTCAAGGCGCTGCAGAAGCTCGATAAGCCCACACGCAAGGCGCTTTCCGATACGCTGAAGCTTCTGGTAAGATCCGGCGCGCGGTCGGTATTGGAAGAGCTCGGCGTCAACCGGCTGCGCGAAAACCGGCTCATTGAGGCGCTCTCCGGGTATCTGGAGAGCCACAGCCGCACGTAAGCCCCAAATCTTCCTACAAAGGACACGCCTATGACGCTTCACGATTATCTGTTTACGCTGCTTCTTTCTATGGCGCCCGTCAGCGAGCTTCGCGGCGCAATCCCCTTCGGGCTGGCGCACGACATTCCGCAGGCGCTTCTATATCCCTCCTGTATTCTGGCAAATCTGCTGCCAGTGCCGTTTGTGATTGTGTTCCTGCGCCGGATTTTATCGTGGATGCAGCGCCGGGGCGGAAAGCTCGCGTCTGCCGCCTGCTGGTTAGAGCACCGGGGTCGGGCAAAATCCGCGCGCATCAAGCGCTCGGAGCTGCTGGGGCTGTATCTGTTCGTTGCCATTCCCCTTCCGGGCACCGGCGCATGGACCGGTGCGCTGGTCGCGGCGCTGCTGGGAAGGCGGCTTTTCACGCCATGCTCTCCATTGGAGCCGGGGTCACCACCGCCTGCTGCATCGTCGCCCTCTTGTGCAAGGGCATCATCCATATCGCAGGTTTGTAACAATCGGGGGCTGCCGCGCGGCACCCTCTTTGTTGCATTTTCCGCAAAACCCGGTATAATAGGGAGTATCTTAGATTGGAGGAGTTTCGCCATGACTGCCATTGTGACCGACGCGCACTACCGGATGTCCGTCTCGCTCATCCGGGACCTGTTCGATCGCGGCGTGCGCGTGGTTGCGTGCGAGAAAGCGTCGATCGAATCCCCCGTCGGTTTTGCAAGCCGTGGCGCGGCGCAGTGCGTCCGTCTGCCGGACGAGGAGTATGAGGCTGCGCTCCTTGCCCTTTGCCGCGAGGTGCTGGAAATCGAGGGCGAAAAGCCCGTACTTTTGCCGGTGGGCGCAAAGACGCTCGCCATGGTAAGCCGGAGCCGTGATGCTTTTTTCTGCCGTCGCGGGGCTTTGCGCCGCGACTTCTTCGCAGCTGGCGCTTTTCAATGACAAGGCTGCCGTTTCCGCGCTGGCAAAAAAGCTCGGTGTTCCGGTTCCGGAGAGCTTCGAGCGTCAGCCGGAGGAAGCGGACGAGCCGTTTTTCTCCCGCGTGCCGCTTCCCTGCGCGGTCAAGCCGCACTGCGGCGAAAGCTTCGGTCTGACCGCATCACAGCGCTACCGCATCTGCCGCACAAAAGACGAGCTGCGCACCGCCTTTCACCATTTCAAAGCGCTCACAAACGAAGACCCCATCGTGCAGGAGTACCTGCCGGGCGCGGCATTCGGCTGCTCGATTCTGGCAAAGGACGGCGCAGTTTACCGTAGCCTCTGCCACCGCCGCGTGCGCGAATATCCGGTCTCCGGCGGACCTTCGAGCTGCTGCGAAAGCGTCTCGCGGAGTGATCTTCTTGCCTTTTCCGAAGCGCTCGTGCGGAAAACCGGGTTCACGGGTCCTGCGATGTTTGAGTTCAAATGCGCCGCCGACGGAAGTCCCGCGTCTTCTGGAGGTCAACCCCCGCGTCTGGGGCACGTTTCCGCTCACGCGCGCGGCAAAGACCGATTTTGCCTACAGCTGGTTCTGCCTTGCCGCAAATCTTCCTTTGCCGGAGGAGGTCCCGGCGCAGCACGTGAAAATGGCGTACTATCCGGCGGATTTTGCCGCCGGTCTCGGCTATCTCAAAGCGGGTCAGCCCGGAAGGTTTTTTGCTGCGGCGGCGGATTTCTTGAGCCCCTGCGTCAAAAACGGCATCGCGGACCCCAAAGACCCCGCGCCTGCGCGGGTCTATTTCCGCAATCTTTTTCACCGGGGAGGACACAAATGAAACTGCTTGCCGACCTGCATGTCCACTCGCGCGCCTCGCTGGACGGAAGAAGCAGCGTCGAGGCGCTGATCGAAACCGCAAAAGCGCGCGGTCTTTCCGCCATCACGGTCTCCGACCACGATCTGTGTACGCCGCTGCCGGATTGTAAAGATCTGTTTTTGATTCCGGGCGTTGAAATCACGTCCGCAAATGGTCATATTCTGGGGCTGTTTTAGACGCCCCCATCGACTTTGCCGCGCTTGGGGAAATTTCCGCCTCCCGCGCAGGCGATTGCCGCAATCCACGCTTCCGGCGGGCTTGCCGTGCTGGCGCACCCGTTTGCGCCGCAGAAGCTGGCACCCGAAAAGATTGCCCGTCTCGGCTTCGACGCCATCGAAACCGCAAACGCCCGCGCGATGTTAAAGCCCGGCGCAAATGAAAAAGCCCGGCAGCTGTCGCAGAAGCTGTCCCTTCCCGGAACGGGCGGGTCGGACGCGCACTGCGCCAAAGAGCTGGGCGGCTGCGTGACGGAGTTTTCCTGCGAGCCGTCGCCTGCCGCGCTGAAAAAAGCCTTGAAAGCCGGAAGCTGCCGCGCCGTCGAGGTCCGCGCCTGCAAATGGGTCTGGAAGGGACTGTCCAAAATCCGCCGCGAGCAAAGCTGCGGCACGGTTCTGTCGCGCTGCAAGGCGCTTTGCTATTTTGCCGCGTGCATCGCGCGCGATGTGTTTCACGTATAAAGGAGAACTGCCATGTCCGCTGTGACGAAAGCCATCGGTCTTGCCAAAAAGCTTAAGCACCGCTATCAGGATGAAATCCGCGCCCGCACGCCGGTATACCTGAGCCCTGTGCGCCGCATCGAGCGCGTCAGTCTGCCGCAGAGAGTCTGCGCGATGACCTTTGACGACGGTCCGTGCCGCCTGCCTGCAAACCCGTCTTCAGACGGAACGCCTCTGACGCTGTCGCTTCTGGAGTCTCTGGAGGCATTCGGCGCGCGCGGCACATTTGATATCGTCGGCGATACCTCGGAAAACTATCCCGACAAGCCCGGAAAAGAGGGCTCTGCGTCCTGGGGCGGCATCCGATACGACCACTACCCCGATATCCATAAGGACGCCGACGGCGGCGCGGTCCACTGCCCGGAGCTTGTCCAGCGCATCCTGGACGGCGGACATGAGATCACCAGCCACACCTACCGCCATGTCCTCTACGGACCGAAGCCGCTGGTCTACGGCGGCAGGCAGCCGTTTAAAAATCTTGCCGAGGTCACGCAGGACCTCCGGCGGCTCGACGAGCTCATGCGCCGCGACTATGGCTATGCGATCAGACTCTCGCGCCCGCCGCACTATGTGGATAGCACCAAAGACGGCTTTACCAGCTACGACGCGCACGCACTGCTCGGCTACCAGTATCTCGCGGCAAGCTTCGACGGCGCAGGCTGGCTGCCGCTTGCGAGCTTCGATGCCGAGGTAGACGCGATGCTTTCTCCCATGGAACGCGCGCTGGCGCAGAACCCGGACTGTCTGTGCGGGCAGATCATCTTCCAGAAGGACGGGTACAATATGGCGCGGCGCTCTCCGGTTGCGCAGGCGCTTCCGAAACAGCTGGCGCTGCTGCAGCAATACGGCTACCGCGTAGTCACTGTCTCGGAGCTGCTGTCTCTTTGCCCGTTTGCAGACCTCTCGCCCGAAAGCCCGGTCTTTGCGCCCGCGAAGGCGCTGCTGGAGGCAGGCTTCTGCATCTGCTACCGCGACAATACCGTCCGCCCGGAGCAAATTCTAACCCGCGGGGAGCTGTGCATGTTTGCCTTCGGCTGGAAGACGGCAGCGCGGCGCATCGAGCTGGTGCAGACAAAAACGCGCGTCTGCCGCGACGTTCCCTGCCGTCATCCTCTACGCCGCCGCCATCGAGCTGGCGCTCGAGCGCGGATGTATGCAGCAAACCGCCGGGCGCGTTTTCCCGGACGAGCCGGTTTCCCCGGAGGATTTTTCCGGCTTCTGCCGTGCGCTGTTCGGGCAAAGCACGCAGAGTCCCGCCGCTCCCATCACGCATGCGCAGGCAATCGAGCTTCTTGCTGCGTTTGCCGGGCGCGAGACACTGTAAGTTCAAAAACAGGAGGAATTCCCATGAATCTTGAAACCGCCGTCAAAAATCTGACCGCCCACGGCTTTTCCGTGCGCGTCTTCCGGACCGCGCAGGACGCGGCAAACGCCATCTCGCAGGAGCTTTCCGATAAAACCGTCGGCTTCGGCGGCAGCGTCACACTCGAGCAGATGCAGCTTTTTGAAACGCTGCAAAAGAACAATACCGTCTACTGGCACTGGAAGCAGACCCCTGCGCAGGCGCTGGAAAATGCCCGCAGCGCGCAGGTCTATCTGACCTCGGCAAACGCCATCTCGGAAACCGGCGAGTTTGTCAACATCGACGGCACCGGCAACCGCGTTGCTTCCATGCTCTACGGGCATGAGGCGCTCTATATCGTCGCAGGCGTCAACAAGCTCGCGCCCGACCTTGCCTCCGCCATGGACCGCGCGAGAAGCATTGCCGCGCCCTTAAATGCCCGCCGCCTGCAGCGCAAAACGCCCTGCGCGCTGGCAGAGCCCATGCGCTGTCATGACTGCAATAGCCCGGAGCGTATCTGCCGCGGCTTTGTGACGCTGGCGCGTCCGATGGGCAGCATCGGGCAGACGCATGTGATTCTGATTGAGGAATCGCTCGGCTATTAAAACACAGAATGTGCGCTTTCGCATGGCGAAAGCGCACATTTTTATTGCGGTATCTGTTTTCTGCTCCCGTCTTTTTTGCCCGCGATCTTCCCGCGCGGCGGCGACGGCGACGGGGTGGTTTCTCGCTCACGCGGCGGTAGCTCTCCGCTGCCTCGCTGTCCGGGCTGTAGACCAGCCGATTGGCGCGAAACGTCCCGTCCGGGTCCTCCGCGAGACGCACGCGCACGAGAAATTCCCCGTCCTGCTCACACGCCGCCATTGCCATAAAGCGCTTGCCGGGCTGGGGATACCACTTGCCGCAGGTCATTGCCCCGCCGCAGACGGGGCAGACGCTTTCCTCCTGTGCCATTGTCGCAAGCGCCTGGGCTTTATCGGCGTAGCCATGGCTCACGTGGCGGGCGACACAGCCCGGAAGCTCCGCGCCGTGAAAGCCGTTCTCGTGCTCCTTCGCCGCCTTCTCTCATAGGCGTCGATGCCCTCTGCGAGGCGAAGCCTGCTGCAGATGAGCGCCGTGTGGTAGGCGTCTCCGAGCGCGTCGTGGGCAGGTCTTGTCGGCTCGATGCCCATGATCTGCATCGCCGAACCCAGCGCCTTCTGCGCGCTAGAGCCGTCGGTCTGGGCATTGAAAATCAGCTGCGCGTTATACCATTTATCCACCCACGCCGTATCCATGCCGTAGAGCGTGAGGTTTTCCTTCAGAATCACAATGTCATCGAAGCCCCAGGTCAGAAAGGCGCTGTCTTCACCGCACCAGTCGTGAAACGCCTGCATTGCCTCGGGAAAAGGCTTTCCCTGCTCCTTGAGAATTGCGTCCTTGATGCCGGTCAGACTTGCGACCTTACGGTTCATTTTTTATAATATGCCGGGCGGATCAGCGTCTGAAACTCGTCTGCAACCGTCCCCTCGCAGCTCATGCGGACGGCGCCGATCTGGACAATTTCGCCGCGAATCGGGCTGGGCAGGACCTTTTTGCGCTGTAAGAGCCTGGCCATGGCTGATTCCATTCCAGATCCAAAACGATGTACTGCATACGCTTCTCCTTTGTCTTATGTTCCGGACGCTCTGCCTGATATCGTATCACAAAACTTATCATATGTAAACAGCTTTCCAAGCGCCCGGCATTTTGTCACCCTTCCGCCCTGCGCCGCATAGCATAAAGACCGGTGCGCACGCGCGCCGGAAGCTCAGGAAAGGCGGTTATCCCATGCCCTTTTTGTTTCTCAGCCCCTCCACGCAGGAGTTTAACCCCTACATCACCGAGGGCAACGAAGAATACTGGATGAATCTGCTAGCCGACCGGATGGAGCCGTATCTGCACGCAAGCGGCGTCAACACCGTCCGAAACGACCCTGCCGCCGGCGCCGCGGGCGCGATTCGCCTGTCGAATCAGGGCGACTACGACTTTCATCTCGCGCTTCACTCCAATGCCTCGCCAGAGGCGCTTGCCGGCCAGCAGCGCGGTGTAGACTTCTACTATTATCCGGCAAGCACAGCCGGGCTTCGCATGGCAAACATCCTTGTTGACAATATCAAGCCCATCTATCCGCTGCCCGAGCGCGTGCAGGCGCGCCCCACCACCGCCATCGGCGAGGTCCGACGGACGAAAGCGCCGTCCGTGCTGGCTGAGCTCGGCTACCATGACAACACGGACGACGCCAATTGGCTGACCGGAAATCTCGACGAAATCGCGCAGGCATTATCCCTCGGCGTGACGGAGTATTTTGGGCTTCCGTTTCTCATTCCGGGGCAGCTTCGTGACGCCGTCGTCCGGACAGACGGAGATTCTCTCAACCTGCGCGCGCTTCCGTCCGCAGAAGGTCCGGTTCTCGCGCAGATGCCGAACGGCGCGCCGGTCCGGATTCTGGCGCAGTATGACGCGTGGTATTCGGTCTTTATGACGGGCTCTACGGCTTCGCAGAAAGCCGGTACATTGCGGAATAGTCCTCCCTTTCAGCCCTCTTTTCCGAGCCGCCGCGTCTCAATGTCGCCTTCCGCCCAGCCCCGGTCCTTTCCGCAGACCGGGCAGACGCGGAAGGCTTCCTTCGCCAGCAGCACAAATCCGCAGTTGAGGCACCGCCAGACAATCGGACGCTCCTTGCGGTACAACCGTTCGGTCTGCATCTGGTTATAGCTCTCCAGAAACACATCGCGGTGCATCGCCTCGATGCGCGCAATATTTTCCCAGAGCGCCGCCGCGTCCGCATAGCCTTCCTCGCGCGCCGTTCTCGCAAACGCCGGATAGGCGCGCGCGGCTTCCTCGTTTTCGCCCTTCGCCGCCTCCAGAAGATTTTCCATCGTCACGCCGAGCGTGTAGGGATAGCCCGCGGAAAAATCGATATTTTCGATCGGCTGGCGTCCGTATTTCTGAAGCTTCTCCAGAAACTCCTGCGCATGCGCCTGTTCGTTTCCGGCTGTCTGCTCAAAAAGCCGCGCCAGATATTCAAACCCCTCTTTTCTCGCCTGCTGGGCATACTGCGTATAGCGCTGGCGCGCCTGGCTCTCGCCCGCAAACGAACGCGCGAGATTCTGGCAGGTCTGTGTCTGCATGAAATCCATAAGCTTCTCTCCTTCTGCTGTTGTTCATGCAGCTAGGATTTGCGGAATCCGCCGCTTATTCTGTCCACGGGCTTGACAGGTTTTGTATAATAAAAGTTAGAGCTGTTTTGCTCCGAATTTATGTACTTTGAGGATTTTTATGAACAGAAGAATGATCGCGCTGCTGCTTGCGGCGCTTTTCCTCCTTGCGCTCACGGGCTGTGCAAAAAAAGAGCATTCGGAAGGCAATCCGAAGACGGACCTGCTTGCCACCACGCAGCCGGTCTATCAGCTTACCTGCGCGCTCACCGATGGGACAGGTCTTTCCGTGGGGCTTCTCATCTCCGAGTCCGTCTCGTGCCTGCATGACTACACGCTCACGGTTTCCCAAATGGAAATGATTGAGCAGTCGGGTCTCGTGCTGGAAAGCGGTCTGGGGCTGGAGAATTTCATGGAAGATGTGCTGCGCGGGAAAACGCGCATCGACATTTCGCGGAATTTGGATACACTGCCCGGAGAAGACGGCGCAGATCCGCACTGGTGGCTCGACCCCATGCGCTATAAGCAGGCGGCAGAGCTTGCCGCGCAGGAGCTGGGCGCGCAGTATCCGGAGTTTGCCGACCAGATTTCCGAAAACCTCGCCGCGTTCTGCGAAAAGCTTTCAAGCCTGCAGGATTACGGTGAACAGGCGCTTTCCGATCTTTCCTGCCGCCAGCTCGTCACGTTCCACGACGGCTTTTCCTACTTCGCAGACGCCTTTTCTCTGACGATTGCCACCGCCATGGAGGTCGAGTCCGGCAGCGAGCCGTCGGCAAAGGAGCTGGAGGAAATCATTTGCCATCGTCGAAGAAAATCAGATTCCCGCCGTCTTTACCGAAGTCAACGGCGAGACGGGCGCGGCGGAGGTCGTAGCAGGCGAAGCCGGCTGCGCGGTCCGGACGCTCGACATGGCAATCAGCAATCGCGACTATTTTGCAGCCATGCGGCAAAACATCGACATCGTAAAGGAAGCGCTTGGATGATCAACAGACACACAGGAACCGGCGGCTGCGAAAATGCCTGCTGCCTCAAAATTGAACACCTGTCGGTGAAAATCGGAACCGACGTGATTCTCGACGATATCAACCTGCATATGCACTGCGGGCAGATTGTCGCGCTGATCGGTCCGAACGGCGCGGGAAAATCGACGCTTATCCGCTCCATTCTTGGGCAGCGGACATATGAAGGCAAAATCACCTTCCATTCCGCCGACGGCAAGCAGACAAAGCTTCGCATCGGCTACGTGCCGCAGAGCCCCGCCTTTGACCCGGCGGACCCCATCTCGGTGCTCGATCTTTTCACCTGCTGCATCAGCCGCCGCCCCGCCTTTCTGCGCGCGGGAAAGGCGCTGCGCGAGCAGGTGCAGACGTGCTTGGCGCGCGTGCATGGAGAGAGCCTGATGGACAAGCGTGTCGGCACGCTCTCCGGCGGGGAACTCCAGCGCGTGCTGCTTGCCCTGGCATTGGAGCCGATGCCCAACATGCTCATCCTCGACGAACCGCTTTCGGGCGTGGATGTCGAGGGCATGGAGCTGCTGATGGACATGCTCGATGAAATCCGCAAAACCTACGATCTTCTCCATTCTCATGACGACCCACGATTTTTTCGATGCTCGGGCGCTACGCCGACCGGGTCGTTCTGCTGCGCGAGAAAATTCTCTGCAAGGGAACGCCGCTGGAGGTCCTGAACTCGGACGAATTCGCGCAGGCATTCCATCTGGGAGGTGCGAAATGAGCATCTGGTACGCGCTGTGCGACGCGACGCACCTGGAATTTCTCCGCATGACGTTCATGAAGAACGCACTGCTGGCGGTTTGCATCCTGGCGCCGCTGTTCGGTCTGCTTTCCACCATGATCGTCACCGGACGTATGAGCTTTTTCTCCGATGCACTCGGGCACTCGGGCTTCACCGGCATTGCCATCGGTGTGCTGTGCGGCTCGCTGCAGCCGACCGTCTGGGCGGTGGCTCTTGCGGCGGCGTTCGCGCTGTTATTCTCGTTTGTGCGCAGCCGCTCGCGGCAATCGGCAGACACGATCATCGGCGTTTTTTCCTCCACGGCGGTCGCGCTCGGCATTTTCATCGCGACGCTCGGCGGAAACAGCTTCACAAAATTCAATCGCTATCTGATCGGAGATATTCTCTCGGTCACACCGGGCGAAATCGGAAGGCTTGCCCTTGTGCTGCTAGGCGTGCTGCTTTTGTGGGTTTTCGCGGCAAACCGGCTGTTTCTGACGGCGGTGCATCCGCAGCTTGCCTCCTCGCGCGGCATTCCGACGGAAAAAACGCAGACGCTCTTCACGGTCTGCATTGCCGTCGTCGTCACGCTCGCCATGAGCTGGGTTGGCCTGATGGTCATCAATTCCCTTCTCGTCCTGCCCGCCGCGTCATCCCGGAACCTCGCGCGGAATCTGCGCGAGTACCACCTGTTTTCCGTGCTCGGCGCGCTCGCATGCTCCGTGCTCGGGCTTGTTACGGCGTATTACCTCGGCTGCTCCGCCGGCGCGACGATTGCGCTGTATCTGGCGCTCTATTTCACCGTCACCTTCTTCTTCCGCGGCAGACGGCAATAAAAAACGCCCCCGGAAGCTATTTTGCTTTCCAGGGGCATATAAAAACCTCGTGGAGTTTCGCCCCCAGGGCGAAATAAAATGAAAATCCATTTTATCCGGCGGCTCCGCCGACCGGAAAAATACCGACCGCCTCGCAAGTGTGGAATTTTTGTCCCTATGGGACAAAAATTATGCATGCCGTCGAGGCGTAATTTGTTCTGAAAGAAAGGTTTTCCTTTCTTTCAGAAACAAACCGGCAGAAAAGGCTAAGCCTTTTCTGCCGGATATTTTAGCCGAACACTGCCAGCAGGAAGCCTGCCGCGATTGCCGAGCCGATAACACCTGCGACGTTGGGTCCCATGGCGTGCATCAGCAGGAAGTTCGAGGGGTTGGCCTTCTGGCCGACCATCTGCGAAACACGCGCGGCCATCGGGACAGCGGAGACGCCGGCCGAGCCGATGAGGCGGGTTGACCTTCTTGCCAGAGAGCTTGCACATGATGTTGCCGCCGATCAGGCCGCCGACCGTGGAGATGCCGAAGGCAATCAGGCCGAGCAGGATGATCTTGAGCGTCTCGAGCTTCAGGAAGTTCGAGGCGACCATGGTCGCGCCGACGGAGGTCGAGAGCATGATGGTGACGATGTTCATGAGCGCATTCTGCACGGTGTCCGACAGACGCTCCGTCACACCGCACTCCCGGAAGAGATTGCCGAGCATCAGGCAGCCAACCAGCGGCGCCGTGGACGGCAGAAGCAGGATGACGAAGATGGTGACGATGATCGGGAAGAGGATCTTCTCGCTCTTGGAGACGACACGCGCCTGAACCATCTTGATCTTGCGGTCTTCCTCGCTCGTGAGGAGCTTCATGATAGGCGGCTGGATCAGCGGAATCAGCGCCATATAGGAGTAGGCGGCGATTGCGATGGCACCGAGAAGCTCGGGCGCGAGCTTGTTCGTCAGGAAGATTGCCGTCGGGCCGTCCGCGCCGCCGATGATGCCGATGGAGGCAGCCTGCGGCCGGTGAAGCCGAGGCAGATGGCGCCAAAGAACGCGACGAAAACGCCGAGCTGCGCGGCAGCGCCGAGAAGCAGACTCTTCGGGTCCGCGATCAGCGGGCCAAAGTCCGTCATTGCGCCGACACCCATGAAAATCAGCGACGGATACAGACCAGCCTTGACGCCGATGTAGAAGATGTCCAGCAGACCTGCGTTCGACAGGATGTGACCGTAGCTGTGATAGTACTGGCTGCCCTGATCGAGGAAGTCCGCCCACAGCTCGGGGTGATACAGCGCGTTGGTGGCGTTCAGATCGGGGTTGATCGCGTCAAGACCCGGGAAATAGCTGACGTTTGCAAGCAGGCAGCCGAACGCAATGCCGACCAGCAGCAGCGGCTCGAAGCCCTTGACAATGCCGAGGTACAGCAGCACGCATGCCACGACGATCATCACGAGGTTCTGCCAGCCGCCGGCAGCGAAGAAACCGGCAAAACCGGATTCTGTTGCCAGCTTCGACAACGTATCGAGAACGTTAAAACCCATGTTCGTTCCTCCTTATGCCAAAACGACCAGAGGAGCGCCGGTTTCCACAACAGCACCCTTGCTCGTCACGACCTGTGCAACCGTGCCGTCGCGCGGGGCGAGGATTTCATTTTCCATCTTCATGGCTTCCAGAATCACGAGGATATCGCCGGACTTGACGGCCTGACCCTGCGAAACGTTGACGCTCAGAATGTTGCCGGGCATCGGGGATGCAACGACCTCACCGGCTGCGGCAACAGCAGGGGCGCGGGGCAGCGGCGGGTGCCGGTGCGGCAGCGGGGCAGCGGCAGGAGCGGCAGCGGGTGCTGGGGGCAGCGGCGGGCGCCGGGCATATGCCTCGTACTCGTCAACCAGCATCGCCTGACCGGCTTCTACCTCAACCTCATAGGTTTTGCCATTGAGCGTAATCTTATACTTCATCTTTCACTTGACCTCCTTGATGGATTTGAAGCGCAGCTCGTTAAGGGGCTTGTTCAGTTTGTGGGCAACGATCGCCATCAGCATGGCCGCGTCCTTATCCGGGACATTGAAGAGCTTCACCTCGCCGGCGGAGCCGGGAGCGGCAGCAGCCAGAACGGGCTTCGGCGCGGGAGCGGGCGCAGCGGGAGCCGCAGCCTTGGGCGCTTCGGTCTTCTGGTCCTTCGCGACGGCAAATTTGCCCTCGATGAGGATGACAACCATCAGCGCGATGAGTCCCACAAAAACAACCGCGTAGCCGAGCAGCGCAACCAGTCCGGCAGTGCCGATCTGGAGGTCAACCATAGCCTAATTTACCAGAAACATACCTGGCACCTCTCTTACGCTTCAACGATCGAATACTTGCAGATGTTCTCTTCCTTCGCCTTGCGGTCGGTGAGGAACTTCATGGTCTGATCGGGATAGCAGATGTAGCTCATGATATCTTCTTCGCTTCTTGCAAGATCGCCCAGCGCCTCTTTGCCTTCTGGAAGTCCTCGCCGGTGCGTTTGGCGTCCTCGATGCGGCAGTCAACGGGCTTGCCGCCTTCGCCGAGGATCTGGTCTCGAGCTCCTTGGAAACGGGAGCCGGAGCAATGCCGTATTCGCCCTTGAAGTAGTTCTTGACTTCCTTGGAGACCTGCTTGTAGCGCTGGCCGAGCAGGACGTTGGTAACGGCCTGGTTGCCGACCATCTGGCTAAGCGGCGTGACCAGCGGAGGATAGCCGAGGTCCTTGCGGACAGCGGGAATTTCCGCCAGAGCAGCTTCAAACTTGTCCATCGCCTTCATGTCGGTGAGGTTCGCGATCATGTTCGACAGCATGCCGCCGGGGACCTTATAGACCAGCGCCTGCGCGTCGGTCGCCATGGACTTGGCGTTGATGCGGCCGGAGTCGACATACTTCTGCTTGACGGGCTTGAAGAAGTCGTTGACCTCGTTGATGACCTTCTCATTGAGTCCGGTCTCGATGCCGTACTGATCGAGTGCATAGAACATCGTCTCGGTAGCGGGCTGGGAGGTGCCGCCGGAGAAGCAGGAGGTTGCGGAGTCGATCACGTCGATGCCGGACTCAATTGCCTTGGTCACGGTCATATACGCCATGCCGGTGGTGCAGTGGGTATGGAGGATCAGCGGCATATCGCCGACGGCGTCCTTGATGCCCTTGATGAGGTGCTCTGCCTCGTACGGGCTCATAGTACCTGCCATATCCTTCAGGCAGATGGTATCGAAGCCCATGTTCTTGAGCTCCTTGCACATCTCGACATATTTTTCAACCGTATGCACCGGGCTCTGCGTATAGGAGATGCAGCCGGACGCAACGGTGTTCTTGGTGGCGTATTTCTTGGTGGCTTCCAGCGCGGTGGCGATGTTGCGGAAGTCGTTCAGCGCGTCGAAGATACGCAGGATGTCGATGCCGTTTTTGATGGACAGCTCGACGAACTTTCCACGACATCGTCGTGATAGTGCTTGTAGCCGAGCAGGTTCTGGCCGCGAAGGAGCATCTGCAGCTTCGTGTTGGGCATGGCCTTGCGGATATTGCGCAGTCTCTCCCACGGGTCCTCGCCGAGATAGCGCAGGCAGGAGTCGAACGTCGCGCCGCCCCAGCATTCAACCGAGTAGTAACCGGCCTTGTCCATTTCGGGCAGGATCTCGGCAAAATCGGAATACGGAAGACGGGTCGCCATCAGAGACTGGTTGGCATCACGAAGGACAGTTTCAGTAATTTGAACTTTTTTCATGTGTGCTCCTCCATTTTTTCACGCCGTATGGCGTTATCGATTATGAGAATCAGGCACATGAATGAAAAGACACGCTGCAGTGAGATTGCCGCGGCGTGTCTCGCGCCTCGGAAGCGTCGGCGTAGGTGTCGCGCGGATCGAGGATGGCCGGGTTGACGTTGGGCAGAGCCGTCGGCACCTCGAAGTTGAACATCGGGATCTTCTTCGTCTCAGCCTTGAGGATGCTGCCGTCGAGGATGGCGTCGATGATACCGCGCGTATCAGGGATAGAGATACGCTTGCCGGTGCCGTTCCAACCCGTGTTGACCAGGTAAGCCTTGGCGCCAGAGACGTTCATCTTCTTCACCAGCTCCGCGGCATACTTCGTCGGGTGGAGCTCCAGGAAGGCCTGGCCGAAGCAGGCAGAGAACGTCGGGGTCGGCTCGGTGATGCCGCGCTCAGTACCAGCCAGCTTGGCGGTGAAGCCAGAGAGGAAGTAGTACTGCGTCTGCTCCGGAGTCAGGATAGAGACGGGAGGCAGCACGCCGAAGGCGTCGGCAGAGAGGAAGATGACCTGCTTGGCAGCGGGAGCGGAAGAACCCGGCTGGATGTTCTTGATATGATAGATCGGGTAGGAGACGCGGGTGTTCTCGGTCACGGACTTGTCGGCGAAGTCGATCTTGCCGTCCTTGTCCACCGTGACGTTCTCCAGCAGGGCGTTGCGCTTGATGGCACCGTAGATGTCGGGCTCGTTCTCCTTGGAGAGGTTGATCACCTTGGCGTAGCAGCCACCCTCGAAGTTGAAGATGCCGTTGTCGTCCCATCCGTGCTCGTCGTCACCGATGAGGCGGCGCTTCGGGTCGGTGGAAAGGGTGGTCTTACCCGTGCCGGAGAGGCCGAAGAAGATGGCGGTGTTCTTGCCCTCCATGTCGCAGTTGGCGGAGCAGTGCATGGAAGCGATGCCCTGGAGCGGCAGGTAGTAGTTCATCATGGAGAACATACCCTTCTTCATCTCGCCACCGTACCAGGTGTTGATGATGACCTGCTCACGGCTGGTGATGTTGAAGGCGGCGCAGGTCTCGGAGTTGAGGCCCAGCTCCTTATAGTTCTCGACCTTGGCCTTGGACGCGTTGTAGACGACGAAGTCCGGCTCAAAGTTGGCCAGCTCTTCCTCGGTCGGGCGGATGAACATGTTCTTGACAAAGTGTGCCTGCCAAGCGACTTCCATGACGAAGCGGATGGCCATGCGGGTATCCTTGTTGGCACCGCAGAATGCGTCAACCACGTACAGCCGCTTGTTGCAAAGCTCCTTGACCGCGATCTCCTTGACGGTGCTCCAGACCTGCTCGCACATGGGGTGGTTGTCGTTCTTGCGTCGGAGGTCCACCACCGGTGTCTCTTTCTAAAAAATTAAAATTTCTGGCTGGTGAAGCATGTTTCCAGTTAGGCCATTGTTCACCAATTAGCAGTATATCACGGTTCGTCAAGAATATCCACAACAATTTTCTGCATTGCGCTTTTTTATTGATTTTGCCGGTTTTTTTCGCGAGTATTCGGCAAAATTGTCCCAGAACAGGTAAAAAGCACAAAAGCATGGAATGGAAAAAAGCATGAAAAACTAAAAAAATTCAGGTGTCAACAGACACAAACGCCGGTGTGCCCGAAAACGGGGCACACCGGCGGGAAATGCGGGTCGTTATCGAAGCTCGGAAGCATCCGCTTCCTTCTTTCCGGCCAGCCGCTTCTGCAGCCAATCCTTGCCGTCGACATAGCGGGAGACGATGAAGGAGACGACGTAGTCGCCCGCGGAGTTGACCATGGTCGCGGGGGGATCGACCAGGTTGCCGAGCGCCAGCGCGATGGGGAAGGCGACGGCCAGATGCTCCGGGAAGAAGATCGAGCACAGAACGAGTTCGCCCGTGCCGCCGCCGCCGGGGATGCCGGACATGGCGACCGAGGAGAACACGGCAACGATGATCGCAAGGATTGCGCGGCCCGTCGTGAAGTCCTGCCCGAACATTCCGAACAGGAACGCGACCTTGATGATGGCGGACATGGCGGAGCCGTCCATGTGCATCGTCGCGCCGAGCGGGATGACGATATTGGACACGTCCTTGGAAATTCCCGTTTCCTCCGCGTCTTCCATGTTTGTCGGAATCGTCGCGACGGAAGAGCACGTGCCGAGTGACACAACGGCGGGCTTTACAACGTGCCGGAACATGACCTTCACCGCGCCCTTGCCGCCGCCGAACCAGGCAAACAGCGGGAACGCCGTAAAGATATACACAAAGCACAGCGGATAGTACAGCAGCAGTGCTCTGCCGTAAGCTTCCGTAATTTGCGGGCCGTAGCTTGCGACGAGGTCTGCGAAGATGGCAAAGAAGGCAATGGGCGCGTAATAGGTCACGATCTTGACAAACTTCAGCATGACGTTCGTCAGATCTTCCAGGAACTTCGCGACCAGCGTCTCGCTGCCGCCGTTGAGGTTGACGGCAAAGCCGAAGAGAATCGAGAACACGATCAGCGGCAGCATCGCACGGCGGCTGAGAAGGCCCACAAAGTCAGAGGTCGTGAAGAAATTGACGATCATATCGCTGATGGTTGCATACTCGCCCATTTCCTCGGCCTGAAGCTCCGTCCACGGCGTGAGCACCGGAGGGAACACCTGAATCAGCAGGAACATGATCACTGCGGCAATCGCGCCGGTAATTACAAACGTCGCAACCGTCACGCCCATAATCTTGCCTGCGCGCCTGCGGCTTTTCATATTGGCAACTGCGCCCGCAATCGAGGAAAATACCAGCGGTACAACGATGCAGAACATCATGTTGATAAACACCGTGCCGAGCGGCTTGATGGCCACCGCTGCCGACGGGGCGAGCCAGCCAAACAGCGCGCCGAGAATCATCGCGCCGAGCATGATGGCAAGGAACGTATAGTTCTGCGCTACAGACTTCTTGTTCATAAAACCTTTCTCCTTTTCTTTATCATGAACCAAAATCCATGGTTATTGCGAAATCGCCTCGTCAAAAATCTCGCCCGCGCAGACCATGCTGGCAGGTCCCGTAAGCAGCAGGTCTCTGCATTTTTTCCCGTCGCGGACAATGTCCACGATGAGAAGACCCCCTTTCACTTCGACCTCCACATGATCGCCGCACCGGCGCTTTTCCGCCAGCGCATAGACCGATGCGCCCGTCCCCGTGCCGCAGGCGTAGGTAAAGTCCTCCACGCCGCGTTCCCACGTTCTTTCATAAAACCGGTTCTCACCGAGCCTTTTCGAGGAAATTCACATTCGCACCCTTCGGGAAAGCCGGATGGTACCGGAGCTTGCGCCCGAACTCGAACAGCGCCTGTTCATCCGCTTCCCGCAGCCCGGGGTACTGCACCACCGCATGCGGAATGCCGGGGTTTCCGAGCTCGAGGTACATACAGCCGACCTTTTGCCCGTCCACATCCAGCGCCAGATACTGCAAATTCTGCGGCTGCGGCAGGCGGATGCGATAGTTTTGCGCGTCGATGCGCGTGCCGGTCACAAGCCCGGCAGTCGTTTCAATCGTCTGCGTTTCGCCTGCAAGACCGGTCTCATAGCCGTAGCGGCAGATGCAGCGTGCGCCGTTGCCGCACATCTCGCCCAGCGTGCCGTCGCAGTTAAAAAACAGCATGCCGAAGTCTGCGTCTGCCTTTGCCGGAACAATTGCCATCAGACCATCCGCGCCGATAGACATACGCCGGTCGCAGAGCGTGCGCGCAAGCTTGGACAGCTGCTGCTGCGTCAGCTCGCCGTGCAGATTTTCCACAAGAATAAAATCATTGCCAGCGCCGTTCATTTTCGTAAACCGCATCGAATCCGCCCCTTCCCAGTTTTATTGTACCCTATTATACTGAAATTCTTCGCCATGTAAATGTGAAAAGCTGCTTGATACCTTGCAAAAAATGCGCTTTCCATATGCCGCCTTCTGCGCATTTGACTTTCCGCACAAACGCAGGTACAATACGGGTATGATATTTCAGGATATTACCCAGTATATGAAATAAGGAGTATGCTTCATGCAGAAATGTTATAACTGCGGCAAGGAAGTCGACGACAATGTGCTGATCTGCCCGGACTGCGGCGCGCTGGTCAAGCGCTACGGAAAGCCCGTCCCCGTCGAGCCGGATCCCTATCAGCAGCAGCCGCAGCCCGACGCTTATCCCGGCGCGTATGAAGCGCCCGCACAGCCCGGTCCGCGTGAGCGAGTCTGGCTGGACGCAGCGGGAAAGCCGCACTTCAAGGGCGCTTTGTGCTTCTGGCTGATCGTGTGCGCGGTCTTTGCCGGATATCTGCTGTTCGGCTTTGGGTGCTTCGGATCTGACCGACGTTCTGAACCTGATGCTTGAGAGCATCGGCACATACTATGCGTTCTATGTGGCAGTGCCGGTTCTGTTTGCCGTCAAGCTTTTTCGGCATCGTCTGGCTTCTGGTCTCGAAGCGCCGGCTGGCATTTTATATCGCGCTCGGCGCCGGCGTGCTGTTAACCGTGACGAGTCTTCTGTTTGGCGGCAGCATGCAGGCGCTTTTATACACGCTCGATATGCTGCTTACGTTCCTGCTTCTCCGAAAAGACTGGCGCAGGCTGCGTCCATAAGACCGCAAAACCCCCGGAAACAACGTTTCCGGGGGCGTTTTTCTTACGATTGAAGAATTCTCGTCGTCTCGGGGTCCGGCTCAAACCATTTGTTCTTGCCGAAAAGAATGATCGCGTCTCCGACCTCAACGGTATCGAAAATTTCCGGCATCGCGTCGACCGGAATATTCACGCAGCCATGGCTGCCGCCGTTGACGTAGAAGTCCTTGCCGAAGTGCGTCCGCCACGATGCATCGTGCAGCCCATACGCGCCCTCGATGCCAATCCAGTATTTTGAGAACACGAGGTAATCCTCGCCGCTCATCCACTGGTCGGTCTCCTTGTTGTACGCGTAATAAAGACCCGTGATCGTCTGGAAGCCGTTGAGGTTGCCGGTGACGATGTCCGTGCTGGTCACGACCTCGCCGTTCTTGTAGACCGTGAGGCGCTGGTTGTCGATGTCGACCTCGACGTACACATCCGTAAGCGGTTCATACGGCTCGCCGTTTTTATAGAGCAGCAGCTGCGCGCGGAGGTCTTTGGATTCGAGCTTCTGCAGCGCCTGCTGCAGCTGCTGCGAAAGCGCGTCGGTGTCGAGCTGATAGTCCACCTTCAGAAAATTCATCGGCTTCGGTCCGTCGACGTAGGTGTCTAAAAAATGAACGGCGTGTTGGAAACATCCGCAATCGCCTTCCAGCCCGCAAGCAGCGCATCCAGCTTTTTTTTCATCAACCTTGACGCTGCCGTCTTTGTCCACGGACAAAAGATCCGACAGCTCCTTGTCCTTGAGCGTGACGATCTTTCTCCTGCTCGCTCTGCCCTTCCAGATTCAGATCAATGGTGTAGTTCAGGTCTTTGAGCATCTGCCGCAGCAGCTCGTCAAAATCAAAGCTTGTATTTTCCGCCGTGATCTCCGGCGCAGCATAGCAGTCCGGCACACTCGTCAGCTCAAAGCTCTACATTCTGTGCGCCGTCTGTGCTGACCGTCAAGCCGGACACCGCCTCCCGCAGCGCCTCACGGACCGGCTCGAGCTGCAGCTCGTTGCCCGGAACCTCGTCTACCACGCAGAATTTTTCATCCGCAAACGTCATATAGGCATCCTGCGCCGGATGGCGGGGGAGCGCTTCCAGATCGCTTACCACTGCCTCGTCCGTATAGCGCACCGTGTCTACACGCACCGGTCCCGGCTGCGTGTGCGCTTGCGAGCGGCACTGGAGCTTGTCTGCCATGCTCTTCTGCGCAAACACCGCCGGGTCCATGCGCTCGTCGGCGGTAAAGCCCGCAGTGATTGCCTGCTCGGTGGCTTCCAGAAGCCCCAGCTGCGAGAGCGTATACGTGCCGGTCGTCTCGCCGTTTTCCGTCACGGTGAGCGTCGTCTGCTCCGCATTCTGCAGCATCGCCTGATACTGCTCATAAAAGCGCCTGCTGCGTCTGCTCTGCCTCCTGCGCCGCGCCGTGCAGCCGGTAATAGCCGCATAGCCTGCGCCCGCGCCGAGCAGCAGAAGCACGCACAATGCGATGATCCATCCCTTTTTCATATGCTCTTTTTCTCCGTCTCTTTTTCTCCGCCGATCGTCCGGCAGTTATCTTATATAGTATAGCATACCGCGCAGGCTAAAGAAAACCCATTTTCCGCTATTTTTGGACGCTCCACTGCGAAAGCGGATATCGCTGCATGGCGCCGAAAATCCGGGTCTTGATGTCGGGGTACTGCGTCTGTAAGAATGCAATCAGCTCCTTGATCTCCTGGCGCTTCGTGTGCTTGTCGGCGGGGCAGACATTGCGGACAACCGGAAGCTGCTGTGCCTGTGCAAAATGCTCGATTGCCTTTTCCCCGATGTAGAGCATCGGTCGGATCTGCGTCACACCGGAGCGGCTTAAATACGTCACCGGCTCAAAGCAGCCGATCCTTCCCTCATATAATAAACTCATGAGAAACGTCTCGACCGCGTCGTCAAAATGGTGTCCCAGCGCGACTTTGTGGAAGCCCAGCTCCCGGATGGCATCGTTTAGTGCGCCGCGGCGCATTTTTGCGCACATGGAGCAGGGATTCTTCTCTTTCCGGTAATCAAAATAATCGGACCGATCTCGGTCTTCTTACAATAAAAACCGACGTCCAGCGACCGGCACAGCGCCTCGACCGGTGAAAAATCCATGCCGGAGAGCCCCATGTCGATGGTAATCGCCGCGAGCTCAAAGGGCGCCGGGTAATAGCTTCGCAGCGCGGCGAGCACGGTAAGGAGCGTCAGCGAGTCCTTTCCGCCCGACACGCCGACAGCGATCTTGTCCCCCGGGGAAATCATATGGTAATCGTCGATGCACTTTCGCATCAAGCCCATCATTTTCTGCATCTTTATAGCCTCCGCAGATGTATTTTGCGTTGCGAGTATTTAAGAGCTTTCAAGAGAAAGCAGGAGTATTTGAAAGATTCTTGCGTGCTGCGTTTATTTTTTTAAAAAAGCGGTTGACAGAATTTTTCGCATGTGATATAAAATACTGGCGCGCTTCGCAAATATTGTATGCGCGCCTGACGATTTTGTCAAAAATTTTTATCA
>VOFG01000163.1_pt1 | contig 28000 bp, 43 predicted proteins | sample 5384171 | NCBI WGS metagenome assembly VOFG01 (sample SAMN12384726, study PRJNA508395) | human gut metagenome | isolation source: healthy gut F | host: Homo sapiens
AGCATTGACATTCCTTCGCCAAATGGTTACAATATGTTGCGGAATAGAGCTGCTGCGCTACGGCAGGCGGTTTGGCTGCGCCCTCCGAAAGGAGGTGACAGTATGCCTATCACGTTGACCATTCACTTGTTTGGACTCGTCTTTACATTGAAGGTAAAACGCGAAAGCCGCCACTCGGCCAAGTGACGGCTTTCTGAATGAAATCCCAATTGTAACCGAGCCAAACCGCTTGTCGCAGCTGCTCTATCTCCATTATACCCGGTGACGGACATTTGTCAAGTCGCCGGGTATATTTTTTACTTCCCGGCGGCCATGACCTTGCCGGCGGCATCCACCACCAGACGGTCGGTCTTTGCGCCGGCGGCGCTCTTGCTGAAGCTCACTGTCCACGCGCCGGAGGTGACGTCATAGGTGGCGTACACCTGATCGTACGCGCCGGTGTACTGGGCCTTGGCCGCGTCGATGGCGGCCTGCTGGCTGACGCTCTTGCGCCCCAGCTGCACGGTGCCCAGAATGTTCAGCAGCTCATCCCGGTTGGCGTTCCACACCTCGGTGGTCATGGTCTCGGAGGGGGAAGCCACATAGCTGCCCGGTACGTCCTCAAAAAAGATGTCCGCCATGACCATGGTGCCCTTTTTCCGTGTCCTCCTCCGTGTGCTGCCAGACCTTCATGCCGTTGGCAAGGGTCAGCTCCTCGCTGGTGACGCCGGTGCCGCAATGCCGTAGCCTCCCGTCCAGCACAGCAGCGTGTAGCTGACGGTGGGGTCATCGGTCTTGTAGAAGCGGATGCCCTCGGTCTTGTCGGTGCCGTTATCAGACACCTGCTCCCAGCTCCAGCCCTCAGGCAGGTCCAGCGCCATGTCCACATAGCCGTGGGTGAACTCGGCGGTGATGACGGTGGGCTGGGGATCCGGCGCGGGGTCGGGGTCGGGCTTGTCGTTGTTCTTTTTGCCGCAGGCCATCAGCGACAGGGCGCAGGCCAGGGCCAGGATAAAAGCCAGAAGCTTTTTTTCATGGGGGAGTACCTCCTTTTCTTTCTCTATCTTATAAGACGGAACGGAGCCGCGTTTCGTTCCGTTACTCGTGTCCCTCCGGCAGAGGGGCGATGATGGTCTTGTACATGCGGGAGAAAAACACCAGCGTCAGCGTCAGGGAGAATATCTCCGCCAGCGGATAGCACCACCACACCAGATCGCTGTTGCCCACGGACGCGCCATACCGCGCCAGCACATAGGCGATGGGGATCAGGAACACCAGCTGCCGGACGATGGACGTGATCATGGAGTACATGGACTTCCCCAGAGCCTGGAAGGAGCTGCCCAGCGCGATGCACGCGCCGGCCATGCAGAAGCTCAGGGAGATGATGCGCAGGGCGGGTACGCCTGCGGCCAGCATCACGTCGCTGGCGTCAAAGAGCCGCAGCAGCGTATCGGGTATGGCCCAGAACAGCACCGTGCCGAACACCATGATGCAGCAGGCGTACAGGGCGCTGCGCTTGATGGTGGCCATCATGCGGCGGCGGTTCTGAGCGCCGTAGTTGTAGGCCACGATGGGGATCACGCCGTTGTTCAGACCGAAGACGGGCATGAAGATAAAGGAGTTCAGCTTGAAGTACGCGCCGAAGGCGGTGGCCGCCGTCTCGTGGGCGGCATGGTAGGTGATGAGTATCTTGTTCATCAGGAACGTCATCACCGAGCCGATGGCGATCATAATGACGCTGGGCAGGCCGATGGCATAGATCTCGCCGATGAGCCGGAAGTCGGGGCGGAAGCCCTTGATGGACAGGGTGATATCGGTATTCTTCTTGTGGTTGAAGTATATGGCCAGGGCGCAGCCGCAGAACTGGCCGATGATGGTGGCCACGGCAGCGCGTACCACGCCCATGTTCAGGGTAAAGATGAAAATGGGGTCCAGAATGATATTGATGATGGCGCCCAGACCCTGGGTGTACATACTGAGGATAGACCGCCCGGTGCCCTGGAGCAGCCGTTCGTACATGATCTGGCAAAACATACCCAGCGAGCCGATGGTCACCACCCGCAGGTAGTCGTTGCCCATGCGGATGATGTTCTCGATCTGGGTCTGGGAACGGAAGAACAGGTCGGAGCAGGTGGCGCCAAAAATGGCGGAGAGGACGAAGCCCACCAGGGCCAGGAAAACGCCGTTGTTGGCCACCTTGTCGGCGCGCTGACGCTGTCCGGCACCCAGGGCCCGGCCCATCAGGGCGTTGACACCCACCGCCGTGCCGGTGGCCAGGCCGATCATCAGGTTCTGGGCGGGGAAGGCCAGGGAGACGGCGGTGAGGGCCTGCTCGCTGACGCGGCTGACGAACACGCTGTCCACGATGTTGTAGAGGGCCTGCACCAGCATGGACGCGATGATGGGCAGGGACATATTCCAGATCAGCTTGGAGATGGGCATGACGCCCAGCTTGTTTTCTTCGGGCAAGGGTATCACTCTTTTCTCTTCGGATTTTGTCAGTACTGTTCATTGTACCATGGCACCAGGGAACCCCCGGAATGTGCTTTTTCACACATTCCGGGGTGTTTTTTGGCCAAAACGCGCAAATTTATTTCGCCGCAGGAAGCAATTCCGTGGGCGTGATATGCCGGGGACACCGTCCCCGACGTCCCGTTGTAGGGGCGGACGACCCTGTCCGCCCCTACCTCTCCCAGCGCCTTCACGAACGCCCGGAACGCCGAGGGGATGGCCTTTTCCTCCCGTGCCGCCGCGTCCGCCCACAGCCAGTCCGTCTGTCCGACGCCCTCCACCGCCAGCACCCAGCCGGTCATGTCCCAGCGCCGGTGGGTGAACTGGTGGACAGCGTGGATGCACCGCCGCCATTCCGTTACCCGCAGACCCCATTCCGCCAGCTGATGCGCCGCCGCCTGCTCGTCCAGCGTCCCCGGCACATGGGGAACTCCCACAGACCCGCCAGAAGCCCCTTTTGGGGTCTTTGCCGCAGCGCCGCAGCGCCGTCCGGACGGGTCAGCACGAACACCGTCAGCTGCTCCGTGGGCTTGGCGGTGTTCTTCTCCCGCACCGGCAGCTCCCGCTGCCGACCTGCGGCCAAGGCCGCGCACAGCTCCCGGGCGGGGCACGCCTCACACATCGGCTGTCCCGGCAGACACACCCCCGCGCCCAGATCCATCAGCGCCTGATTGAAGTCGCCGGGTCTGTGGGGCGGCATCACCGCTGCCAGCGCGTCCCGGAACCGCTGGCGTGTCTGCGGCAAGAGGACATTATCCCCGCAGCCGGTCAGCCGTGCCGCAATGCGCAGCACGTTGCCGTCCACGGCGGGAACCGGCTGCCCAAAGGCGATGGACAGTATCGCCCCCGCCGTATAGTCCCCGATGCCCGGCAGCGCCGTCAGCTCACTGTACGTCTGCGGAAGACAGCCGCCGTACTGCTCAACCACCTGCCGCGCCGCTTTTTGCAGGCTGCGGGCGCGGCTGTAATACCCCAGCCCCTGCCACAGCCGCATGAGCTGCTCCTCCGGCAGCGCCGCCAGCGCCGGGATGTCCGGCGCAGCCTCCATGAACCGCAGGAAATAGGGCAGCGCCGCCTGTACCCGCGTCTGCTGGAGCATCACCTCCGACACCCATGTGCGGGGGGCGTGACCTCCTCCCGCCAGGGCAGCACCCGGCGGTTTTCGTCGTACCACGGCAGCAAAACGGCGGGCAGACGCGCCAGCGCCTGTCCGCTCTTTTTTTCGCGCCGCCCATCAGTTGAACCGCGCGGCGTAGCCGCACCGCTGGCACACTCCTCGTAGGGCTGGCGGCGGTCGAAGCCCTGCCGGATGCAGACAGCCCGGTGGCTGCCCAGTATCTCGTCCATGCGCTGGAAGAAGATGTTCCCCAGCTTCAGCTTGCCCTGCCCGTCCAGGCAGCAGGGCACCACCGTGCCGTCGCACAGCACGGCGATCTGCTTGCGCAGACCGTAGCAGTATTCCGCGTCAGGCCCCGTGTACTCCGGGTCGCCCGGCCAGCGGAAGCGCTGCGCCTCCTCGATATAGGTGCGGTACATCAGCCGCCGGTTGCCCACGCCGTCCCGGGGCAGCAGGCGGGTGTCCACCCCGGCCAGCTCCCCAGAATGCGCTCGATCTCGCCGTTGAGCTGCGGCGCTGCGCCCTTGTTCCACAGGCGCAGCGTGCACACGGTGCCCCGCTGCCCCATGACGACACAGGCATCGACGCAGCCCCGCAGATACGTCTCCAGCGGCACGTCCGGGCGGTTGCTCTCGTAGGAGTGGAGGAGATGCTCAGCTTGTGCAGCGCCGGCGCATCCCGCAGGATGTCCAGCTTTTGGGCAGCAGCAGGCCGTTGGTGGTCATGCAGGTCTTGAAGCCCAGCTCGCGGCATATTGCCAGCACCTTGTCCAGATCCGGGTGCAGCAGCGGCTCGCCCATGACGTGCAGGTACAGATAGTCCGTCAGCGGGCGCAGCTTTTCCGCCGCCGTGCGGAAGTCCGACAGCCGCATGCCATGGGCGGACGGGTGGTGCCGGGGCAGAAATCACAGTGGAAGTTGCACAGGTTGGTGATCTCGATATACGCGCGGTTGAACATGGGCACCTCTCCTTCAGATGGGTTGTCTGTCCATTGTAGCACAGAAACGGCGAAATGCAAACCGCAAATAGCCCGCGCCGCCCTTGACAAACGCCGCCGCTTGGGTATAATGAAGACAAGGGGACGCTGCGACAAGCGGTTAATCTCTGGATAAGTAAGAGTTTATCAGGTCTTATAGACCGACAAAACCGTCACTTGGCAGAGTGGCGGTTTCGTCTTTTCAGCTTCTGTATTCTGATCGAGACTGAATAGCCTGCGATATGGAATGTAAGCGTCCAAAACATGTATGTCACCCCCTCTCGGGGCTGTGACTAACCGCCTGCCGTTTATTGCAGCGTCCTTGTGATGCAGTATACACTGCAGGCGAATTTTTTTGTCAAATAGCGGCGGGACACACGGGTCCCGCCCTACAGGGTGCAGCGGTCATACGGGGCGGACAGAGTCCCCCGCCCCTTGTATTCTCCCGGCGGATATGCTACAATCGATGGTAACAATTCTGACAGTACGCCCCTCTGGGGCTGGGAGGTTCCTTTGGACAGAGCACAGGTACAGATCCCCGCGGAGCAGCTGGCGCGCCAGCGGGACTTTGAGACGAAAATACGGGATATGCACGCCCAGCGGCCGCTGCGCGCCATGGTGGACACCTTCGGCTGCCAGCAGAACGTGGCCGACAGCCAGCACATCATGGGGATGCTGGAGGCCATGGGCTTCGGTTTTACCGATGATCCCGCCCGGGCGGCGGTGGTGGTGCTGAACACCTGCGCCATCCGCGACCACGCGGAAAAGCGGGTCTACGGCACGCTGGGCGCGCTGACCCATACGAAGAAGGCCAACCCCGAGCAGGTCATCTGCCTGTGCGGATGCATGGCGCAGCGGCCGGAGGTGGCCGAGAAGGTGCGTAAGTCCTACCGCCACGTGGACCTGGTGTTCGGCCCCCAGGCGCTGTGGAAATTTCCGGAACTTCTTTATAACGTCTACACCCAGCGGCGGCGTGTGTTCTCCGTGGCGGACGAGCACGGCGCTATCGCTGAGGGGATGCCGGTGGTGCGGGAGGGCCGCACCCGCGCGTGGGTGTCCATCATGTACGGCTGCAACAACTTCTGTTCCTACTGCATCGTGCCCTACGTCCGCGGCCGGGAGCGCAGCCGCGACCCGGAGAGGATCATCGACGAGGTGCGCGGCCTTGTGGCCGAGGGCTTAGGAGATCACCCTGCTGGGCCAGAACGTCAACTCCTACGGCAAGGACCTGGGCACCGGCTACGACTTTGCCGATTTGCTGGCGGCGCTGGATGAAATTCCCGGCGATTACCTGATCCGCTTCATGTCCTCCCCCAGCCCAAGGACGCCAGCCACAAGCTCTTCGACGTGATGGCTGCCAGCCGCCACGTGGCCAGGCAGCTGCACCTGCCGGTCCAGTCCGGCTGCGACCGGGTGCTGCGCGCCATGAACCGCCCCTACGATGTGGCCAAATACCTGGACCTGATCACCTACGCCCGCAGGGTCATGCCGGAGCTGGTGCTGACCAGCGACGTGATCATCGGCTTCCCCGGCGAGACGGAGGCAGAAGCTATGGAGACGGTGGCGCTGGTGGAGCAGGTGCGCTTCGATGCGCTGTTCACCTTCATCTTCTCTCCCCGTCCCGGTACCCCCGGCGGCCAAGCTGCCCGACCCGGTGCCCCGGGAGGAGAAGCAGAAGTGGTTCGACCGGCTGTGCGCCGTGCAGAACGGCATATCCGAGGAGCTGCACCGCCAGTATGTGGGGCAGACGCTGCGCTGCCTTGTGGACGGCGTCAGCGATGATGCCCGCTGGCAGCTGACCGCCCGCACCGCCGGCGGACGGCTGGTGCACTGCGTGGGCGACAAAAACGCCGTGGGCGAATACCGAAACGTGAAGATCACCGACAGCAATACCTGGCGCTGTTCGGGGAGGTCGAATAAGGCGGTATCCTGTCCGCCCTCCCCTGCCGCCCCGATCAATACACGAAAAAAGGCACCCGTCGGGTGCCTTTTTTGTATGCGCATGTCTCAGTTGTCGGTGCGGTTGCGCCACTCCAGCTCCTGCTCCAGCTCGAACTTCAGCTTCTTGTTCTCCTCCACCAGTGTGTCGTAGTGGGCGCTCTGCACATAGTACTTCACGAACGAGAACGTCGCCTCGGCGAACTCCTCGTCGGTGTACTCCGGCAGCAGGGAGCCCTCCTTGCGGCGCAGGCCGGTGACCTCGATGACCACCAGGCGGCGGTGCTCCTCGCTGAGCTGGAACAGCTTCAGCTGCTCGGGGATCTCCAGCTCCAGATCGCAGCGCTCGTTGACGATCTCCAGCAGACGGCGCTGCTCGGGCTTGGCGGAGACGATCACGCCATGCTCGGCGAACAGGCGCTTGAGATAGCTGGCGGAGACTTCTTCACGGGTGATGGTGCCCTTGCCGATGCCGGTGAGCATGGTGTTGGACAGGTTCAGGCTCACATAGACCTCGCTGCCGGTTTTCGGGTAATTCATGGACGGTACCTCCTGATGTTACTTTGCGCCCGCGGGCGTCTTTTTTGTTCCGCCTATACCGTACCATACCCGGCGGGAAAATGCAACAGGCAGGCACCGTTTCCGGTACCGATTTCTGCGAAAAAATCGACCTTTTCACATAAAGTACCGCATTTTCTCGTGCCAAATGTACCAAACATATTATACGCCCGGTGCCGGAGAGCGCAGAAAAAGGGACGTCTGAACGACGTCCCTTTTGCAGGCTGTCGAAAAAGCCTTTGGCTTTTTCGACAGCCTGCAATAAAAAATGTCGTTATTTTTGTGCCGCCTTGCGGCACGAAAATAGTCGCTTCGCTCCACGCACGCCTTGCAATGCAAGGCTTTGCGCGACATTTGATCTTATTCGAGGCGGGCTTTGCCCCTCGAGCTCCCCTGTGTACATGAACCGCTTGTCGTATAGAGAGGGTTTATCGACAAGCTGAAAAGGGACGTCTGAGCGACGTCCCTTCGTATGAAAACCGGCTTATTCCTCCGTCTCGATCAGGCCGTAGCCGCCGTTGTTGCGGTGGTAGACCACGCAGATCACGTTGTTGTCGATGTTGCGGAACACATAGAAGGAGTGTCCCAGCAGGTTCATCTGCAAAACGGCCTCGTCGGTGGTCATGGGCTTGACGGAGAAGCGCTTGGTGCGGATGATGTCGAAGTCGTTGTCCTCCACCACGTCGAATTCGGCGGGGACGGTGGACACCAGCGCGTCGGCGCGCAGGTTCTTGGCCAGGCGGGTCTTGTTCTTGCGGATGCGGCGCTCGATGAAGCTGACGGCCTCGTCGATGGCGCAGCGCATGTCGCCGTCGGGATCCTCGGTCTGGGCGCGGAACAGCGTGCCGTTGGCGGCGCGGATGGTCAGCTCCACGGCGCAGCGGTTTTTCTTCTCCACAGCAAAGGTCACAAAGGCGTCTGCCTCCTCCGGGAAATACTTGTCCAGCTTACTGATCTTCTTTTCGGCGTATTCCTTGATGGAGTCGTTGAGGGAGATCTTCTTGCAGGCGAATGTGAACTTCATAGTGTTTGCTCCCTTTCCGTAACGGGTAACGGTGCAAGGGTCGGGGAGTCGTTTCCCCTTATCCTTACCTGATTATAGCAAATATGTCCTGCCTTGAAAAGAGGGTTTTGCGAAATTTGTGAAAGTTTCACAAGAAGTTCGTGAATGTGCCCTATTCGACGGCCTTCGCCAAAGGTCGCGGGAATACGACAAAAGCCACCCCTTTACAGGAGTGGCCGTCAGGTGTAGTATAATAGCCGGAGGCTTTCCACCATCCCATTCCCGCTTGCGCCGCTCCTTTGGGGGCGGCGTCTTTTTGCCGGGGACGTCATTCTGCCGGGAAGCCGTCCTTCATGCGGAAGGTGTAGGTGCCGTCGGCGCAGAGAGTGCCGGACGCGTCCGTGACCCACGCCCGCATGACCACAATGGTGCGCCCCATGTGGATGGCCTGCGCGTGGCCGAGGAGCACGTCCCCTGCGCTGCGCCCAGAAACCGCGTCTCGCAGTTCACCGTGCGGCCGCGGCTGCCCGGGTGCAGGCGGCGGCGCCGGCCACCTGGTCCAGCAGGGTGCAGTACACGCCGCCGTGGACGATGCCCAAGGGGTTCAGGTGGTCGGCGGTCAGGCGGACCTCCCCCTCCGCCCCGCCGTCGCACAGGGCGGTCAGGCGCACGCCGTTGACGGCGTTGAAGGTGCCGGGGCGGTCGCTGCGCTCCCGGATGGCATCGAATATGGCTTGCTGTTCTTCGCGGGTCATGCTGTCTCCTCCGTGGTGTCGTTCAGGGGGCACCATCTCGCCCAGGACCACATAGCGGTAGTTGGCCGCCTCGTAGGAGCAGGTACACAGGGTCATGATCTGCCCGGAGGGAACGCCCTTGCCGGAATAGAAGGTGGACTGGTCGATGAACCGCTGGAGCTGGCCGGAGCTGAGAGAGGTGTTGAACACCTCGTGCTCGCCGGGGACGACGATGCCCGCGAACAGCTCCACCCGGTAGGTGCCGTTGTTGGTGTACAGGTAGTAATAGGGATGCGCGTCGTAGTACCACTGCTGCTTGTAGTGGGAGATGGACGCGAACATGGAGCCGTCGGACATGTGGTGGCCGTAGAGCACGTTGTGCCGGCCGGAGAAGTCGCTCGGGCACGCGGGCATCCAGAAAGATGGTGCCGTATTCGCTGTAATTGCCGTACAGGTCGTGGTGCAGGTAGTACACGTTGTCGCCGTCGTAGGCGATGGGATAGCTGATGGGCGTGCCGGGGCTGTATATATAGCCGATGATGTCGTTATAGTGGCTCTGCCACCAGCCCAGATCGATACCCTTTGGGACCCTGCTGCCGTTCGGCCTCCTGCTGCACCTGGCGCCTGCCATTCCGCCAGGCGTTATCCTCCGGGGCGAGGGCGGCGGTGAGCCGCAGCGCGCCGTCGGGCACGGCCTTCAGCACGGCGGTGAGAGCGGCGGGCGCGGCGGGTGAGGTCTGACGGGGTGCGGCGTGGGCGCTGAGCAGATACAGCGGCGCGCCGATGGCCAGCGCCAGCAGCGCGGCAAAAATGCGGTTTTTCATGGGGCTCTCCCTCTCTGTCTCTATTTGGGAACACAACGGGAATATTATACGCGTACAGGCGGACAAGCGTCAAGTTATTAAGAAGGAAAAATGTCGAAGGGACGGGAAAGAGCGGCTTGCCGTACCCGTTTGCCGTACGATCCAGGGCGGGACCCATGTGTCCCGCCGCGCAAGGGGATGCGGATCCCTTGCCTGCCCTCTGCGAGGGAGATGGCAGCGCGAAGCGCTGGCGGAGGGAGAGATTCCAGCACGGTTTTCTCTCCCCCCAGTCGCACGTCCGCTGGCGCCGACGGGTCAGGCCCCGTTCCCAGGAACTCCTCCCAGCGCCGGCACTGCCGCAGGGTGAACTTCTTCGTCGCCCTCGGGATTGTAGCGGAGCAGTCCACAGCCTTCTTCATTTCCTTCTGGCAGTTCATCATACCGCCCTTGATGGAGTGCATCTCACAGGGGCTGTAGCCGATGATCAGGGACGGGCCGTGATAGGCCTCGGCCTCGGTGATGGCCTTGATGGTCTGCGCGGGGTTGGCGCCCATGGCCACCTGTGCGACGTACACATAACCGTACTGCATCGCCATCTCGGAGAGGCTCTTCTTCTTGATCTCCTTGCCGGCGGCCGCGAACTGTGCCACCTGACCGATGTTGGAGGCCTTGGAAGCCTGTCCGCCGGTGTTGGAGTACACCTCGGTGTCGAATACGAAGATATTGACATCCTGCTTGGAGGCGATGACGTGGTCCAGACCGCCGTAGCCGATATCGTAGGCCCAGCCGTCGCCGCCGAAGATCCACATGGACTTCTTGGCCAGGTATTCCTTCTTGCTGAGGATGTCAGCCGCCAGCGTGCAGGCGGCGCAGTCGCAGAACTGAGAGCCCTTAGCCTTCAGCTCGGCGGCGTGCTCAGCAAACTGAGGGATGGCGGCCAGCTCGTCAACCGTGCAGATGCTCTGCTCCAGAGCCTTGACATAGGCCTTGGCGGGCTCGGCATTGGCCTTGCCGTCCTTCATCGTGTCCAGCCACGCCTGTGCGGCGGCCTTCAGCTCGGGACGGGCCCACTCCACGGCGATCAGCTGGCGGGTCTCGTCAGCCAGATCCTCGCGGATCTTGTTCTGGCCGGTGAACATACCCAGGCCGTGCTCGGCGTTATCCTCGAACAGGGAGTTGCACCAGGCGGGACCGTGCCGGCCTTGTTGGTGCAGTAGGGAGAGGTAGCCGCGGGACCGCCCCAGATGGAGGAGCAGCCGGTGGCGTTGGAGATATACATCTGGTCGCCGAACAGCTGGGTGACGAGACGGGCGTAGCTGGTCTCGGCGCAGCCGGCGCAGGAGCCGGAGAACTCCAGCATGGGCTGCTTGAACTGGCTGCCCTTGACGGTGTTGTCCTGCATATCCTTCTTCTCGGAGACCTCGGCCACGCAGTAGTCGAACACGTCCTGCTGGGGCAGCTCGCCCTCCTGGGCGACCATGCACAGGGCGTTCACCGGGCACGCGCCGATGCAGACGCCGCAGCCCATGCAGTCCAGCGGGCTGATGGCCATGGTGAACTGATAGGTGCCCTTGCCCTTGCCGGCCTTGACGTCCACGATCTTGGCCGCCTCGGGTGCCTTGGCCGCCTCGTCAGCGGTGAGGGCGAAGGGACGGATGGTGGCGTGGGGGCAGACGTAGGCGCACTGGTTGCACTGGATGCACTTCTCGCTGTCCCATGTGGGGACGGAGACGGCCACGCCGCGCTTCTCGTAGGCGGCAGCACCCAGCTCGAACTGGCCGTCCACATGATCCACAAAGGCGGAAACGGGCAGGCTGTCGCCGTCCATCTTGCCCACGGGCTCAAGAATGTCCTTGACCATCTTCACCAGCTCGGGCTTGCCCTTGAGCTCTTGGCGGGCTTGTTATCCACGGCGTTGGCCCAGTCGGCGGGCACGTCGATCTTCTTATAGGCGGTGGCGCCCAGGTCGATGGCCTTGTAGTTCATGTCAACAATGTCCTGGCCCTTCTTCAGGTAGGAGGCCTTGGCCTTCTCCTTCATGTAGGTGATGGCATCCTCCTCGGGCATGACCTTCGCCAGGGAGAAGAACGCGGACTGCAGGATGGTGTTGTTGCGCTTGCCCATGCCGATATCGATGGCCAGGTCGATGGCATCGATGGTATACAGCTGGATGTTGTTGCGGGCGATGTAACGCTTGGAAGCGGCATCCATGTGGTGGTTCAGCTCATCGAAGTCCCACTGGCAGTTGATCATGTACACGCCGCCGGGCTTCACGTCCTGCACCATCTTGAAGCCCTTGGTCACATAGCTGGGATTGTGGCAGGCCACGAAGTCAGCCTTGTTGATGTAATACGGGCTGCGGATGGGCTTGTCGCCGAAGCGCAGGTGGCTGATGGTGACGCCGCCGGTCTTCTTGGAGTCGTACTGGAAGTACGCCTGGACGTACTTATCGGTATGGTCGCCGATGATCTTGATGGAGTTCTTGTTCGCGCCCACGGTACCGTCGCCGCCCAGACCCCAGAACTTGCACTCGATGGTGCCGGGGGCTGCGGTGTTGGGACAGTTCTTATCCTCCGGCAGGGACAAGTTGGTCACGTCGTCCACGATGCCGATGGTGAACTGGCGCTTCATCTCGTCACGCTTCAGCTCCCTGTACACGGCGAACACGGAGGCGGGAGGCGTGTCCTTGCTGCCCAGGCCGTAGCGGCCGCCGATGACCTGGATGTCGTTCCAGCCGGCGTTGGCCAGAGCGGTGACCACGTCCTGATACAGGGGCTCGCCCATAGCGCCGGGTTCCTTGGTGCGGTCCAGCACGGCGATCTTCTGCACGGAGGCGGGCAGAGCCTCCATGAGCTTTTCGGGGGCGAAGGGGCGGAACAGACGGACCTTGATCAGACCGACCTTCTCGCCGTGGGCGTTCAGGTAGTCAATGACCTCCTCGGCCACGTCGCAGATAGAGCCCATGGCCATGATGACACGGTCCGCGTCAGGTGGCCGTAGTAGTTGAACAGCTTGTAGTCCGTGCCCAGCTTGGCGTTGATCTTGTCCATATACTGCTCGACCACGGCGGGCAGCTCGGCATAGTACTTGTTGCAGGCCTCGCGGTGCTGGAAGAAGATGTCTCCGTTCTCGTGGCTGCCGCGCATATGGGGATGCTCCGGGTTCAGGGCGTGCGGCGGAACTCGGCCACGGCGTCCATGTCGCACATGTCCTTCAGATCCTCGTAGTCCCAGACAGCGATCTTCTGGATCTCGTGGCTGGTGCGGAAGCCGTCGAAGAAGTTGATGAAGGGGACCTTGCCCTCCAGAGCGGCCAGATGCGCCACGGGGGACAGATCCATGACCTCCTGGACGTTGCCCTCGCACAGCATGGCGAAGCCGGTCTGGCGGCAGGCCATGACGTCGGAGTGGTCGCCGAAGATGTTTAGCGCCTGCGTGGACACGGTACGGGCGGACACGTGGAACACGCAGGGCAGCTGCTCGGCCGCGATCTTGTACATATTGGGGATCATCAGCAGCAGGCCCTGAGAGGCGGTGTACGTGGTGGTCAGGGCACCTGCGCCCAGAGAGCCGTGAACAGCGCCGGCGGCACCCGCCTCGGACTGCATCTCCACGACCTTGACCTGCGTGCCGAAGATGTTCTTCAGCCCGTTGGCGCTCCACTGATCAACAAAGTCAGCCATGGGGCTGGACGGCGTGATGGGGTAGATGGCTGCTACCTCGGAAAACGCATAGCTGACGTGCGCCGCGGCATTATTGCCATCCATGGACTTCATTTTTCTTACCATAATGAGCCTCCTTACATTATATAATTCCGCTTTTTGGGGCAAATTCTACCCTGTTTGTATGGAACGTTAGGCATCGTCATAGTAGCACAAAAATTTGCCGGTGTAAACCCTCATTTTGTACGATTTACGTCATTTTAATACTTTTTTTAGCACCATGCACAAAAAATTTTCAATTTTTGACGGTTCAGGGTTCCGCAAAAAAACGCCGAAACTTTTTTGGAAAAACGGCTTTAATCAGAAATTTTATGGTAAACAAAATTTTAAAATTAGTGGGAGGCGCGGTGCCATGGTGGTCACAGTCCGCTCGCTGGGTCTGACCGGCATCACGCGGCAGCGAGGTGACGGTGGAGTGTTTTCTCTCCGGCGGTCTGCCCGCCTTCGACATCGTGGGGCTTCCGGACGCCGCCGTTCGGGAGGCCCGGGAACGGGTCCGGGCGGCGGTGAAAAACTGCGGGCAAAATTTCCCGTCAGCCGCATCACCGTCAATCTGGCTCCGGCGGGGTGCGAAGGAGGGCACGGTGTACGACCTGCCCATCCTGCTGGGCATTCTGGCCGCGGCGGAGGAGATACGTCCCCTGCCGGAGGACGCGGCCTTTCTCGGCGAGCTGAGCCTCTGCGGCGCGCTGCGGCCGGTGAGCGGCGTATTGCCCATGGCGCTGGCCGCCCGGGAGGCAGGTATCCGGACGCTGTATGTCCCGGCGGACAACGCTGCCGAAGCAACGCTGGCGGAGGGATTGACCGTCTACGGCGTGGTCCGGACGTGGGCGCAGCTGGTGGCCCATCTGAAAACGAGGCGCCCATGACCCCCTGCGCCCCGGCTGGACGCCGGGACCGGAGAAGCCGTCCCCTGCCGGACTTTTCCGAGGTCATGGGGCAGGAGAATGTGAAGCGTGCGCTGGAGATCGCCGCCGCCGGCGGACACATCCTGCTGGTGGGCTCGCCCGGCGCGGGCAAAGTCCATGCTGGCCCGGCGGCTGCCGTCCATCCTGCCGGACATGACCGTCGCAGGAGCCCTGCAGACCACGGAGATCTGGTCCGTGGCGGGGCATGACCGACCCGCGGCACCCGCTGGTGGATTCCGCGGCCCTTCCGCAGCCCCCACCACACGGCCTCCGCCGCCTCCCTGTCCGGCGGCGGGCCGGTATCCCCCGCCCCGGCGAGATCTCTCTGGCGCACAACGGCGTGCTGTTTTTGGACGAGCTGCCGGAGTTCACAAGTCCGCCATGGAGACACTGCGCCAGCCGCTCGAGGACGGCGTTGTGACGATCACGCGCGCCTCGGGGTGCCTGACGCTGCCCAGCCGCTTCATGCTGGTCTGCGCCATGAACCCCTGCCGCTGCGGGTGGTACGGTCACCCCTCCGGACGCTGCACCTGTTCACCCCAGCAGGTGGAGCAGTATATGCAGCGCGTCTCCGGCCCCTGCTCGACCGCATCGACATGCACATCGACGTGCCCTCGGTGGAGTACGAGGCCATGCGCCGCAAGGAGCGGCCGGAGCCGTCTCGGCTGTCCGGGCGCGGGTCAACGCCGCCCGTGAGGTGCAGAAAAAGCGTTACGCCGGCACCGATGTCTCCTGCAACGCCTACATGACCCCCGCCATGATCGGCCAGTACTGTGCACTGGACGAGGCCGGCGAAAAGCTGATGAAGGGTGCCTTTGAGCGCCTGGGCCTGACGGCCCGCAGCCACGACCGCATACTGCGTATGGCCCGGACCATCGCCGATCTGGAGGGCGCGGAGAGTATCGAGGCCGCGCATCTGGCGGAGGCCATACAGTACCGCAGCAGCAACACTGAAATGAAATGATGGCGGCATCTGATTGTATGGGCGCCCCGCCCTGCCATGGCGTCAGACCCGGTACGCCGCCGATAAACGTCCGTAGGGGACGGCGCGTCCTCGACGTCCCGCGTGGAACGCCGTCGATAAACGTCCGTAGGGTACGACGTCCCGTCAGCGCAGCATCCGCTGCTATCCTGTAGGGCTGGGGGTCTGCGTGCCCCGTGCCGGAAAACATGCATATCGTGCGGCTGGGACACATGGGTCCCGCCCTACAGAGCGGGTCGGTAAGGCACCCCGTCAGGGGCGGACGACTCTGTCCGCCCGCCGTCCCCATATCTGTACACCAACAACAAGGAGAGAACCACATGCACGAGATCATCCTGTGCAAGCTGGGCGAGGTCGTTCTGAAGGGCCTGAACCGCCGCAACTTTGAGATGAAGCTGATGAGCAATATCCGCCGCCGCACCCAGCGGTTCGGCAAGTGGAAGATATATTCCCGCCAGTCCACTATCTATGTGGAGCCGGCGGAGGACACCTGCGACATCGCCGGGGCTTATGCCGCCTGCAAGCAGGTGTTCGGCATCATCGCCATTACCCGCGCCCTGCCCTGCGAAAAGAGCAAGGAGGCCATCTTCGACACGGCAAAGACGTACCTATTTGGCCGGTGCGCTGAACGCCGCCAAGAGCTTCAAGGTGGAGAGCAAGCGGGCGGACAAGTCCTTCCCCATGGGCAGCATCCAGCTGAGCCAGTGGGTGGGCGGCGCGCTGCATGACGCCTTCCCCCACCTGACGGTGGACGTACACCACCCGGAGCTGACGGTGTACATGGAGGTGCGGGAGGACGCGGCCTACGTCCACGGCCCGGCGGAGTCCGCCGCCGGCGGCCTGCCCCTCGGCATGGGCGGCCACGCGGTGAGCCTGCTGTCCGGCGGTATCGACAGCCCGTGTCCAGCTATATGATCGCCAAGCGCGGCGTACAGCTGGAGATGATCCACTTCGCCTCCCCGCCCTACACCAGCGAGCTGGCCCGGGAGAAGGTGCTGAAGCTGGCCCAGGAGCTGACCCCCTGGTGCGGCCGGCTGGCGGTGTTCATCATCCCCTTTACCGAAATTCAGGAGGAGATACGCCGCAAGTGCCCGGAGGATCACTTTACCCTGATCATGCGGCGGTTTATGATGCGCCTGGCCAATATGCTGGCGCTGGAGCTGCGGTGCCGCGCCCTGGTCACCGGAGAAAATCTGGGGCAGGTGGCCAGTCAGACCATGCAGGCGCTGGCCGTCAGCGAGGACGTGACCACCATGCCGGTGCTGCGGCCCCTTATCGGCTTGGACAAGGAGGAGATCGTGAAGATCGCCCGCAAGATCGGCACGTTCGACACGTCCATCCTGCCCTATGAGGACTGCTGCACCGTGTTCACCCCCCGCCATCCCAAGACGAAGCCCAACGTGGAGGAGGTGCGGGAGTACGAAAGCGCGCTGGACGTGGAGGGCCTGTGCCGCCGCGCCATGGCCAACCGGGAGATGATCCGGGTCAAGCCGGAGGTGTGATATGCACGACAGCATAGCGGCGCAGGTGCTGGCGCTGTGCCGGGAGAGAGGGCTGACCCTCCGCCGCGGAGAGCATCACCGGCCGCCAAGGAGCTGACCGACGTGCCCGGCGCGTCGCACTGGGCGGCGTGGTCTACCAACGATGAAGAACCATGTGCTGGGCGTGAGCTGCGCATTTGACCTGCTGATAAATCAACTGACCGAAGGAGAATGACCATGGCAAAGAACAACTACAAGATGAACGTAAACCAGTACGCAAATCAGGAGGAGCCCATCCGCAAGGCCAAGGGCAACCCCAACAAGAACGTTCACGCCAAGAAGAAAAAACAGCAACTACGGCGGCTATTCTGCTTCGGCAGCTACATGGCGCAGAAGATCGTGGACAAGGCCAACCAGCAGGAGCGCGTCAAGCTCCCCACATGGCTGAACGTCACGCTGGGCGTGGAGTTCGCGGCGGTGCTGATCGTGCTGATCCTGCGTATGACCGCCTTCAAGGACATGCTGGGGCACCTGTCCTCTGTGCTGCTGGGCGTCACCTGCGGCACGCTGTTCTATATCCGCAAGTACAAGCACACGCAGAAAACCAGCGCCATGTACTGCATCATCACCATTCTGCTGGTGGTCATGTGCGTGCTGTACACCACCTTCGGCATGCTGGGACTGCTGGGCTTTCTGGGATAAACGCCCCGCCGTCCCCTATCCCCAAGTGAGAAAGGAGCCGCTGCCATGGCAGAGCTGACACCCATGATGCGCCAGTATATGGAGGAGAAGCGAGAAGCACCCCGACTCCCTGCTGTTTTTCCGGTTGGGGATTTTTACGAGATGTTCGGCGCCGACGCCCGCACCGCCTCTCAGGAGATCTGGCGCTGACCACCCGCGACAAGGACAAGACCAAGGCGCCGGAGGACAAGATCCCCATGTGCGGCATCCCCTACCATTCCTCCGACGGGTATATCGCACGTCTCATCGCCCAGGGCTACAAGGTGGCCATTTGCGAGCAGACGGAGGATCCCGCCGCCGCCAAGGGACTGGTGGAGCGGGAGGTCATCCGCACCGTCACGCCGGGCACCGTGCTGGACGACGCCTGCCTGGACGCGGGACGCAGCAACTATCTGTGCGGCGGTATCTCAGCGACACGGCGGGTCGTGCGCCTGCGACGTGTCCACCGGGACAGGCGCATGTGACGGTGTTCACCGGCGAGCAGGTAAATCACTGACCCATATCATCAACGAACTGGGGCGCTTCGCCCCGGCGGAGGCGGTGATGAACGCCGCGGCCTACGACAACGCGGAGCTGGCCGCCGCGCTGGAAAATCGCTTCGCCTGCCGCCGGGAGCGGCTGGGCGACGGCGGTTCCGACCTGGCGGGACGCGGAGAAAAGGTGCGCACCCAGTTCGGCGAGGAGGCGCTCAGCCGCCTGCCCCGCAATGACGCGGCGCCGCTGCTGGCGCTGGGCGGGCTCTGACGTATCTCTACGAGACGCAGAAAACCGACCTGAAGCAGCTGGACAAGCTGGAATGGTACCGCAGGGGCAGTTCATGGAGCTGGATCTGGCCGCCCGCCGGAATCTGGAGTTGACAGAGACGCTTCGGGGCAAGGAGAAGAAGGGCAGCCTCCTCTGGGTGCTGGACAAAACAAAGACGCCCATGGGTGCGCGGAACCTGCGCATGTGGTTACAGCAGCCCCTGATGTGTGGCCGCCATCGACCGGCGGCAACGCCGTGGCGGCGCTGGTGGATGACACCATCCGCAGGGAGGAACTCATCGCCGGAATGACCGGCCTTGGAGACATGGAACGGCTCATTGGCCGCATCGTCTATGGCACCGCCGGTGGCCGGGACCTGACCTCCCTCCGCGCCGCCATGGAAAAGCTGCCCAACCTGAAAGAGCAGCTCACCGCTTTTTCCGACCGCCGTCTGACCGAGCTGACCGCCGAGCTGGACACGCTGGACGATATCAGCGGGGACATTGCCGCCGCCATCTGTGACGAGCCGCCCTTTTCCGTCCGGGAAGGCGGCATCATCCGGGACGGCTTCAACGAAGAAGTGGACCGCCTGCGGCACATCCTGAAAAGCGGCAAGGGCGTCATTGCGGAGATGGAGGCCAAGGAAAAGGAAAAAACCGGCATCCGCACCCTAAAAATCGGCTATAACAAGGTGTTCGGCTACTATATTGAGGTCTCCAACGCCTTTAAGGAGCAGGTGCCGGAAACCTATATCCGCAAACAGACCTTGGTAAACGGCGAGCGGTTCATCACACAGGAACTGAAGGATCTGGAGCATGAGATCCTGACGGCCTCCGAGCGGGTGGTGGCGCTGGAATATGAGCTGTTCTCCGCCCTGCGCCAGCAGATCGCGGACAACGCCGGGCGCATCCAGAAAACCGCCGCGGCGGTGGCGGAGTGCGACGCGCTGTGCTCCTTTGCCTCCGTAGCAGTCCGCAACAATTTCTGCCGTCCGGAGGTGGACGAGTCCGGGGTCATTGAGATCCAGGAGGGCCGTCATCCGGTGGTGGAAAAGGTTCTGAAGGACAGCCTGTTCGTCCCCAATGACACCTTTATGGGGGAAAAGGAGGAGCGGGTGGCCATCATCACCGGCCCCAACATGGCCGGTAAATCCACCTATATGCGGCAGGTGGCGCTGATCGTCCTCATGGCCCAGATGGGCAGCTTCGTCCCCGCCAAATACGCCCATATCGGCGTAGTGGATCGGATCTTCACCCGCATCGGCGCCAGTGACGATCTCTCCGCCGGCAGTCCACCTTCATGGTGGAGATGACGGCCGGGGCACCTCCACCTTTGGCGGTATGGCTATTGCCCGGGCGGTTCTGGAGCACTGCGCCGGGAAGACGCTGGGGGCCAAGACCCTGTTCGCCACCCATTACCATGAGCTGACGGCGCTGGGGAAAGGACCCTGCCCGGCGTCCGGAACTATAACGTGGCTGTCCATGCCCGGGGGAGGACATCGTGTTCCTGCGGAAGATCGTTCCCGGCGGCGCGGACCGGAGCTACGGCATCGAGGTGGCGAAGCTGGCGGGTCTGCCGGACGCGGTGCTCAAGCGGGCGCGGGAGATATTGCGGGAACTGGAGAGCCAGTCCGCCCATCCCCACGCCGCGCCGGTGCAGGACGACCAGCTGTCGCTGGGCACCATGGCGGAGTCCGCCGTGGCGGACGTTATCCGCCGCACGCAGGTGGATGCCCTCAGCCCGCTGGAGGCGCTGAACCTGCTGTATGAGCAAATTGAACGACTCTGTCCGCCCTGTATGACCGCCGGACCCTGTTGTAGGGCGGGGCCCGCGTGCCCCACCGGAAAACATGCATATCGTGCGGCGGGACACATGGGTCCCGCCCTACAGGACGGGCGCGATAAACCGCCCGTAGGGGACGGCGTCTTCGACGTCCCGTCCTGCGGCAGCGCCGCGCTGTGAGGCGGTAGAACAGGAAAGCCGCTTCGCGGTACAGGCAGCACCGCGAAGCCTGCGGAAAGAGAAGCAGGACAATGCGGCTTAGCGTCCGAGTACGCAAATACCGATTGCGCGAGGTGCGCAGCAACGAACACATCACGACCATATCGCGCCGAGGAAATCCAAAAACGTAGTTTTTGGCGGCGTTTTTGGGTACTTTTGTCGCTGATGACAAAAGTACCCCGTCGGAGACAGAAAACAGACAAGAAAAGGAGTTAATACCATGCCGCAGATACAACAACTGCCTGCCCATATCGCCGATCTCATCGCTGCCGGCGAGGTGGTGGAGCGCCCCGCCAGCGTGTGCAAGGAGCTGCTGGAAAACGCGCTGGACGCCGGTGCGTCTGCCGTGTCCGTGGAGCTGGAAAAGGGCGGCATGACGTATCTGCGGGTGACGGACAACGGCTGCGGCATCGCGCCGGAGCAGCTGCCTACCGCGTTTTTGCGCCACGCCACCAGCAAGCTGCGCCGGGCGGAGGACCTGGCGGCTATCGGGACGCTGGGCTTCCGGGGCGAGGCGCTGGCGGCCATCTCCGCCGTGTCACGGCTGGACATCTTCTCCCGCCAGCGGGAGACGGACAGCGGCGCGGCCCTGCATCTGGAGGGCGGCGTACCCGGTGAGGTCACGGCCGCCGGGTGCCCGGAGGGCACCACCGTGTGCGTGCGGGACCTGTTCTACAACACCCCGGCGCGAATGAAATTCATGAAAAAGGACAGTGCCGAGGGCGCGGCGGCTGCCGCTGTGGTGACACAGCTGGCGCTCAGCCACCCGGAGGTGTCCTTCAAGCTGCTGCGGGACGGGCAGGAGGTGCTGCACACCCCCGGCGACGGTCAGCTGCTCAGCGCCGTATACGCCGCGCTGGGGCGCGACTTCGCCAGAAGTCTGCTGCCCGTGGACGGCGCCGGCGGCGATGTCCGCGTCTCCGGCTTCGTCACCAGCCCTGCCGCCGGTCACGGCACACGGGGACGGCAGCTGTTCTTTGTCAACGGGCGGCTGGTCAAGAGCCAGCTGCTGACCGCCGCCGTGGAGGAGGCCTACCGCAACCGGCTGCTGAAGGGGAAGTTCCCCGGCTGTGTGCTGCATATCGCGCTGCCGGTGAACGAGGTGGACGTGAACGTCCACCCGGCCAAGACGGTGGTGAAATTCGCCGCCGAGAAAGCCGTGTTCGACGCGGTGTACTACACCGTCCGGGACGTGCTGGACAACGAGGGCAAGCCCAAACCGGCGGAAAAGCCCTTCTATCAGACCATGACGGCACAGGAATTCCTCAAGCGCCCGGACGCGCCCCGCCCCGCCGGAGCGGTGACGCTGCCTGTGGGCAGAGCCGTCGGCTCCGCCCCGCAGGACCGGCGGTCACGGAGCCGGTCAGACCCGCCCCGCTCCGGTCACACCGGTGATGGCGGTGCACGACGTGGTGCGCCAGCCGGACAAGCCCTTCACCGCCCCCGGCTCCCGCCGGGCAGGTCTACCACATCACGCCGCCGGTGCGGGAGGAGACTGTCCCCGCCCCTGCGGAAAAAAGAGCCGGAGCCAACACCGGAGCCGGAGCAGCAGGAGCTGCCCATGCCCGAGGGGGCGCTTCCACGGCGGAAAAGCCCTGGCGCATGGTGGGCGAGGTGCTGCGCACCTACATCATCTGCGAGGACGGCGCGGGCAGCCTCTGGCTCATCGACAAGCACGCCGCCCACGAGCGCCTGCGCTTCGACGCCCTCAAGGAGAGCGCCGCGCCGCCTATGGCACAGCCGCTCCTCACCCCGGCGGCGGTGCGTCTCACCGCTGAGGAATACACCGCCGTGCTGGACGACCTGCCCCTTCTGGAGCAGTGCGGCTTCCTCTGCGAGGATTTTCGGTGACGGCACCGTGCTGGTGCGTGAGATACCCGCTGACCTGCGCCCGGAGGACGCGTCCGCCACGCTGGAGGAGCTGGCGCAGAAGCTGCTGCTCCACACCGCCGACCAGTCCACCCTCCGCGATGAGCTGCTGCACACCGTGGCCTGCAAGAGCGCCATCAAGGCCGGTATGCCCACCGACCCTGCGGAGCTGCAGGCGCTGGTGGACAAGGCGCAGTCCGGTGCCGTGCGTTACTGCCCTCACGGGCGGCCTGTGGCGGTGGAGATGACGAGGTATCAGATTGAAAAAATGTTCAAGCGGGCCTGACGGCGGGATCTTTTCCGCCCTGCCATCGTCAACCCTCGACGTACACCCGGTACGCCGTCGTCGGCTTGCCATCGGCAGAACGAAAAATCTCTCCGCCGTGGCGGGATGCGTTTCCGGCCGTGCGGCGGGACATGGGTCCCGCCCTACAGAGCGGGTGCGGTGATCCGCCCGCATCTATCCCACCCAAACGAGGTGATCTTATGGACAACACGGTGCTGTGCGTGGTGGGGACCCACCGCCTGCGGCAAAACGAAAATGGGCGTGGCGCTTGCACAGCGCTTCGGCGGCGAGGTGGTGTCCGTGGACTCCATGCAGCTCTACCGGGGCATGACCATCGGCACCGCCGCCCCCACGCCGGAGGAGATGGAGGGCGTGCCCCACCACATGGTGGGCGTGGCGGACCCGGCGGAGAGCTGGTCGGCGGCGCGGTACGCGGCGGAGGCCGACAAATGCGTGCAGGACATTCTGCGGCGGGGAAAGCGGCCGGTGCTGGTGGGGGGCACGGGGCTGTATCTGGACGCGCTGGTGCGGGGGCAGGACTTTGCCGCCGGCAGTCACGGCGGCGCCATCCGGCAGCAGCTGCAGCAGCGGGCGTGGAGCGCCAGGGCGCAGCCGCGCTGCTGGCGGAAGTTACAGACCATCGACCCGGCGGCGCCGCCCGGCTGCACCTGCGGGACGAGAAGCGCATCCTCCGGGCGCTGGAGGTCTATTACGAGACGGGGGAGACCATCACGGAGCACGACCGGAAAAGCCGGGAGACGCCGCCCCGCTACCGCGCCCTGCGCATCGGCCTTGCCTTCCGGGACAGGGCGGACATGTGGGCGCGCATCGACCGCCGTGTGGACGACATGGTGGGCAGGGGCTGCTGCAGGAGGTGGAGACACTGCTGCAAAGCGGCCTGCCCCGGGACGCCACGGCCCTGCAGGCTATCGGCTACAAGCAGTTTCTGGCGGTGGCCGAGGGCCGCGCCACCACGGCCGAGGCCATCGGGGAGGTAAAGCTGCGGTCACGGCAGTACGCCAAGCGCCAGCTGACCTGGCTGCGCCGAAACGGGGCCATCCACTGGATCCTCTGGGGAAAAGAACCGGATTTCTCGGCGGCTCTCCAGAATGCGACAGAATTCTCACCGTCCGCATGGCGATATGCTGATAGCGGCGGACGGGCATGACCATGCGCGTCGTCCGCACAACAGACATAAAAGGAGCGGACGACCATGCAAAAAGCAACAATCTACAGGAGATTTTTCTCACCAAAGCCCGGAAGGAGAACGTGCCGGTGACGCTGTTTCTGGTGAACGGCTTCCAGCTGCGGGGCGTCATCACGGGGTTTGACTGCTTCGTGGTGGTGCTGGACAGCGAGGGGCGGCAGCAGGTGATCTACAAGCACGCCATCTCCACCATCGCGCCGGCGCGGGTCATCGGGCTGGAGGAGGCAGAGTCGAAAAAAGAGGGATACCCATGAACGACACACCCGACAACAAGACCTCCCTGCCGGGAGCGCCAGCTCCTCGCCGCTGCTGAGGATACTGCCGCTGGCGGTGCTGGCGGCGGTGCTGGTGTATTTTGCCGCGCAGATACACAGCTACTTCTCCGACCCCATGACCGTCACCGTCACCTACGAAAGTCAGGCGGAGGACACCGTGTCCATGGAGGGCTGGCTGGTGCGCGGACGGAGGAGCCTCTGCCCGCCCAGAGCGGCACCGTGTCCCGGGCCGTGCAGGAGGGCCAGCGGGTGGGCGCGGGAGAGACGGTGGCCACGGTCTACGGCGACGCCAGCGCGCTGCAGACCGTCAGCCGCATCGAGACGCTGAAATTGCAGCTGCAGCAGCTGCAGTTCGCCCTGACGTCCTATCTGGACCCGGACGCGGCGCTGAAGCTGGACACGTCCATCACCGGCGACATCCTGACCCTGCGGCAGACGCTGAGCGCCGGGGACTATGCCGCGGCGGAGAGCGACCTGGCGGCGCTGAAGGCCGCCGTGCTGAAGCGGGACCACTCCTACACCTCGCAGGAGGACATTCAGGCGGAGATCAAGTCGGTGGAGTCGGACATTCAGAGCCAGAAGGCCAAGCTGTCGGGTGCCAGGTCCGTCACCGCCAAGGCCTCTGGCACCTATTCCGCCGTGTGCGACGGGTACGAGAGCGTGCTGACGGAGGCATTTCTGGAGGAGCTGACCCCTCAAAGCTGGACGGCGTCCGCGCCGCAGAGGAGCAGAGCAACGTGGGCAAGCTGATCTACGGCGACACCTGGTACTACGCCGTGGTGCTGCCGGAGGAGCAGGCAGGCGGAGCTGCAGACCATGGGGCAGCATCAATGTGCGGCTGGCCAAGGGCTTTGACCAGAGCATCCGCATGAGCGTGGTGTCCGTGTCCCGCCCGGACAAGGGGCGCTGCGCCGTGGTGCTGTCCAGTACCCGCTATCTGGCCCAGACCACGCTGCTGCGCCACCAGGCGGCGGACGCGGTGCTGCACACCTACGAGGGCCTGCGCATGCCGTCCGACGCCCTGCGGGTCAGTGAGGGGCGTTACCGGCGTGTACTGTGTGGACGGCGAGAACGCCTCCTTCCGGCCGATCGAGCTGGTATATCAGGGGGAGGGCTACGCGCTGGTGAAGCCCGCCGAGGGCGTGCGGGACACACAGACCCTGCGCTCCGGCGATCAGGTCATCGCCACCTCCGGCCAGCTTCACGACGGCAAGGTCATTCGGTAAACAACAGACAGAGACAAGGAGGCACATACCATGTCCAACATACGTCTATTCGGGAGAATATCGCCGCCATTCGCGCCGAGATCGACGCGGCGGCACGGGAGACGGGCCGCACCGGGGCGGATATCACCCTGGTGGGCGCCAGCAAGATGAACGATGCGGAGACCTGCCAGGAGGCCATCGCCGCGGGCATCGACGCCCTGGGGGAGAACCGGGTGCAGGAGATGACCGCGAAGCTGGCTCAGAACGCCTACGGAGCGCCCCTGCACTTCATCGGCCATTTGCAGCGCAACAAGGTGAAGCAGGTGGTGGGCAAGGTGGCCCTGATCCAGTCCATCGGCTCGCCGGAGCTGCTGGCCGAGGTGGACAAGCAGGCGGAAAAGCTGGGCATCGTGCAGGATATTCTGCTGGAGGTGAACATCGGCGGCGAGGCGGCCAAAAGCGGCTTCGCCCCCGGACGCGGTGGAGCAGGCGGCGGCGCAGGCCAAGACCCTTGCCCACGTCCGGGTGCGGGGACTGATGACCATACCCCCGGCGGACGCCACACGGGACGGAAAATATGGCGTATTTTGAAAAAAGTCCGGGCACTTATATGTTGACATAAACGGAAAATGTACCATAATGAATTAGAATACCTCTCCATGGGCATGAGCGGCGACTTTGCCGATGCCATCCGCGCGGGGGCCAACATGGTCCGCGTGGGCTACCGCCATTTTCGGCGCAAGAGACTATTCCAAATAATACAGCGGGAGGTATTGCACATGGGCCTGATGGACGAGCTGAAGAAGATCATTCATCCTACGATGATGAGGATTATGATTATGAGGACGATTTGAGGAACCGGCGAAGGAATCCGCTCCCTGTTTGACGACCGCAGGACGACCGCCGTGAGGATCGCCGCAGCGAGGACCGCCACAACAAGGTGGTGAACATCCACGCCACCACCCAGCTGAAGGTGGTGCTGGTGAAGCCCGAGCGGTTCGAGAACGCCTCGGAGATCGCCGATCATCTCAAGGAGAAGCGCACGGTGGTGCTGAACCTGGAGTCCACCAACAAGGACGTGGCGCGGCGGCTGATCGACTTCCTGTCCGGCGTGGCCTACGCCGGCGAGGGCAAGATCAAAAGGTCGCGGCCAACACGTACATCATCACGCCTTATTCACGTGGACATGGATGGGCGATCTCATCGATGAGCTGGAAAACAACGGCTTATATTTCTATAAAAGCGGGGAGGATATTGGATATGCTGACACCTCAGGAGGTTTCGACCCATTCCTTTGCCAAGGCGTCCTTTGGCGGCTACAACATGGCCATGGTGGACGAATTTCTGGATGAGCTGACTGACGATTATACCGCTCTCTACAAAGAAAACGCGGCGCTGAAAGCCAAATTGAAGGTTCTGGTGGAGAAGGTGGAGGAATACCGTGCCACCGAGGATTCCATGCGGGCCACCCTGCTCACCGCTCAGCGGATGGCGGATTCCATTGTGAAGGAAGCCGAAAAGAAGCGGGATCAGATGATGACGCAGGCGGAGATCGACGCCCACATGAGGATCAACTGCCTGAAAAACGAGGCTGCCGCCGCGGAGGAACGTCTGCGGAAAGGCAAGGAGGAGCTGGAGAAGTTCTCTGCTGCCGTCCGGGCTGTGTGCGATAAGGAGATCCAGCTTTTGAATGAGCTGCCTCAGGCCCCGGTGGAGCTGCCTCAGGAGGAAGCCAAACCGGAGGACTCCGTTCAGGAGATCGAGGACAGCGTCATGGCCGCGTTCAGCGAAGCAGCGCCGGAGGACGGCGACACGGCGGAGACCCATGGACGGAAGTGTCTGCCTGTTGCCGAAGCGGCGGATCCCGCCGCTGACACCAGCGTCCCTTTGGGGATTTTCCCGACCTTTCCAGCACACGCCAGATCAATCTGGACGAACTGAAATTCGGCCGTAATTACAATACTTGACAAAAAGCGGCCTGTAAGGCCGCTTTTTGCTCTTTCAGGAGGTAGCTATATGGAAACGCAAGCGCCGATCATCGCCTTCCTGTATGACTTCGACAAGACTCTGTGCACCACGGACATGGAGGACTACGCCTTCATCCCCTCCCTTGGGTATACCCCGGCAGAATTCTGGGGCAGGGCCAACGCCTTTGGCTGGGAAAACCGGATGGACGGCCTGCTGGCCTATATGTACACCATGATCCAGGAGTGCGCCGCGCAGAATATCAAGCTGGACCGGGCCTTCCTGAACCACTGCGGTGAGTCCATCCAACTGATCCCCGGCGTCCGGGAGTGGTTTGCCCGGATCAACGCCTTTGGGGAGAGTCTGGGCGTTCAGGTGGAGCACTATGTCATTTCCTCCGGTCTCCGGGAGATCATCGAGGGCAGCGGAATCGCTCAGGAATTCCGGGAGATCTATGCCTGCGAGTTCTACTACAACGAAAATGGCGACGCCTCCCGTACAGACAATAGATCAGCCAGTTCAGAAACCGGGCGGGCAGCACCTTTGCCAGGAAAGCAAAGAACTTATAGTCGAAGCGGATGGCGTACAGCGGGTGGCGGTTCCCGTCCCGCAGGGCGACGGCGGCGATGTACGCGCCTTAGGCCTTGGCGGGATCCATGCCCGTCTCCTCGTCGTGCTCCATGCGCCGCACGGAGCGGAGATGCGGCCGTGATAGATCGCATCGCCCTCTGCCACCTTCTTCCGGGCGGCGGTGAAGCCGGTGTGGATGTCGCCGGGCATCACGGCGCATACGGTGACGCCGAAGGGCCGCAGCTCGTTGGCCAGCGCCATGGTATAGGCGTTGACGGCGGCTTTCGTGGCGGAGTAGTACGCCTGAAACGGGATGGGCACCGGCGCAGCCACGGAGCTGAGATTCACGATGCGGCCATGCCCCGCCGCCCGCATCAGGGGCACCACGGCGCGGTTCATGTTCACCATGCCGAAGAAGTTCACGTCA
>VOFG01000319.1_pt1 | contig 28000 bp, 51 predicted proteins | sample 5384171 | NCBI WGS metagenome assembly VOFG01 (sample SAMN12384726, study PRJNA508395) | human gut metagenome | isolation source: healthy gut F | host: Homo sapiens
ACCGTCAAACGCCTCGGTTGACTGCGCCTGCTCATAGAAGATGGCAGTGCGCTCACAATTCCGTCTTTCAGGCTCTCTTGACGATTTCTCCGCCAGATTCTTTAATCTTCGGGCAGCCGCCTTTATACCTGTTTTCACAGCTCCGGGAAATAATCAGCGCCATCGGAACCGCATTCTTGAACAGGAACAATCCTCCACTGCAGAGCCCATGGCGCCTTCTACATCACCGCCACTCGCCATAAAAAGTAGAAGGCAGATTTTTAACTGCGGGCTTGTTAATCCGAAGATACTGAATGTAGTCGTGCTTCTCTCGCTGTAGTTCCTGTAACATCCAGTTTTTCCTGGATCACATGGATCGCGTTATACACATCCGCCAGGTTATCCAGGTTATACTTAACTCCGAAATCTTCCAGCATCCTTTAACAGACGCTCCATTTCCGACTTCGTACCACCATAACCAAGCTTCCAGGTTATCCAGCATGGTATAGTTCTGCTTAGCAAAGCCCTGATAAGCATTCTGGATAGGCCTATGTCGGTACCGAATTTATTCGCGTTATCTGCCATATCCACCATGGCTGATCTGCCACTGTGGCTGCTTTTGCCCGTATCACCTTTAAACTGTTGTTCAGCAGCGAAGCTGAAAAGCTGGTGACCTGCTCCATATAATCATTTTGCTGATAATCCCGCTGTTTCAAAGGCTTTGTCCGCATTCGTTTTGACTGTATCCGCATCATCCTTGAATAAGGTCTCGACACCGCCACAGCTCTGCTCAAGCTTTGCGCCCTCGCTTTACCGATGCCCCCACTGCAGTAGTGGCCGTGGCCCGCTGCGATTGCAACCGGTATAACGGCAGCTGGTTTCCCCAGTTCTTTTCATTTTTCCGCTGATAGCAGAAATTCCTTTGCCAGGTAGCATCCTTGATTTTTACCGGCTCGGCAACCTTTCCCAAAGATCTTTTACACGGCTTTCTACCGCTTTAACTTTCGTTGGCCATGTCCTTTACAGCCATAGCCGTCACCTCTTTTTCCGGGCAGTTTCCATTTTGGACTTCAAGCTATTCAGTGCCTTGGTTGCCGGATTTGCATCCAGCTGCCTGGTACTTTTCCTTCGGAGGTTTCTCCATCTCCTCACGGGTTTTCTTAACATCCTCCCGGAAAGAAGTTTGTTCTTTCTTTGCCAGTGGAGGATTGCCGTGACATTATCCTTAATGCTGATACTTCCTATCACACTCATTTTGTCACTTGCACCCCGTTCCCTTCAAAGCAAACAGCTTTTTCTTCTTTTCCTCTGGCCGTCTCCATGGAAGCAAAAAAAGAGCCTTTCTTCCAGGCTCAGATTCAGGATATATTCAGGTGTGATTCCCTTCTGCAGATAAAAGTGCGGAAATAGGTTTCTCCGTCTCGGCTTATGAGTTTTAATTCTTCCAGTGACCTTCTTACCACGGTGACTTTCTGTTATTTCATTTCGAATGTTACACTTCCGGATATGTCTGGATTCATCATCTCTGTGCGACTTCTTTTAAGTTCCGGTTTCCACAACGGCCAGATAAATCGTATGTTTCTGCTGCGTTCGGATCGTTCTCATCTTCGATTTTCCATGCACTCTACGATTTCAGGATAATCAGGTTGCGGATTTTAATATTTTCATCCAAGCTCGGAATATGTAATGTGCGGTATTTTCTGACCTTTTTCTCCTGAAAGCGCTTGATCGCCTTATTGGTAAAACTCTTAAATACCTCGCTCTTATCTTTATCCGCCGACTGTTTCCCTCCTCTTATGCTGCAATCTGATCCAGGTTCTGCAGATCGGACAGTGTGAAAACCGATGCTTTGGTTTCTTCCTCGACAATTCCGCCTTTTTCCCAGTTGACCACCGGAAGTTCATTGTGCCATACATTTGTTAGCCGACCAGCGCTCTGTCTGTCCATTCACGGCATCCGGATCTTTCAGTTTTTGCAATAATCTGGCAGCGCGTCCTTGCCCTTCTTCCAGCTTTCCGGATCGCTTTTGCCCTGGTATAAACCTTTTTACGGTATAGGACCTTCTCGCTTTAATCCGGTAATCTGAGTCCCACATCAATGCCGATTGGACTTCTTCACGGTTGGCTGTTACCTTTAACTCGATCTTAGAAAAATTCAAAGATTTTCTCGCCATCGATCCAAAGCTCTCCCAGGTACCGGAAAGAGTTTTGTTGCCCTCTGATACTCTCTGCCATTGTCATTTCCTCCTTACATGTTTACTGTCATTTTCAGATCTTCCATGGCATCCACAAATTTCACGTTGCTGGTCACAAAGACCTTGCTTCCCGTATTTGCTTCGGCCACCGCCGTATCATCCATTTTCTGATGTGTCAGTGCCCCGTCCTTCCCAGATAATTCCTCTGGGCATCTACATCTACAGATACAGGTATTGTCGAACTGCGATCCAGGACATCTCAGAAGCTCCTTATGGTAGAGCTGATGGCTGCCTAAACATCTGCTTGTTGTCATAGTCATTGATGACTTTGCCACATAATACTTTTCAAATGTATCCCGGATATCATCCATGTAGAGATCCATGCCTCACGATCTTGATCTTCCGAAAATCTTCCGTTTTAGTGGCGGTGAAGTCGAGGCTGTTCACACCGCGCCCAATCTTATACTGGCTGCCATCAAAGGTGAGGATCAGTTCGCCTGCATCGATCGCTCATTCGGATCATCCGGCACTTCTGCCGAAGAAACATCGTTCAAAACATAAAGGTACTGCTTCTGGAAAGAGACAGTCCAGCAAGGATTCCCTGCGATTCGCGCACAGTATTCCGCTGCAGTATGCTTTTCCCGGTAACAGATGAAGTAATGTTCTCTGTGGTAAAGTTGATAATACCCTCATGATCTCCCGCATAATGGGGAAGAACTACCTGAAAGTCTTCTTTCATCATTGCGGTACTGCTTGATCCAGGCTCCGATCATCGTAGTATCTGCCGCCTTAATTCCAGGGATGCACAGATAATTCCATTTAAGTCCTTCTTCTTCAGAACCGCGTTGTAGCTTTTTCTACATTGGTGGCCACTCTCATGGCGATCACTTTTGAAGGTGCCCCTCATAGATCAGCTTCAGATAATTGTAGTTATCCTCCGTCCACTGAGTGAAATCCACATCATCCACTTTGTTGTAAACATTCTGTTCTTCACCTTCCGTGTCATCTTTCAAGATAACCGCCACAATTCCTCTGGCACTGCGCTCAATAGCACTAACGCCTTTTGACTGGAAGATAAAGTTAAAATTTGGTAATCCCAGACTCATGTTTACTCACTCTCCTTTTCAGTGATACTCCCAGCTCCTCCATCCGGTCATTTGTAACCTTCTGTTCTTCGGAGTGCCGGAAATTGATAGTAAAATGTAGTGGAGAACGTGATCCACTACATTGATGTCCGCATTCCCTGATGGTGATTTTCCTATCGCCAAACGAAAGCACTGGACGAATGGCTGCGTCAATTTCAGCAGCTTTAATGAGATAAGTATTATTGCTTTCACCCTTCTCATGGTAGGTAACATCCACCATGACGCTCATGTCCGTGTAAATCCCATCCACAGTTACAGGACTCCTGGCTTCAAATCCACAAAATACCAGGTTTTAGGCTGTTCCACCCATGGGCCGGGTCTGTACTTTTGATCTCTTCAAAAAAAGACATCTGTATCCGGATCTATCTTCTTTAAGACACGGATCAGCGCGTCTTTTATCTGCAATACTGGATTTTCCATCATTTCTCCTTAAACCAAATCATGCGTATTTAAAAAATCAGCCAACCAGGCCCGCAAGTAATCTGGAAGCTTCCGATCCATTTCCTGCAGAGACACCTCCAACATATGAGCGCCTTTTTTAAAGCCGCCGCCCTTCATGCGATGCCCATACTCCACAGGCTCTGCATATTCCACATTATTGTAAATTTCAATATAGTAGGTGTCTCCCCGTTTTTCGATAGTTCCCAAGTTCCAGGCATCCGTAAACGTCCAGTCTGAACCGGAGTCAGTTCTTTGCTTTTCCAAGCGCCTGCTCCGCAATGTCAATGACCATTTGTTTAAATTCTTCCGGGTATTGCCGGTCTATGATCTGGGCCAGGTTCTTTTCCCACTCATCCAATCCGTCAAAGGTATATTCTGTACTCATCAGACCACCGGATTATCCAGACGAACTGGAACATTATTGGGACGGCTGCCGTTCAGCAGCTCCAGCCAAAGCTTCTATAACCTTTCCAAGCCGGGAAATTACCAGGAAATCATTTTCCAGGATGTCGATCTCCGGCCTTACAAAAAGGCTGTAGGAAGTATCTACAGATGCCGTGGAGCTGCTCTGGGCCAACGCTCCGCCGCTGTGGGAAGATAGCGCACATGGAACATCCTGATACATCATCTTCCCTTCCGTACCGCTTTTTAAAAACACTTTCACCAGATGGTAAAGTATCTTTAAAAGGTCGGTAAACGGTCACTGTATCCCAGTAGGTCTCTGCCAGAATATCAGCTTCCTGCATGGTTATCCTTTGGCAAGCGCATTTTCTTATAGTGGTTTAAGGATGTCTCATAATTCTTCATGAAGTCCACCGTGGCGCTCCTGGAAGCGCTTGATCGCGGTAAGAAATCGTTGTGTCTCCACGGGTGACGGATGATGTTTCTTTTCCTGTGGAGACCAGCAGATCTGCCTTTAACATATCCTCGGCAATCTGGGCTGCAGTTCCTTCCAGACGTTCCGGAAGATCTTCTCTACAGCAGTAAATCAGGATCTTATCTACCGCCCGGCGCACATATCTCCTTTGCAGAGCTTTCTTCCGTTTCTGACATTTTCATGTTATCCATGACTTCGGCTACAATCCTGTTTTTTCCTGTTCACTTGCCATGCAGTCCCTCCTACTTTTTCCTTGCTGTCTGGCTTTTCTCAGCAGTTTCCTGGTTCTGTTTCAGGGCCACTTCAAGCTGATCTTTCGTGCCGTCCAGTTCCTGTTTCAGAGTGGCATTTTCTTTCAGGGCCACCTCAAGCTGGTCTTTCGCACCGTCCAGTTCCTGTTTCAGCGCAGCGTTCTGGCTTCTGGCCGCCGCCAGTTCCTCCTTCAGTTCCTTTTCCGCTGCAGGTGCTTCGTTTTCCAGAGCCGCTTTCTTTGCGGCCCTTCTCTGACAAACCCTGGCTTTCCAATGCCAGCGCTACAACTTCAGACTCTGTCTGTTTTACTACATTGTCACGTTTTAAAGTAATCATCCCGCATCTCCTCCTATGACAGTTCTTCCTTTACGTTGGTAAAGCAGGTCTTGATCTGCTGATCCGGAATCAGATATCATGGTACTTGCGGTAATCCATCGCGTAAGCTCTTGCCTTCTGGTTTGTCTCCGGATCAAAGATTCTCATCTTATCTGTCTTAGACACCGCAACAGGGGCTTTTCTCGGTGTGATGATCCAGTTAATGTTCTTGCTGGATGCCGTTGCTGCAAATCCACCATCTTCCTGTCCGCTGGTTTTCCATCTTTGAACAGATATTCAGTCTTCATTCTCTCGGAACCAACTGAAATCAGTGGATGCTGTCCATCCAGGCTCTAACCTTAAAGCTTACATCTCCCTGCTTAAAAATCTGTTACATCCAGTTTTTGGACAGCTTATCACTCATGGAGAGGATCGCTGCCACCATGCGGCTGATGGTAATTACCAGCGGAGTATTATCTCCAACGATTTCCCTGAACCGTTGCAATGTCGTAGTAAAGTTTCTGCAGAATGGTATCCTCCGCCGGTACATATCCGCCAGATGCTGTTTTTGCCTTGATGCAGGCCGCTGCGATCGTGCTGTAACGGTAAGCATCAATCTCAGGGATCACTTTGGTTCTCTGGAATTCTCCCATTACAGTGGCCGCAGTCAGCGCAAAGTTGGTCTCATCTACGGCATTCTCATCAAAGCTGAAGGAGCGTCCTCTGTCCTGGGTCATTGTTTTGGTCTGGTACTTGAAGTTTACTCCACCGGCTACAAAACCGTTCTGTCGGTCATAATCAGCCAGGCCGTCCATGGAAAGCTCAGGAATCTTGACCTCTGATCCTCCGTTATATTTCACCAGGTTGGAATTGACTTCCATCCATCCGGAAGTAGCCTGTTCTACTGCAGCCTTATCCAGTTCACTCTGAATGACCGCTGCTGTCTGAATTGTATTTACGCTCATGTCTCATATCCTCCTTATAATCCTCTGATGTTTCTTGCAATCTGATCTCTTAACATATTTTCTGCGCTTGCCGCATTGCCAAGGCCCGCCGGAGTCTTTCCACGAAGTCTGGATTCCACCGCCGCCTGAAGGCTTCCCTTAAAGGTATCTGTTAATTTTTGACAGACTCTTTTCCGCCCTCTTCACTGGTATAATCCAGCAGTTCAGCCAGGCCGACCGGATAACCATCCTTTTCCAGGGATGCCGTTGCCTTTTCTGCAGATCACTCTTTAAGAGCTTCGCCTGCAGTTCTGCGATCTGCTCATCTTTCTTTTCTGTTCCTGCAGCCTTTTCCTCCGGGCTTAACTTGGCCTGTCTCTTTGCTTCTTCTGCCTGAGCTTCCCAGTCCTGCTTTGCTTTTTCAATGGCTGCATCCATATCCGCCTGGCTGAAAGATTTCTCCTCCGTTTTACCTGCAGGCGGCTCTGTTCCTTTTTCAGCAGCCTTTTCTTCTGCTCCAGGTTCCTTTTTCTCCTGCTTGGCACCGAAAAGACCGTCAAGAAATTCCTTAAAAGCAGATACTTTCTCCTGGTTTCCGGTTTCCGCACCTGCGGCCTGTCCCGCCGCTTCCGTAGATGTTCCTGCCGATGTAGTTGCTGCGGTTTCAGTTGTCTGAGTGCTGGTGGTCATTTCTCCATCCATTTTCATGTCCTCCTTGAATTTTTTGTATAACAAAACACCCTCTAACGCTGGTTAAAAGGTGTTTAAGCTCCATTTAAATGTAATTTTTTGTAATTTAATAGGCACCCCTTCGGGTGCCCATCATGCTCTTTTTCTGCATATCTCTGCAAAAAATCCTCTTTGTAGTTGTTTGTTCCCAGAGCCGATTGCCTTATAACCTCTCTTGGTATCCCGTCCGGATATGTATCACATTTTGCATAGCCATGATATCTGGTGCATGAGTTACAGGCGCTGTCAAATGCCTTTGGTGCTTCCCCCACCACCGTCTATCAGAATATGGTTTCTTTTCCATTATAGCTCCTCCATGTAGATTGTATGTCCATCAACTCTGGTAACAATAAATGATGCTCCACGTTCAAAAAGAATTTCCTTCTCTGTTGAATTATACTTCCGTATATCTCGGCCATTCTTTGACCGAATTACATACTGTATTTGGAAACTGTCATCATATACCTCAGTTGAAGATGATAAATACTCATTAAAGATTTTCAGTTCTCCCGGAACATAGGATTTAACAAACTCATCCACATCCGGAATTCCAAAATCTGAAAGCGACCGTTTTACCGTTCCCTCATACTTCGGCATCTTCTGAAGTGCAGAGTCCATTGCCTTTATGGACTGTTCTTCCTGCTTTGTCAGTTTTTCTCCCCTGCGGAGCTTGTCATTCAAACGTAAGAAGAACTGCTTATGTAACTATTCATAGCATGTTTCTCCGCGTCTGTCAACGGTTCCACAGGTTCTTTTGCCTTTTCTTTTTTACATAGCGTTTTTTCCATTCTTCAAACTTTGGATTGTCCTTCAATGGGTTAGCGCCGTCCTTTAGCGCAAACATATCAATCCGCGGTTTTGCTCTGGTAGTACATTTACAGTTCGGGTGGATCGGTGGCAGATTGACTCCCGCCTCGGCTTCAGATAACTTAAACGCCTGACCATTCAAAGCCTGGCATATCTCACAGCCGCCTCCCAGGAAAATGTATTCCTCAATTCCAAGTTCCTGATAGGACTGCATCTGGCCTTGATTAGAAAAAGTAACTGCTCTCTGTTCTCACCAGGCGCTCCGCATTTTTCGCCCCCGGTGCATCACATCATCTATGGATTTTGCCATTTTCTGGACACTGGCCCCGGACATGAAGCCCATGATCAGTTCCCTTCTGGCAAGAGCCGCCAGCTTATCCGTATCCTCCCACAGCGCCTGGGAATAATTTTTCCCAGACCACGGAAACTCAGAATACGCTTCAGCATTTTCTCATCAACCTTCGCCACAGTAAAACCTACTCCCATGATGCTCTGAATATCATAGCAGCTACGGTAATAATTGGTTTTGAACATATCACTAAGAAGATCTGTCAGCTTTGTTTCCGTATCTCCAGCCAGGTTTATCATCTGCAGATAAATCTGTGAAAGAAGCTGCTCTTTTCTGCTGATCCTGGACTTGGCAGACAGCGTATTTAGCTCCAGCAGCGCCCTGGAATCCGTCTGGGCCTCGGCCACATACTTATCCATGCTCTTTCTCCAGCGGCTGTACTCCTCGCTGGACAGGAGCTTTTCCGCTTCCGCGTTATCCAGTTTGTTATCCTGGGCATACTTCTGGAACATGGCATTGATCTCATTTTCCAGTTGGTTGGCCGTCTCATCATAAAGATCCATGATATCCCTGGCATAGGTGTCGGTTTCCTTGGCATTTATCAGAACCCTTTCCTTGGCCCGTTCAATCCATTCATTCCGTTCTTTCTGACTCATCTACGCCCTCCGCAGCCGTTCCGGCAGTCATGCCGTTCTGCTGGCTCTCAAATGCTTTGGCAAAATTCTCATAGGTGCCGAATTCGTCAACATCCTTGGTTTTTCTTCCTCCAGCTTTTCCATCTCATCATGGACGTTTTCCACCCATGGCAGCATCTGCAGCCTTGACTCCGTGGAAAGCAGTCCGGAGAGCTGCGTTGCGATCTGTGTCAGTTCCAGATTGTTTTCCGGTTTGTTCCTGCGGAATTTCGGAGTGATGTCCTTATAATCATAATGGCCACCCTTAATATTCAGGATATTGGTAATCAGCTCAATCCGGCGCTGCAGCCCCTTTTTGAACTTCCGCTCTTTCATGGCACATAACTGTTCCAAGCCCCAGAGCTTATAAGCGATTGCTACTCCAGAAAGGTTCCCGCCAAACGACTCATCACACAAATGCGGAACATGGGACATGGTATGGATATCCTCCCGCAGCCGGTTCTTAAAATTCTCCATTGCGGTATCATCCACCTGCTTCAGCAGCCACTGGACATCTCCTCCATCATCCAGAATGATCGCACCCTTTTCCTTCATGCCCCGAACATCATCACTGCTCACATCTCCCAGCTTCAGGATCTTTAAAATAGCATCATCGTTGTACTGGAAGTAATTCGCCGTATTTCTCTGGGCCTTATTGTAGGCATCAATCTCCGTGATAACGCCCTCAAAATCTCCCCGGCGCTCCTCATTATTGATGTACTCCACAAAGGGGACATCCTGCCAGTAATGATCTTCAATCGCCTCCAGGTTCAAGTACCCGTTATTGAATGACCGGAACCGGAGAACCTGGTACGCATTCCAGAACTCCACCTTCAAGATCACATTCTTATCTTTATCGACAGACCGGACACTCCTGATCGCCGCCATAGGCTGGGCGTGTCCGCTGTCACTCTCATAAATCATGATCAGATCAGACGGTGCCACCTTTGCAAAACGGATCTGCGCGTCCTCATCAAGGTATAACATTTCAAAGCAGCTTCCACAGATGCTGCACTGTTTAGCCAGCTCCATGTTATGATCCTGCTCATCGTTATAATCAAAAATATCCTGCACTGTCTGCAGGTAGACATCATCCTGGGAGTTATAGACAACCGGCTGCCCAACAAAATAACTGGTTGCCGTATCCGTGATGTACTTCGCCATGTTATTAACCAGACGGTTGTTCGGTGCTGTACTGTCTTTCTTGGTCTCTGAAAGAATTCGGTGCTGCCCCACGTAGTAATCAGTCAACATGCCATATTTCAGATCCATCAGGTTTTCATCTATGATCTCCCGAATATCTTTTTCCGTCAGGCTTTCTGCAGAAGCCCTGTCCATATAAATAACCGGCATAATATACCGCCTCCTTTACAATCCAGCCGCTCTCCTGTCCATGATCCGGAACCGCTTGCTTTTCTTGGCGATTGTCCGGCAGCCTTCCAGAGCATCCGGGCCATCATCATGAGCACCCATCGGGAAGTGGAACATCTGCTCCAGGAGCCGTTTATGCTTTTTATTGAATTTGATGTAGTGGTTCTTTACATCTGGCTGCATGGTCTGAATTCTCATGGTCTTATCACTGGTCTGCGGTACTTCTTCAATCGGGAGGTAAAGACCGGCCCTGGCGGATGCCTTGGCCAGCTCCTCTTTAAGAACCACTGGAACTGTACGGTCTCAGCACCGAACTTTTTATAGCCCCGTCAAAATCACGCTTCAGCCAGCGCTCTTTCTCCAGGATATCCGTGATGATACGATCCGGGTGCCTCCGTTCAATATCCGCATCCAGTACATACATGTAACCAGTAACTTTGCTTTTCGCCAGTGTGATGATTGCAGAAAAGTCGCTTTTCTTGGTTTTTCCAAGAGAAGGATCGACAAAACCAAAGAACTGAAAATCCTTGTCCTTGAAGTCCATTTCTGCTTCGTTGTAGTAGTCGAACCATTCCTCGTTGAAAACACAGTCTTCCGGGTTGATCGGTTCATTCTGTTCCTCAGAGTTAAAGGAGGCCTCACCCTCTGTCACCTTCATGACCATCAGATCATAGTAAGAGAGTTTTTCCTCCCAGAGAACTTCTGTCCCGGCCAGCATCTTTCCCGGTGCGCTTCAAAGAACTTTCGCGCATTTTCCTCATGGTCTTCATCAGACAGGTCAGTGAAGATATTTTCCCACTCCTGCCACAGGTCTGCCTCCGGTGAAAATGATATAACTGCCCGGTACTTAATCGCCTTGTATCCAGGGTTTTTAAGAGTATTTGCTAATAAGCTGTCATAATGGAGCAGCGTTCCGATATAGACAATATCTGTATAATCATCACCGGCCTTGGAAACCGCTTTTTTTAAACCAGCTATCCAGCTTCGCCCTTTGCTCTGGTGTCCGGACATTTTCATCATTCTCAATATCATCCAGGATCAGCAGATCCGGTCTCCAGTTCCGGTGCTTTCTGCCTCGGATCTTCTTGCCGGAGCCAATAGCCTCCACCTTGATATTGGTGCTGGTCACCAGAACATTGCTCCTCCAGACTTTTCCGGTCAGATCCCCAAAATCTTCCCGGATCGCTTCGTTTTCTTCAAACTCCACACGGATGTTATCCAGGAAGCCCTCCGCCTGATCCGAACTATCGGAAATAATGATCGGATAATGCTTATACCCATATACAACGGCGTGGATCGTTCCTTTAAACGTCAGGCTGGTAGACTTGGCATGTCCACGGGGAGCTGCTACTACACGTTTGCAGCCATTCATCCGGCTGATCTGCTTGACCAGCTTCGGTGTGCTTGGTGTAAGTCCTTTAAGACTCCATCCTGCCAGATAGCATCCAGTTCCCGATGGAACTCCGGAGACGGTCTGGAAAAATAATGTGGAAAGTAGGCCCTTCCGAAGAACTCCATATCAACAGCACCAAGGCGCTGCCGGATTCCGCCTTTTCCAGTCAGAGCTGCGCCCGCTTCATAATCTTTCCTGATCCGGACACGCTCTGGTGAATCATCCCTGTTTAAAAATGTTTTTAAAGACCAGAAAGATCGTTTAAAGCATTTTCCTGTTCTTCGTAGTAACTTTTGCTCTCCGCTTCCGCCATTGCGCTGATCAGCGCCTTCAGACTTGCATCTTTTTCCTCTCCGCATGACCTTTCACCTCCGTCCCGCATCTTTCCCTGTTCAAATTCGCCCCATACGGCTCATTTTGCCTTTATGTGGTAATTTCCCCGACCACAGACCTTTAAACGGTTTTAAACGGCTTCCTAACGCTTTTAAAAGGGGAATAACAGGCAAAGAGAAAAGGAACCGGACAGAGGAAGCCAAAGGCCGGGCTTCGCCACCCGACCAGCGTCCTTTTCTGCTCAGTTCCTTTCTTTATGCCTGCGTCCCGAACACAGCCGGGACGAATCAACCGGTCATGTTTTTAAGTCGCGTCTTGTAATAATGGCTGTGCCGCATCCTGGGAAGCATCGCTTCCAGCTTTCTGCAGCTCTCCGCCGCCTTCCACCTCGATCCCAAGCTGCACCTGTCTGGCTTCGCCGCAGATCGTAATTTCAAAAGTTGCCTTCCGGCTTCTTTTATCCCACTTTAAAACTCTGTTTTCTAACTGCTTTAAAACTCCGCTGATGACAGTGATACCACCGCTTCCGTCTTCCCTTACCAGAGTCGGTTCCAGTGGCTCTCCATTGCCGGAAAGAATTCTGATCCATTCCGCTTCCAGATAGGACAGTGTCGATGGTGCCTTTACTATCTCCCAGGAACCGGATCACTCCCGGAACCTCTTTTACCCGGTAATAGTTTCTGGCTGTGGAAACCATGTCCAGGAACACGTATCCCGGGAACAGAATATATTCCTTTTTGTCCATGCCCCACCAGACCGGATGGGACGGTTCTCAATGGGAACCTCGGCTCGGATTGCCTGATTTTTCAGTTTCCTTGCAATTCCGTTTTCTTTCTCCAGTTTTAACCTGAATCACATACCACACAGCCTATCCCTCCATTCCTTCGCTTTTTCTTATTGAGGTAAGCGCTGACCCGATGGTACAGTTCGGATCGTCCTTTTGCCATAGTCTCAAATACCATGCTCTGAACAGCCTCCAGTCCTGCCTCATAGTTTTCTTTGTTCTGTACTTCGATCCGCTTCTTATAAGCAGCAGCGCGGATCAGACCGTTTGTTTCTTGATGAGGCTTCTCGATAGGAACTTCTTTCATATCTGTTCCTCATCCACATTGGTCAGGCATTTAAAACGTGATGGCTCGCCAGCGGATCAGGGCTGAAGTATCCAGATCCGGATAACGGTTCATTTCATCCATCAGCATGGAGAAATTGCTCTGGGCCACGTTGATCATCTCTACCGTGGCCAGATACTTCCTTGCGTAGGTGCAGATAGCCATCTGGCTCATCTCCTCACCATTCGCCTTCAGGAAGGCCACGATCTCTTTGTAAGTGCAGCCAGTAAGGAGCATCTGCTCCACGGTGTCTTTAAGCTCCGGCGGCAGTCTGTCCACCTTCCCTGTGCTGCGTCTTCTGCGTTCCTGTTCCATCAGCCGTCCAGATCAACCATTTCATCCGTGATGCCGCCGCCAAGGAGCCGGATGCCCTTTGCCGGTTACTTTTTGCTTCCAGCGTCTGATATTCCACATCGGCCAGATTAGCCGTTCCCTGCTTTCCATATCACGCAGATAGATATATCCCTCCTCATGGAGAAAATTCACGGAGTCGATGAACTCCTGACGCTCAATCCCCTCCGCTTTTAAACCTTTTTCAACACTTCTTAAAGCATTGTACTTTTCCCGGAGCAGGTTGATTGTCATGAGTACCCTGCCGTTATTCACCATAAAAAAGCTCCTGCCCGGAGTCTTCTCTTTCCTGTTCTCTGTTCATTGTGAACCTCCATTTCTTGTCATTTCGATCATCATATTTAACATCTGTTCCTTTCCGATCCACCTTATTGATCTCACGAATGAAATCATCCTTTGTCAGGTAATTCTGCCGGATCTCCTTAATCTCCTTCTGGCACCCATCAAAATCCTTACTGTGAGTCTCCTTGGGTGTATAATCCTCACGGATCTTATTGATGTCTTTTTTAATTCGTCTGTAGTTTCCTTCAGATCTGCTTTTGTTACAGAATCCCGTTCTATTTTTTGAAGCTGCTGGACTGTGCAGTCCAACTGGTTCATGGTTCTTTAAAAAATATGAGATTACGCCAATACCCAACGTAATGGCGGTTGTTATGATCCATCCTTCATCCATCCAATAATTCCTCCAAAAAAAGATACACTCATGTTTCTGACACAAGTGTACCTCTTAGGCCCGTGAACTGTCTTTTGAAGCACTTCACTAATTTACTTCACTTTTTAAAATGCTTCCGGATAATCATAGATGCTCATCTGCCCCTCCATGTCATCATCCAGATTATCCAGTTTTCCGAACAGGATGAATCTCACCCAGCGCTCGGTAAGTCCATATTTCGCGGCAAGCTCTATAGTTTCCTCCGTCAAATTCTTTCCCGAATCTTCTGATCCCGCGCCGCCCGTTCCAAGCTCTCTGCCTTCGGAATATAGATTGTAGTGCCGCCAAAAGCCCGACAAGGCTTTTAAACCCGTCCAGGCCCACCAGTTCCACCATCTTTCTCTGGTCTTCATCCAGGTTTTCTATCTTCACATGGTCTAGTAATCCCATCGCTGGCCGCCTCCTTCCGATCCAGGCTTTTTAAATACCCTTTTAAAACTTCAATCAGGGCATTCCCTGGCTGAAGGTGAGCCATGCAAAGGGGTTCTTCGCAATAGCGTCTACATGCAATTCTTTCTTAATGACCGCGCACAGCCGGTCTCCCAGCGGAACCTCATTCGGGCTTTTATCGTGTTTCTTCAGTTCGTACATCAAAGCCCAGATTTTCTTCTGCTGGCCGCTGGTCACGCCTCCTGGTCTCTGTGAATGTTCCTTCGGCTTCCTGCTGGATGGTTTCGGAGCAGCGGTACCGCCCTGCAGATCCTCCAGCCTTTTGATCACCGCCATGGCCTCCTGGTAGGAAAGTTCCTTTTATGGAATCCTTTTCCTGTAACGCTGGACACCAGTACGTGGAGCTCATCTTCGCTTCCAGTTCCTGTAATTCCCAAAGGCATGACCTATGGCATAGATTTTCTTCATCTGGAATGATTCTATTTTTCGCATTTACCGTTGCTCCTTCCTGCTATTTTTTCCGACTCTACAGTTACCTTGATCCCTTCATCCACGAATATGGCTGCCCGGATCACTTCCACCGCTTCCTGTGGTGTGCCTCCCCACTCTGCCGCTTTTAATATCTGCAGCATCCATTCCCAGTTGATCACTTCGGATGCCAGGTAAGCCCAGTCACTGGCTTCCTGCTCTGAAAGGCCCACCAGCTTCATCAGGGTTTCTGTGTCCTTTTCATACTTGCCTTTCAGTTTCTTTTTCAGTGTTCTCTGGATCTTCTCATCCTTTGTGATGGCGCTGATCGTAGCGTCCAGGCTGCCCTCTGTGAAATTTCCCATATACATCATGGAGAAAAGCCGCTTTGCCGGGGCCGACATGTTATAAGAAACATCTTCTTTTACAAAGTCCTTGAAGACATCGCCCAGGAGCTTCTTCACCATTGTCATGGAGATGGGTTTCACGGTCTCGCTGTTTCCAACCACCACTTTGGAATTTTCACTTCCCCAATATTCTACGGTTTTACTCTTCGTGTCCCGGAGATCATCCGTGGCCTGCTTCTCGAACCAGGCTTTGATCGTTTCCATTTCACCTTTAACGGCAGCCATCTGGCGATCTAACTCGGCCAGACGATCAACCTTCTTTTTTACTTCCGCCGCATCCATTATCCTTTAAACTCCTCCATGATCTTTTCTGCACATCCGCGGCAGATCTCAATGCCGCAGACCGTTTTAACATCGTCCACTGTTCCGCAGAAGTGACAGGTAGGAACATGCTTACGAATATGTACCCCGTCCTCATCTGCTTCGATATCTACCGGAACACCCGGAAGAATGCCAGTCTCCTGGCGGAGCTGACGTGGAAGTGTAACCGCGCCACTCTTGGCTACTCTCTTGCTTACAGTCATGATAGACCTCCTCTCCCGCTCTGCATTTTTCATGGGCTTGCGACCATCGCCTTACCGGCGGCTGCATTAAGAGGGGCAAATGCCCCTGGAAATCCTAACTTTCTTTAATTTCATATCTGAGTTTTGATACATCATACCCCATTAACTCCAGCTCCTTTATCCATCTCGCTTCTACAGGACTGGCAGATACAAAGTTTTCAAACCTGGCAACCACATGATAAACAAGATCACCAATCCTGGCCTTTCCGTATCGGAACTCTTTCAATCCCTGTTCATATTCTGAATTGGTAACATACCCTGTTGTAAACGGGCTTTCTGGCAAATCTTCCTGCCCTAATGCAACGCCAACCTGTATCTCTTCCCCGTTAATGACGGCATAAGCATTACTGATCTTATATTTCATCTTTAATCCTCCTACTGGATTTTCCTACCGTACCGATATCCGGTACTGTGCTTTTGAATTCTGCAGATCAGAGAAAAGGTTGCTTTATCTTCGCCTTCTCATCCCAGCAGTCTGCCTCCATGCTGTAAACCATCAGTTCTTTTCCGCTGTCCCGGATGTATACCGTCTCCTCATAATGGCTCTCCAGCTCCGGCGCTGAATACTGTTCACCATACCAACGAATACGCAGGTCAGAACCTACGCAGCGCGGTTCAAAGTACATTTCTTCTCTTTGTACCATCTCATTTCACCCGCCTTTCTGACCTCGGTATATCGCTTCACAGAACCGTCCGGCATCCGTTTCGTCACAATTCTGGCTCTCCTGCACTGAAGCAACCGGAAGCAGACTCTTACCTCGTTCCACTCTCTTTCCAGATCTTCTGGCATTGGCACAGCCTTTTTTCCATAACCTTCATAGGTGCTCCTTCCTGAAAGTTCTTGTCTTCCCTGTTCTTTTAAGGAGCGCGGCCCGGCTGACTACCACCAGTTCCACCGGCGTATCCTTCACGATCAGCCAGTTCTCCGGTACCAGCCCTTTTCCCTGCAGGAACTTCTTTTGGGCCAGTGTCGGCTTCTTTCCGTTCTTCACGCTGCACTTACCTCCTTATTCAGTTTTACCTCACTCTGCCTTTATCCGGGCTTGTGACCGGCATCCTTCGGATGGCTGCATTAAGGTGGGGCTTTACAGCCCCGGATTTTCCCTGTACCGGATGAGCATACGCTCGGTGGTTACGGTGATCGGCGGAGTGAATTCTCCCTTCCATCACGGTATCCTTTCATCCATGCCCGGTCATGTTCGATCTTCACCCGCATCTGAATACCGATCATCCAGCCGCTAACTCCCGCCAGAGCCATCAGGAATACCACAACCAGGCTTCCGATCACTCCGACCTTGCCCGCTGCGATCAGCGCCGCCATTCCCCGGCGGCCACCGTTCCAAGCGCGATCCCTGTCACCATCATTTTTGCTTTTCCTGTCATGTACTTCATTGCATTTACCTCCGTTTGATTGATTTTATAAATAGATTCCCAGCGGGCCTGTTACCTTCTGCAGACCTTCCAGGGAAACATCCTGGTTATTGGCGGCTGCTGTGAATACATTTACCATACCGCGCACTCCCCACTTGCTGTGGCCGACATTGTAGAGGTATGTCAGCTCCGGTGTCATTCCTTTCTCCACCAGGGAAGGGAATAACTTCTCAACATCTTCTTTGGTTACATTCGTAGCCCGGTACCGCCCGTGGAGCTTCGTCCGGTTAAACTGCTGTGAGAAGATCGCTTCCTGTCTTCCAAGCATCTTGTTGTAGACCTCATCGTTTCCGATCAGTGCGATTCCGATGCCAGGCTTCCCGGTGATCGGGTCTTCATCCACCAGCCTCTGATTTCTTCCAGGGCCATAAACTTCAGGTTCTGGGCCTCATCAATAATCAGAACATTATCAGAACTTCTCAGCCGTTCACGGATTGAAATGGAAAGGTCTTCTGTTCTCTGGTTTTCCGAAATCTTCAACGCCCTTGCAATCATCCTTAAAAGGCTTCTTACAGAGCTGGTACTCGGTGTGGTGCTGATATAGATCGCCGTTGCCGGATTGTCCCGCAGGAACTTGGTAGCCGCTTTGGTCTTCCCGATTCCGGCGTCTCCGTCAATAACTACGATTCCCTTTTCAAGCTGGCAGTAACGGATCATCTTATAAATGCTCTCGAAATAGAGGTTGCCACATATCCCCGCACTGCATTGAAAGACTCGGTCTTCTTGGCGTTTTCAGCCTGCTCCTCTTTGATCTGGAAGAACTCGCGGATCTTACGCTCTACATCACCTACATCACCCTTGTCATAAACGCTGCGGCGGTACTGGCTTAATACTGCTCCGCTCAGGTTCATCATCGGGGCCAGCTTTGCCTGGCTGATTCCCGTTTCCTTCATGTACGTTTCAACTTTCGCCTGAAGTTCTGTATTATACTGTTTTCCCATCATTTACCTCCCTGCCTTTTGGCTGCATTTTTCAATCATTGTGTCAAGATCGACTCCGCCGACCACTTTCTGATATACCGGTGTTTCATCTGCCCGCTGAACCTCCAGTACCTTCGGGTCTGCTTTGCCTGTGTAGCTTTCTTTTGTTGCGTTGTGCCTGGCGAAGTACCAGATCCAGCGCGGTAACCCGGTCGGCTTCTGCGATGACCACGTTCTTTTTATATTCATTCGCAATCTTCTCCAGCTTCCTGGTCACTGCCATTCCGGCCTTCACATCATCCTTGGTAGCGCCATATGTAAGAACCGCCGTATTATCTACCGGAACCGTCATCAGATATTTGTCTTCCAGGTTGTAGATCCGGACTTCCTTCAGGTCATTCGGATTGTACCGGAAGTATACCTTCTCACCGAAATGTCTCATCAACAGTTCATCGTTCCAATATTCCAAGCGGCCTCCGTTGATATCCAGATGCACTCCCCGGCGGCCCACGGCCTGCGGACGGCTGCTTCTCATGAGCATCAGGTTTAATTCTCTGCGGCTGCCACCCGGCGCTTAATCAGATGCTCATTAAACACATCCATTTTGAGCTTTCCTTTGTCTTCTGCCACCGGGCCATCGTATTCCATCATGTTGAAGTAATACTTCAGAATTGCATCCACATACTCCTGGAACTCATCGTCTGTGTAAATGGCATCTTTCTTCAGAACATATTTCAAACGCTCTGGCTTTTCCACCACGCTGCCGCCTGTGTAAGTATTGAACAGTCTGGAAAGGCCGTTCTTCACATCTTCGAACCGGCGCTCGATGATCTTTGCCTTCGCATTTCGGACGATAGCATTTGTCATATTGATTCCCAGGCGTTTAAATACACCCGGCGGTTCAAAGGTTTCCTCGCCATTCTTCGGCTTTTTCTTCCGGTGGCCAAGGCCGCCAATATCGAAGGTCAGGAACTCTCGACCGTTATCCACGTAGATGTTATCCGGGATGCCATATTCCAGGATCCCCTTCCGGAGCGCGATCAGCGTTGCCTCTGAACCTGGGTTATATGTAATGTAGTACCCTGTAAAGATTCCGCTTCTTGCATCCAGGAAGGCTGTCAGGTATGGCCTGTGCAGCTTGCCCGACTTATCCCTCACCATTACATCGAAGGTGTGGTTATCAGCGATCCACCACTCATTGCTCTGCATCTCATCATAAATACGTTTGATGTATGGAGCGCAACGGTCATTGAATGCCTTGTGACCTTCACGGCCCAGAACTTTTACTCCCTCCGGAACGCTTTTCAGTCTCCGGTAAAAAGAAGGATAGGCCGGAATCTGCGTATACAGATCCGGACGCTTTTCCTGGGCCCACATCTTTGTGTACTCCAGGCACTTTGTTACCGGATGCTGGGCTTCGTCCAGATAGTAATACAGGAAAGCCTGCCATATCGTTTCATCTATGGAGCTTGTCCCTTTCTTCCACTTATTCCGCTTATCAACCAGCGCTTTCATATCATCAGCCTTCACGGCATTCCATTTTCTGTAAAGCGTATCTACTGATATGCTCCGCTCTGGATATTCCAGGCTGCAGAGCGTTACGAACTTTTTATCTACTTCAGCCAGGGATGTAACTCCCGGCATCTTTCTATATGACTGCCAGCGCTTGGTGAGGTCGATCCAGAAATCAATTTCCTTTCGTTCATCCTCGGTAAACTCATCAATCGCAACTTTCTCTACTTCCGGCTCTGGCCGTTCTACCTCTTCCGGAGGGTTTTCTGCAATCAGTTGATAATACTTGTGCTGCAGTTCCTCATCCAACGCATCCAGCGGTACCAGGTAAGTTTTCCGGTTTTTGCTATTAACAGTCTCTACCGCCTTTAATTTCCCATCTTGTATAATTTTCTTAATATAACGTGGACTGCAGCCTTTTACCTCTGCAACCTGCTTCGCTGTCAGCATCTGCGCCATACATTTCCACCACCTTTTCAGCCTGTCCTCATCAGATGCAGGAGGCTATCCCTGCATGACCGGCACTCTGCCGGTTTCGACTCTTTTAAACGGTATTTAAAAAGTCTTTAAAATCATCCATGTTTCCGCCCAGTTCCTGGATCAGCGGAATGATAAACTTCTTTCCTGATGGCTTCCCTGTGATAGCCTCGCTGATCCTGGCCTGGTGTGTTCCCATTCCTGCGGCCAGTTCTCTCTGGCTGATGCCTCTTTCCAGCATCCTGGTTTTTGTCCATAAGGCAAACTCAGCGAAATTTCGCACTTTTCTGTTCTTCATTCTGCCTGCCCTCCTAACGTATTCCGTTATAAAATTCTGTATCAGCGATACAAAATAACCTATTCCGTTATCGGATTCTGTGCTATAATCGGTCTTGTATGATTGATACATTATTATAATAATCCTCATTTGAGGATTTGTCAATTAAAATTGAGGATTTTATATATTCATGTGAGGATTGTTGGAGGGGCTATGACTATAAATGAGCGCTTTTTTAAATTATTAGATGAGAAAAAGGTTTCCCAGAAAGATTTTTTTGCGAAGCAACGGCATTCGAAGCAAACCGTCAGCGGTTGGAAAATAGAAAAACTGATCCGCCAGCATCGCTGATTCCTACTATCGCAGCATACTTTGGTATCACATCTGACTTTTTGCTTACCGGGAAAAGAATGCAATCAGGCAGATCTTGAACTTAATGACACATCTACTCAGCAACTCCTGAAATACTTTTCTTCACTTTCTGAAGTGGAAAAGAATATTGTTCTGGGAAAAGCGGCTGAATTTTATCTAAAATCTTTTGTCCGAGGATTGTTAGTCCTCATTTGAGTATCATTGACCATTTTTCATATTATGATATATTCTTAGTGCATTTACCACCTTGCTGGACTGCCTACCAGCAATAAAAAAGGGCCGCGTCAATTAACTGACCGGCTCTTTTTTGGTTCCCATTAACTGGTTCCCATTAAGTTCTCATTTTTCACTTTTATAATTGCTTTTAAAATTTTTTATTGTTTTAAACGGTCTTTTAAAACCTTTCAAAATGCCGAAAACCCTTGAATTATCAATACTTTCTCCCGTTTCCGCATTTTAATTTTAAAATTTTAAAAGGCTTTAAACCCCGCTTTTATTGAGCGTTCTTCCCTCCATTTTCAGGCATTTCTATGATTTTTCGTTTTTCAATGTGAATTCTGGTTCCCATTAAAATTTTAAGGGATAAAAAGGATCTATAACCTAAAAAAGTTCCCCTATTCACGGGATTTCTCACCGTGTAAGGGACTTCGACAAAAAGAGTTTATAAGGGTTCGTTGGTTCCCATTATTGCAGGTTATTCGATCTGGTGTTAATCCCATAAAGTTTCAATACCATGACTGTCTAACGGCCAAATAACAACACATCCATCCGGAATACTAACGTTATTCCTGTCAATCTCATCTGATAACGCGTCTCCTACCATCTTTATTTTTCCTGTGTTCTCATCGACAAAAAATCGGATAAAACTGATTAGGTCGTGCTCCTCTTTTTGTGATGGTTCTCTCCGTCTTAATCCAAGCCATTCTATTGGTCTATTCTCTTCTTTTTCACCTCATTATCTAACATGTTTATTCTAGTTTGTACAACCGATGCTTTTCCAAGACTGACGTAAAACACATACTCTTCAACTCTTGAAAACTGACCCTGTTCTTACGACTCCTTTGCACTAATAACACTTATTTATCATCTGAATTGTCGCTTCTGGAAACAGTTCTTCAAGTAAGCACCCTAAATGAAGATATTCTTTTTCATCAATAGTTACTATAAGAATAGAATTATCAGGATTTAAGAGCTTTGAGCCAATAATAATCTTGTTTTCATAAAAGAAAGCCATTTACCATGCTTATAAAAGTATCTTTATCATCCACATAGTCATTATTGTATTTCCAACTTCTATTTCTGTTATTATATGGAGGGTCTATATAGATACAATCAACCCTCCCTCATGAGTTTTTTCCAGTAAATAAAGTGCCTTGTAAATTATCCCCTCTATAATAAAAATCCCCACGGTTTTATCTGGATTTTTACACACACGTTTAGTTTCATCGCGCACAAGACAGAGTATATTTTCAGAGCATATCATCTACTGATTCCGTATGTTCTTCCAAATACTAATCAAATTTCTTTTCATTAAGATGATTCTCTATCTCATTAAATGCTCTAACTGATTCATCATCTGAATGCTCAGCTTTTAGATGTTCTAGGTGTGCTATCATCGCATCTCTTTTTGTTTTGTTATTAGCCTGGACGTTTTCCCTCCCATACACGCAACAAGAGGATAGAAGTTTCCTTCCATCCTGTCTGTGCCTGTTCCATCATCCAGAGTGAACTGTAACAGCTTTTTTGCTCTTTGGAACTGCTACGCAATCCTTTACCTTAACTGCTCTGAAATCGGACTTTGCTGAAGGTATCAAAATCAACGTCCTTCTTCGAACAAAGGCTCAATCTTTAACATTAGAAAATCAATCTTCTCAGGTTTAGTCGCAATCCGGTCGCAATCATCAGCTTTTACAGTTCCTTTATTTTCTTATTTTCATCATTCAGTGATTTCATTGTCGGGGAATATAACCGAAGCTAATCCACCACAGTCCAAATAAGTTGATAAACGCTTTTTTTACACGATTTTCATTATATATCGCCAGTCCATATTTGTCCACCAAAATCCAACAAACTAATGTCATTTTGATGTATTCTGACTTTTTGATGTCAGGTTTGTCTTGGAAATCGTCCCCTTGCAAGGACTTCTTCCTAAAATATATCACTATTATTTTCCAGAGCTTTAATTGCTTCCTTTTTCTTCACATCTGTTGCTTCCGCATAAATATCCATCGTTGTTTCAATATTTGCATGACCCATAATACTTTGAATCACTTTCAGATTTCTTTCATTTTCACAAAATCTGGTGCAAAATGTGTGTCGGATATGATGACACGAAAAATGAGGAATCAATACCGGGCGTCTGCTCTCCGTTTTGCCTTAATAATTTCTTCGGCATTGTAGGCTTCGTAAATTCTTTTGATTGCACTGTTGATTACGCTGGGTTTATGGATAATTCCGTCTTTATTGCAAAAGATAAACCCACTCATACCATCAACCACTTGCACATTAAAACCGGTTTCTTTCTGTGCTTCGTATTCATCCTTAAATGCCTGTTCTACAGCCTGCATCATCGGAATAGTACGAATCCCGGCTTCTGTCTTTGGCGAAGAAATATGAAATTCACTCTTTCCATTCTCCATTACTCGATAGATAGCCGCATGGTTTATACTAATGGTTTTATTCTCATAATCCAAATCTTCCCAACGCAGCCCTATCATTTCTCCTATGCGACATCCCGTTCCAAAAGTGCTGTAAACAGTGGCAACCAATGGCAATACACAGGACTGTTCGATACATAGTTCAAAAATGCTCTCTGCTGTTCCAATGTAAGTGCGTGTCTTATGCCCTTATTCTTTCCATTCGCCTTTTGATTTCTGCCATTACACCGCTTGCCGGATTATTGCGTATCACATTGTCCCTAACTGCCATCTGAAAGGTTGGGTGCAGAATCGTATGAATATTATCCAATGTATTCGCCTGTAACCCCAATATGTTCATCAACGAACAATAAAAGAATTTCACATCAGAATACTTTATATCATTGATGATTCTTTTTCCAAAAGTATCTCTGACAAAACGGTTATACATATACTTATAATTTACCCGTGTGTGTTCTTTCAAATCATACTTCGTTGAAATATACCTGTCAAATGCATAGTTCAAAGTTGTCTTTCCACTGCAATAGCTTTCAAGACCGTCCAACTGATTGCGAACAAGTTCTTTTTCCTTTTCCCTTAACTCCAACAGGTCATTTGAATAAACGACCCGCCTTTTACCTGTCGAATCGGTGTACTGGTAGATATACCTTCCGTCGTTTTTCCTCTGACTTTCGCCTTTCCTTAATACTCTGCCTTTTGAATCTTTTCTCGACATTGACATTATGTACCACCTTCCTCTCAATATAAGAAAGAGGTCACAAATGCCATTACTCATTCTCGGTATTATCCTGCTCTTGCAGCTTTCTAAATCCTTGAACAAGCGTCTGTGTTATGGTCAGATCATGAGAGCTGGCATACTCTGTTATATCTGTATGCTCATCTTTTGTAAGACGGATGAATACACCTTCACTTCTCGGATTTTCTAACTTAGGTCTACCCATTCTTGCCATCCGTCAACACCTGCCTTTCATAACCTGACTTCATTTTACTACTTGTATATCAAAAAGTCAAATGCTTTTTGATATACAATAATTCGTTTTCCTCTTTCTTATCATGTCTACGCCCGAAAAGATTCCAAATACTCCTCAAAAATCTTCACGTTTACCAATGTGATACGGTTAATTTTATAAACAGCACGAGCATCCTGTGCCAATTTCATAAAGCTGTGTTTACTCATAGAATACCTCTCCGCACCCTCGTCATACCTTATAAAATTTTTTGTGTTCACTTTTGCCTGCATTCTTCCACCTACCTTTTCAAAGTGTGTTCTTTTTCTCTTGCTATGGTTATGGCATATCTGCCAATAAAAACATACTTAACAAACAAATATGCTTTTATTGGAAGATATTAAAAATCCGTACAGGTAGCAGCTCATTACACTACCCACATCGGTATCGCACCGTCATCTTATCTGACCGGACTAAGCCGGAAGTATCATTATCAAAAATATGTATCAACGCCTCCGTGTAACTGCTACACATTTATGCCGGATATTTCTGCTCCACACCTTAACTTCAATATCTGCTTTCAATATTCCTTCGTATCCACCTCTGCCAAAGGCAAAAGCAGGTGTCTTATGGCGTATCCTCAAAGCGGCTCCACATATTCCACACGTCCTGTACGCATTGGTTTATGAAATTGTCAAGGTACAATCGCAGACATCGTCTGCATTTTGATAAAATCAAAGCTGAAATTGTCAGCCTAAAAGCACATAAGCACACTTCCGTCTGCTATGAACGGTTCTGTAAAAATTATGTGCTTTATCAGAATGACAAGATCAAAGTTGTAATTTATCCGGTCCATATTTTCTTAGGACTTGAAATAAAACTTTTTATGTATGCCCTCCGTCCAATCATATAATTCATGCAAGGCAGCTACTTCCATAGGTGTCAGCGAATTGGCATAAGGCTTGTAATCCTCTCTTATAAAAATTCCTCCGTTCTCTCCCTGTTTTGTATAAATCGGATAAACCGGAGTTAAAGCCTGAATATCATACTGTATCGTGCGAATGGAAACGCCAAATTCCTGTGCCAATTCATTCGCTGTTGTATGTCGTCTGATAATAAGAATATTGATTATTTCCGTTCTACGATGTACGGTATTCATGCTTCACCCCTCTCTTCTGGTTTTCCAATTCTAATTTTAAATGCAGAATATGCAGTATCTTTGCTTATTCCCCTAAATTTCTCTGTAAATCTTTTATCTCTCTCCAGCCATTGACTTTCCCCTTTCCCATTGATAAAATCATTATGGATAGAATCAAAAATCATAAAAAGTCACACAAACTGCTATGGAGTTTTTACGGGCAATCCATGCCCTTATGAACCGTGGCAGTTTTTTTTATTGCTTCTGCCCAACTGCAAAGTCGAATTATCAACGCTATCCATAACAAGGGCGGTAACGCCCTACTGTGTTGCAAACCGCTCGCCTATACCACCCGCAACACGCAAATTCCCTACGGGTAATTTGCAGAAGAATAACAAGCACTGCCTGTGTTCCCTCATACAACTTTCATTTCCGCAAATTTCTACCAAGTGAAAACTTGCAGAAATTGGCTTGCATGGGGCATATCCCCCTGTCCCCTAAAAGCAAAAAAACAACCGCCGGCTACGGCATATTTGAAAATCTTTTATACAAATAAGGAAAGGACTGATACTGCAATGGCAAACCGAGAAAGACAAAATGAACTTAAAAATCTATCTCAGCGATGACGAGCAATACATCTTAGATCAGAAATGGAAAGCCTCCGGCATGAAGAGCAAATCCGCATTTATTCGGCATCTGATTTTGTATGGCTATGTCTACGATGTAAACTACGAACACCTGCGGGAATACAACACCACGCTCGCCCGTATCGGCAATAATCTGAACCAGATTGCCAAGCGGATGAATGCTACTGGCAATGTTTATAAAGCCGATGTAAACGAAGTAAAGGAGCTGATGAAACAGGTATGGCAATCACAAAATCCATGCTATCCAGGCAACTGTCCATAAGGCAGTAAACTATATCTGTAATTCCCAAAAACAGATGAAAGTAGTCTCATTTCTTCCTTCGGATGCAGTCCTGAAACCGCTGCCTTTGACTTCAAATTTGCTCTGTCAAAAAACAAATCAGGCAGACCCCAACAAAGCCTTTCATCTGATACAGGCTTTCGCTCCGGGGAGAGGTATCTTATAAGGAAGCACATCAGATCGGTGTGGAGCTTGCCGACAAGCTGTTAGAGGGGAAATTTTCTTATATCGTTTCCACTCATATTGATAAAGGTCACGTTCACAACCACATCATTTTCTGTGCCGCAGATAATGTGAATCACGAAAAATATCATGACTGTAAACAGACCTACTACCACATTCGCCGCCTGAATGATGAGCTGTGTTCCAAGCATCAGTTATCCGTCATTTCTCCCACAAACCAGCGTGGTAAAAGTTATAAAGAATGGACATCCGGCAGAAATGGCACCTCGTGGAAAATCAAGCTCAAGCAGGACATTGATGAAGCAATTCAAAACGCTGATACATATGAACAGTGCATGGAGCTGATACGGGCAAAAAAGGTTATGGAAATCAAATGAAAACCATTGAGAAAACGCCTTAAAGTACATTTCCTTCCGCCCCCTTGACCGGGAGCATTTTGTCCGCAGCTTAGAAAAGTCTTTGGGGCAGAATACACCAAAAGAACGGATTAAGGAACGGGTAGAAACAAAGGCTTTAGCATTAGACACAAAAACGTGTCCCATTCCCCGCCCGAAAAAAACCTCTTATCAAGGATTATTCTTCCCGAACGCCCATTGACACCTCGGAAGAAAAAAGCGTCTATAATATATTTATTACAGTCGTAAGATTTAAGGAGGGAGTTGAAATGAGCGATTTACCACAGATTTCTGAAGCTGAATTTGAAGTTATGAAAATCGTATGGAAACATGCGCCGATCAGTACCAATGAAATAACAGATAAATTATTACAGACCACAAGCTGGAGTCCTAAGACGATACAGACTTTAATCAAACGTCTCGTAACAAAAGGCGTTCTGACTTATGAAAAACAGAGCCGAGTGTTTGTTTATACCCCAGTCGTGAAAGAAAGCGAATACATCGGCCAGGAAAGCAACTCTTTTCTGGAACGATACTATGACGGGGATATCACTGCCATGCTGTCTGCCTATATAGAAAATGACAGACTGTCTGAAACAGAAATAGACACCCTACGTTCCCTTCTTTCCAAGAGGTCAAAAAAAGGAGGAAATTAACGTGGCTAATTTTATGATACGCTTTTTAATATGCAATGTATTTATCAGCGGTATCATCGGAATTCTTTTGATAGCCAAGCGGATATTCAAAAACAACCTGTCCAGCCGGATGCAGTATAATCTGTGGTTCCTGCTCCTTGGGTTGCTGGCAGTTCCCTTTATACCGTTCCGTCTCATCGGATTTCCACAAATCTTCTCGTGGCTTGGTAGCTTAAGAAGCTCCCCTGCTTCCGGCACTCCAACCGCTATGGGAGAAGCTGTGGGAATTCATCCGGTCGGAAATACAGACTGGATGAATGATTTCGCACTTTCTGTAAATAGCGAAACACCATCCATTGCCGGATACATATTATTGGGGATATGGA
>VOFG01000399.1_pt1 | contig 28000 bp, 37 predicted proteins | sample 5384171 | NCBI WGS metagenome assembly VOFG01 (sample SAMN12384726, study PRJNA508395) | human gut metagenome | isolation source: healthy gut F | host: Homo sapiens
CGGGCAGTCCAACGTGGCGTACTCCATGGCGGCACACCGCGCGGCTGTGCCGGAGGCGGAGCGCGGCGGAGTCGGCTACGACGTTCCGTCCACGCCAATCCGCCTGCATTACAACTCGCTGATGCAGGAAACCGGCGTCACGCGCGGCACTGAGGGAGGTCTGCGCCGAGCTGCGCAACCGGGAAACCCTGGAAGCGTGCGGATGCCGCCGCCGTGCAGGACTTCTCCGCGCTGGGCTATCTGTTCGCCGCAGAGTATGCGCGGGCGACCGGCGTACCGGTCGGGGTGATCGAGATCGACGGAAACGGACAGCCGATCGGCGCCTTCCTGCCCAACAGCGTGGCGGAGGCGACCGGCAGCGACAAATGGTCGGAGCAGAAGGGCTACTACGTCACGTCCGGCTGCAACGGCGATGCGGCGCGGTATATGTACAACCACTATATGTACCCGTTTGAAAAGTACGCGATGGCAGGTCTTGTCTGGTATCAGGGCGAGAGCGACTGCGCGCCCGGACTTGCCGAGGTATTCCCGGACAAGCTGGCGGCGCTCATGACCTATATGCGCACCACGCACAATCCGGTCTCCCCGGACTTCCCCGTCTACCTCATCGAGTTCCCGCCCATCTTCCGCCAGTCGGCAGTGTCTGTCATTCCCGCCGGACAGACCTGGGCTTTCATGGATCTGGGACTGGTGCGCGGCACGCTCGGCTCGGTCACGCACCGCATCCCTGCCTGCCATGTCGTGTCCTCCGCCGACCTGTGGACGGACCGCACCTACTGGAACAGCCTGCACCCGAACTGCAAGTTTGAGCAGGCGCGCCGCGCCGCCGGCATTGCCGCCGCTGTCGCGGAGTCGGCTCGCCCGAGGCGGCTGCCGGTCCCATTCTGGCATCGGCGGAACGGTCTGCGGGCGGCAGGCAGGTGGTTCTCGACCACACCAACGTCGGCAGCGGACTGACCACCGCCGACGGCTCGGCTGATATCCTCGGCTTCGCCGGGATCCGCAGGAACCGGAACGGCACCCTGCACCTCCTGACCCCCCACTCGGTTACGCTTACGGCGCCCGACCGCATCACGCTGACCTTCGGCGTCAGCGTGGACGGCGTCGGCTACCATGTCCTTGCCGAAGAGGTGTTCGGCGAGAGCATCAATCTGACCTCCCCGTCCGGCGTGCCCGCCTGCGCGGACATCTGGCTGTTCGACTGACATGATCTACACCGTCACGCTGAACCCGGCACTGGACTATGTGCTGTCCGTGCCGGAGGCGGGGGACGAGCCTGCCTGCCGGGCGGACGCGGCGGCGCTCCTGCCGGGCGGCAAGGGCGTCAACGTCTCGCTCATGCTCCGGCGGCTGGAGGTGCCGTCCGTCCCGACGGGACTGTGTGCCGGAGTCACGGGGCGCTGCCTGCTGGACAGGCTGACCGAGGCGGGGCTGGAGCCGGACTTCGTTCTGCTTCAACCCGGATGCCGCGCCGGACGCCGGCACGCGCATCAACGTCAAGCTGCGCGAGGCGCGCCCCCGGCGGCGTGCCCGCCCCTGCGTGAGATCAACACGGCGGGGGCACCGGTCACGGCGGAGGCGCTGGAAGCGCTTGCCGCACGGCTTGCCCGGCGCCTGCAACCGGACGATCTGCTGGTACTGGCGGGGAGCATCCCGCCGGGACTGGGCAGCGGCGCTTACGTACAGCTTCTGTCGCGCCTGTCTGCGGGTGCCGCGGGGCGCGTGCGTGTCGCGGCGGACACGGCGGGTGCCGGTATGGCGGCGCTCCTGCCCCTGCGCCCGTGGCTGATAAAGCCCAACCGCGCCGAGCTGTCCGCGCTGTCCGGCATACAGGCTGACAGCGACAGTGCCGTCCTGCGGGCGGCACGGAATCTGCAGGCGGCGGGTGCCGGACACGTACTGGTCACGCTGGGGGCGGACGGTATGTTGCTGGTGCCCGCCCGGCGGGCAGGGGCGGACGGTCTTGGCGAGGACTGCCTGCGCATAGGTGCCGTACCCGGCAGGGCGCTGTCCTCGGCGGGAGCCGGCGACGCCTCGCTTGCCGGCTTTCTGGCGGCGTTGCGGCGGGGATGGAAGCCGGAAAACGCACTGCGCTTTGCCGCCGCCTGCGGCGCAGCCGCCGTCTTTTCGCCCGGCGGAATGGGCAGCCGTGCCGAGGCGGAACGACTGTATGCGCTGACGGCGCTGGCAGGTCCGGCGGTGCGGCGTCTCCCGGCGCCGTAACGGCTCCCCTGCGGGCATGCGCCAAGCAACAGGCTGCCCCCAAAAACAATTCATTTGAGCGGAGGGACGGAGTATGCTGTCCAAGGTATACAGCGCGGGACTTTACGGCATTGACGGTTTTGTGGTAACGGTGGAGGTGGACGGGCAGCCGCGCCTGCCGGAATTTGAGCTGGTGGGACTGCCGGACGCCGCCGTCAAGGAGGCGAAAAACCGGGTGCGCACCGCCTGCGAGAACAGCGGCTACCGCTTCCCCGAGGCGGCACTGCTGGTCAATCTGGCGCCAGCCGACCGCCGCAAGGAAGGCTCCGGCTTTGATGCCGCCATTCTGGTGGGCATTCTGTCGGTGTCCGGCGTCATCCGCCGCGACTGCGACCTGTCCCGGCGCTGTTTCGTCGGGGAGCTGTCGCTCTCCGGGGAATTCCGGTTCGTGCGCGGCATCCTGCCCATGTGCGTGGCGGCGCGGGACGCGGGCATGACGGAATTCTATGCCCCCGCCGAAAATGCCGCCGAGGCGGCAGCCGTGGAGGGCATCACGGTCTACGGCGTGCAGAATATGCACCAGCTGACCGAGCATCTGTGCGGCCGTCAGCCGCTTACCCCGGTCAGTTGCCCCGACCTGTCCATGACCGGCGCCGACCTCTATGACGTGGATTTCTCCGACGTGCGCGGACAGCGCATGGCAAAGCGGGCGCTGGAAATTGCGGCGGCGGGCGGACACAACGTCCTGCTCATCGGACCGCCGGGAACCGGAAAATCCATGCTTGCCAAGCGCCTGCCCACCATCCTGCCGCCGCTCTCCTTCGCCGAGGCGATCGAAACGACCAAAATCCATTCCGTCGCCGGAACCCTGCCGGAGGGCGTCTCCCTCCTGCGTCGGCGCCCCCTTCCGCTCGCCGCACCACACCATGTCCGCCGTATCGCTGATCGGCGGCGGCATCAACCCGACGCCGGGCGAGGTGTCCCTGGCGCACAACGGCGTGCTGTTCCTGGACGAGCTGCCGGAATTTCCCAAGCAGGTCACCGATGCACTGCGCCAGCCGCTGGAGGATCGGCGCGTCACCATCACGCGTGCCAACGGACGCGTGACCTTCCCCTGCACCTTCATGCTGGTCGCCGCCATGAACCCCTGCCGCTGCGGCTACTACGGCGACACGCGCCACCGCTGTACCTGCAAGCCCGCTGACGTGCAGAAGTACGTCCCCGCATCAGCGGTCCCATGCTGGACCGCATCGACATCCGAGATCGAACTGCCCTCGCTCTCCTACGAGGAGCTTGCCGCACGGGAGCCGGACACCAACGAGACCTCCGCCGATGTGCGGGCACGCGTCTGCCGCGCCCGCGCCTATGCCGCCGCACGCATGAGCGGAGAGGACAGCGCGCGCATATTCTGTAATGCCCAGCTGGATTCCGCCTCCATCCGGCGCTACTGTGCCGCCACCCCTGCCGCCATGGAGCTTCTGCGCACGGCGTACACGTCGCTGGGGCTGTCCGCACGCGGCTATGACCGCGTCATGCGGGTGGCGCGCACGGTAGCCGACCTGGACGGCTCGGAGCGTATTGAGGAACAGCACATCGCCGAGGCGATCCAGCCTCAGAAGCCTCGGACAAAAATACTGGGGCGACAGGTAGTGTCTGCGCCGCCGCCCACGGAGGTTATAGGATACCATGACAACTCTTCTTTGCCGCCTGTTCCTGCGCGGGCGCGACCCGTCCACGCCCACCGGGCGCCGGGCATACGGCACCATGGCAGGCGCGGTCGGCATTGCACTGAATCTGCTGCTGGCGGCGGGAAAATTCATTGTCGGCGTTCTGAGCGGCGCCCTGTCCGTGCAGGCGGACGCCGTGAACAACCTGTCGGATGCCGGCTCGCAGATCATCTCGCTGGTTTCCTTCCGCATCGCCGCCCGCCCCGCCGACCGGGAGCATCCCTTCGGGCACGCGCGCATTGAGTACGTCGCGTCCATGATTGTTTCCTTTGCCATCCTGCTGGTGGGCTGGGAGCTGCTGACCGGCTCGGTGCGCAAGATCCTGCACCCCGAACCGACCGCCTTCCGCTGGCTGTCCGTCATCGTGCTGGGCGTTTCGGCGCTGGTCAAGCTGTGGATGTTCTTCTTTAACCGGAGCATCGCGCGGCGTATCGGCTCGTCCGTCATGCGGGCGACCGCCGCCGACAGCCCTGTCCGACGCGGGCGCGACCTGCGCCGTGCTGGTCTGTATGCTGATCCTGCGCTTCACCGGCGTGGACGTGGATGCCTATGCGGGCGTTGCCGTTGCACTGCTCATTCTCTGGGGCGGCATCGGCATCCTGCGGGACACGAAGAACGCCATCCTCGGCAGTCGCCCGTCGGAGGAGACCGTGCGGGACATCCGGAACGTTGTCCGGCAGTACCCCGACGCGCTGGGGATGCACGATCTGCTGGTTCACAACTACGGTCCCGGGCACGTGGTCGCCTCCTGCACATTGAGGTGGACGGGCGGGCGGACGTGTTCACGTCACACGACATGATAGACCGCATCGAGCGTCAGCTCCGGCTGGAGTACGGGATTGAGGCGACCGTCCACATGGATCCCATCGCGGTCAACGATCCCACTGCCGACCGGCTGCACGCGCTGGTACTGGATGCCGCGCGGGAGCTGGACGGGCGGCTGAGGATCCACGACTTCCGCATTGTCCCGGGCGCCACGCATACCAATCTGATCTTTGACCTGGAGGTGCCGTTTGAGGTGCGCATGAGCGACACTGATCTGCGGGAGAACCTGTTCCGGCTGGTGCGGTCGCGCGACCCGTCGCTGTACACCGTTGTGACCATTGACAGAGAGTAGCGTGTGCCGCCCGTGCGGCACACGCTTACTCTTTCCAGCTTATCCGCATTTCCGCGCCGTAGCCGTCCGCCTCCAGCCGCAGGAGCGCCGGGCGTTGCGCCTTCTCCGTGAAGGCAAAGACTATCCGCACGCCTGCCGCCGTGACCGTCACCGTCCGCCGTCCGTCGGCGTCCCGTCCGGTTTCCGTGATGTCCCCCTCCGCCAGCAGTGCCCATGCGGGCAGCAGCAGGCGGTCGAACCGCCCGTCCGTCGCGGTTGCGGACAGGTCATCCAGGGCGACCGTCACGCGCGTTTCTGCGGCGGGAGCCTCTCCGTTCTCTGCGCTGCTCCCGGCGGGCGCGGCGCGTTCGGCTGTGACGGTCAATCCCGCCAGGGATGCCGGTTCCGTATACACGATCTCCACCCGTCTGCCGTCCCCGGTCGGTGCCGTGACGGTCACGGTTGCGGCGAAGGCTCGCGGCTGTCCGGTCAGGCTTGCCCCTGCGCGTGCGGGGTCACCTGTGTATCCGTCCGGTTCCGTGCGTATGAGACTGCCCCGGACATCCGCCGCGAACGCCGCTTCCGTATAGGACAGACCTGCGCGGCGGCGTGTCATTCCGCCCGGGATCGGCTGTGCGGTGCATCCTGCCAGGAGGATTGCCGTCAGCAGCACGATTGCTGCCGACAGCGGTTTTTTTGCTTTGCTCCGATGGTGCATGGTGGTTCTTCCTTTCGTTCTGTTGCGGGGGCTTGCCTTGCTGGTCGCCTGCCAACCCCGCCTTTAGTTTACTTTCCTGCCCCATCCCCCCCCCCCTTCCCCTCCGGGGAAGGGGAGACGTTATTTTCATGCAGGGGCTTCGCCCTTGCATCCCGGGGCTGGGTGGGGCGCGGCACGGGTTGAACCTGCGGAGCAGGACCCGGCGGGGGCATACCCCCGGCGTTGGCGGCTCGACCGGCCGTTGCGGTGTCCGGCGGGGGGCTTGCCTTCTTTGCCGCCTGCCGACCCTGCCGTTAGTTTACTTTGTTTCCCCATCCCCCAACCCCCTTCCTCCGGGGCGGGGGAGATTTTTAGTTTTCTTATGCAAAGGGGCTGGGTGGGGCGCGGCACGGGCTGAACCTGCGGAGCAAGCACCCGACGGGGGCATACCCCCCGGCGTTGGTGGCTCGACCAGCCATTGCGGTGCCTGACGGAGGCTTGCCTTGCTGGTCGCCTGCCAACCCCGCCTTTAGTTTGCTTTTCTGCCCCCATCCCCCCGCCCCCCTTCCCGGCGGGAAGGGGGAGACTATAAGTTTATTTCGCCGGGGCTCCGCCCGGCACCCCGGCACTTACCTGCTTACGGCACTTACAGACCATGCCGAGCAGGCACCCGGCGCCGGGGAGCCTGCGGTTCAGCGCAGTGGCAGAGAAATCAGTTGCCTAAAAATAACCGGTGTCGCACGGGTTCAGTTCTGGGGATGCAAGGGGCGAAGCCCCTTGCATGAAAAACTTTGGGCTCCCCCCTTCCCGCCGGGAAGGGGGGCAGGGGGATGGGGGCAAAATCAAAGCCAAAGGCAGGGTCGGCACGCGACAAGCAAAGCAATCCCCCGCAAGGGTTCCTGTATGGCAGGTCGGCAGGCGTCAAAGAAGTAAATGCCGCCGGCGTGAAATTTATGCCTCCGGATGTTGCAAAAAAGCCCCGGATGTGGTATACTGAATGCGGAAAGCCCGCGCCGATTTACGCGCGGGAGAAGGAGCCATGACCTATGGATAACACGCATACTCACCGCTTGCATGAACTGCTCAGGTCGGATCTGACACCGCCGCGCGTGTACGCCGCGATTGATCCGGCGGCTCTGACACACAATTACCGCCTGCTGGCGGACAGGGCAAAGACTGCCGCCGGGCAGGAGCTGACTCCCATCGCCGTGGTCAAGGCGGACGCATACGGGCACGGCATCCGCATCTGCGCAGAGGCACTCGCACAGGCGGGGTGCCGCGCCTTTGCGGTCGCCTGCATAGAGGAAGCGGTCGCCCTGCGGCAGGTGCTGGAGGAAAACGGCACGGACGGAACCGTCCTGATCCTCGGCTATACAGCCCCGCCTGCGCCGCACTGCTGGCGGCACATCGGCTGACGGCGGCGCTGGTATCCGCCGACCACGCCCGCCGGATGTCGGACGCCGCCTGCGCCGCCGGGGTGCGCGTCCGGGCGCACATCGCGCTGGATACCGGCATGAACCGCATCGGGCTGGCAGCACACAGTCCGGCGGAGCTGGAAAGTGCCGTGCGTGAAGCGGCGGATATTCTGGCACTGCCCGGACTTCGCGTGGACGGAATGTTCTCGCACTTTGCCGAGGCGGACGCGGACGGTGACGCCGCCATGCAAGCCGGAAGCCGCACCATGACGCAGTACGCCCGTTTCGCGCAGGTGCGGGATGCGCTGGCGGCGCGCGGACTGCGCCCCGGGCTGTGCCACATCTGCAACAGCGCAGCCGCCGTCCGGTTCCCGGCGGCGCACCCGGACGCACTGCCGGACGCCGTGCGGCTGGGCATCAGCCTGTACGGCTATGGCGTGCCGCTCCCGGACGGGCAGGCGCTCCTGCCCGTCATGCGGCTGTTACCTCGGTCGTGCATCTGCATACACTGCTGCCCGGCGAACGCGTCGGGTACGGCGGCACCTTCACCGCCGACAGCCCCCGCCTGCTGGCTACGCTGCCGGTCGGGTACGCGGACGGCTGGATCCGCGCCCTTGCCGGCGCCTCCGTCACGGTACACACGGCGGAGGGCGACCGCCAAGCCCCGCTTGTGGGGCGCATCTGCATGGATCAGTGCATGGCAGACGTCACCGGACTGCCCGTGCGCGTCGGCGACCCGGTCACGCTGTTCGGACAGACGCCGGAACAGCTGGAAGCGCTCGCGGCACGCGCCGGAACCATTCCCTACGAACTGCTCTGCCTCATCACGGCACGCGTCCCCCGCATACAGGCGGGAAACGCCCGAATCTGATTTTTCCCCCACGAAAGGAGTACGCCATGAACGCCACGAACCGGAAATTCCTCCGCGTCCTGTGCCTTTGCCTGTGCCTGCTTTGCTGTCTTCCCCTGCTCGCCGGATGCGGCAGCTGCGGGGGCAGTGACGAGCCGGTCGTCGAAATGCCATCACATCGGTCACGGTCGGGCGCGGCACGCAGGCGGGAGACGGCACCGACGCCACCCTGACGGTGACAGCCGCCCTGACCGATGCGCTTCTGAAATCCTACAGCGGCACGGTATACCTGTTTGAGCTGCCCGCCCGCTGCGCCGCAACCCCGACCTGCGCGGGCTGACTCCGGTGGCGGACGCCCCAGCCGCCTCCTCCCTGCGCTTCTCGCTGAGCCTGTATGACGGGATGCGCTCCCGGCTGTTCTCCTCCTTCGTGCTGGCGTCCTACGACAAGACAGCCCGGCAGTACACCGTGCTGACTTCCGCCGTTGCCGTTTCCGATCCGGCGGTGTTGGCAGACGGCACTGCCCGCACGGATGCCGCCGTTTCGGTAAAGGGGCTGTCCACGCCGCATCCCGCAGACGCAGTGCGGCTGGGTGCCGCCTCCACCGTCGTGGATGTGTCCATGGGTGACATCATCCGGGAAGGCTGGTCGGAGCATGCAGTCTCGTTCCTGTGGAACGGCGTGACCTTCTACTACGACGGCGACGCCGTGCGGGCGCTGGACGGGACGGTCTCGGCGTACACCGCCGCCGGAATCCGGGTGTACCTGCGCTTCCTGCTGAAGGCGCCGGGAGAGAGTACCCCTGCCTGCCTGTATGTGCCCGGTGCCGGGGATGCCGCCGGATACAGTCCCAACATGACCGACCCGGACGCGGCGCGCCTGCTGGAAGCCTTCTTCCGCTTCATGGCGGGCGCTACGCCGCCGGGCAGGATGCGCCGGGACGCGGGCTGTGCGCCTCCTTCCTGATCGGGCGGGGCGTCAACAACGTGTCCCGGAATGCGGCAGACGGCAGCACGGGCGCATCTCCCGACCTGCACGTCAGCCGGTACGAGCAGCTGGTGCGGCTGGCGCACACCGCCCTGCGTGCCTCGACCTCCGCCGGGCGGGTGTTCATCTGTCTGGACAGCCACTGGAACGGGCGCGACCTGTCCGGCGGCTTCGGCGCGCAGAGCTATTTGGCGGCGTTCCGCTCGAGGCGGCTCTGCGCGGGGACTTCGACTGGCAGATTGCCTGTGAGCTGGCGGCATCCTCGCCGCGCGTCTGGCTCCCCCTCCGCCGCCGACGGAGACAGTCTGACCATTCCCTCCCTCTCCTCCCTGACCGACCTGCTCTCCGCCGAGACCTATCGCACCGCGGGCGGCAGTCTGCGGCAGGTCATCCTCACGGACTACGCAATCCCCTCTGCCTTTGCCGGGGAGGTATCCTCCTCCGATGCCGCGCAGGCGGACACCTATCGAAGGCGTCCCTCCTTTGCCTACGCCTACACGGTCGCCGCCGCCAACCCGCGCGTGGAGGCGCTGATCTATGACGGCGTGGCGGACGGCGCCGGTCTGTACGCGGTTTCCGACGGGAGCCGGTACGCCGCCCCATCGGGGACACCTTTGCCGTCATCGACACGGACGGCGCCGAATCCGTGCTGTCTGTTGCCCGCCCCATCGTCGGCACTGCGTTCCAGCGTGCGGAAAGCGGGCAAGCCGGACTGGCTCTCCCGACCCGCACGGTCACGGGCTCTGCCGCCGCTCTGCCCACGGCGCAGATGTCCTCCGGGGGCAGTTCCCTGCTCCTCGGCTTTGACGCGCGGCGGGATAATCCGCTCGGCGGTTTTACCGCCACCGAAGGGCTTGTGTACTGGATCGCGTGGCGGTCTCCGGACGTCCCGTCCTGCACGCGGCACTGGAAGCGCCGACTGCCGGAATGCCTGTCGGCATTACCGCCCCCCTGCCCGTCTCGGCGCTGACCGGCGGGCGGGGCTTCTGCTGGATATGCAGGCGGCGGTGCACGGCGACGCGCCTGCCGGCAATCGACTGCGACGGTTCTGCTTACGCGCGTAGCCAAGGGCGCCGTGGCAAGCGGTGACGGCACTCTGCGTTACCGGGCTTCCTCCGCCCTGCCTGCGGGGGATTGGCAGATCCTGCGCTGTGACATTTCCTCCTTCACGTCCCTGCTCGATCCGGACGACACGGTACTGCTGACGGTTCTGCTGGAGGGCAGCGCGCCTATTTCCTGCGATCTGTATCTGCGGGAAGCGCGGCTGACCGGTGTCACTGCCGGCTCCTTCCCCACTGTTCTGATTCGACCTTTGCCGGTGTTGCGACACTGGCGCTGACCGGTAGTGGTTGTGTTCCTGTTCCTCAGGCACCGCAAGCGGGCGCGTTGAGAGGGGGGACGGAAGGCGGCACCGGCACCCTGCCGCCGCTGTTGCCCGGCGGGGGCGCTGTGCCCTGCCGCGCCTGCTTTGCCTGCCGTGTCATAGTTTTTTCTCCCCCATCCGCCCGCCCGCGCTCGCAGAGCGCTCTTCCCGGCGGCACTGGCTATCCCTGCCCCGGGAGAGGACCATCTCAAACGCCAGTTCCTCTCCCCCGGTCCCCCCTCTCCTTGGCTGCCGGCACTGCTCTGAGGGAAAGCCTTCTTGTTGGTTATACGCTGAACCGTGAGTTTTCCCCTCCACCGCCGGGAACCTGTTTGGAAGGTTCTGTAAAGTGCCGCAAACGGTCTAATGCAGGGGTGCCGGGGGCGGTAGCCCCCGGCGAAATAAACAAAAGTCCCCCTTCCCGCCGGGAAGGGGTCGGGGATGGGGGCAAAAACTATGACACGGCAGGCAAAACAGAAACGGCAGGGGGCAAGCCCCCAGCCGGACGCGGAACGATGCCACCTTGTTCCGATGCCGCCCGGGTTCAGCCCCGGGAGCACCTGTTCGGCAGGCTTTGTAAGTGCCGCAAGCGGTTTAATGCCGGGGTGCCGGGGGCGGTAGCCCCGGCGAAATAAATAAAAGTCCCCCCCTTCCCGCCGGGAAGGCGCTCTGCGAGCGCGGTCGGAGGGCTATCCTTCCCCCTTCGGGGATGGGGGCAGGAAAGCATTGATACGGCAGGCAAATCATGCGCGGCAGGCTGCGTTCTTTTTGTTAACAATTTACATATTATTTATAAATTGTTTGCGGGCGATTTATAATATTGCAGTATAATGCAAACGTGGTAGTTATACCGTTGATTCCGTTAACGGAAAGTGCGGAAACATGACACCAAATTCAGGCAGGAGGCAAGCTGATATGAAGCGCAACACGCATTATGGACTGATAGTTCGGACAATTTCTGTTTTCTTCTCGTTTTTATCCTTTCGCTGCCGCTCGGTTCCTGCATAGCGGGAAAGAACCCCACCACGGAAAGCTCCGCGACGGAATTGGTAAATGGGGGCGATGCCGACAGGGTAAGCCGCCGGGAGCTGGCGCGCTCCCCTGCAGAGCGAGCTCCTCCCTGCCAAGGAAACAGGCAGTGAGTCGGAAACGCTCCCGGTGGGCTGACACCGGTACAGTACCTGCCGCAGGCACCGCAGGATCTGGTCGGTAAGCGGCTGCTTCTGATGCTGACCGTGGATCAATACGCAGGAAGCACCGTGTTCCGCTACACCGCGCCGCAGGAAACAGCGGGAGGAGCTGGCAATTTTCTTCGGATCTCTCGAAAACAGCGACGGCGGCGGATACTACGCGCTGGTTCTGAAAACCGAATACGGAAGCATGGGCAGTTTCCTTGACGAAAGCAAAAAAGGGCTCCCTGCGCGGAACCGTAACGGCTGTCCGGTATATCGGATTTAACGATATGCTGCATTCCTCCAACAACATTTCCGCGCTGGTAAACAGCGGAAAGGATTCCGCCGGAAAGGACAGCGTAATCTGCTACGGCTCCATAGAGGGGAACGGCAGTATTTCCGCTGTGGACGGCGGCACAAGGTCCGCGCCCGCCGCAGAGGTATTTGAATCCACGCTTGCCCGGTTCGGGCTTTCATGATTTCATGAAAGATAAAGACAGGTGGGGGCTGTTAAAACATCGGTTTTTTAACAGCCCCTTTTTTGCCGGAACGCTGCCTGTCGTTTCCCTTGACAAATGCGCCGCGACTTGCTATAATTGGGGGGAAGCCGCCGCTGTTATCCGGCGGCAAAAGGAGAGGCACACGCATGAACACAAAATACTATCTCGGCGTTGATATCGGCGGCACGAAATGCGCGGTCGTGCGCGGCGACAGCGAGGGACACATACTGGAGAAAACGCGCTTTGACACCCGCGACTGCGCCGCCACCGTCGCCCGGATACTGGATACCGCCGCCGCCATGGCGGAGTCCGCCGCGCGGCAGGGGCAGGCTGTCTGCGCCGTCGGCGTCAGCTGCGGCAGTCCCATGGACTCCGCGCGCGGCATCATCCGGGAGCCGCCCAACCTGCCCGGCTGGGTGGATGTTCCCGTCACGGATATGCTCACCGCCCGGCTGGGTCTTCCCGCCGCCCTTTGCAACGATGCCAACGCCTGCGCTCTTGCGGAATGGCGCTTCGGCGCGGGCAAGGGGACACGGAACATGGTCTTTCTGACCTTCGGCACCGGCATGGGTGCGGGGCTGATTCTCGATGGGCGTCTGTACGCCGGAACCTGCGATGCGGCAGGCGAGATCGGGCATATGCGTCTGGCGCCGGACGGTCCTGTCGGCTTCTTCAAGGCAGGCTCCTTTGAGGGCTTCTGCTCCGGCGGCGGACTTGCCAAAATGGGACAGCGTCGGCGCTGGAAGCTATCCAGCGCGGCGAAGCACCCGCCTTCTGCCCGACGCTGGCGGATCTTCCGTCCGTGACGGCAAAATCCATCGCGGACGCCGCCCACGCTCCCGAGCCCGACCCCGTCGCGCTTGCCGTCTATGCCCAGTGCGGCACGCGCCTCGGGCAGGCACTCGCCGTGCTGGTCGATGTCCTCAACCCGGAATGCATCGTGCTGGGCAGCGTCTTTGCCCGCTCCGGCGACCTGCTCATCCCTTCCATGCAGCGCGTCCTGTCCGCAGAGTGCCTCCCGGATTCGCTCGCCGTCTGCCGTATCCTCCCGCCGCCCTCACCGAGTCCGTTGGCGACCTCGCCGCCCTTACCGTGGCAATGGAAGCGGAGAACGCAGGGAGCGCGGAGAACGCCGGGGAAACTTCTTGAAAGAAGTTTCCCCGCACCCCTTCAAGAACTTTTCCCGACAAAAAGGCAGGATGCGGTGCCGGGCACCGGAACCATCCCGCATCCCAAAACCACAGGAGGAAACAATATGTTGAGTCACAAACCCACTTTCGGTCCCGGCGGCAACGGCGGCTGGTTCTACCGCGACGGCGGAAAGTCCACGGTGCAGGCACCCGCGTGGCTGGAAAAGATCGGATTGGACGCCTATGAGTACGAGGCGGGCAGGGGCGTGGTCGCCGGGGAGGAATCCCTGCGTGCCGTCGGCGAAGCGGCGGCGGCTCACGGCATCCGGATGTCCCTGCACGCGCCCTACTTCATCTCGCTCTCCGGCGCGGTGGAGGAAAAGCGGCTGGCAAGCATCGACTATATCCGGAAATCGCTCTGGGCGGCGGAGCTGCTGGGCGCGGATACAATCGTGATTCACAGCGGCAGTGCGGGCAAAATGAGCCGCGCCGAAGCCATGCGGCTGTCCTGCGACACGCTGGCGCGCGTGATGCAAGCGGTGGGCGATACGACCATCCGGCTCGGCATTGAAACCATGGGCAAGGTGAACCAGCTGGGCACGCTGGACGAGGTAATCGAGCAGTGCCGGGTGGATCCGCACTACCATCCGTGGTGGATTTCGGGCATATGAACGCGCGGGAACGGGGCGGTCTTTTCCCCGACTGCGACAGCTACCGGCGGGTGTTTTCCACCGTGGCGGAGCGGCTGGGCGATACCTATGCGCAGCACCTGCACTGCCACTTCTCCGCATCGCGTACACGGACGGCGGGGAAAAGCGGCACCGACCTTTGCGGACGAGCAGTACAGGCCCCGCCTTTGAGCCGCTGATGGAGGCAATCGTCCGGGAGGGGTCTGCCCGCGCATCACCTGCGAATCGGACGGCACCATGGCGGAGGACGCCCGCCCATGAAGCGGTACTGGCAAAGCCTGAACGGCTGAGGATATTCGGAACACACTGTTTATAGAAATAGAAAGGAAATATACCATGTCACATCTTACCAATCTGCAATCCCGCATGAAGGCGGGCGAGGTGGAGGCGGTGCTCGTCTCCTCCGAGATCAACCAGCGCTACCTGACCGGGCTGAACTACACGGACGGCTATGTGCTCGTCCTGCCGGAGGCGGCATACCTGCTGGCGGATTTCCGCTATATCGAGGTGGCGCGCGCCACGGCAGGCTCCGCCGGGATCGAGGTCGTCATGCCGGAGGGCGGTATGCTGCCCTGCGTGGCGGGACTGCTGGAAAAGCACGCCGTCCGGCACCTTGCCTACGAGGAGGAAACGGTGTCCTGCGCCCTGCGCATCCGGTTCGCCGAGACCTTCCCCGGCGTGGAGCTGATGACCGGCGCTTCCCGCCTGATCGACTCCCTGCGCCTTGTCAAGGACGCGGACGAGATCGCGTTCATGACGCAGGCGCAGAAGCTGACGGACGATGCCTTTGCCCACATTCTCAACTTCATCACGCCGGAGCGTACCGAGCTGGAGGTCGCGCTGGGCTGGAATTCTATATGCGCGCGCACGGTTCCGAGGGGACGGCTTTGAGACCATCGCGGTGTCGGGTGCCAATTCCTCAAGCCGCACGGCGTGCCGGGCGACCGCAAGCTGACTCCCAACGCCTTCTTCACCATGGATTTCGGCGCGCGCCGGAACGGCTACTGCGCCGACATGACCCGCACGGTGGTGCTGGGCAAGGCGGATGACGAGATGAAGCGGCTGTACGGCACCGTGCTGGAGGCGCAGACGAGCCATTGAGTCCCTGCACGTCGGAATGCCCTGCTGTGACGCGGACAAGGTCGCGCGCGACATCATCGACAACGCCGGCTACAAGGGCTGCTTCGGGCACAGCCTCGGGCATGGCGTCGGGCTGTATATCCACGAGTCGCCCCGCCTCGCCGCCTCGTCCCCGCGCGAGATCACGCTTCAGCCCGGTCATGTCGTGACCGTCGAGCCGGGCATCTATATCGCCGGCAAGTACGGCTGCCGCATCGAGGACATGATTACCATCCTCCCCGACGGCACCGTTCACGACTTCACACAAAGTCCCAAACAGCTGATCGAGCTGTAAAGGGGCGGCAATATCTTCTGAAATCAACACAAATCCTCCTTTTTGCCGTTCCTTTCCGTCCGTCAGGGTGGTATACTGAAGGCATAGCAGGCAAGCTCCGCGTCCGCTGGGTGCGTGATCCCCGGAGCCGCCCGCAAAGCAAGGAGGATGGATTTCTATGAACACAGACAGAATTTTCGCCGAACAGATTGCAAACGAGTACGCTCCCAAGGACACCGCGAGAATCGTTGCTCTGCGCAAGCTAGATCGTCACGCCAAGCGCCCTGCGCTGGTATTCGCCTACGCCTTCGGCATTGCCATGTCGTTGGTGCTGGGAGTCGGGATGTGCCTTGCCATGCAGGTCATCGGAGACGGCTCCGCACTTACGATGGGCGTGGGAATCGCCGTCGGGACAGTCGGAATTGCCGGCGTATCGGTCAATTACCTTCTCTACCGGAAGCTGCTGGAAAAAGGGAAGCGGAAATATGCGTCCGACATCATCCGGCTCGCCCGTGAAATAACCGGGGAATGAACCGGAAACGCATTCTGCGGGGATTGCTTTTCCCACCTGCGTGGGTGCTGTGCGTCCTGCCGCCTGCCGCATTCGCCAGCCTGACTGCGGCGGCGGTGCGGGGGATGCCGGATTGCACGGCGCTGTATTTCCTGTACGGACTTTCGGCGTATGCGCTGATGCTGTGGGCACTTGCCGTCCCCCGGTTTCTCCGCACGGTGCACCGCTTGCGGGCATGGGTACGCACGACGCGCTGGGGCGGGCGCTACCTGACAGATATCCGTTTCCGCGGCACCGTGCGCATGATGCAGGGGACGGTCGTCAACCTGCTTTACGTTGCGTTCCGCACCGCGACAGGCATCCGCTACGGCTCTCGCTGGTTCCTGTCTCTGGCGGCGTACTATTTCCTGCTGGCGCTGACGCGCGCCTTTCTTCTGCTGGGACTGCGCCGCCGGGCAGGCAGGCAGGACCCGCTTGCCTATGGTATGCCTGCTGCCGCAGGACGGCGTGGTTACTCCTGCTTATCACCCTGGCAATCGCCGTCATGGCGGCGCAGACCGTGTGGGAAAACGCAGGCTTTGTCTACCCCCAAATCGTCCTGTACGCTTCCGCCGCCTATACGTTCTATTCCGTGGTGCACGCGGTTGTCGGTCTTGCGCAGCTGCACCGGGCAGGAGTCCTGTCCTGTCTGCCGGAATGTTCATCGGGGTAGTGGAAGCACTGATGTCACTGTTCGGTTTACAGACCGCCATGATAACGGCGTTTTCACCGGATGATGAGGCGTTCCGGCTTCGGATGAATACGGTTACCGGCACCGCAGTCTGCTCCGTTGTTCTGATTGCCGCTGCCGTCATGCTGATTCATACACACCGTGCGCTACGTTCGCTTGCCGTAAAACAGGAGGACAGAGCATGAACAAATCCGAAAGCAAGTATTTCAACACCGCCGTCCGTATGGACGAAGCGCTTATCTCCCTGCTGGCACGTAAAGGATTTCGCTTACATCACCGTCCGGGAGATATGCGAAACAGCGGGCGTCAACCGCTCTACCTTTTACCTGCACTACGAAAAACACCGGCGATCTGCTGGAGGAAGCGGTGCGATACACGGAGGAGCGGTTTTTCGGTTGCTTTCCGGCAAAAGCAGCAATCCATCCGGCAAAAGCTGCACACCTGCCCGCCGGAACAGCTGATCCCTTATCACGCCGGAATACGACCCCGTACCTGACCTTCATCGGGACAACCGCCTGATCTACTGCACCGCACTTGCCAAGCCGGAGCTGTGGCGGAATGAGCAACGCTACAATGCCCTGTTCCGGGACATATTCGACCCCATTCTGGCACGGTTCCATTACCCCGCCGGGATGCGGCAGCAGGTCATGGCATTCTATGTCGGCGGCATCACGGCGGTCATCGCCGCATGGCTGAAGGAGGATTGCCGGCAGACGCCGGACGAAATCATCCGGATTATAGAAACCTGCATTTTCCCGCGGGAGCAGGGCTTCAGATGAGCAGACGCCATGCGCGAAACTGCAAATTTATTTTCAAACATATTGTTAATTTTTGAACCGTACAGGAGACCAACCCATGCAATTCACCGACACGCACGCACACTATTTCGACCGGAAATTTGACGCCCTGCCGGGCGGGGCGCAGGGCGTTCTGAACGACCCTGCGTTCCGGGCATCGGTGCGCGCCGTTATCAACATCGGCACCAACCTGCAGAACAGCCGGAGGCGGTCGCGCAGGCGGCGCGCTTCCCGTTCATGGCGGCGGCGGTCGGCATTCACCCGGAGGACTGCCAGGTCTACCCCGGCGCGCCGGGCTGGTACGAGGGGCAGAAGCCGCTGGAGCCGGAGGAGGAGCTGCCCCGCCTGCGGGCGTGGCTCGCCGACCCGGCAGCGCGGCGGCGCGACAAGATTGTTGCGATTGGGGAAATCGGGCTGGATCGCCATTGGCAGCCGGTGGACAGCCCGCGCCAGCAGGCTTTCTTTGACGGTCGAGCTGGCGCTGGCGGTCGAACTGGATCTGCCTGTCATCGTCCACGACCGCGAGGCGCACGGCGCGTGTCTGGATGCCGTTTGCCGCCACGAGGGCGTGCGCGGCGTGTTCCACGGCTTCTCCGGATCGGCGGAAATGGCAAAAGAGCTTGTCAGGCGCGGATTTTTCATAGCGTTCGGCGGGGCGCTGACCTACCGCGGCGCCGACCGCCTGCGCGCCGTTGCCGCCTCGGTGCCGCCGGATCGCCTGCTGCTGGAAACCGACTGCCCCTATATGCCCCCCGTCCCGTTGCGCGGCACCGTGAACCGCTCCGACAACATCCTCCACATCGCGCGCGTGCTCGCGCCCCTGCACGGCATGACGCCGGAGGAGCTGGCTGATATCACCAACCGCAACGCCGTCCGGCTGTTCGGGCTGGATGCGATTCTGCCGGATTTGTGCTGATTGCACAAATAACAGGCTGAAATTTCTACATCCCGCATACAAAAATATGCTTTTGTGATATTGAAAAAAAGCCGCCGGATACTGTATAATGGAGATGTTACCGAAAAAGCAACCCTTCTTTATTGTTTTTTGTATAACAGAATCTATGAATATACAGAAAGGTGTCCTCCCTGCGGACAGCGGACTGCGCGTCCCTGCCCCCGTCGGCGGCGGATGAAGGTGAATCACTATGGCTGAATTCAATACCAAACAGATCCGGAACCTGGCTCTTCTCGGTGACGGCGGCTGCGGAAAGACTTCCGTCGCCGAGGCGATGCTGTACGTGACCGGCGCCATCGATCGTCTCGGCAATACCGCGCAGGGCAACACGACCTGCGACTATGATCCCGAAGCGCGTGCGCGCGGCTTCTCGCTCGCCGCAACGCCTGCGTTCATGACATGGAAGGACACCCGGATCAATGTCCTCGACACGCCCGGCTTCCTGGATTTCACCGGCGAGGTCAGGCAGGCTGTCCGCGTGGCGGACGCCGCCGTCATCTGCGTGGACGGCAAGGCGGGCGTTGAGGTCGGCACCGAGCTTGCATGGGACATTGCCTGCGAGGCGGGCATCCCCCGCGCCTTCTTCGTCAACAAGTGCGATGACGAGGAGTGCAAGTTCGAGCGCGTGTTCCGCCAGCTGCACGCCACCTTCGGCGTTTCGGTCTGCCCTGTGTTCATCCCCGTGGAGACCGGCAAGGACGTCACCATGATCGACCTGCTCACCATGCGTCCCATCAAGTACGACGAAGGGCAACCGGACCGAGACCGCCATGCGCATCGGCTGGGAGCACACCGCCTCCGAGTTCAAGGACGCGCTGAACGAGGCGCTTGCCGGCACCGCCGACGAGCTGATGGAAAAGTTCTTTGAGGGCGAGTCCTTTACGCTGGAGGAGTCGGTCGAGGCTCTGCACAACGGCATCATTCCAGGGCACCATCGTGCCTGTGTACTGCGGCTCGGCTGTCCACCTGTGGGGCATCGTCGCCATGCTGGACGCCATCGCCGCTTCCTTCCCGCGCCCGACTGCCCGCAAGTTTGAAAAGGACGAGAACGGCAGGCACGTGCCGATCACCACCGAGGGCGATCCCGCACTGTTCGTGTACAAGACCATCGCCGACCCGTTCGTCGGCAAGATGTCCTTCTTCAAGGTCATGGCGGGCACAATCGACCGCGATATGTCCCTGCGCAACCTGCGCACCGGGCGTCAGCGAGAAAATGTCGCATATGTACATTATGAAGGGTAAGGAGCAGACTGAGGTGGACGAGCTTGCCTGCGGCGATCTCCGGCATGATCGCCAAGCTGTCCAACACCAACACCGGCGACACCCTGCGCGCCTCCGGCGACGTCGCCTACGCCCGCGTGACCTACCCCACGCCGTATATGTGCCGCGCCATCGTGCCCGAGACCGCCAAAGGACGAGCAAGATTTCGCAGGCGATCGCCAAGATGCTGGAGGAGACCTCACCCTGCGGTACGAGAACAACCCCGAGACCAAGCAGATGCTGATCTACGGCATGGGCGATATGCACCTCTCCGTGCTTGCCGCCAAGCTCAAGACGCGCTTCGGCGTGTCGGTCCGGCTGGAGGAGCCGAAGATCCCCTACCGCGAGAAGATAACCAAGCCCCTGCGACGTGGAGGGCAAGCACAAAGCAGAACGGCGGCTCCGGTCAGTACGGGCACGTGAAGATCCGCTTCGCCCCCGGCGAGGAAGGAGGCTGACCTTCGTGGACGCCACCGTCGGCGGCTCCGTGCCCAAGAACTTTATCCCCGCGGTCGAGAAGGGCTTGCAGGATGCCATGGCAAAGGGCGCCGTCGGATTCCCGCTGGTGCGCCTGCGTGCCGAGCTGTATGACGGCTCCTACCACGCCGTGGACTCGGATGAGCTTTCCTTCCGCACCGCCGCCAACCTGGCGTACAAGAAGTGCCTGGAGCTGGGCGCTCCCGTCCTGCTGGAGCCGGTCGGCGAGCTGTTCGTCACCGTGCCGGAGGCGCTGGTCGGCGATATCATGGGCGACCTGAACAAGCGCCGCGCCTCGGTGCTGGGTATGCACCCCACGAGAGCAAGACCGGCTTCACGACTGTCGAGGCATCCGCTCCCAAGTCCGAACGGCGGACTACCCCATCGCACTCCCGCGCCATGACGCAGGGGCGCGGCTGGTTTGATTACACCGTTACCGGCTACGATACCGTTCCCGCCAACGTGGCAGCCAAGGTCATCGCCGCCCTGCAGACAAAGTGATGACCGATCCCTGTTGAAATCCCCGGGCTGTCGCGCGACCATGCGCGGCAGCCCTATGTCTTTGAAGCCCCTTTACCGACTCAGCCACTCCGGCGCCCGGCGGAGCACCCGAGTCCGCCGCCCGAAATGCATACGGATGCACCCCCGCCGCCCGCGCCAAGCCCCGTATTCCGCCGCTTTGGACGTCACCGCGTGCTGCCGCGTCTGTCGGATTTTGCAACTTTCGGATAGTTAACAACCCAAATCATTCCAAAGCGGCAGTTGCAGGCACGTGCGCGGCAGGAAATGCATACACTTTCATAAGCACGCATATTTTTACACGTTTTCGCATAAGCGGCACATTTCTGCGGATATTCCGCGAATAAACGCATTTTCCCGGCGCAACCGGTCGGCGCAGGATGCACAAACCAAAGCCGACGTTTTCAAAAATTATAGTCTATAAAGCAGAAACTGCAAAAAAGGTATTGCATTGGCGGGGAAAATGTGCTATAATCCTTTCAATTACCCGGAACCGTCTATTGCATAACAGATTTCAAAAGTTGCAAAACGGGCACCGGGAAGTGGTCTGCCCGTGCTGCCCCACAACTGCCGCACGTTGCGGCTGAGGACTGTGGAGATCCCGGCGCAACGGCGGCTTTCTGCATAGTATGCAGAATTTTCCGCAACCGCTGCCGGTACGGCAAACCGTCCCCCCCACTATGGTATAATGGCACCCCGGTGCCGCTATATAAAAACCAAGGGAGCCTCTGAAACTTCCCCGCACGGCGAGTCGGCGGAACCTTTCCCGCCCTCATCCCGCGCCTTATCACGGAAGAAGCGCTCTGCACGCAGGTATCCGCCGGGATCGGCGGAGAGCCCGCCCGATGTTCACCGCACGCGGAACAGGCAGAGGTCCCCGGAAAATCAAACGGAGGAACACACCATGAAGAAAATCAGAATCATCTCCCTTTTGATGGCAGTTCTGATGATCCTCCCCTTTGCCGCCGCCTGCAAGACAACAGAGGGTGACGGGACTGGGACGGGGACCGGTACTTCTACGGCAACCGGCAGCAATAAGCCCGCCAAGGACGACGGTACCCTGAACTACATCAACGTGGACGGACTGACCTACGGTAAGGACGGGATTACATCTCCCTCTATGACCTGTACGGCAAGGAAGTCACCGTCGCCGATGTCAAGCAGAACGATGACGGCGATTACTACATCGAGAAGGACGGCAAGCAGTACGTCCTCGGTCTCGACTTCCTGAGCATGGCAATGGTCTACAACTGCGGCAGCGGCAGCGAGACCGAGCAGAAGCAGGCGTATGCCAAGTGGTGGCAGTACTACATCGAGAGATGGAACAAGCTGGTGCCCGAGATGCCCCTGTACTCCAACGAGTACTACGATGTGTACAACACCGCGATCGGCGCCGTCAAGGATCATCCGACCAACCCCTTCGGACCGTTGCAAAGCGCACTGATCGACTGGACGTCCAGCAAGACCGAGAAGGATATCATCATCGGTAACTCCACTGAGCTGTCGGCACCTTCCGCTACGCCGTCTTCGGTGCAAGCAGCCCCGGTGCCGCTGACCTGGACGTGCAGAACCTGACCAGCGAGCTGGGCACTGTCGTCACCAACAAGCAGGGCGACTACATCTGGAACGCTTCCGTTGTCAAGGCGCACACCGAGACGCTGAATGCGGACGGCTCCAAGACCTTTGAGATCGAGCTGTACGACGACCTGAAGTTCAGCGACGGCTCCGCTGTCACTGCCAGGACTACCTCGCCCACCTGCTGGCGTTCTCCTCGCCGGTCGCGGCTGAGGCTGCCGGCAGGACCACCGCGCCGGTCGACGCTGGTCGGCTACAAGGATTTCGCCGCGTACACCGGTCCCGGCTCCAAAGAGGGCAGAAGGAATTCTCCGGCGTCCGCCTGCTGGGCGATCACAAGCTCTCCCTCACGGTCTCCAGCGACTACATCCCCTACTTCTATGACGTGACCTACGCCGGTCTCACCGCGCAGTACGCCAAGATGTGGCTGGGCGATGCCGAGATCAAGGACGACGGCAACGGCGTTTACCTGACCGACAACTTCTACGCCAAGAGCGGCGACAGCTACACCATGGCTGCGCACATCAAGGCTACCTCCAAGGATACCGACACCACCAAGTACCCCTACTCCGGTCCTTACGTGGTGGAGAGCTATGACGCCAGCACCAAGACCGCCGTTCTGAAGAAGAACACCTACTACAAGGGCAACTTCGAGAACGCAAAGCCTGCCATCGAGAAGATCGTTTACAAGAAGGTCGTCTCGGAGACACAGCTGGAGGACCTGAAGTCGGGCGGCGTGGATGTCCTGATGGGCGTCACCGGCGGCGACGCGACCAAGGAAGCGCTCAAGCTGATCGACACCAGCAACGGCAAGTTCGCCTCTGTCAACTACAGCCGCGCCGGCTACGGTAAGCTGGGCTACCGCTGCGACTTCGGTCCTGCGCAGTTCACGGCTGTCCGTCAGGCAATCGCGTACTGCGTTGACCGTGAGGCGTTCGCCAAGGCGTTCACCGGCGGCTACGGCACCGTTGCACACGGTCCGTACTACACCGGCTCCTGGATGTACCAGGGCTGTCAAGAGCAACATCCGTCTGAACGCTTACGCGGTCAGCAAGGATACCGCCATCGCGCTCCTGGAAGCCGACGGCTGGAACTATGACGCGGAAGGCAAGGAGTACACCTCCGGTATCCGCTACAAGAAGATTGCCGCTTCCGTCATCAAGGAAGCCGACAAGACCTATGCCTCAAGGACGGCAAGTACAAGACCACCAAGGTTGGCGACTTCTACTATCTGCCTCGGTTATCAACTGGTTCGGCACCACGCCCAACGACTTCACCGACCAGCTCGTGACCGGTTTCCAGAACAACTCCAACATTACCGCGATCGGTATGCAGGTTCAGAACACCTTCGGCGACTTCTACCCGATGCTTGCCGAGCTGGTTCAGAACGATTACGGTTCCGGTAAGTACGGCGGCACACCGACCTACAGCGCGTTCAACTTCGCGACCGGATTCACCTCTGCCGCGTATGACTATGCATACGGCAACACCGTGGATCCCGCAATGTTTGACGACTACTCCAACTACTACATCCGCGATGCGGCTGACATTGTGTTCCTGAAATAAGGAAGCAATTTCCGTTTGTCCCTTCCCGCCCCGTGCGGGAGGGGATCCGAAACACTGCAGGAAGGGGCTTCTGCCCCCTCCTGCATACTGTTATATGTGGGGTTTTCCCACGCCGGCGGCTCCGGCGGACATCGCCGTGCGAGCCGCGCCAAATGCTACTTTTGAAAAACCGAAGGTTCCGCGCATATGCCGCGGCTCTGCCGGCTGGCACTGCGGCTCATTCTCTCCCGGCGCGGTTCTTTCCATGGCATAGAATCCCCCCGCACACAGGCAAAATACATCGAGCCAGCCAAAATACGTCATAAGGAAGTCGGGATATGGGAAAGTATATACTGAAGAGACTGGGATATATGTTGATAGTCCTGCTGATCCTTTCGTTCCTCATGTTTCTCCTTTACAATGCCGCGGCGGGCGACCGCGCTTACGTAAAGGCGTACGGGGAAGTAAAGGGCTGAAAAATATTACCGCCGAACAGCGCAACGCGATATTTGAGGAAACCTACCTCAAGTATAAGCGCGCCTACGGCACGGATAATCCCAGCAAGATCGTACAGTACCTGCGCTGGATGGGCTTTTACCCGTACTACGACGGGCAGTTCAACGGACTGGTGCAGGGCAACTTCGGCTACTCCGAATACTACCGCGACGATGTGCTCAACGTCGTGAAGGCACCGATGAAAAATACCATATTCATCAATAGCTTTGCGACCATCCTCGCGCTCGCCATCACCATCCCGCTCGGCATTCACTGCGCGGTCAGGCGCGGCAAGACCGGCGACAAAATCATGCAGGTGCTGACCATCGTCGGGTACAGCCTGCCGACCTTCCTCATATCACTCGTGTTCATCTGGCTGTTCTGCTCCCGGCTGGGCATTTTCCCGCCCTACGGGATGCAGACGCCCGGCTCGTCCTACACCGGCTTCCGCGCCTTCCTCGACCGGATGTACTACCTCGCGCTCCCGCTCATCGTCATGACCTTCTGCTCTCTGGGTGGCATGACCCGTTATGTCCGCGCCTCCATGATCGAAGCGCTGTCCATGGACTGCATCAAGACCGCCCGCGCCAAAGGTCTGCGCGAGAAGGTCATCATCTACTCGCACGCCTGGCGCAATGCGCTGATCCCCATTGTGACGCTGGTCGTGGGCTGGTTCCTCGGAATCTTCTCCGGCTCGGTCGTCATCGAGCAGATATTCGCCATCAACGGCATGGGCAAGGTCATGATCGAGGCGCTCAAGAGCAGCGACAATGACCTGATCCTGCTGATGCAGCTGTTCTACGTCCTGATCGCGCTGGCAGGAAACCTGATTATCGACATCGTATACGGACTTGTGGACCCGCGCGTGCGCGTGAATAAGTAAGGAGGGCATACCATGAGCGAAAACAACAAGCATCCCTCCGCCGGACGCGGCAGGAAGCGCGCCGGTTGGTTCAGACGCCTTTTCTTCGGCGGGAGCAAAACCCTTGCCGATGATATGCTGGAAACCGACCGTTACGGACAGCAGAAGATTGAGGACGTGGAAGTCATCCTCAGCCCCGGCAAGCAGATCGTCAAGGGCTTCTTTGAGAAGAAGTACGCGGTGGTCGCGCTGGTCGTGGTGGTGGTGATGTTCCTCATCGCGTTTGTCGGGCCGCTGTTCATGCCCAAGTATTTCGACGCCTACTCCGAGAACACCCAGCAGAGCATCTACCCCACCCTCAGCATGATGAAGATGCCCAAGGAGCTGCAGAAGGACGTAAAGCAGGTGTCCTCCTACGGTCCCTTCACGGTCGGGCTGTCCGGCTCGAGGCAAGGTTTACGTCTGGGGCTGTACCCAGATCGGCACGACCGGCTTTGACGTCTCCCGCATCCCGGAGGACGTGAAGAAAGCCAACATTGTCATGGTCGCCGCCGGCATCGACCACATCATCGCCATCGACGACAAGGGCAAAATCTACGGCTGGGGCAACTATAAGAAGCTCGGACAGTACGGGCGGTACGACGAGTTTGCGGACACCTCCTTCGTCCTGCCCATCCCGCAGGAGCTGTACGACAACGGCGTGGACGTGTCCAAGGTCAAAAAGCTGACCTGCGGTTACCAGTCCACCGCCATCCTCATGGAGGACGGCACGCTGTACGTCTGGGGCAACAAGAATGCTTACAGCAACATGGAGTTTTTCGCCACCCTGAACGAGGTGGACGAGACGCTGGATTTCGTGCCGGGCAGACGCTGCTGAAGGACATCGCCTTCACGATGAACTATATCATCGGCGTCGGATGCCGCCGGCGGGCGGCGGACTGTACGAGCCGCTCGTGTTCGGTCCGGCAGTGCTGGAGTCCTTTGAACAGCCCAGCGCCGACTTCACCAGCGTCGGCGCCAGATCAAGTCCACGCTCCGCGAGCACGGGCAGAACGGCAAGGACGCCACCATCGAGCGCGTCTTTGCGACCGCGACCACCGTCGCCTACCAGCTTTCGGACAATACCGTCCTGTTCGGCGGCGCCTTCCAGAATCGAGGAGCGCTCCTATGTCGCGCCGCCCAAGCTGGCGGAGGGTGAATACTTTGTCGAGCTGACGACCGGCATCCATCACTACACGGGGCTGACCAATCTCGGCAACGTGTACGCCTTCGGCGAGAACCTGCTGGATCAGTGCGACACCCCCAAGAACCTCAGCAAGGCGGCACACGTCTTTGCGTGCGGCTTCCAGACCTACACAACCGACGAGAACAACCAGCTGCTCCAGAAGTGGGGGCACAAGGGCTACCTCTTCGGCACGGATAAGAACGGCGCGGATATCTTCCAGCGCATCGTCAACGGCTCCAAGATGACCATGACCATCGGCGGCGTTGCCGTGCTGATCTCCACCTTCATCGGTATCATCGTGGGCTGTGTTGCGGGCTACTTCGGCGGCAAGGTGGATATCGCGCTGATGCGCGTGACCGAGGTGTTCGCGGCGATCCCCTTCCTGCCGTTCGCCATGATCCTGTCCTCCATCATGTCCCATATGCCATGGAGCGAGAACGCCAAGATATTCCTGCTCATGTGCATTCTGGGCGTGCTGTCGTGGACGGGGCTTGCCCGCCCTTGTGCGCGGACAGGTGCTGGTCGCGCGCGAGAACGAGTACGTCACCGCCGCCAAGGCGATGGGCGTCAAGGAATCCAAGATCGCCTTCAAGCACATCCTGCCCAATGTCATTTCCATCATTATCGTCACCCGACGCTGGACTTTGCCACCTGCATGCTGACCGAATCCTCGCTGTCCTACCTCGGCTTCGGCGTCACGCCGCCGCGCCCGACGATGGGGTAATATGCTCAACGGTGCAAACAATATGACGGTCATGAACAACTACTGGTGGCAGTGGCTCTTTACCGCCCTGTTCCTCGCGGTGACAACCATCTGCATCAACATCATCGGCGACGCGCTCCGCGATGTCATGGATCGAAGTCCCGCGATGTCATGGACTTGAAGTCAAGAAACACCTATTTCAAAACCAAAAAGGGCACCGTAGTAAGGCGTCTCCTATTCCTTGAACCCGTCTCGGCCATGAGCATTCTCCGTCTGCTCGACGGCAACGGCTATATCGACTCCGGCGAGATCCTCTTCAACGGTGAGGATCTGACGAAGCTGTCCATGAACGAGATGTACAAGATCCGCGGCAACGAGATCTCTGTGATCTTCCAGGAGCCGATGACGAGCCTGAACCCGGTCTTCACCGTCAGCCGTCAGATCTCCGAGCCGCTCATGATCCATCAGGGCATGAACAAAAAGCAGGCTGCCGCGAAAGCGGTCGAGCTGCTGTCCGACGTCAAGATCCCGAACCCCGAGGTCGTCGCCAAGCAGTATCCGCATCAGCTCTCCGGCGGTATGCGGCAGCGTGTCATGATCGCCATGGCGCTGGCGTGCCGCCCGAAGCTGCTGATCGCGGACGAGCCGACCACGGCGCTCGACGTGACCATTCAGGCGCAGATCCTGAAGCTCATGAACGAGCTGCGTGAGAAAAACGGCACCGCCGTTCTGTTCATCACACACGATCTCGGCGTCATCAACCAGATGGCCGACAACGTCGCGGTCATGTACTGCGGCCAGGTCGTCGAATACGCACCCGCCGGGACGATCTTCCACAAGAACGAGTATTCCCATCCTTATACCGAGGGCCTGATGCTCTCCATCCCGCGTCTGGATACCCCCAGCGACGAACGGCTTGAAGCGATCCCCGGCGCGGTCCCGCACCCGCTGGATCTGCCCAAGGGCTGCAAATTCGCCCCGCGCTGTAAGTACGCGACCGAGCGCTGTCTGGAGGAGGAGCCGGAGCTGATCCACGTCTCCGACACCCAGCAGGTTCGCTGCTTCTACGCGAAGAAGGAGGACAGATATGCAAAATAATGACAAGAAGGTTCTGCTTCGCATCAG